>Ga0302323_100001856_pt1 | contig 17170 bp, 4 predicted proteins | sample Fen_T0_3_FD_201950 | JGI IMG/M metagenome (GOLD analysis project Ga0302323, IMG submission 201950) | Peat permafrost microbial communities from Stordalen Mire near Abisko, Sweden - Fen_T0_3 | ecosystem: Environmental > Terrestrial > Soil > Wetlands > Permafrost | place: Sweden: Abisko... | reverse complement strand
CCGGCGATCAGCTACCAGGACTTCACGTTTGCGAGCAGCAACGGGTTGGCGCTGGCGGACGGGGGGAACCGGTTTACGAACATTGCGTGGAATTATTATGGCACGCTGGGGGTGACGAACACGGTGACGGCAAATCTGCCGGCGGTGGTGGGGTTGAAGCTGGATGCGAACGGCAACCTGACGAACGACGGGGTGAAGGTGTTTGGCTATGACGCGGAGAATCAACTGACGACGGTGACGGTGGCGGGGCAGTGGCGGGAGGATTTTGGTTATGACGGGCTGAACCGGCGGCGGATCACGCGGCAGTACCGGTGGGATGCGGGGACGACGGGGTGGGCGTTGACGAACGAGGTGCGTTTTATCTACGATGGGAACGTGGTGATGCAAGAATGGGACAGCAACAATGTGGCGACGGTGAGCTACACGCGGGGGTCGGATCTGTCCGGCTCGCGGCAGGGCGCGGGCGGGATTGGGGGCTTGCTGGCCCGGCAATCCACTCTCAACGCTCAGCCCGCAACTGTTTACTACCACGCAGATGGGAGCGGGAACATCACGGCGCTGATGGACGGGAGCCAGTATGTGGTGGGGCGGTATCTGTATGATCCGTTTGGGCGGTTGCTGGGGAAATGGGGTGCGCAGGCGGAGGCCAATGTGTATCGTTTTTCGAGCAAGGAATGGGATGGGAATGCGGGGGTGTATTATTATGGCTACCGGTTTTATGAACCGAATTTGCAGCGGTGGGTGAATCGGGATCCGATTCAGGAAAGAGGAGGGGTGAATCTTTATGGGTTTGTTGGGAATAATCCAGTGACTGCTTGCGATTATTTCGGTTTATCAACCCCTGAATGTATTAATTTACTGGCGGATTTAGCTAAAAATGCCTTGTCACTTACGAAAGAGCTTGCGAAATATGACCCAGTTGCAGATGCCAAAGGTGGATATCCAATGAAGTATGGCACTGGGTTAACCAAGCCTGGCGGTCATTACAATGAAATGATGGATCTTAAAAGAGGGCTTTACAAAGACCTCATGAGATATTACAAGAATTGTGTTAAATGCGATAAAGATGGTGGGGGTGGCGATCCGGCACCGCCAAAAAAATACGAAGATTTAATTAATCTTCCTATCCCGGTTCCAGTTTATTCAAGTCAAAATGGTTGGTTGGCATATTTTCCTGGAAGTGACGCGTTTTGGGATAATGCTAACACCGCTGCGTGGGGTGTGGTGGCATTTGGTGCTGGGGGTGCTTTCATCGCTGGGACTGGCGGTACAGTCCTAATTTTTGCCCCAGCAGCTCTTTGAAGATGGTTTAAAGACATTTCACTTCTATTGACAAATAACCGCAATTGAAATCTTCCCATGCAAAATGACAGTTCATGTAATGAGTTAATATATAAAGTGGCCAAAGCATTTCCGTCGACATTGAACTTATCGCATGAGTGCTGTTTAGAAATCCGCAAGGAGATATTTTATTCAAATGATAAGGATATTCTAAATCTACTAGGGCCGGTGCTTCTTGACCTCATCTTACACCATACTCGCTCATCGTGTGAACCAACTACAGCTGCCTCAGTCGTTCGTTTTTTAGCAAGTGCTAATCCCACGGCTCTTGGCACCATACCAGGCAAGCAGTTTATTACTGCCCAAATTGAGGATTTTGCTATCGCCCAACAAAGCACATCAGAAGTTTCCTTTAGAAAATTCAACAAGGAACAGATAGCTGCAATCATTGAATGGTTACTAGCTGCACTTTCATGGAATGAAGCGCATTTACCTCAAGATGAGATTAAAGCTGCGTTGGAATATTGGAACGAGGCGCAAAATGTAAAGGGGGGCGGTTCTTGACTGTGGCAACTGATTGTCGCGACGGCATTCTTATGCCCCTCAGTGATGGATGCACTCAGCGCGTCGTTTTTGTTTCTGAAGACGCCGCATGCACGCTGGGAATAGCTTCGCCGCCCCGTTAGTCCTGACCGTCCTTCGCTTCCCCTTGAAAGAGCTACGCCGTGAAACCCGGCAAGACTTGGCTCCCCCCGTTGGTGCTCACTCGCTGAGCTGTCCAGCGGTGTCACTCCGTGGCCAGCCCGGCTTGGACCTTTTTTTGAACCGCCCCCTGACGCGCACCTACCCGGATACGGGCGTGGAGGCGTTTGGGTACACGCCGAATATTGCCGGCCTCACGAGCCACACTAACAAGCTTAAGAACGTGACCTTGTTCGCCTACGACGCGCTGGGGCGCAAGACGAATGAAGTGGCGGTGGGGGTGACGACGAACGGGTTCGCTTACGACGGGGCGGGGGATTTGCTGGCGCTGACGGATGGCCGGAACCAGCCGACGGTCTGGCATTATGACAGTTTTGGGCGGGTGACGAACAAGGTGGATGCGGCCGGGGTGGTGGCGTTTGTGTATCAATACGATGCGAACAACCGGCTGACGAACCGCTGGACGCCGGAGAAGGGCAACACGCGCTACACGTACGACGCGGTGGGCAACCAGAAGGCGATTGTTTATCCGCAAACGGCGATCAGCTTTGCGTACGACAGCCTGAACCGCCTGACGAATGTGGTGGACGGCCTGGGCACGAGCACCTTCAGCTACACGCTGGCGGGTGAGTTGCAGTCGGCGGGCGGGCTGTGGAGCGGCGACACGGTGAGCTACAGCTACAATAACCGGTTGCGGAGCGGGCTGGCGGTGGGGGCGTGGTCGCAGAGCTACGGTTATGACGGGGTGCTGCGGCTGACCAATTTGAGGTCGGGGGCGGGCAGTTTTGGTTATGCGTACGATTCGGTGCGGCGGTCGCGGGTGGCGCGGTCAGTGGGATTCGCGCCGCAGCGGAGAGCGGCCGCCATGAGGGGCGTTTGAAGCAACTTGCCGGGGAAATTGCCGGAGGCGAATCCGCGGCGCAGCGCCCGGCTGGGCGACCGGAAATTGGCGGGCAATAGAAATTGCCGACCGGGGGGAATTTTTGTGAGTGGAACTGATGGTGAAAGCGGATAGTGGGCGGTGGATTATTTGTATTCTTAAACCGGATTATTAGGGCAAGATAAGCACCAAGGAGAAGAGTTGTAGTAAGCGAAATGAGTACAGCCATACACACTATGAAGATACATGCCCATGCAATCCCGGTTATAGCCATTGAATCCACCCTGCGAAGCGGTGCTGATGTGCCCCGGCAGCAGGTTATGGACGTCCGGCCACCCGGGTTGAAACGAGGGGGGGAGGCGTTCACCTTGATCGAGTTGCTGGTGGTGATTGCGATCATTGCGATTCTCGCGGCGATGCTGTTGCCCGCGCTGGCGAAGGCCAAGGAAAGAGCAATTCAAATCCAGTGCTTGAGCAACACGAAGCAAATGGCCCTAGCCTTCACTGTCTATGCCGGAGATTTCAATGACAAGCTTCCCGATATGACCGGTGGCACGAACTATTGGTGCTGGGATATTCCGCTCGCGGCGGCGAACCTGATGGTGGCCAGTGGCACGAGCCGGGGCGTGATGTATTGCCCGGCGTTTAAGGAGCAAAATAATGACGATCTCTGGAATTATGGAGCCATCCGGGTCACGGGTTATGCGTTCACGTTCAAGGGGTCGTTCGCTTATCCGGATAATACTCAATGGGCCACAAACATTAATGCCAGTCTCGTGCCGCGCGCCATAAGCTACAATGGGGAGGTTATGCCTCCGCCGAGCCCGACAGACCGGGTGCTGCTGGCGGACGCGACGATTTCCAAGCAGGGCCAGAATATGGAAATTCTGAAAAACAAGTATACCTACGTGAATATCAACGGATCCTATAATGACCCAACGACCGGGACGGCGTTTAATCACCGGACGCCCCACTTGGGGAAAGGAAATTATCCGACCGGCGGGGATGTGGGGATGCTGGATGGGCATGCGGAATGGCGCAAATTTGCGGTGATGCATCCGCGCGTTGAGTCCCCGGGCGCTTATGCCTCGCCTGAATTCTGGTGGTGAGCGGTCTCCGCAAGGTGCAAGGCGTGCCTGGTGGATTGAGCCAGAACTGAGCTGCCCAGCCAGACTGTAAGTAAGAAAAGTGGTCAACAAAAAAAAGATTGTGAGCAATCCGATGAGGCGGTGGCTGATTTCGCCCAAACGTCAAACGAAGAAAAATACAAACGATAGTATTTATCACAAATCCGCAACTTATCCGAACCCATTCGAACCCATCCAAACCATGAAATTAATAACGATCAAACACCTGGCGGTCACCCTGGCCTTGTGCCTGGCTCCGGCCGTGTACGCGGGCACATTTGCGGACAATTTCAGCGCGAACCAACAGTATCTTTCCAATGGCGTGGCCGGCACGGCCTGGTCGGGCATGACGACCGGAACCAACGATGGCGATCATCCCTGCACGATTGCGGCCTGGGATGCGAACATCACCGCCCCCAATACCCTGACCATTACCAACACGGGGGGAAACTGGGATGGGGCGAATGATGGTCCCTTCCTGTGGAAGCTGGTGGCGGGCAGCGGCGATTTCACCACCACGGTTCACGTCAGCCGGATGGACCAGATTAGTTATCACTTTGGCGGTTTGCTGGTGCGGGATCCGAACGTACCTGGTAATTGGCTTTATCTCGGTCTTTTTCCGGAATACTCGGATGAGACCGGTGTGCGTGACACGGCCAATGGGTACAGTGCACAGATTTTTAACCGCGGTGCCGGTTATGTTGAGGCCGATAGCTCGACGTGGCGGAGCTGGCTGCAAATCAGGCGGGTGGGCGGGGTGATCTCCACCTACGCTTCCACCGATGGGGTCAACTGGGAATTGACCTATGAATCAACGCGCACGGACCTGGCGGGTGATTTGCAGGTGGGCATTTTTGATTCGACCTACTATTACTATCAGTGCTCGGCTCAGTACCAAAATTTCTCCATCGTTGGACCGGGAATATTTGAGGCGACGGCGCCAAACCAGGCTACGGGGCTCACCGTGGCCGCGCAACAGGAAGCGTTGGGCGTCTCGTGGACCAAGGGTGCCGGCAGTGATGGCAGTCTGGTGGTGGTGCGCAAGGGGAATGGCATTACCTACCAGCCGCTTGATGGAACAACTTATACGGGGAATGCCACCGTTGGTGCGGGCATGGATTTAGGCGAATCGAACTATGTGGCCTACGTGGGCGCGGGCACGAGTGTGACGTTGACGAACCTGATCACCCTGACGCCCTACACCGTGGCGGTTTATGCCTATGCTGGAGCCGGCGCGGCCAGGGTTTATACGCTGGCCAATCCGCCGGTTGCGAGCCAGTCAGCCATCGGCACCCCCATCGGAATTGCCATTACATTTGGAGCCACCAATGCCGTGGCGGTGGATGATACCATGCAGGTCAAAGTCATGGAGTTGTTTACCGGGAACGGGCAGGTTGAGGCAACGGGCTTAGCGACCTTCAGTTCGGGGAATACCCAGCTAGCCACCATTACTGCCGCCGGTTTGCTGTCTGCCCTGAGCAACGGAGTGGTTGCCATCAGCGCCAGTTGTTTGGGTTATAATACGACCAGCAACCTGACGGTCGTCAAATTGCCTGTGACGGATGACTTTAGCGTTCCGCGGGATTACCTCACGCAAGGACTTCCGGGCACGGGGTGGAATGGCTTGCTGTTGGACACCAATGATTTGGTGTTGGGTGAACAATTCGCCGGTCCCACCACGGTGTTGCTGGCAAATGCAGGCATTACCAAGGCTGGCCGGCTCACCCTGTCGGCGCATGATTCAACCTTTTTTGGCTCCCAGGCGGCGGGGGTTTTCCTCTATCGCATCATACCCGGAGACTTCAGTATTTCAGTCCAAATAACGAGTTTTGACACGCCGACCTACCACGAGCCGGGACTGATGGTGCGGGCGCCGTTTGAAACGTATTATACGGAAAATAATATCCAACTGGTCTCATATAACCAGTATTCCATTGGCAACATGGTGCGGAGGGTGTACGGCAACGCGCAGTATGAGTATGACAAACTGGCGCAACCGGCCATGCCTTTTTTGATGATTCAACGGCAGGCAAACACGTTCAGCTTCTACCGGAAAGCCCACGCCTTGGACGAGTGGATTTTGATCGCCTCCGAGGATCGCCCGGAGTTTGGCGGGGTGGCGATGCAGGTGGGGATCGAGGATGAGACGTTCACCGCCAATACGGGGACGGCCGAGTTCGATAATTTGAATATTATTACCCCGAATGCGATCACCAATCTGGCGCCGTTGCCCGCGAGCAATCTGGCCCTGACCAGCACCGTGCTCGGGGCAGTAACGGCCAGTTGGACGCCGGCTGCCGGCAGTGATGGCAGCATTGTGGTGGCACACCCGATCATTCCGGGAACCCGCCAGCCGGCGGATGGTTCGGACTATTCAGCGACCGCCAACGCGGATCTGGCGCTCGGAATCGACCTGGGCGGTTCCAATATTGTGGTGTATGCGGGCACGGGAAATTCCGTGGTCGTTTCCAATTTGCCTTCGATTCATTATAGTTTCGCGGTTTACTCCTATGTCAATGTGGGGGGGACCAATTATTATAACCTGTACGGCCAGGCCCCCGGCGGCGTTGATGTGCTGGGCGTGCCGACTGTCAATGTGCAGCCACCAGTGAGCATTACCCGCTATCTGGGAGCCAATGCCACGATTTCCGCCGCCGCCTCGCCGGGCAGCTACCGGTGGCAAAAGGGCGGGGTGGATGTGGCCAATAGTGTGCGCATTGCCGGTGCCACGACCGGCACCTTGAACATTAATGGCCTGGTGGCAGGCGATGCCGGAAGTTATACGTTCATCGTCACCAATCTGGTGGGCTCGGTTACCAGCTCACCGGCAATTCTATCGGTGGCCGTGCCGACCAAAGCGAGCGAGTTGTCGGTTCTGGCTGCCAGCCCGGTTGGTTTCTGGCGCCTGAACGAGACTTCTGGTACGACCGCCCATGATTATGTCGGTGGTTTTGACGGTGCCTACGATCCGACCGCAGTTCTGGGGGTGGCGGGTCCCCGCCCGGCGGATGGATTTGCGCACTTCGAGGCTGGCAACACGGCCGTTCAATTCCTTGGCAACGGCTCGGCCTCCGTTGTGACGTTGCCCGCTTTGACCGCCGCGACCGAGTTGGTGAGCAACCTGACGATTACGGCGTGGATTAAGCCGGATTCGTATCCGTCTGACCGCGCGGCGGTGGTCAGCTTCAATGCGCCGGCCAACACCGGGCTGCGTTTGTATCCCGGGACCACCGGCTTGAGCATCTTGTACAACAATACCGTCTATCACACGGGCATGGTGCCGCCGCTCAACCAATGGTCATTTGTGGCCATGGTGATCAAACCCACCGGTGCCACGTTCTACCTCGCGACGAACGGCGGCTGGCAGGTTTACAGCGATGCGATTGTCCGCGCGGCCGTCAGCATCAGCGGTACTTGCTATATCGGTTCGGATCGCGGGATTGCAGGCCGTTATTTCTCGGGGGTGATCGACGAGGCGGCGGTGTACAAAAGCGCGCTCTCCGGATCGATTATCACCAATCTGTTCAATGGGGTGGTGGCGCCTTCCGTGGTTAACATCACCATCCAGAAAACGGCCACCGGCCTCCAGTTAATCTGGCCGCAAGGCACCTTGCTGGAAGCGACGAATCTCGCCGGTGCCTGGACGACCAATGCGGCCACGTCGCCGTATTCCATTAACAGCCCGGTGGGAACCAAGTTCTTCCGGGTTCGAGTGCAATAATGTTTGGGAAGTTTGAACTGACATCACCGAAGGGCCAGAGCAATCTGGCCCTTCATTTTTTTCGGTGCGCCCGGCAGGGCGCCCTGATTTGTTGGGGCAAGCCCAGCGCGCATCCGGCAAAAGGAAGCGCCAATTCAGCCTGCGAGCTTTGGCGAATGTTGCGGTGAGGGGCCGGTTGGCTTGGTTATGTTTTTTGACGCTCGCGAAATATCTTGCCCTCCATTTTCCCCCGCCCAAAATAGGTGCAGGTGGTGACGTCCTGTAGCACGTTCGGAATTTTCTGAAATGAACCGCATTTCCGATCCGGCGAAAGGTTTGCGTCGCGCAGTCCTGCGGGATACACAATGCGGGATACAATGCAAAAGAGCGTAAACGCCGGGGTTATCGAAGTTAGCGTAGCGTCGTTTAAAGCTATTTGAGCAACCTTACAACAGCCGGCCCGGGCCAGATCCCCGACCGACTGCAAACGGTTTAAGCCGACCGCCACACAAACGGCCCCGGCAATTTCGGTGCTTACCTCGGCAGCCGCATGTTGATTATCGTTCAAGGTTTATACAAACGGTAGAAGATGGCCGGGTTCGTCGCCGGGAGCGGCAACGTGATCACGCCGTTGGTTTGGGTGTAGCTCAAGAGCATCTGCCAGCCGTCGGCCAGATTTAGATTAGTGCTAAACAGCACCTGATAATCAGTCCCCAGTTTTCCGTAGAGCAGCAAGCTCCGCGACTGGTTGGTGTCGAGGTTGGCGCGAATCAGTGGTTCATTTTGCACGACGATCACCGTGCCCGCTTGGGTGAGATAATTGCCGTAGCTGGCCCCACCCGGCTTAATCGCACTGAGGCTGGTAATCGGCAGCGTGATAAAGCCCGACACCGGATTCGTCGCAGCATTGAAGGAGAGAATGGAAAGCGGATCCAACCCCACTAAACTCTGGCCGGGCGCGGCGTTGATCGTGACCAGCAGGTTGGTCACGGCATCCAGCAGTGTGGCCGTGCCGATTTGCGGCGCGGTCGCAGAAAGCGTCCAATTCGTCAACAGATCCCCGGCTACCCGCACCCCAAAGGCCAGGTTGGTGACGCCGGCGTTGGCGGCGAGCATAATCGGGATCATGCCTGTCTGCCCCCCTTGCAGATTGGTTTCCCCAAGCGAAAGTTCCAGATAATCCTGAACCACGATGGCAAACGTCTGGTTGGTACTCAGCGGAGGCACTCCATCGTCGGTTACTGCCACGGTGAAATAATTAGTGGTATCGGCCACCAACCGAGTGGGCTGCCAGCGGAAGAGCCCGTTGGTGGCACCGATGGTCGCGCCCGTGGGCGGAGTGCTGAGGCTGTAAACCAAGCCGTCGCCGTTGGGGTCGGTAGCCTTTACCCGGATGGAAATCAGGCTGTCAGGCGCCCCCACCCGGTTGGTGATGGTTTCGATCATCGGCGGCAGATTGCTGGAGACGAACGTGACCGCATCCGCATCCGCAGGCGTGGCTTGCACGTTCCCCACGTTGTCATGCGCCCGGCTATAGAACGCGTAGGTGCTGCCGGGCCGGCCGGCGAATGGTGCCTGGTTGAGCGTGGTGCCTTGCACCCAAGGATAGAAATCGCCGCCGTTTTCTGAGGCGTAAATGTCATAAGCCGAGACACCGGAACCGCCGTTGGTGTCGGTGCCCTGCCAGGCCACCTCAAAAGTTGGCCCCCAGGACACGGCTGGCAGCGGCAGCACACGGCTGGACGGACGGTCGGTCTGCAAGGTGTTGAACGTGCTGGGCGTATCCATCGGCGGCTGGTTATCGAAAACAATGGTGGCTTTAGCCGTGACGAGCGAGCCATTGGCGGCGCCGGCGACTGGCGTGATGGCACAGCTCACAAAGCCATCGCCCTCCGGCGGAGTGAGATTGGGCGGCAGGAAACCGACCAGGGCATTCTGGGGCACATCTCCCGTGGCTGGATCAACTGTGGTCAATGTCCAGAAGGCCTGACGATTCACCACATCCACGCCCGCAATCAGATCCACATAATAGCCTTTGGTGGCGCTCAGATCGAGCCGCGTCTGGTAAAAGGCATTCCCGGCGGGAATGTTGAAGATCAGACCGCCAAAACCAAAGTTACCCAGCCGGAAGGTGCGCGGATCAAAGTGCTCATCCAACGGCAGCGTAATGGTTACGCGGGTAGCCGGCGCCGAAGCCAGCACGGGGTCATTTTCAAACTGAATCGTATATTCGAGGGGGCTGCCGGCGGGCACCCAGCGTTCCGGTCCATAACCTTCGGGCCCGACGATATTATTGGGATCGCTCGGCCGCACTTGGCAGGGTTTATACGTGAACAGTTTCCGGCAATTTTCAGCGTCAAAGGTCACCGTGGCCAGACCGCACCCGGCCGCCGGATTGGGGGTGCTGTGATCCGTGGTGCACGGACAGCACGATTTGGGTATCGGGTCATTGTTAAAGGTCAACGAGCAGTCACTGATCAAAGCGCGTGGCGCAATGGCGGTATTCGGGCTGGCGGCCAATGAACTGCCCGGTGGCAACGTCGGCAGGAAGGCGCTGGGGCTGCTCCAGACACCCTGTGTGCAGGTGCTTTGCAAAATTCGGGTGATGGGCAAATCTCTTTCCGTGCCGAGGATCTCAGTCCAAAGCACGATGTCTGTGCCACCGACCGTTTGCACGGTCGGGCTGTCAATCGTGCCCGTGGCGAGCGTGGTCGGCGGTGACCATTGGTTGCCGTCCCAAATTGAAGCCAGCAACTCATCGGATTTGCCATAGCTCTGGACAATCCAAACGGCAAGCAAATTGCCATCGGCATCCCGGCTGACCCGCAGGGAATGATCCACTCCTCCCGTCGCTTCCACCGCTTCCGGCTCGCTCCAACTGCCGTTCTCCAGGATGGAGAAATACACGTTCGCGTTGGTGCGCGCCCCCATCACGTCATAGAAGGTGGAGTTCGCGTTCAGGTTGCTCGTGCCGGCATGCACCCAGAGCACCATCGGCCGTCCCAACGGATCCACCGCGGCATTCACGTAGCCGTTGAAACCGATGGAGTTGGTAAGCACCGACGGAGCCTGCCAATTGGTGCCATTAAACCCGGCAATCCAAATCCGGCTGCCCGTGTCGGCGGAGTACGGGTCCGCTTCCTTGAACCAGGCCATGAAAATCCGGCCCTGGGCATCCCGTGACAGCGACGGCGCGCCATCCCGGAAAAGATCGGCGAACAAAACATTGGTGCCATAAACATTGGTGGAACCAATGACTGCCGCCGGATCGGCCGAAAACGTCACATCCGGCGGCAGCTCAAAGTCCGGGTTGCCGCCGACCCTGGGGCGGGGCAGCGCGTTTGGCGCCGCAGTGTTCTGGCTGAATTTATAAGCCAGGGAATACTTGCCCCATTCGATTTTGCCATTCAACTCAACCGTGGCGGAGTTGGCTTTGAAATCAGGCCAGACATTGAACTCCGCCGCCAGCGATCCGGAACCGGAGGCGGAAAGGCCCCCGCCCGACCCGCTTTGCACGACCTGATCCGGCGGCGGTTCGCCAGCGATCCGCAACTGCATGTCCGACTGGTCGCAAAGGGAGGCCAGCAAATCCACGCCAATTTTGACCGTCACAATGCCGCCCGCGACATCCGGTTTTCGGAATTGCACGAACGGGGCCGGCCCGTGCTTGTAATGGCCGGATCCCTTGAAGGCTACTTCAAAACTTTCCTGGTCGCCAATGCGCAACGGAAAGCCCCAGGTGTTCAGGAATTTTTGCAGCCGGGTGTAGCTGGTATAGGCCAGGCGTCCGGGCGGCCCAAAGCCCGTGGCGCAACATTCCAGCAGCGCGTTGACGTAGGTGAATTTGGCCGCGATATTGACCCCAACGGCCCCGTTGGCAAATTCATAGCCGCAATATTGCGGGTTGACCTTGTAAGTCGCCGAGCCAAAGCCGCCCGCCGTGACATCCAATCCAAAGTTGCCCGGATCGCTAATCGAGAATTTCCCGTCCACGCTGGCATCCACGGTTCTGGCGCAGCCGCTGCTGCCCACGGAAAAACCACCTTTGATTGCAAACGTACTGAAATATGGCCCGACGAATCCCTCATACAACGTCGCCGGACCGAAGTTGCAGCCACCGGAAACTCCGGTCCGGTGAGCGGCGAAAGATGTCAGCGTCAGCGGCACCGCTGGCGGCAGGGCCGCGGCATGAACCGTCACCAGATAATCATACAGGTCGGCGTCATCCTGCCGCACGAGGTTATCTTTCAAATCCACCACCAGCACCGGTCCTGCCGCAGTGGGCATCAAAGCCGGAACCCGGTCCTGGACTCCATCGGAAGTGAGTTGCACCGGTCCGGACCAGACCTCCGTGCCGTCGTCCTGGGTGGCCACCGCGTAGTACAGTTCGCTGCCGTTGCCGGAGCCGGAGGTCCAGGCCACCATCAAGCCGGGAGCGGCATTGTCCACCAGGTTGCTGCTGGCGACAAAATCAAAGGAACCCACACCCTGGCTGGAAATGGTCTGCATCTTTACCCATTGGCCGCCCTCATACCGGGCATGCTGAAGTTTGCCATCGCGCTCCCAGACGGCATGCAGCACGCCAGTACTGTCCACGGCCAGTTTGGCCGCGGTGTCATTGAACTGATTGGTGCGAACCGGAGGATGATAACAATAGATTGCCTGCCCGGTCAGATCCACATTGGTGAACGTAAAGGACGGCGCTTGCTCATCAGGCTGACCATCGCGATTCATGTCAAACAGACTGCCGCCGTCCAGCCGCACAAAATTATAGGTGCCCGGCGCTACAAACGACATGGTGAAATTGCCGGCCCCGTCCGTGGTGGCGCTGGCGGCCTGTTCCTGCATCCCGTTTTGCGGTTGATATAGCCCCACCGGAATGCCGATGAGCGGTGTGCCATCGGCATCATACAAGGTTCCAGCGAACTGCGAAGAAGCGCGGAAGCCCGGTTGATTGGTCATCAACGAGGCGATCATGAAGCTGACGTCCCGCTCTTCCGCCGGAAAATTGGGGGCGATTTGATTCAAAAACCGTACATAGTCACCCCAGGTGGCGCCAATCCGCGGCCGGATATTGGCCCAGAAAGCCAGCCAGTCGGCATCGGCAATATCGGCCGGTCGCACGGAATTTTGGATGTCCAGCCAGTCGCTGTCCGTAATCGGCAACGTGCTGTCCGCCGTCAATGTCCACGCCTGGATGTGCGTGCCACCGCCCCGAAAATAGATGGTTTTGGTGGCATAGGTTTGCGGGCGGAGAATCTCGGGCGGCCCCACCAGGCTGCGCCCGAGCAATTGAATCGTTTTGGCGGTCAGGTTGTTCACGGTCGTGCCCAGCGTGGTGCCTTCCTGACTTTGCACGAGGATCAATGGCGGCACCAAATCGGAAAAGCCGCTATTCCCATAATCCACCAGACAGGAATGAGTCACATATCCCAGGGATGGCTCACGCACCGCCAGCGGTCCGTCAATCGAGACATTCGGCTCCACTTGATCCACTGTTCCAACCGCGACTGCGTTGGTCAGGATCGTGGTGATGACGTTGCTGGCACTGTTGGTCATCATGGCCACAAAGTTCCAGTCACCATCCGGCACACCGTCCATGTTCAGCGTCACATACGCGGCGGTTGAATCTGCCAGATAAACTTTTTGAGCCGACAAAACTTGGTTGGATATTTGCAACCCAAACACCGTCGAAGTGTCAAACAAGGCGCCGCGCACAAAAAACGTGGTCTGTCCCAGGTTGCCCGCCACGTTGGGCTGCACCTCGCGGACGGAGAAGGGAAGTACTTCCGCCAGCAACGAGAAAGCGGTGGGGCCAGCGGCAAAATTGCATTTGGCCAGCACGTAGTAAGTGCCGGTATTGCTCACCGGCAGATAAATTTCCGGGTTGGCTTGGAACGGCTCGTTGTTCGCCGCGTCGAAATCTCCGGCGTCCGGCATCTGTCCAAACTTCACAAACAGTTCGTTCGCTGAGAGCGGCCCGGCGGAAGTGAACTGGAGGTGGATGGTCTGGCCGTTGGTCGCGTCAAACTTGTAGAAGGCAGACTGACCTGATTCGATGAGATTATTCGCGGGGGTGCCAAAAATCAATGGTTCCACATCCACGGCGGCCGAATTCAGCGAGGCCGCAACGTTATTGGTTTTATCCGCCTCCGTCAGGTGATTCAGAATGTCGCTGCGGACGATGAGGTGATAGTCCCCAGGTAGCAGGCCAGGCAGTGGCGCGGTAACTATGTTGGTGTAACTGCCGCCGGGCGGCACATCGCCATTATGCGTCGCGCTCGCAAACAACTTGTCGCCGACATCCCAGTTCGTATCAGCCGAAACAAACAGCCGGTCGGTCCACGCCCCCAGCGCCGGGTTGGCCCCCTGATTTTGCACGGTGTAAGAGACCGTCATGTTTCGGCCCGGCACCGCATTCACCGGAATGGTGACCATGCCGGCCACGAGATCCACCGGCGGCAGCAGTTGCACCAGCATCGCTTGCGGATTATAGGCGGTATTATTGGTCAGTTGCTCCAGTTCATTGAGGTAATGCCCGTTGTCCGTCCGCACAAACACATAGAACGGCCCGCTCAATCCCTGGGGAATCGGGAAACTCGCCGTATTGGTATAGCTTTCGCCCGGAGCCAAGTCGTGGTTCTGGTAGGTATAGCCCAGATAGGTGTCCAGATTGACATCCAGAATCTGGTCGGCAGACAGATAGGCAACATCGTACCACGCGGTGCTGGCATTGGCGGAGCCGATATTTTTCACCACCCAGGAAAGTTGGAAATTCCGGCCGGCAAAAGCGTTGGCGGGCGTGCCGACGCCGGTCACCGCCAGATCTGGCACCGCCGCCAGCGTAACGAATACGGGCGGATTGATCACATACCCATTGTTGTTCTCCGCGCCCGCTTCGGGAATGAAATTAAATCCATCGGCCACCACCACAAAGAAATAATTGCTCTGGATGTTCACCGGCAGCGTAACGGCCAAGCTGTTCGTGTAGGTCTGGCCCGACAGCAACGGGCGGACATTTTGCCGGGCTCCTAAATAGATGGCGTTATTATCCAACAATCCATTCGCCGTCAGATAAACCGCGTCATACCAGTAACTGACATTGGCGGGCAAATCGCCAAAATTTTGCTCCTGCCAGTTCACAGTGACGGTGGAACCGGAAAAGGCGCTCGGCGGAGCAGTGGCGGTCACGATTTGCAAATCCGGCGAATGCGTGGTGATCGTGATGGGAATCGGACCATAGACTTTGTTGCCCCAGTTGGTTTCCACCGGGATGTTCTGGCCGACATCGGTCACCAGGAATATTTGATAATTACCGACCCCTACCGACGTGGGAATCTGCGCAATCTGGTTGGTCACGGCATAGACCCCATTGGAGCCAAGCAACCCGTAATGCTGAACTTGCACCAGTTGCACGTCGCTGGGCGCGCCCGGCAGAATATTTTGCGAGAGGATCAACCGGTCGGCCCAAGTCGCCACGGCGGTGTCGCCGGGGCCACGATTGGTCACCGCCCAGTTCACCAGGATGCCCGCGCCGGCGTTGGCGGTGGCTGGCGCAGTGAGGCTGGCCACGGCGAGATCGGATGGTTGGAAGGTGATGACCACCGGATTCGTGGGCTGCCCCAGGTTGTTGGTCTTGTTCAATTCAAAAACGGCGTTGCCAGCGTCCGCCTGCACATACAAATAATTTGTGCCAGTAATCTCCACCGGCAGCACCAGAGAGAACGTGTTGGTGTAACCTGTGCCCGGCACCAAGGCGCCATAGTGGGACATCGAGGTCAGGTAGCGTGCCTGAACGGCGGCAAAAACGGCGTTGGTCTCGATATACAGATTGTCGTTCCAACCGGAGTTGGGGGTGACGGTAGTGCCTTCATTGAATACCGTATAGGTGATGTTTAGCACGTGGCTGGTGAACAGATTGGTCGGGGCCAGTGTAATCATCGTCACCAAATCCGGCGGTGGCGTGAGGGAAATGTGGGTGACATAAGCCGCCGTCCGGGCATTATTATCCTCGAAAGCCGCCTCGTACACTTGATTGAAGACGTCGGCGGAGACAATGAAATACCAGTCGCCGCTGATACCGACAGGCAACGTCAGGGTGTTGGTTCCCTCGTAACCGGCGGACGGGGTCAAACCGCCGTTGTGAACCAGATCACCGAGATACGTGGCGGAGCTATCCAGCGTGATATTGGTCGAAATATAAACCCGGTCGCGCCACTGGGTTTCGCCTGGTTGGGTCTGGCCCAAACCGAAATTGGTGCCGGCATATTTCAGGAAGACGGATTGCCCCGAAAAGGTGTCATGCGGCGGCTGCACTGTGGCAACCTGTAAATCAGGGGTTGGCGACGGCGCCACGAAGACCGGCGGGCTGCTCAACAGGTTGTCATTCTCATTGGTGCCTTCAAACACTTGGTTGTAACCATCCGCCCAAACAATGAAATAAAACGTGCCCGTGATGCCGCGCGGCAACGTGAAGTTGGCGCTGCCGGCGTAGTTATCGCCAGGATTCAGGTAGGCGACATTGTTGGGGGCTCCCAGCAAAACGCGATAGCTGGCGGTATTGTAATTGGTGGAGTCGCACAGATAGACGAGGTCATCCCAGAACGGCGCGCTGGTGGGGCCGGCTCCACGGTTGGTCGCAATCCAGGAAATCGTGCCTGCGCCGCCAGAAAACAGGTTCGTCGGCGCCACGAGGGTGGCGATGGCCAGATTCGGCGTCGGCGTCAAATGCACTACCAAGGGATGGCTGGCCACGAGAAAATCATTCGTCCGGTAGTTAAATTCAAAAATGTTGTGGTTGATGTCCGTCTGGAGCGCCACCCAGAAGGTGCCTTGCAAGCTGATGGGCAGGTAAATTTTCTGCTGCCGCACGATCGACTGGCCGGCCGGGATCTGGCCTTCGAATTGGAACGCGCCGTAAGTCTGCGGACTGGCACCCCCAGCAGAACTGCACAGATAAACCACGTCGTAAAACGAACCGGACACCGCCGCCGGGCCGGAGTTGGTCAGCGTCCAAGTGACATAAATCGACTGACCTGACCACGCGTCCACTGGCGCCTCGACGCTCGCCACCGACAAAACCGGCACCGGGGGCACCACCAGGTTGACCGGCTGAACCAGCCAGTTATTCGTGTAGGTGGATTCGTAGAGCGCGTGTCCCTCATTGACGTTTATGATCACGTTGTAATGGCCTTGAAGACCATCCGGCAGCGCGGCATTGGCATAGGCCAGATAAGACTGGCCCGAACCCAGCACCGGATTTTCGCCCCAAGAACCAATCGCCACCGCATTGGTATCGAGCACATTGGTAGGCGAAAGATAGACGTAATCAATCCAGTGTGCCTGCGCGTCACCCGCCCCCTGGTTCACGCCCACCCAGTCCGCTTCAAAGTGCTGGTTATATTGAGTCAGTACGATGGTGGCGGGCACGACAAAATTGGTCGCCACCAGATCGGGATTATTAATATGAATGGGCTTGGC
>Ga0302323_100001855_pt1 | contig 17176 bp, 16 predicted proteins | sample Fen_T0_3_FD_201950 | JGI IMG/M metagenome (GOLD analysis project Ga0302323, IMG submission 201950) | Peat permafrost microbial communities from Stordalen Mire near Abisko, Sweden - Fen_T0_3 | ecosystem: Environmental > Terrestrial > Soil > Wetlands > Permafrost | place: Sweden: Abisko... | reverse complement strand
TCCCGAGCCCTGCGTATCTCTGGACCATACAGTGGCCATGATTCCGTAGGAAAGACGATCTGTGGCAAACCGGCCCAGGTATCCCAAATCAGCACTTCCTCGGAGCGCCACGGAAACATCGGCCTTGGTCGGCTGGCCAGGGGTTTGAGAAACTGGGTTATCAGTGGCTAGTCCCGCCAGGCCTGCAGTCAGACGATAGTCCACCTGCGCGTGGGCGGCACCGCCTGCGCCCAGAAGGAAGACGGGAAATAACATGCCCTTTAGGCAGGAAACACGTCTTTCCATTCGAGGGGAGGGGAATACCATGAGCGACCGGCGGGGCAGCATTATATTATGCCGCAGATGGTATCATCCCGGGCACCTGGCGAGGAGCGGTCCGACGAGGTGCAGACTCAGCAGGCCTACCTGCAGCTCGCTCGATGGATCAAGAACCTGGCTGGTCCCGTATGCGGTCTTTCGCCCATCCGACCTGACTCCCCTTTTCCAAGCGTATCCGTCAACCTGGCCAGGGCACTCGCTTCCCTGGGCAGCTCCATGGGGATCATCGTGCCCGAGCGGGACTGGCAGGATGGCTCGGCTGACTCACAGCCCATCATCAAAGCTCTCAGTGACGGAGTCGACTCCATCACGCCGATCCGATTGCGCTTTGGGGTCAGCCCCACACTCGAGCGAGTCCTAGCCGCGGTGCGCGGTCGCTATTCCCAGGTCCTGCTGGATCTCTCCGGACTGGACATCGTGCGCGTGACCGAGGTCGCCCTTCTCCCCGAGGTGAAAATCGTTCTGCTCATGACTCCCGGAAGCACCAACGAGTTCGCGCTCGCAAGACTGCGTCGTCGATTGCCGCCGGAACGACTCTTGGGGGCGGTCTTCGTCGACCGATAGCCGCGATGCTACGGCAGATAGATCGTATCGCCGGACAGGATCACGATGTTCATCTCGGGACGCACGCCCTTGTAGATTGCTTCCAGATCCACAGGGATGCGGCGAGGTCCGCCGGCTGACGGGCGGATGATCACGATCTTCGACGGGGATGCAAAGCGACTCGGCCCTCCGGCCAAGGCAATGGCCTCTGTGACGGTGAGGAAGCGACTGGCGGTGAACGAGCCCTGTCGCTCCGCGTAGCCTGCCACGGTGAACTGGTAGCTGCTGACGTCCGATACCGCGACCGTCACCTTGGCCGAGTCATCCTTGACGTAGGTCTTGAGCGCGACTTCGATCTCGGCACGCAAAACGGTAGGGGTGCGGCCTGCCGCTTTCATGTCGCCAATGAGTGGCATGGTGACCGTCCCGTCGGGTCGGACCTTGGCGTCCACCGACAACTCGGCCATGCGCCACACGTTGATGCGTATGACATCACCCACCCCAATGACGAACTCCTCCCGGCGGGGATCGGGCTCCCGTTCGTAGTCGAAGGCTTGAATGCCCGCGCATCCAGTGAGACCAAGAGCCAAAGCCAGGTAAATCGAAAGTCGCAGCACGGCTTGTGTATATAGCACAACTGGTCGTCGGCCGAACCTGCATGGAAACCTCACCGGCTGAACGCCTTCGGGGTCACGGTACGCCCCCTCTCGAAAGGTGCAGGTAGTCCTTGGGCTAATGCCGCTTGGCTCCGCGTCTTCGCCGAATCCTCAGCGCGACCAGCAAGGTAACGACCAAGGCACCCCCGTGGTCTCCAGTCCGCTCAGTCGTGCAGCTACAACCCGAGGACTTCGAGGAGCTTGGGGTATTGCCATCGACGCTGGCTGCTCCGCGATCGTCGACAGAAGCATCGCCTCGCGCCTCAGCCGCAGAGCCACCGCTGCCAGGCGCGTCCGAACCTCCACGCGGGCTGGACGCGGCGTCAGGGGCGGAAGAAGCGTCAGACATGATGGGGGCGTCGGGGGTGGGCAAGTTGCCCACTCCAGCATCCACTGAGGTCACCGCACCGTACGGTCCTACTGGCGAGCTCGTCGTCGTGCTCTCGAATGCACCAAGATCCTTGGCGGTGCTCCGAGCCCGGCTCTGGCGAGTCGTTGCTTCGTTACGATAGTATTCGGTGGTGGGAGGGTCGCTCACCGCCAGGGCCTTCCCGATGGCACCGCTGCCGGCTGTCAGCGAGTAGTCCTTGGTATCGGCGTTGGTGAATCCAGGGGAGGTACCGCCGATGCTGCCCAAAAGCCCCGACGCGCTCGCGCCCGACACGATCCAGTTGTTGCTCCCCGCGACGGTGGCATTGCCGCTGTCCTCGACCAGGGTCACCACTGAGGTTCCCGCGACGATGTTGTTGATCAGCTCGGCGTTCATCTTCGTGGCGTCTGCGTTGGAGAGATGCACGAACGCCGCGTGCCCGCCGTTGCCGATGAAGGTGTTACTCACCAAGCGCACGGAGAAGGCAAGCCCGTTCACCCCGCCGTCGTTGTACAGGACAACGACTTGCGCGTTGTTGCCCGGCTTCTGGTTCTGGACGAAGACGTTTCCCCGAAGGAGCATGGACTGGGTGATGGTGCTTGAGCCAGAGAGGTCGTCGCTGGTCATCAGGTCGCCTTCGTAGGACTTGGCGCGAGCAAACCAGTTGTACTCGAGCAGGGCAGTTGTGGCGCGCACGTGGAAATTCTGTGCTTGGACGGCGTCGTGAACGTAGGAGTAGCGCAGGGTGAAGAGGCCGCCAAAGACATAGATGTTGTGCGAGGGAGAGGAAGCGGCTGTGTTGCCGTTGCTGTCGAACTCAGAGTACTCAACCGTGATCTCGCTGTTCTCCGTCCCGCCCGTCAACCCATTATCGCTTCCCCGAAACACGCAGTCACGCAACACGATGCCCTTGGCCCCATTGTAGTAGCGCAGACCCGCCGACACCTTGCCCGAGTTATGGCAATTGCTGAAGACGATACCCGAGATGTGGTAGTAGCTTCCGCCGCTGACCTGCCAACAGCCGCGTCCGCGATCGCCCCCGGTGTAGCTTCCTGGTGCGTTCTCCACCAGAACGCTCGAAAAGTCCCAGACCGGTGGCCGAGTCGGGTCCTGCGCACGAATGATGATGGGACTGGTAGCCGTGGCCTGGTTGGTCAGGTGGACGCGAAAAGTGTAGGTTCCCGGGGCAATGACGACTTCGTCGCCTGCCTGAGCCGCCTCGATCTTCTGGTAGGAATCCGAAGGTCCCACAGAGATGGTCGCCGCCGCCGCGCCCTGAGAAGAAAGCAGGACCGAGAGCATGCCCGTGACGGAACTCGCCGCTACCCAGTTACCAAGCATGCCGGCATATTAACTCATGAGCTGATGCGCGGCGAATTGGCTCCTCGCCAATGGCTGGCCCATTGCAAGACGCCGGCCGCGCGTCGGGACACAATCCTGGACGCGCCCCCCAAGGAACTGGCCGCCTGAGTAGCGGAAAGATCCCCGGGGGATGAGCACGGCCAGCACGGCCTTCCCTCCTTGTGCCATGACCTCTCGCGAGTATACTGCCCCACCCGTTTCCATGAAATCGATCAGCAAACCTCGGGCGACCGCGAGGCCCGAGGGGCAGACACCGGCCGACCGCTGGCTTCGCCGGCTGGCCTCGATCGTCGGCGCCAGCTATCCCCTTGGCCTGCTCGCGGCGTGGCTTGGGCTGCGCTTTTCGGGCGAGAGCTGGTGGCTTCCGCTGGTGGGCTTGTACGCGCCGCCGGTTGGATTTCTCTTCCCGGCTCCTGTCGCGCTCCTCGTGACCTGGCGATGGGCCAACCGGCGCTGGTTCGCTCTGCAACTGGTGGCGGTTGTACTCGCGCTCTTCGGTCTGCTCGGACTCAATCTGGGCTTCGGGCACGACGGCCGCGCGGCGCAGGACGCACGTGCAATTCGTTTGGTCAGCTACAACATCGATCTTGGCTATCATGGCGTGCCCGCGATCGTCGACCAGGTCATGAAGCTGCAGCCCAACCTGGTGTTGCTGCAGGAGGCGCACGACGAGCTGGCGGTTGAGTTGCGCCAAGCCTTCGTCGGCTGGCATACCGACCAGCACGACCAGTTCTTCATTGCCTCTCGTTTTCCAATCCTCGACGTCAGGCCGCCCGCCCCTCTGCATTACCAGTCAGGCGAAGGTGGCGCCCGCCGCACCGGCGACGGCGGTGCTCGCTTCATGGCTTACACGCTCGACACTCCCCTCGGGCCGGTCGATGTCTTTAGCGTCCACACGACGTCGCCACGCGAGGGGCTGGAGGACATGCGCGGCGGGGGCTTCCTCTACGAGCTACGCCACGGCCACGTGCTGCTCGGCCGCGGCGCCGACACGCTGACCTTCAACGCCTACCGGCGCCGTCGCCAAGTCGAAGGAGTGGCCGCGGCGATGCGCGCGAGCTCGCGCCCGGTGATCGTGGCGGGCGACTTCAACCTCCCCGCCTTGAGCCACATCGTGCGCGACAACCTGGGTGACCTCGACGACGCCTTCGCCAGTGCCGGCCGCGGCTTTGGCTACACCTACCCGACCAAGCTGCCCTTCCTGCGCATCGACCGTATCTTCACCGGGCACGGCCTGCGCGCCGTCGACTTCCACGTCGGCAACACACGCGCCTCTGACCACCTGTGCATCAGCGCGGTGATCACCGTAAACGAGCCCGCACATCCCAACTAGCCAAGGTCGGCGGCCCTGTCCCACTCCCAGGGCGAACTTGGACTAACCCAGATCCGCCTCGCCGCCGCCTCCGAGGTGTTTCACCAGCGTGAGCACATTGGGGCACCCGGCGACGTACGACACCTCGTCAACCATCGAGCGCATGAGGAAGATCCCGACGCCCGATTCTGGAAGCGCGGCTAGATCGGGGGGGAGGGCTTGGGCGGGGTCGAAGCTGGCTCCGGTGTCTTTGATCTCCACCCGAACACAGTTGCAGCAGTTGCGGATCTTCATCTGCACGGAACCGGGAGCGCGCCCGGCATATCCATGAAGAACGATGTTATTGTAGGCCTCTCCCACGGCGGAAAGAACATCGGTTCCGAAGTCGGCAGTTTGCCCGTGGCTGGCATCCTTGGCCAACTTGCAGACGGCAGACACGGTGCGCATCACGACGTTCCGGCACTCTATCTTCCCGGGGACCACCAGGGAGACTTCATCGCAGCCGTTTGGATTGTGGCATTCGCTCATCGAGGCCAAGTCATGTCGGTGCGCGCCTTAGTCGGCGCGACCATTTGGGAATTTAGAGTCTGAAGCCTACCCTGACTACGCAGTCAACGATGGAAATATCTGGGAACTATCTGCACCGGAACTGGGGGATTATCTTGGACTGCAAAATGGTGTATACGTGCACTGCTGAGTCGGAGTTGGCTTCGGGACGACCGCCCGGTGCGAACGTGACGACCTGATAACCTAGCTTCTTGGGGGGGAATGACATGAATTTCGACCTGAACACGCGAGAGGATGAATCCGTATTATCCATCGTCGGCGAGCTAGATGCGCTGTCGGTTCAGGACTTGAGGCCTGTCATCGCGCGGATCGAGGATGACCGGCCGTCGAAGGTGCTGGTCGACCTATCCAGGCTGCGAATGATCGACAGCTCGGGCGTAGGCGCGATCGTTTCGCTCTTCAAGAAGGTCAAGGCCTACGATGGCTCCCTGGCCGTGGTCGGGGTTCGCGATCAGCCGCTTGCCATTCTGCGACTCCTTCAGCTCGACCGCGTTCTGGCTAGTACCTCGTCGTAGACGGCCCGTGGCCCCGCCGGTGCGTCATCTGGGAACGGGAAATGTCGGTTGACGAGGCACGGAATTGGTAGGTATAGCAGCGAGATTCCAGATAGCGGCCCGTCTGAGGGCGCGTCTGGCCTCGCCTAGGGCGTGCGATGACATCCGAAAAGGCCGCTCAGCCGACGCTTGAGACGATCCTCCGCCCGGGGCAGACCGTCGCGGGGAAGTACTGCGTCGACCATCTTATCGCGGCCGGCGGAATGGCGGCGGTCTGGGCAGGGATCAACCTGCGAACCGGCAAGCGGGTCGCACTGAAGGTCATCTTGCGCTCCTTCGCGGCGACGCCAGGCGCGGAAGAGTTGTTCCGCCGCGAGGCCTTGGCTGCGAGCCGGGTGAACCATCCCAACGTCGTCACCATCTTCGACGTGGTCGACCACGCGTCCAGGACCTGCATCGTGATGGAGTTCCTGGACGGCGAGGATCTCGGGACGTACTTCGAACGGCAGGGGCTCCTCGGCCTCGAGGAGGCGGTTGCGCTGCTTTTGCCAGCCATGCGTGGCGTGGCGGCGGCCAACGCCCAGGGCGTGGTTCATCGCGACCTCAAGCCGAAGAACATCTTCCTCTGCATCGGCCCGGATGGCCGCCTCATCACCACCAAGATCCTCGACTTCGGAATCTCGGTGATCGCCGAAAAGGCCACCGAAGAACGTTCGAAGACGATTCAACTGACCACGCACGGAACACCGGCGTACATGTCGCCCGAGCACATCACCGGCTCGCCCAACATCGACGAGCGAGCGGACGTGTATGGCTTTGGGGTGATCCTGTTCGAGGCGCTGGCGGGCCAGGCACCTTTCATCGGCCCGGCAGGGGCGGAGCTTCTCACGCGAATTCTGGAAGAGCGGGTGCCGAAGCTGACGGTCTTTCGCTCGGATCTCTCCCCGCGGATGGACGAGATCCTCGAGCGAGCCCTGGCGAAGAGTCCCGACGATCGGTTTCCCACGCTCAATCATTTCATCGCGGCCCTGGAGGATCACGTCCTGCCACGCTCGCCAATCCTTCGTTCCCTGACACCAACGGTTGGGGTTCCCATGACCGACTCGGGAAGTGGGCCAAGGGGGCTTGCGGACCCGATCGTACGGATTGCCCGGCGCGAGCCCTCGGGAGAGCACGACGGGGGGGGGACCAAGGCGATGTACGTGCTGTCGCGAACGGTTCCCTCGAAACGGGATGAACAGCCGTCACAGCCCACAGCGGCGGAAACTGCGGCAAGCGAGACTCCGGCCCCGGTTGAGCACAAATTTGAAGAACCTTCGCCGCCCGCACCCCGCCCCGGGCGTGTCAGAATATCTTCGAGTGACGACGACGATACCGCCTCGCTGGTGCTTGCCGTACAGAGAAGGACCCGAATGTGGCGTCTGCTAGTCCTGGCGGCCGCTGTTGGCGGCGTTTCCGTGGGGGTGGCGTGGTACGTGATTCCCGGGTCCGGCCATGAGTCGGGGAGGCCGCGGCCGGAAGATGTGGTGACGATGCCTGTTCCGCCGGTGGCGGCTAGGCCCGCTGCGCCGAGTGCGGCGGCGCCGGCGCTCCCGGTGGCGTTGCCACGCGAGGTTGCGGAACCGGCTCGGGGAGAGATGGCTGCGACGGTGGATAAGGCGCCGGGCGAGGAGTCGGCGTCGTTGCAGGCGCGGGCCGAGGCGAGGATGCGGACGGCACATTCTGGAGCAGAAGGCAGAGCGCGAGGGGCTGCCAGGGGGGCGGGAAGGACTAGGGGGAGCGCGACGGGACGCTGGGACGAGATGCCGGCTAGCACTATCGAGCCGCCGCCGCCTTCAAGCGCGGCGCCGGACTTGGCAGAGAAGGGGCACAGAGCGGGGGCGCTGTCGACGGACGACTTTTAGGGGGGCGAACGCTGGGAACGAGTGGGGGCCGCCCCTCACCCGCCACGCGGGGCGTGGCGGCCTCTCCCCGCTTCGCGGGGCGAGGCGGGAGCGGAGGGCGGAGGGGGGATTAGGGGGCGGATAGGAGGTGGTCGTTGGACCAGGACCAGAGCCAGGCGAATGACTGGCGGGTGGGGTCTTGGATGGCTGGCTGGCTGGCGGCGCTCTCGCAGATGATGCCTAGGGTGGTTCCAGACGCGGCCAGGGTCAGGACGGACGCTTCGGCATCGTCGACGAGGCGGTGAAACACCGAAGCGCCCTGGCGCCATACCAGGATCGACTCGGAGCCAGAGGTGGAGCCACTGGCATCTTCCACGGCGGCTTTGACGGCAGCTTTGACGGCAGCTTCCGCGGTTTCCTCCATGACCTCTTCGACGGCGGCTTCACTTCCGATTCGCTGCCAGTGGGCGGCGGTGCCTCGACGCAGGACCAGAAGACGGTGGGCGGCTACTAGTTTGATGGGCAACTCGGCGAAGTGCTCTTGGGGCCAACTGCGAATCGCATCCAAGTCCAGCACGGGCTCGTCGCGGGTGTCGAAGATGTCGGCGCGGGACCACTCTAGTTTGGTCAGGTCGATGTATAGCTCGGCCAGCTTGGGACGCTTGTGCGAGAGCCAGTCCGCGAAGTTGGCGCCCAGGAAGCGAAGCGATGGCTGGGTGGACGGGTGGTCGTCCATATACCCATGGGTCAGCTCGGCAAAGGCTTCGGCTCCCAGCAATTGGGCCAGCCTCGGAAATTGCGACGCCAGGGCTTCCACGAGCCGCGCCCGGTACATGAAGGCATAGACGGCCACGCGCTCGGCGGCGCTGGCCCGAGGGGTTTCGACGACGAATGAGGCCGGATCGGCCGGCGCTACGCCCACGGACCGGCCTGTAATGAGGGAGAAGAGGACGTCCTCGGTCTGTGCCAGTGTGAGTCCCTCACGCGGCATCGCACGCCTCTCCGGATGCGCGGGACTCGTTCAGGGTGCGGCCGAGCCAGTGTGCAGCGCGCCCCAGCTCGCGCTCGAGCTCGGCGAATTCGGGCACCTTGGCGTCCCATTCGATCATGGTCGAGCGGGGGCCGAGGCGCGCGATGGCCTCGGCATACAGTTGCCAGACCTCGGGACAAACGTAGTCATCGTGGGTATCGATGCGCAGGGCACCCTCGATCGAGTGCCCGGCCAAGTGAATCTGTGCGACGCGCTCGGCGGGGATGGCCGCGAGGTAGGCGTGGGGATCGAACCCGTGGTTCCACGCGCTGACGAAGACGTTGTTGAGGTCGAGCAGGATGCCGCAATCCGCACGGCGAGCCAGCTCAGCCAGGAATTCGTACTCGGTCATTTCGGACGCCTTGAAGGTCAGGTAGCTCGACGGATTTTCGAGCAGGATTCTGCGGCCCAGGCGTTCCTGCACGGCTTGCACGCGGCTGGCCACGTGCACGAGGGCTTCCTCGGTGTACGGGATGGGAAGCAGGTCGTGCAGGCTGATGCCGTGGGCTGTTCCCCATGACAGGTGGTCCGAGATCCAAACCGGCTCGACGGCGCGTGCTAGCTCGGCCAGTTCGTCGAGGTAGCGCGCGCTGAGCGGCTCGATCGAGGCGATGGACAGCGACACGCCGTGAAGGACCACCGGATAGTCACGTCGAACCGCCTCGAGCACGCGACGCGGATTTCCACCCGGGACCATGAAGTTCTCCGAGATCACTTCGAACCAATCGACCGGGGGCTTCTCCTCAACCACGTGCCGATAGTGCTCACGCCGCAGGCCGAGGCCCCTGCCGAGATAAGGAAACATCGCTTGCGCCACGCCAGCCTCCGAAAAAAAAAGGCGGGCGACGCCAAACGGATTCGACGCCGCCCCACTCGACTACTTCTTCCCCATCACCTTCCCGCCCTTGGCCTTGCATTCATCCTTGGACATCTTGACGTGCCCCTGCCCCTTGCAGCCGTTCTGGCCCGCGCAAGCATTGCCTGCGCCCTTGCACGAACCCGTGCCTTTACACCCGTTCACGCCGTCGCACATCACCTCGTCGCCGCTCTTGGCGGATGCGACGCCGGACGCGCCCATGGCGAACAAACCCGCTACCGACGCTGCAATCATTGTTCCCTTGATGCTCATGACTTCCTCCTGGTTGTGTGTTTGTGGAAGCCTGAGTGGCTCCCGTAACCGGCCCGGTCGGGCCGTTCGTTGTTCTTTCAGGAGTCCTTACGCCGGCGAAAGAAGATGGTTACAGCGGTCGCTTCATTTTCTTTGGACTGGACGCGTGGGCGCCACCCACGACATTTCGTGGCGACCGCCAGACGACTGCCAAATATCGTGGCCCATCCTGCAGAGCGCGCGCGATGACCGCAGAATTCCGCCCTATCTGCAGGGGGTCACTCGGCACGCCGATTGCGAACGAACGCCTGCGCATGTTGAGGATCACGCAACCGAGCGAGAGCAGTTCCGCCTTGATCGTGGAGGGGCAACTGGTTGGCCCATGGGTGGATGAGTTTCGGCGGATCACCTTCGACGCGGGCGTCGTCGCCGGAGCTCGCCTCGACCTGCGCCACGTGAGCTTTGCGGATGCGGAGGGCATCGCGCTGTTGCGACAGCTTCGTGCTGCGGGCGCCCGGTTGGAAGGGTGCTCCGAATTCCTCAGTGCACTGATAGGAGGCGGGGACCGTGCAGGATGAGAGGGAGAATATCGGGGACACGGCGGATGGGCGGACGAACGACGACGGCCGATTTGCCGCCGACATGTCCAGCTATTGCGACGGCGATGCACGTGGGTTCGAAGCGCTGTATGCGGGGCTGGCTCCACGCATCCTCGGCTACCTTCGGGCCATGGTCGGTGAGCAGGCCGCCGCGGAGGATCTGCTTCAGCAAACTTTCATGAAACTTCACCAGTGCCGAGCGACGTATGTCCGAGGTGCGAATCCCGTTCCCTGGCTCTACACCATCGCCCACCGAACCTGCATCGACGAAATGCGACGCCGCACACGCTCGCGCGTTCGTCTCAGCCACGATGGCGAGCTTCCCCACGAGCCTGCGGCAGACATCACTGGCGCGGCCGAAGCGGAAAGGGCGAGCGAAGACGATACGGCCGTGGCGCGAGGCCTTGCGGCGCTGGCCAGCTTGCCGGATCCCCTCAGGCAAGCGGTGGTGCTCATCAAGATCCACGGCCACAGCAGCGCCGAGGCGGCGTCCATCGTCGGAACGACGGTCGGTGCCATCAAGGTCAGGGCGCACCGCGGATACGTCGCGCTTCGGCGCAAGCTGCTGGCAGGGGCTGGCACGCCGACCGAGGCCACGCTGGTCGCCGACGAAGTCACGGCGGAGGCAAACCCATGACTAGCCGGAGTCACGAGCTGCCCGAGCTCACGCTCCTGCAGAATCAGGCACCGCCGCCCATCTCGCCGACTCTGCTCGCGAGGGTAAAGGCCCTGCGCCCGGTGCGACCCCGCGTCCCGCTGCGCACGCTCCTGGCCGTTGCCGTCGCTTCCTTTGTCTTTCCGCTGGCGGCCTTTGTGGCGTATCCGCTGCGCGCCGATCTCGACGCCTTGCCGCCGCTGTGGGTGCTGACGGTCGCGCTGGTGTGGCTGACGGGATTCGTGGTCCCCCTCACCTATGCAATCGTTCCCCGCTCGCATCAGGTTCTTCCCGACAGTACCCGTGCGGTCTACACCGCCCTGCTGGCGTGCCTGACCTTGGTACTGATGGGGCTGGTTTTCACCGTGGATTCGCCCGGCATCACCATCCTGCCGCGGACCACCTGGGACGGCTTCGTGAATCTTTGGTGGCACTGCATCTCGTTCAGTCTGAAAGTCTCGCTTCCCGCCATCGTCGTGGCTTCCTTCCTGCTCCGCTGGGTTGCCATCGCCCACGCCTGGCGCTTGGGTGCGGCCATCGGCGCGGCGGCTGGCTCGCTGTCGGGGCTGACCCTTCACGGCCTTTGCCCCTATGGCGGGGCAGTCCACGTCGGCCTCGCTCACGGTGGCGGTGTGGTGATCGGCGCTCTGCTGGGCGCGCTTTGGCTGCCGGTCCTGGTCAAGCCCTTCCGGTCGGCCGCTTGAGCCCCAGCTTCCGCATTCGGCTGCGCAAGGTGTTGGGGTGAATCTTCAGCACCTTGGCTGCCCCTCGCTCTCCCTCGATGGTCCAGTTTCGCTCGGCCAGCACGGCCTGGATGTGCCGGCGTTCGACGTCGTCGAGGGCGTCCATGGCCACGCGAATCACGCGCGCTGCCGACTTGCTTGGCTGCGCGGTCAGTGACGGCGCAAAGTCGCCGGGAAGCGCCAGCGTCTCCGAGCGGGTAAGCACCACGGCGCGCTCGAGGACGTTTTGTAGCTCGCGAATATTGCCCGGCCAGGCGTACTCGCGCAGCCTCTGCAAGGTCTCACGAGGAATCTGGCTGACCTCGCGACCCAGGCTCTTGGCGTACTTCTGCACGAAGAAGTGCACCAGCAGGTCGACGTCATCGCCGCGTTCGCGCAGGGGCGGCACGAAAATGGGGAAGACGTTCAAGCGGTAAAGCAGGTCACTGCGAAAGCGACCCGTGGCGACGTCCGCTTCGAGATCGCGGTTGGTCGCGGCGATGACCCGGGCGTTCACCTTGATGCTCTTGCCGCTACCGACCGGCTCGAACTCGTGCTCTTGCAGGACTCGCAGAAGCTTGACCTGCGCCTCTGGGGGCAATTCGCCGATCTCGTCGAGGAAGATGGTTCCACCGTCGGCCAGCTTGAAGCGGCCGTCGCGGTTTTGCAGGGCCCCGGTGAACGCCCCCTTGAGGTGACCGAACAGCTCGCTCTCGACCAGACCAGCGCTGAGCGCCCCGCAGTTAACCTTGACCAGCGGACGGTCCTTGCGCTTGCTGCGCTCGTGGATGGCGCGCGCGAACAGCTCCTTGCCGGTCCCGGTCTCACCGGTGATGAGCACCGTCGTATCGGTCGGCGCCACCTGCTCGATCTGGCCGAGCAGCCCCAGCAGTACGGGACTGCGACCTACGATCTCCTTGTAGTTGTGTTCGCTGTGGATCTCCTCCTGCAGATACACGTTCTCGGCTTGCAGACGCGCACGCAAGGCGGCTATCTCTTCGAAAGCGCGCATGTTCGAGACCGCGAGGGCAATCTGATTGGCCACCTCGCCCAGGAAGTTCTCGGTCTCCTCGTCGAAGGCACCGGCGGTTGTGCTGCCGAGAGTGATGGTCCCGATGCTCTTGCCCGCCAGGACGAGCGGCGCCGTGCACAGGCAGCGGATACCTTCGTCGCAAAGCCGACGTTCCGTCTCGAACTGGCTTTCGCGCTGGAGATCCCCTCGCAGCAGGGTGCGCTGGTGCTCGAAGACCCAACCCACGTGGCTGTCTCGCCGGTCGAGGACAGCCCCGACGGGATAACTCTGAGGCGGTAGCTTTCCTTCCAGGGCTAGGAGCCGCAGCTCGTCGGTCTCCGGCAGGTACAGCGTGAGCGCGGCGCGGTCGAACGCGACGATGCGCAGAAGCGCCCGTGACATGGCACCCAGCAGAGAAGCTTCGGTGAGATTGGAGATGATCGCGTTGTTGATCTCCAGGATGGCCCGCTTCCGGGCCTCGGCACGGGCGCGTTCGTCTTCGGCGCGCTTGAGATCGGTGATGTCGCGCGAGATGGCCAGCAGGCCTTCCACGCCCCCCGAGTCGCCCGGCAGAGGGCTCACCACCACGTGCCACCACCGCGGTTGCTGTGTTTTTAGTGTGGCGAAGAATCCCACGAACCGACCCTCGCCACCCTGCCGTGCGACTTCCACGGCCGCGGCGGCCTTGGTGCGGTCCTCGCCCTTCCAGAAGTCGACCCACGAGCTCCCCACGACGCTCTCGAAGTCAGAAATTTCGAGCGCAGCCATTCCGCCAGTGTTCATCGACAACAAGCGCGCATCGAGATCGAGAACCTTCACGCAATCGCTGCTGTTCTCGATGATCCTCGACTTGAGCTCGACCTCGGAGGCCAGGCGCAGGATCTCGAATTCGCTCATGACGGAGCGACCGAGCGTTCTCAGCGCATCGACCTGATTGTCGCTCATGATTCTGGGAGAGCTGTCGAAGACACACAAAGTTCCGATGCGGCAGTGCCCCGCCGCTACCAGAGGCACGCCCGCGTAGAAGCGAATCTGCGGGCTGCCGGCCACGATGGGGCTCGAGCGAAACTGCTCGTCGAGGAATGCATTCGACACGATGAACGGATCGTCCTCGAGAATTGCACGACCGCAGAAGGACAGCGCCCGAGGCAGTGCTGGCACCACCAGACCGCTCGTCACCAGGAAGAATTGCTCCGAATCGTCGACCACGCTGATGGCAGCCGACGGCGTGGCGCACACGCGAGCCGCCACGTCGACGAGCTTGCGAAACGAATCGACGGGGGAACGGGCCAACAGGCGCACGTAGCGCTGGACGCTGCTGGTCCGAGTGGACTCGATGTCGACAGAGGCTGGCACGGTGTCGCCCTGAACCTCCCTTGCGGTTGCCAATTGCGCAACCTCAATCGACAGTCATCTGGAACCGTTCCACACACTGGTGGCGTGCATTGCCATGCCTCTCGTGCGAGGGACGAGCGTGATTCAGATCGGCCCAACCAAAGAAGTCGCCGCGTGCTGGGCAGCCCATGAGCGCGACAAGCCTGATCCGGACTCTCTGTGGTGAAAAAATGGCTGGCGCGCCCTTGCCACGGCCTCTGCTATGCTGGTCGCGTGACCGAGACGCCCAGTCCTCCAGATTCCCGCGTGGGCTCGGTAATCCAGGAGCGCTACCAGATCCTCGACCTCGTGGCTTCGGGGGGAATGGGCGTCGTCTACCGCGCCGAGCGCGTCCAGCTGGGGCGCACGGTGGCGGTCAAGTTTCTTCACCCGTGGGTCGCGGCTGAGAAATCCTTCCTGCAACGCTTCGACGTGGAAGCCCACGCCATGAGCCGCCTCAATCACCCCAACTGCGTTTCGGTGATCGATTTCGGTGTGGCCGACGTGCCTTTCCTGGTCATGGACTTCGTAGCAGGGCGCAGCCTGCGGTTCGTCATCGAAAACGAGCAGCTCCCGCCCACCCGCGTGATCGGCCTCGGCCGTCAGATTCTGGCGGGGCTTGCCCACGCCCACGCCCAGGGCATCGTTCATCGTGATCTCAAGCCGGAAAACATCGTGGTCAGTGATAGCCCGGGCCTGGTGGATCACCTCCGCATTCTCGACTTCGGCCTGGCCAAGTTGCACGATGGACCGGCACTGACCGTGGGCATGGCGATAGGTACGCCGTCGTACATGGCCCCCGAGCAGTCGCTTGGGGAAGGCGCAGTCGATGCGCGGACCGATATCTACGCCGTGGGGCTGCTCCTCTTCGAGATGCTGACCGGAACCAGGCCGTTCGTCTCCGACAAAGTGGCCGAGCTGCTGCTAATGCATCAACAGCAACCGGCGCCCCGAATGGACGAGGTCGCCACTGGGGTCACCTTCTCGGACGAGCTCGAGGCGCTGGTTGCCAAGGCCTTGGCCAAGACACCCGCCGATCGCTTCTCGAACGCCGACGATATGGCGGCGGCACTGGAACTGGTCCCGGAGAACACGGGAATGCATTCGAGCGGCGCAAACACCGTGGCCGTCCCGATGCCATCCGCCTCGTCCACCTCGACCGCGGTAGATATCGACAAGACTCTCAGCGACAAGACCCTGGTCGACACGCGGCTGCCGCCTGGCTCTGTGCCGATACTTCAACCCGCGGTCAAAGCCGTTGCCCCGACTTGGAAACGATCCCTGGGACACTTCTCGAAGCGTTGGAGCCCGCGGCAACGATGGATAACGGCAACCTACGCAGGGGCCGCGGTGGTGATCATTTTGGCCTCGGTACTGCTTCTCATCCGTCGGGCGCCCGAGGTGGTCGAGGTCCGCCAGGCGACTTCCCCGGCCACGCCTTCGATACCGCCCGCGATGGACGAGCTTGCGCCCATGAGCCCGGACGGGACGCCCGGCCTGGCGGATGCAGCGCAACTTGTGCGGCTCGGCCTGGCGGATCAAGCCATCACCGTGCTCCAGGACATTCGCCACAGCTACCCGCGCAGCGCTTACGCCAATTTCCTGCTCGCCGTCACCTATTTCGACAAGATGTGGTGGACGATGGGCCTTCAGCAAGCCCAGGCCGCCATGCAGCTCGACCCTGCCTACCGGCGCAGCCCCAAGCTTGCCAAGGTGCTCATCCGTTCCTTGATGAGCGATAGTTTCGGGGAGAAAGCGGCGGCCGCTCTCGGGCAAGACCTGGCAGAGGTTTCGCCCACCTATCTCGAAGAAGCCTCGCAATTCGACAAGAGCGCCAGGGTTCGAGCCCGCGCCGCCCAGATCCTTGCGAGCATGCGAATACCGGCGAGCGGCCGAGGCCCCTGAGCGCGGGACCCTTGCTCAGCGACCGAGCTCTTCGTCGATCCAGTCCTTGAGACCGGGAAGGTCGGGCTCATCGGCAAAAAGGCGACCGTTGATGAAAATGGCGGGCGTTCTGCGGATCTGCAGGCTTCTTCCCTCGGTCCTGTCCCGCTGCACCCGTTCCCGAACCTCTTCCGCCCCGACGTCGGCATACCAGCGCGTAAAGTCGAGGCCGATCTCTTTGGCGAGCGACTCCAGCAACGCCGGCGTGAGCTGCTCCGAGTTCTCCCAGACCTTGTCGGCGAACTGCCAGAACTTGTCTTGCTTCTGCGCCGCCGTCGCGCCAAGCGCCGCATTCAAGGCGTTGACGTGACCACTGAGAGGAAAGTGCTTGAAGTAGAAGACGAGGTCCTTGGGATACTCGGCCAAGAGCGCATGCATCAGTGCCTGGGCCTGTTTGCAGTGCCCGCACTGGTAGTCGGCAAATTCGACGAGAGTCACGCGCCCGGCCGGGTTGCCCTTGCTCGGTGCCTGGGACACGTCGATGTACGGAACGCGAGGCTGGCGAAAACGTTGAACCAACTTCTCGACGATTTCGGTTTCGGAAAGGCCGGCGTCGGCAAGACGTGCGACGTAGCGAACCGCATAGAACGAAGCCCGACACCCGCTGTCGCGTTTGGCCGAGTTGAGCAAGCTTTCGCCCTTACCGCACACCGAGGCTTCCCGGCTGACCACTTGGTCGAAGACCTTGCGTTTGAATTCGTCCAGCTTGCCGAGATCGAATCCCGGCGGCAGCGAGTCAGGCCCGCCCAATGGCTTGCTGGCCGGGGCGGCCGCCGGTGATGCGGGGAGGTGCGATGAGGGCTGCGCGGCCTTTTTCGTGCAGGCACCGGCAGAAAGCAGCGCCGTGACGAGCAACATGCTTCGCACCCGTGGCGATGGTCGAGTCTTCATGGTCTTGGCTTCCGAAGGCAGCATCGGCGAGGACCATACCGACAACCGGGCGCGACGACTACTGCTTCCGCGCTTTCGTCACGCCCCGCAACGCGGAGAGAGCCTGACACGCAACGCGAGGAGAGGCCGACACGCGAAGCGTGGCGGGTGAGGGGCCGCCCCTTGTTCCACCGCCTTTGCCCCTCTCCCTAACCCTCTCCCCGGCTCGCGCCGGGGCGAGGGGACAATGCTAAGCCTTCCGATGCGGCAGCGGGCGGCGCGCACCACTTGTTCCGCCGCCTTCGCCTCGCCCCGCAACGCGGGGAGAGGCCGACGCGCGAAGCGTGGCGGGTGAGG
>Ga0302323_100001854_pt1 | contig 17176 bp, 17 predicted proteins | sample Fen_T0_3_FD_201950 | JGI IMG/M metagenome (GOLD analysis project Ga0302323, IMG submission 201950) | Peat permafrost microbial communities from Stordalen Mire near Abisko, Sweden - Fen_T0_3 | ecosystem: Environmental > Terrestrial > Soil > Wetlands > Permafrost | place: Sweden: Abisko... | reverse complement strand
CGCATGGCGTTCAATGCCGGCTGGGCTTTCGGCCCGGCGACCGCCGGTTTTCTTGCGACGAAAGGATTCTTCTGGCTCTTCGTGGGTGACGCCGCGACTTCCGCCTTGTTCGGACTGGTCGCGCTGCTGGCGTTGCCGCGCGATACCAACAGCCAGCGGCGGGAGAGCAGTTGGACTGAAACGGTGGGGGTGATCCGCCACGACCAACGGTTTCAGCAAATCATCGTGGCGTCCTTTTTCATCGCGTTCATCTTCATGCAAATGAGTTCCAGCTTCGGGGTGCATGTGACCAACCTGGGTTTCTCCGCCGCAACGTACGGCGCGCTGATCTCGCTGAATGGCGCGCTGGTGGTGTTCTGCGAATTGCCGCTGACCACCCTCACCCGCCGCCACCCCACGCACCGCGTGCTGGCCACCGGTTACCTGCTGGTTGGCGTGGGGTTTGCGCTGAACGCCTTCGCGCACACGGTACCGGCGCTGGTGGCTTGCATCATCATTTTCACGCTCGGCGAAATGCTCGCCATGCCGGTGGCCTCGGCCTACGTGGCGAATCTCTCGCCACCGCATCTGCGCGGACGTTATCTGGGTGCGTATGGTTTGAACTGGGCGCTCGCGCTCATCATCGCTCCCGGGCTGGGCCTGAAACTGCTGGCGTACAATCCGCTGGTGCTCTGGCTCGGCTGCGGCGGCCTTGCAGTGATGGGGGCAATCATTGTCTCGATGGCGGTAAAACCATCAGGACCATTATTGATCACCGAGGCGGATACCAAAATTATCGGAGCGGATTAATGCGAGCAGATCACTACTGAATTGAGAAGCGGGCGGCAAAACTCGCTCTTCTAAACCGAATTCAATAAAAATTTACTTATATGCCGACGTTGCTTCTTTCTGCTCGTCAAACGGATGACGCTCAATTGCTTTGGCGGGCTTGCATTGCAGCAAATTGGGAGGTTATTCGAATCCACGGATGGCGAGTGCCCGGAATCACCGCAAAAGATATTGCGATCTATGGCGAGCCGTTGTTTGCGCACCATGTTGCCCAAACGCTGGGTTACGCACTTCAAGAACCGACCATTGATTGGCTGCCGAAACTTTCGCCCGCATGGCGAGGCCGCGATGTCCAGTTAACATCGCTGGGCGAGGCGAGAAAAATTACGCGCCAAGCGTTTTTCAAACCGGCGGATGAAAAATGTTTCGACGCGAAGGTTTATCAGAGTGGCCTTGATCTGCCCGCATCCGGTCTGCTGCGAGAGGATTTGCCTGTGCTCGTACAAGAAATTGTTGAGTGGCAGGTTGAGTTTCGTTGCTTTGTTTTGAACCGCGAGGTTGTGACCATCTCCCCCTATTGGCGTGATGGGAAACTTGCAAAAACTGAAGCTGGCACCTGGCCCGCAAGCGAGGAGGAATTGAATACTGCAAAAGGTTTTTGCGAGCGGGTTCTGTTGGACCAATCGGTCATGATTCCAGAAGCGGTTGTCATTGATGTGGGATACATCGCACATTCCGGCTGGGCTGTGATTGAAAGCAACGCTGCTTTTGCATCTGGCATCTATGGTTGCGAGGCTGCGAAAGTACTGCCATTGCTCCTTCACACCAGCAAACTTGCTGCAAATTTTTCAACTGAAAAATAATTAAACATTTATGGGTGCTACCCGCGATGACTTTATCAAATATCCCCGTACGCCGCATCTATTTGGCTCAAAGGGAACAGATGACGACAAACACCTTGGCCGAAAGGAATCCGAGGCGTTGATCGCCGATCATTCATTGATCGTAGAAGAGAAGATCGACGGCACGAACGTTGGCATTCACTTTACTTCGGGCGGACGCATGGTGCTGCAATGCCGCGGCCACGAAATCACGGAAGGAATGCACCCGCAATACGATTTGTTCAAGCAATGGTCATCGGTAAAGCGAACCGGATTTGAAAAAATGCTGGGTGGCCAGTTTATCCTGTATGGTGAATGGCTCTACGCCAGGCATTCCGTCCACTACCGCAAGCTGCCGCACTATTTTTTCGAATTCGACATATACGACAAGGACGCCGGCCAGTTCCTCGATCTGGCCACGCGGCTGCAAATATTGAACGGAACAGGTCTCCAAACCGTGCCGGTCATTCACCGAGGTCCGGTCAAGGTGGATGACCTGACATCACTAATCAGACCTTCAGCTTATGATAGCGCCTTTAAGAATCCTGCCACGGGCCGGACTGACGATTTGATGGAGGGACTTTATGTCCGCACTGAGGCGCATGGCTACGTAACCCGGCGCGCCAAATTAGTACGGCCAGAATTTGTGGAGAAAGTGAAACAGAGCGAGCACTGGCAGCATCAGAAAATGGTTCCAAACCAGCTCGCGGCCGGAGCGGATATTTGGTTATGAAAACCTGGGCCAACATGACGCGCGCGACCAACACCCAGATTCTTGAATGGGCAGAAACACAGTCGTGGAGTCGCGGCATGGCCGCCTGTTATCAGGACGCCCAATGGCATGCGGAGGGGGACGTGTGGACACACACCAAGATGGTGTACGGCGAACTGGAACGGTTGGCCGAGTGGCCGTCGCTCGACCGCGCCTCTCAATTAAAGTTGCTGTTCGCCGCGCTATTTCACGATTCAGGCAAACCAGCGACAACGGTCATCGAACCCGAGACCGGCCGCATACGTTCCCCCAAGCATGCACTGGTGGGCGCCGAGATCGCCCGCCGGGCATTGCGCGAACTGGCCTGCGGCCTCGTCATACGAGAGGAAATTGCGGCGCTGGTGCGTTTTCACGGCCGTCCTCCGTTCTTGCTGGAAAAGCCAAGTCCGGAACATGAGGTCATTTCCCTTTCGTGGTTCGTAAACAACCGGCTGCTATACCTTTTGGCGCTGGCCGACACGCGCGGACGGCAGGCGAAAGAGATGAGTCGTCCTGAAGAAATTCTCCATTTATGGAAACTTACATCCGAGGAGCGTAATTGTTTTCTGATGCCTTACGCTTTTGCAAATGAACTGGCACGATTTCTATTTTATCGCGATCAACTCAGCAGTCTGCACTACACGCCATACGCCGAATTTCGTTGCGCCGTCACGCTGATGTCAGGGCTCCCTGGAGCAGGCAAGGATTCCTGGCTGGCCAAACATCGACGCGCCACTCCGATTGTGGCGCTGGACGCCATCCGTGAAGCGCTCGACATCGAAGCCACCGACAATCAGGGGGAGGTAATTCAAACCGCGCGTGAACAATGTCGCAGCCACCTGCGCGCCGGCCAGGATTTCGCCTTCAACGCGACCAATATTACCCGGCAAATGCGCAAACGCTGGATTGATTTGTTTACGGATTACGGGGCAAGAATCGAAATTGTTTACGTTGAACCGCCTGTAGCCACGATTCTAGCCCAGAATAAACGCCGCCCACATTCAGTGCCTGAGAATGTGATTTTGCGTCTCTTGGAAAAACTTGAACCGCCAACCATAACCGAAAGTCATTCACTTATTTTCGTGTGATATCTAAGAAATCCAGTATGGATTCTCCGCTGGCCGATCCCATTTGCGGTCTGGCTGACTCTGGTGCTACCCTGCGCCGGTGAATTCCAAAAAATCCAAACGCCTGGGCGTTTACGCGGGCAGCTTTGACCCGCTCACCGTCGGCCACATGTGGATGATTCAAGAGGGCGGCCGCCTGTTCGACCAGCTCATCGTGGCGGTCGGCGTCAACCCGGACAAGAAACCGACGTTCACGGTGGAAAACCGGCTGGCGATGCTGCGGGAATCCTGCGCGCAATTTTCGAACGTGACGGTGGCGGCCTATTCCAATCTGTATCTGATTGATTACGCCAAATCCGCGCACGCCACGCACATCCTGCGCGGCATCCGGTCGGCGAGCGATTACGAATACGAACGCCCGATGCGCAACATCAACGGCGATCTGGATCCCGAAATCTGCACGGTGTTCCTGATGCCGCCGCGGCATATTGCCGAGGTGAGCTCGAGCATGGTCAAGGGATTGATCGGGCCGGGCGGCTGGCGCAAGATCGTGCGCAAATACGTGCCGGAACCGGTGTTTCACCAGTTGCTGGAACTCCATAAATGAGCGGGCTGAACTTCCAGCGCTGGGCGCAACTGTGGCCGGCCGCGACGCCGGCGGCGGCGCTGGCGGACGGCTTTCAGCAGTTGGCGGCACGGTATGCCGAGCCGCACCGGCATTATCACAACCAATCGCATATCGCGGATTGCCTGGCGGGGTTTGACCGCGTCAAAGGCCAGGTCAGCGAGCCGCCGGCCGTGGAGCTGGCGATTTGGTTTCACGATGCGGTCTATGATCCGCGCGCGGCCGACAACGAGGAGCGCAGCGCAGCCCTGGCGCAACACTGGCTTCCGGCGCTCCACGCCAGCCGCGGACTCGCCGACGCGGTGGGCCAGTTGGTGCTCGCGACCAAGCAACACGACGGTTCGCTTCATCCGGACGCGCCCTGGCTGGTGGACGTGGATTTGAGCATTTTGGGCCAGCCACCGGAACGATTCGGGGAATACGAACGGCAGATCCGCGAGGAATACGCCTGGGTGGACGCCACGGTGTTTGCCGTCAAGCGGGCGGAGATTCTGCAGCGCTTTCTGGCCCGCCCACGCATCTACCAAACGGACTTTTTCCAGCAAGCACTGGAAACGCAGGCCCGGATCAACCTGCACGAGTCGGTGCGGCGCCTGCGGGCCGGGGGGTAGGCCGGCCGGCCACCGGGGGCTTGCCAGCGGGCACTTGTTCGTGTACTTTTGACACTATATGAAAACAGACGAGCAAACAACGGACCACTGGAACGGCCGGGCGCTCCTGACCGATCTCTATCAACTGACGATGGCGTACGGCTATTGGAAGTCCGGGCGGGCGGAGCGCGAGGCGGTGTTTCATCTGTTCTTCCGCAAGGCGCCGTTTCAATCGGGCTTCACGATCGCCGCCGGCCTGGCGACGGCGATTGATTTCCTGAAGGCCTTTCATTTCACGACGGCGGATTTGGAGTTTCTCGCCACGCTGACGGGCAACGACGGCCAGCCGCTGTTTGAGGCGGGTTTTTTGGAATATCTGCGTACGCTGCGGTTTGCCTGCGATGTGGATGCCATTCCCGAAGGCACGGTCGTCTTCCCCCAGGAACCGCTGCTGCGGATCAAGGGCCCGATCCTGCAATGTCAACTGCTGGAAACGGCCCTGCTGAACCTGGTCAATTTCCAATCCCTGATCGCGACGAAGGCGGCCCGCGTCTGCCTGGCCACGCGCGGGGAGCCGGTGATGGAATTCGGCCTGCGCCGGGCGCAGGGGGTGGATGGCGCGCTGGCGGCCAGCCGGGCGGCCTACATCGGCGGCTGTGCGGCCACGTCCAATGTGCTGGCGGGAAAAATGTTTGGCATTCCCGTGCGCGGCACGCATGCGCACAGCTGGGTGATGTCTTTTGATGACGAGCAAGCAGCTTTTCTCGCCTACGCCCAGGCGATGCCCAACAACTGCGTGTTTCTCGTGGACACTTACGACACGCTCGAAGGGGTGCGGCAGGCGGTGGTCACGGGCAAATGGCTGCGGGAACACGGGCATGAGATGGTCGGCATTCGCCTGGATTCCGGCGATCTGGCATGGCTGAGCATTGAGGCAAGGAAGATTCTTGATGGCGCGGGTTTTCCCAAGGCCGTGATCGTCGCGAGCAACGATCTCGATGAGCACATCATCGCGAGCCTCAAGGAACAAGGTGCGCAGATCAATGTCTGGGGGGTGGGCACCAAGCTGATCACCGCTTACGATCAGCCGGCGCTGGGCGGCGTTTACAAGTTGGGCGCGATTCGCGATGCCAGCGGCAACTGGGCCTACAAGGTAAAGCTGAGCGAGCAGACGGCCAAGGTTTCCACGCCGGGCGTCCAGCAGGTCCGGCGGTTCCGCTCGGACACGGAATTCATCGGTGACGGCATCTTCCACGTGGAGGCCCCGGCGCCAGATCCGTTCACGATCGTGGACCCGCTGGATGCCACGCGCCGCAAACATCTTCCGCCAGGCACGGCCTTTGAAGATTTGCTGGTGCCGATATTTCGGGCGGGGGCGCCGGTCTATCAAACGCCGGCGCTGACGGAAGTGCGGCATCGGGTGCAGGCGCAGATCGGGCTGTTTCACGCGGGCGTGAAGCGGCTGGTGAATCCGCATGAATATCCGGTGGGGCTGGAGCTCGGACTCCACGACTTGAAAATCAAACTCATCTTGCAAGCGCGGGGGGAAGCATGAAGCTGATCCACGTGGCGGCCGCGGTGCTGAACCAAACGCCGCTCGACTGGCCGCAGAACACGGCGAATATCCGCCAGGCCATCCAGACGGCGCGCGCGCAGCAGGTCGGCGTGCTGTGCCTGCCGGAGCTCTGCCTCACGGGGTACGGGTGCGAGGATGCCTTTCACGCCGCGAACACCCACCAGCGGGCGTGGCAGGCGCTGGTGGAATTATTGCCGGAAACGCGCGGGCTGGTCGTTTCGTTCGGACTGCCGGTGCGGCACCAGAACGGGCTGTTCAACTGCGCGGCGCTGGCGGCGGACGGCAAGCTGCTGGGCCTGGTCGCCAAACGGTTTCTGGCCGGCGACGGAATTCACTACGAGCCGCGCTGGTTCAAGGCGTGGCCCGCGGGGGTGCGCGACGATTTCACCGCGCCGGATGGCACCACGCTGCCGATGGGCGACATCTATTTCGACCTCGGCAAGGTCCGGATCGGTTTTGAGATTTGTGAAGATGCGTGGGTGGCGAACCGCCCCGGCGCGGCGCTGGCCTTGCACGGCATGGATTTGATTTTGAATCCGAGCGCCAGCCATTTTGCCTTTGGCAAGCTGGAGGTGCGCAAACGTTTTGTGCTCGAAGGTTCACGGGCCTTTGGGGTGAGCTATGTTTACGCCAACCTGCTCGGCAACGAAGCCGGGCGGGCCATTTATGACGGCGGCGCGCTGATTGCCTCCGGCGGCAAACTGGTGGCGACCGGTCCGCGTTTCAGCTTTGAAACCTGCCAGCTCACCCGGGCGGTGATTGATCTGGACGCGACGCGGATGAGCCAGGCGCGCACGGCCAGCTTCAAGCCGGATTTGGCGGGCGACAACCGGCTGCGCATCACCGCCCCGTTCGAGTGGCCGCCGGTGCAAACAACGCCCCAGCCGGCTGCCGTCACCGCGCCCGCGTGGGAAAGCAGCGCGCATTTGAAGGAAGAGGAATTTTTACGGGCGGAAGCACTGGCGCTGTTCGACTATTTGCGCAAGAGCCGTTCCCATGGCTTCGTGGTTTCCTTGAGTGGCGGCGCGGATTCGGCCGCCGTCACGTGTCTGGTTGCACTGGCATTGGAAATGGCGCTGGCGGAGCTCGGGGCGGACGCCGTCCGCACCCGGCTGGCGCATATCCGGCCCCTGCCCGAGAAACTGACGCCCAAAACGCTGGCGGCGGCGTTGCTCACCACTGCGTACCAAGCCACCGCCAACAGCGGCGACGTCACGCGGGCGGCTGCGCGCACCATCGCCGAGGCCGTCGGAGCGACCCACCTGGAATTGGATGTCGAAGCCATCCATCAGGGTTATTTGCGCGCGATCGAACAGGCGCTGGGCCGCCGGCTGGACTGGCAGCGGGACGATCTCGCCTTGCAAAACATTCAGGCCCGCGTGCGTTCTCCGGGCATCTGGCTGATGGCGAACTTGAACAATGCCCTGCTGCTCTCCACCAGCAACCGCAGCGAGGCGGCGGTGGGTTATGCCACGATGGATGGCGACACGAGCGGCGGGTTGAGCCCCATTGCCGGCATCGACAAGGCGTTCCTGCGCCAATGGCTGCGCTGGCTGGAAGCCAGCGGGCCGGCGGGCGGGCACACCATCCCCGCCCTCGGCGCGATCAACCAGCAGGCCCCCACCGCCGAACTGCGCCCGGCCGACCGGCACCAGACGGACGAGGACGACTTGATGCCCTACGACGTGCTGGACGCCATTGAACGCGCCGCCATCCGCGACAAAAATTCGCCGCGCGATGTGTTTGAACTGATGCGCGGCCAGTTTCCGAATTTCACGCCGCCGCAGCTCGGAATCTGGGTCGAACGTTTTTTCCGGCTCTGGTGCCGCAACCAATGGAAACGCGAGCGCTACGCGCCGTCGTTCCATCTGGATGATGAGAATCTCGATCCCAAGACCTGGTGCCGTTTCCCGATTTTATCCGGCGGCTTTGAAACCGAACTGGCGGAACTGCGTGCCATCGTTGATAACATTAAATGAGGATGAGCCGGCCGGTTCAACGTATTCGCTTTCATGCCAAGAGCGGCCGGTCATCCAGAGCTCAGTTGACATAGTGTTTTTTATACACTAATGTCAACTTGTTCGCAGCACACGAGCAGAATTACAGCCCGCAAAGGCCATTTTGATCCGCATGAAACCGATTACTTTTTACCGCACCAACGAGACGTATGGCGAGTTCTCCAACTTCTCGCCGCACCCGTTCGAGCTGAAGGGCCGCCGGTGGCCGACGGCGGAACATTATTTCCAGGCCCAGAAGTTCGCCGGCACCGAACACGAGGAGATCATCCGGCTGGCCGCGTCACCGATGGCGGCGGCGCAGCTCGGGCGCGACCGCCAGCGGCCTTTGCGGAGCGACTGGGAGCTGGTCAAAGAGGACGTCATGCGCGAGGCGCTGCGCGCCAAATTCACGCAGCATCCGGCCTTGCGCGCGGCGCTGCGGGAGACCGGGAGTTTGATCCTGGTGGAACACACCGCGAACGACCGCTACTGGGGCGACGGCGGAAACGGCACCGGCCAAAACCGCCTGGGCCGGCTCCTGATGGAGTTGCGCGAACAACTGGAACCCTGAAGGTTATGCCCCATACCTACCGACATGCCCGGGCGGCACTGACCGTGGACTGCGTGGTCTTCGGCTTTGACGCGGGCGAACTCAAAGTGCTGCTCATCCAGCGCGCCCTGGCCCCCTTCAAAGGCCACTGGTCGCTCCCCGGCGGCTTCGTCCATGTGGACGAGACGCTGGATGACGCCGCCCGCCGCGAACTGGCCGAGGAAACCGGCCTGCAACACGTCTTTCTGGAACAGCTTTACACCTTCGGCGCGGTGAAGCGCGATCCGCGCGAACGCGTGGTCAGCGTGGCGCACTTCGCGCTGGTGAAACTATCCGATCATGCCGCCAAGGCGGCGACGGACGCGGCCGAAGCGGCGTGGTTTAAAATTTCCGCGCTGCCCCGGCTGGCGTTCGACCACGCGGACATGGTGGCGGCGGCGCTCACCCGGTTGCAGGGCAAGGTGCGGTATCAACCCATCGGCTTCGAACTGTTGCCGCCAAAATTCACGTTGTCCGAGCTCCAGCATCTTTATGAGGCGATCCTGGCCACCGCACTGGACAAGCGGAATTTCCGCAAAAAGGTCCTCGGCTTCGGGCTGCTGGTGCCGCTGAAGGAAACGCAGATGACCGGCCGCCATCGCCCGGCCCAGTTGTTCCGCTTCGCGGCGGACAAATACGAAAAGCTCAAGCAACGCGGATTTCATTTTGAGCTGTGAAAAATCAGGCGCAGCAACACGGCAATAAAACATGAAAACCATCCTCATCCTCGAAGACAATGACGAGCGCATTGCCGGGTTTCAGAAGGCCGTGGCGGAACTGGGCGGCGATTACGATTTAAAAATCTGGCGCGACGCCCATTCGATGATTGCGGAATGTGCGGAATATTTTCCAAAAGCAGCGATAATTTGTCTGGATCACGATTTAAACCCGCAACCGGGTGCAACAACCGATCCCGGCACTGGTCTTGATGTTGCCAGATTTCTGGCCGATTTCCTGCCCGTGTGTCCGGTGCTGATTCATTCCTCGAACACTGACAGGGTGTATTCCATGCACAATGAACTCCGGTTCGCCAGTTGGATGGAAGACCGGGTGGGTCCGCTGGGCACGGACTGGATTGAAACAACCTGGAAACGGCGGATGCGCGAAATGCTCGCTGAGCATGGAAACACCTGGAAAACCAATCTGCCGGCGGATCACAGCGAACGGATCGAACGCATGCAACTCTCACTCGACGGACTCGGGCTGGGCGATGCGCTGGGCGAAATACTCAGCTATCGGTCGGAGAATGCGCTGGCCCGGGTGCTCGCCAATGACCCGCCCGCCGGCCCGTGGTTTCATACCGATGACACCGAGATGGCTATTTCCATTGTCGCCGTGCTCCAATCGCACGGCGAACTGGTTCAAGAAGAACTGGCCCGGCGATTTGCCCGCCGCTTCGAGCGTGATCCTGATCGCGGCTATGGCCGCATGACGCGGATTCAACTGCGAGAGATCAACACCGGGGCAAAATGGCGGGACACCGCCGCCAATGCTTTTGGCGGACAGGGCTCAATGGGGAACGGCGGCGCCATGCGCGTGGCGCCGCTGGGTGCTTACTTTGCCAATGATCTCGACCGGTGTACCGAGGCCGCCCGCGATTCGGCGCTGGTGACCCATACCCATCCCGAAGGGGTGGCTGGCACCATGGCGGTGGCGGTGGCGGCAGCTATGGCGTGGCAGCTACGGGCTGAACCTGTAGCTGAATTTGCCCGGCAATTCTTCGGCGAGATTCTTCGGCTGACACCCGAAAGCCAGGTGCGGCGCGGCATTTTGCTGGCCAGCCAGACGCCGGCCGAAGTTCCGGCAAGGGATGTAGCCAAGGCACTGGGCAATGGTTCGCTGGTGACCGCGCCTGATACCGTTCCCGTTTGTATCTGGCTGGCGGCGCATCACCCCGGGCAGTTTGTGGCAGCCATCGGCAAAGCCATCAGCGTGGACGGCGACTGTGATACAAATGCCGCCATCGTCGGCGGCATTGTCGCGTTGAGCGCCGGGCGCGCCAGCATTCCCGCCGAGTGGTTGCAGGCGAGAGAAAGGATTCATATTTAATGAATGCCATTTTGCAGACGGTAGCGGGCAATCTTGAGAATCAAGATCGCGGACTGGTTCTCCACGATGGGCCGCGAATGATCCTGTGTGTCGCCGACGGTGCGGGAGGACGCAGCGGAGGAACGGAAGCGGCGGCCTTGGCCGTACAGCTAATTCGGCAGGACGCCAGCCTCTTGATCGATGCCGCCGCCTGCGTTAAAGCTTTGAGCAAGCTGGATGAGGCGATCGCCAAAGATCCGATTGCCGGCGAGACAACATGTGCGCTCGCCATCGTGACCCCGGCAGGGGTTTTCGGAGCCAGTGTCGGCGATTCCGGCGTGTGGTGGATTCCTGAAAACGGAAGCCACCTCAATCTCACCGAGGCCCAGCAGCGCAAGCCGTTCATCGGATCCGGCAATGCCTGGCCGGTTCCATTCCAATACCAGAATCAGTCCGGACAGCTTCTGCTCGCTACCGACGGACTGCTCAAATACACCTCGGCGGAACGCATCGTTGCCATCTGCCGTGAACAGCCGGTTGAAATTGCTGCCAGGCAAATGATTGAACTGGTCCGCTACCCGTCTGGCAGATTGCCTGATGATGTAACGCTCATCTTAACCAAGCTTTGAACACCATTTTTTGACGAGAAACTTAATTAAAAAAGCCGGCAGGTCATGGTTTGTCTCGCACGCTGCGAACCTGCAATTTTAAAACCACATTTTATGCCTGACAACCCTCCCAGAAAACGCACCTGGGGCTTCCAGCTTAAGCCTCCAGATATTTTGTCCATTGGCGTGTTTACGGCGGCGATCGCGGCCTTGTGGCATTGGGAGAATCCGCTGTGGTGGCTGCTGGCCATTGCCGCCGGCCACTTTTTTCTCTTCTGCAATGTGTTCCGGATCATCCGTCGCCGCGAATTGATCTGGGCGGCCCTGTTCATTCTCAACACCGGCGCCTGGTTGTGGTTTGAGCGCCTGACTTGGGCGCACGTTCTCGGCTGCCAGTTGCCGATCACGATTTTCCTGATCCTCGCCGATATGCGCGCCCCGGGCTATCACGGCATCCTGGCCAACCGGCTGAATCCGCGCCTCAACGATTATTTGGCAGGACGAATTTAACTATGAAAGCACTCATCCTGGTAGATATCCAAAACGACTTCCTGCCCGGGGGCGCCCTCGCCGTGCCGGAAGGCGATAAAATCATTCCCGTTGTCAACCGGCTGCTGGCGGCGTTCCCGCTGGTCGTCGCCACGCAGGACTGGCATCCGGCCAATCACGGCAGTTTCGCCGCGAATCATCCCGGCAAACAGCCCTACGAACAAATCGACCTGAACGGTCTGCCCCAGACGCTGTGGCCGGTGCATTGCGTGCAAGAAACCCCGGGAGCGGAACTGGCGAAAGGTTTGGACCGCGAGCGCCTGGCCAAAGTTTTCCCCAAAGGCACGGATGCCGGCATCGACAGCTACAGCGGGCTCTTTGACAACGGCCGCCGCCAAAGCACCGGCCTGGGCGAATGGCTCCAGGCCCAGGGCGTCACGGAGGTTTTTGTGTGCGGCCTCGCCACCGATTACTGCGTGAAATTCACCGCGCTGGACGCCGCCCAAATGGGATTCACCACGTCTTTCATCGCGGACGCCAGCCGGGGCGTCAATCTCCGGCCCAACGACGTGGCGGTGGCCATCGCGGCCATGAACCGCGCGGAGATTGCCACCGTGCAGAGCCAGGAAATACTCAATCCCAACACCAAATAATGATTATGCCGCAAGTGATTACCGCCCCTGAACCGCTGCCGACCAAGACGGAACGCCCCGCCATTTTTCTGGCCGGCTCCATTGATGAGGGCGCGGCCGAAAATTGGCAGTCCCGTTTTATCTCGGCCTGCGCCGCCGATGACTGGGTGCTGCTGAACCCGCGCCGGGAGCAATGGCAGGCAACCGTGGTGCAGCGCGCGCACGTGCCGGAATTTCGCGAGCAGGTGGAATGGGAACTGGCGGGCATGGAACGCGCCGACATCATCGCCCTGTATTTCGCCCCGGAATCACGCGCACCGATTTCCCTGCTGGAACTGGGATTATTTGCCCGCGGAGGCAAGCTGGTGGTGGCGTGCCCCGAGGGTTTTTGGCGGAAAGGCAATGTGGAAATAGCCTGCGCCAAATTCGGCGTGCCGCTGGTGGAAAGTTTGGACGCATTAATTCAAACCGTTCGCGCCCGGGCGGCGCTTCATCAAAATCGCCTGCAAACCCTCCATACGAGCAAGTTTCTCGCGCTGATCAAGGAAGGTCATTGGGAATACGTGGACCGCGTCAATGCGACCGGTGCCGCCATCATCATCGCCGTGACCGCCGAACAAAAAGTCCTGCTCGTGGAGCAATACCGCATTCCGGTACACGCGCGCACGATTGAACTGCCGGCCGGCATCATCGGCGATGAACCGGGCAGCACGAACGAATCTCATGCCGAAGCCGCCCGCCGCGAATTGCTGGAAGAAACCGGCTATGCGGCGGAGCGTATCGAAGCCGTGACGACCGGCCCGGCCTGCAGCGGAATCACCTCCGAGCGCGTGACGCTCTTTCGCGCCCTGGGCCTGCGCCGAGTGGGCGCCGGCGGCGGCGTGGCCCATGAGGACATCACCGTCCACGAAGTGCCTCTCGCCGAAATCGTGCCGTGGCTGGAAGCGAAAGCCAAAACCGGCGTGCTGATTGATCCCAAGGTTTACGCCGGACTCTTCTTCCTCGCGCAAAAAGCATGAGCACGCCTGCGATCATCACGCCGCGCGACCGCCTGCTTGGCGGCCTGTGGGGTTCGCTCGTCGGCGATGCCTTGGGCGTGCCCGTGGAATTCAAGGACCGCGCCACGGTGCAGGCCGATCCGGTCAAGGACATGCGCGAATTTGGCACCCATCGCCAGCCGCGCGGCACGTGGTCGGATGATTCCTCCCTGCTGTTGTGCACCGCCGACAGTTTGGTTCACCACCTGTTTGACACTGCGGACATGGGCCAACGTTTTGTTGGCTGGTATCAAGAAGAGTTGTGGACGCCGCATGGTAAAGTTTTTGATGTCGGGGTGGCCACCGCCCGCGCATTAACCCGAATCGCCAATGGAGTCAGGGCTGAGGTCGCCGGCAACGATGATCAGATGAGCAACGGCAACGGCTCGCTCATGCGCATCCTCCCGGTCTCGCTCCGTTTTGCCGAGGATTCCACCAAACAGTTGCTGGAAAAAGTGCATCGTGCCTCGGCCCTCACGCACCGGCATCCAAGGTCGCAAATGGCTTGTGGATTTCTCACCTTGATTGCACGGGATGTTTTAACAGGAGCCGCGCCAGCTCAAGCTTTCCAAAACGCATTGGCAGGCTTCCAAAAGTTTTACGCGCCGGACAATTGGTGGGCCATCGAGTTTGATCATTTTCAATTGCTGTTAGCGGGAGACCTAGCCAGCCGGAACGAAGCTGAAATAGATTCAGACGGTTATGTTTTGCACACGCTCGCAGCCAGCATCTGGTGCCTGCTCACGACCACCAGTTTCGAGGACTGCGTGCTCAAGGCCGTCAATCTCGGGGGCGATACGGACACCACCGGCTGCGTGGCCGGCGGTCTGGCCGGGGTCGCTTATGGCCTGAAATCCATTCCGACGGACTGGACCCACCAACTGGCCCGCAACAGTGACGTGAACAGCCTGTTCCAAGAGTTTGCCGATGTCTGCGAGGCCGCCAGAAAGTGATTCATGATGCCACCCCCTGCCCCAGAGCTCTCCGAACGCTTTGCCGGACTTCTGAAGGCACGGCGGTGGGCGATGCGCTGGGATTACCCGCCGAGGGTTTGTCGCGTAGCCGCATTCAGCGACTGTGGTGGGGCAAATGGCGGCACCGTTTTCTGCTTGGTCATGGCATGGTGAGCGACGATACCGAACACACACTGTTCGTCGCCCAGGCATTGCTCTCGCATCCTGAGAATGCCGCCGCCTTTCAACGCTGTCTCGCCTGGAAACTTCGGTGGTGGTTCCTCGGCCTGCCGGCGGGCATCGGCCTGGCAACCTTGAAGGCGATTCTCCGGCTGTGGCTTGGGTTTCCGCCAAATCGCAGCGGCGTCTGGTCGGCCGGCAACGGCCCGGCCATGCGCAGCGCCATCATTGGCGCGTATTTTGCATCGGATGCATCCAAACGCCGCGCCTTCGTTTTGGCCGCCACCCGCCTGACCCACACCGATCCAAAAGCCGCGACCGCTGCACTGGCCATGGCCGAGGCGGCCGCTTGGTCAGTCTGCCCGCACCAACCCCGTGCGGCATGGTTGACAAGCCTCGCCAGTCTGGGCAGCGATGCCGAGTGGCCAGCCATTTGCCGCAAGCTGACGTCCGCGCTGGCAGAGGGTAAATCCGTCGCCGAATTTGCCGATGAACTGGGTTTGCAGCGCGGGGTAACGGGTTACGCCTATCATTCGGTGCCTGTCGCACTTTACGCGTGGCTGCGGCATCCCGGCGACTTTCGCGCCGCGCTGATCGCGGCCTTGAACTGCGGCGGCGATACTGACACGGTCGGCGCCATGGTGGGGGCTTTGATGGGCGCCAGTTTGGGACGAAACGCCATCCCCCAAGAGTGGATTGATGGGCTCTGGGAGCAGCCTCGTTCCGCCTCAGTTCTAATCCGGGTCGGCAAGCGTTTGGCGCAGCAGCAAGTCTCCGCGCGCAGCCAAGGCCCCGTAACCTATGCGTGGCCGCTGCTGATCCTTCGAAACATCGTTTTCCTCCTCATCGTGCTGATGCACGGCTTTCGGCGGCTGCTACCGCGCTATTGAATAGGACACGATTATCTGCTTGGGCAAAGTGCTCTGCGCGATGGCAACGACCGCCGCCCGCTTCTCGCCAAGCGGCAGGCGGGAATTGACGTTGCCAATTTTCCAGCCCACACTCGCCGGCATGATGCTTGGGATCGGAACGGCATGACCGGCAAACAGGAACAGCACCCAACCTTGGTGGCCCCACCCCGTCGGGCAAAGCCGCCATCGCCGCCAACGAGGAACACATCCGCCTCGATTGGAACCTTGGCCGCACCCGCGCCACCTGGCTTTACATATAGCGACAAATAGTAACCAGCCCACCACCCCATTTAAAAATGCCATCCTCCGCCCCCGAACAGCCAGACTCCTCGCCCGCCGGCACGCCAGCGCCCGGCGCCCCGCCGATGCTGGGCGACGGCATTCCCCCATCCGTGCCGCCGCCAGCCAGTCCGTCATCGCTGCGCAGGTGGCTCGCCGTTTTGTTAAGCCTGTGCCTCGGCCTCTTCCTCGCCGACGCCGTAATTGGCCTGGCCGACGACTCGGCCGCGATATTTTTGGGAAATCATCCGCTGAGCGTGCTGCGGATTCTGGTGTCCCTCTTTGCCATGCTCCTGGCAGCGCTCGTATATGTTCTAATGGCGCTCACGCCGGCCATCCCCAAGCGGCTGTTTGTGCCGGTCGCGTTGTTCTATCTGACGGTGGCGCTGGCCGGCCTCCCGATCACCCTGCTGTGCCAGGAGCACCTCACGCAGATTGCCTGGGGCATCTCCTTGGTTCAGGTTGGCCTGGGTATTGGACTGCTCGCGCTGGCGCGGCGGGGGCTGAAATTCGGCCGACCGCTGGTGCCGCTGGAGCAGTTGGGCAGCCGCAATTTCAGTTGGTGGAACCTGGCGGGCTTTTCACTGGCCAATATTTTTGGTCTGCTGCCCGCCGTCGTGCTCTACCTGCTGCTTTGCGTGGCCGGGCTGGTGGCCCATTTCACGGATGGCTTTATGACGTTGCACCCGGGCGGATTCCAGGTGCAGGTGCGCAAGTATGTCCGCGCCGACGGCAAGACCATCCAGTTGTTTCCGATGTCGCATGTGGCCGAAGGCGACTTCTACCGGGACATCGCCCGGACGTTTCCGACGAACTCGCTCATTTTGCTCGAGGGCGTCACGGACGAAAAGCATCTGCTTCAGCACAAAATCAATTATCAACGCATGGCCCAAAGCCTGGGACTGGCCGAACAACAGAAACAGTTTGAACCCACCCGCGGCGAAAAGGTGGCGGCGGATGTGGATGTGTCCCAATTCACCACCAACACGCTGGCGCTGCTCAACCTGATCATCAGCATCCACGCCGGCCAATGGGAGGCCGGGACGTTCCAAAAGCTGGCGAATTATTCGGCGGCACCCGAGGCACAAACGCAGCTCCTGGACGACCTCCTGCAAAAGCGCAATCAGCATTTGCTGACCGAGATTCAGCGCCATCTGCTGGCCGCGAACTACCTTGTCGTCCCGTGGGGCGTGGCCCACATGCCCGGCCTCGCCC
>Ga0302323_100001853_pt1 | contig 17180 bp, 10 predicted proteins | sample Fen_T0_3_FD_201950 | JGI IMG/M metagenome (GOLD analysis project Ga0302323, IMG submission 201950) | Peat permafrost microbial communities from Stordalen Mire near Abisko, Sweden - Fen_T0_3 | ecosystem: Environmental > Terrestrial > Soil > Wetlands > Permafrost | place: Sweden: Abisko... | reverse complement strand
CCCGATGTTCCCTCCCGCCGCGTTCAGACCCAGGGCCAAGCCCTTTCTCTTCTGCGGATAGAAGAACTGGATGTTCGCCATGCTGGAGGCGAAGTTACCGCCACCAAATCCCGTCACCAGGGCGAGCAACAGAAACATCCAATAAGGGGTGGATGGGTTCTGGACGGCCAACGCCAGTCCGGTCGACGGAATCAGCAGCAATGCCGCGCTGACCAAGGTCCAGTTCCGCCCGCCGAACATCGACACTGCCAGGCCATACGGCACGCGCAGGGTGGCGCCAGAGAGCCCAGGCAGAGCCGCCAACCAGAAGAGCTGGTTGACGTCAAAAGAAAACCCTATCGAGGGCAACTTCGCCGCTACTGCGCTCCACACCTGCCAGACGGAGAACCCGAGGAACTCGACGAAGATTGAAAAGACCAGGTTCTTGGTGGCGATCCTCTTGCCGGTCTTTGCCCAGAACGCCTCGTCCTCGGGATTCCAGTGAATGATTGTATACTTCGACTCCCGGCGGTCTGCCCTTGCTGGCAGGGTCTCGGCTTCAACCTCGGCGGCAATGGACATGGATGGCTCCTTCGGTCGCAAGCCCCATCGAGCGCAATGGCCGCATTCTTCGAGAACGACAGGCGAACGCAGAGAGCGCACTTTCGGGGTGATAAGTGATCGTCATGGATACCGGACCATCTTGGTCCTGATTAGGTTTCCAGGTCTTTTCGCGACAGTTAACTTATCGTCGCTTTATGGTTGGTTCTAACTCAACTGGCCATACGCGAAGGCGGCGTTCGGTTGACCGGGCTGGCCCGTGGCATCTGGTGCGCTAGCATTCCGCTCGTGCAAAACAAGACTCCTCGCGTCCGGTTGGCGACCCTCATCGCCGTGGCAAGTCTGGGCTCGCTGTGCGAAGCAGGTTGCGGAAGCGACAGCCCATCGCGGCCCGACGCTGCCGGACTGCCCGACGCTGCCGAGCCGCCCGAGGCATCCCCTCAGACGCCCGACGGCGGCGAATGCAACGTCCTGGTGGAGAGCCAGCCCAACGGGGGCCACGTGCACACCCAGGACTGTTCACCCGTGACCTACGTTTCGAATCCACCTGCGTCGGGGACCCACTACCCCGACTGGGCGATGTACAAGAGCTACACGGCACCGGTTCCGTGGGGATTTCTCGTTCATGACCTCGAGCACGGCGCTGTCGTCATCACCTACAGCTGCCCCGACGGGTGTGCGGACGAGGTCGCGCAGGTGCAGGCATTCATCGGCGGGCTGCCCCCCGACGCCGGGTGCAACAGGGCTCCCATGAAGATTGTACTGGCCCCTGCCCCGGATCTGGACGTCCGCTGGGCAGCCAGCGCATGGACGTGGACGTTGCGTGCAAGCTGCTTCGATAGCGGCGCCTTCGCCGCGTTCATCACGGCGCACTACCAAGGCCCGGACACCGAGGCAGCGTGCGGCGGCGGGATCGATTTATCGCCCGTGGCCTGGTGCCAGTAGCTGACTACTTGGGTTCACCGTAAAGAATGCCACGACCGCCGCTGCCCACATAGGCGCGGCCGTAGACGCGGGGGTCGCCACTGATGAGGTTGCAAAAGCCGAACTGGTGACGGTCGTCGTTGATCCGCACCCAGGTCAGCCCGGCATCGTCCGAGCGGAAGAATCCCGCCGCATCAGCGACCTTGCCGATGAGGTAGAGCGCGGGATAGGTCTTGCCAGGGGCGGGCTTGCCGAAACCGAGGCCGTTCGCCTCGGACACGCTCTCGATGGTCGTGTAGGTTCTGCCCGAATCGGTCGAGTGGTTCAATTCCTTGCCCGTGGTCAGCCACACGTCACCTTCGATGCCTGGCACCGCCTGCGCGGACGCGGAAGTGAACTGGTAGTCGGACAGGTTCGGCAGACCGCTTGGCGAAGCGCTGAAGTGAGCACCCCCGTCGACGCTGGTGTACGCCTGTCCGCCCTTGGCATCGAGCACGTAGAACTTCCCGGGATTCACGCGATCAGCGGCCGGACGGAACGGCACCGGTGCCCAATCGGGGCTGGGCTCTGCCTTGGGCAATCCCTCGACGAGAGTCCAGGTGGCACCCTGGTCCTTCGAGAACACGACCGAGCCGTCGAACGGCGCCCACACCATCGACGAGCCATCCGCGGCCACAGCGATGGCACCAGCGCCCTTGCCCTTGGGCATGGAGGCGAACGGCTTCCACTTCTTGCCGCCGTCGACGGAGAGAGCGCCCCAGCGAGACTTGTCGTCCCAGCCCACCCGGGCCACGGTATCGGGCTTGCCCCACGCCACGTCGATGCTGGTGCCCGAGCCGCACAGCGGATTGTCGAACATCCCGTCCGCGGGAGAGGCGTCGAGGTCGTCGTGCCGGAAACCGCACAGGTCACCCATCGCACTGAAAAGCGGCGGTCCGGCTGGCGGGCTGACCATGCCCCGGATGACGGTCTCTTCGAGGCCCCGATCCCAGAACGTCCAGTGGGTGGGCTTGTCGGAATCCGCCGAACTGGCGTTCTCCGTGCCCCAGAGCCCCTGGCCGGTCACGTACATGGCGCGGTTCGGGTTGAACGGATCGATGTCGATGTCGCCCATCCAACCACGGCCGTAGGGCTCGGTGGGGGCGCGATGCCAGTAAAGGTACTTCGCCCCAGCGTCGTCGCGCACGACCTTGGCGAAAAGCGCCTTCCAGGTCTTGCCACCATCGGTGCTGCGGAATACATCGTCGCCGTGGGTCCATCGATCGATGGTGCTGACCATCACGACGCCAGGATTGCTGAGGCTGACCGACAAACCGCCATAGCCGAACTTGTCGTCGCCTTTCGGAGTGACGGGCGTGATGTTGCTGAACTTCTCCTGCTTGGGCTGGTACTTCCAGACCGCCCCGTCGGACACGTCGTTCGGTCCCGGGCCGTTGCCGTAACTGATGTAGAGCAGGCCAGTCGAGTCGAATTCTGCGTGGCTGGCCATCACGCCGGTGGGCTGCTTCGGCACAGGCTTCCACGTGGCGCCGGCGTCGAGGCTACGGTAGAGGCTCGATTCCTTGTTGGCGACAGCGGCGTAGATGACCGGCGTCGGCTTGCCTTTAGAGCCGCTCGACTTGTCGAACAGGACCACGGCAATGCCGATCCCATTGTTGATGTCGCCCGCGGTGAAGCTCGACAGCTTCTCCCAGCTCACGCCCGAGTCCGAGCTCTTCCACATGCCGTTCTTGCGCGAGCCAAAAAACAGGATGCTGGGCCGATTTGGATCGACGACCAGGCGCTCACCCATCGAACGACCGTCCTCGTTGCCGCCCATCTTGATGGGCATGTCGGTCTTCTGCCAGGTGTTGCCGCGGTCGCTCGACCGCAACATGGCACCGCTACCCGCCCACGACTGCGTGTACATACCGGTGGCCAGGTACACCTTGTTGGCGTCGGTGGGATCGACCGCGAGGCTTTCGATGCCCAGGTTTTCCGCCTTGCCTCCGAACTCGTCGGTCAGAGGTATCCAGGTCTTGTCGGCCTGGTTCCAGCGGTACGCCCCCCCCACGTCGGTTCGGGCGTAGATCAGATCTTTTTCCACCGGGCTGAAAACGACGCCGCTGACGAAGCCGCCACCCAGGATGGCGACGTTCTTCCAGTTGTAGGTCACGTTGCCGGCCAGCGCACCAGACGGGTTCAAACCGGAAGCCGCGACCGCCGCGCCCGGGGTCTCGACCCCCGAGCCCTTGCAGGTGCACACCCCGCAGCCGTGCTGCACCCAAGCCGCCAAGATCACTGCCAACGACAGTGCCAATGGAGTTTGTCTGGCCATTCTCGTTTGTCCTTTCATTGTGTGCCTCTGCTATCGGGGATCGCCGTAGACGATGCCTCTGCCGCCCGTACCCAGATAGACGCGTCCGTATCGGCGCGGATCACCGACCAGGCAATTGATGTACCCGAACTGATGACCGATGTCATCGACACGCTGCCACGTCTCGCCGACGTGGTCCGAGCGGTAGACACCACAGGTGTTTGCCACCGAGCCAGCGACATACACCGCAGGATAGGTCCGTCCAGGCGCCGGCATTCCAAATCCGACGGCGGTGGCACCGGCGACCGGCTGCACGCGCGCGAAGGTTGCGCCGGAATCCCGCGAATGAAGTAGGCCCGCGCTCGTCGCGATCCACAAATCGCCCTCGACGCCGAACACCGGACGGGGACGGCCGCTCGCAGTAGCGCCGGACCGCTGAAAATTCGCGCCTCCGTCGGTGCTAACGTACACGCCGTTGCGATCGCTGGCGTAGAGCTTGGCGGGGTTGACCCGATCAGCGGCGACCTTTGCGCCTGAGGACAGGCCCTGGCATTCGGACACGCCACCGTCCGGCGAGATCGCGCTGGATTGCCCCAAACAGCACTTCTTCCAGGTAGCGCCCTGGTCGGTCGAATACGATGGCGTCCCGCCCTGGGGGGCCCACAGAAAGATTTGTCCGTCGGCCGAAACAGCGATCGAGCCCGAGCTGGAGCTGGCCGCGAAAGCCGCAGCGAACGGAATCCATGTAGCTCCGCCGTCGGTGGAGTAGGCGCCGCGGGACTGCCCTGCGGCCGAATTGGTGCCGACGCGAGCCACGATGGCCGGGGCCCCCTCGGCAAAGTCCAGGCTGTTCGTGTTGCCGAAGACCGGATTCCTGAACTCGCCGGCCACTGGAGACCTGTCGAGATCGTCGTGTCGAAAACCAGCGATGTCGCCGACGGCCGTCAACAGAGGAGCGCCGGCAGGTGGGCTGACGAGATCGAGCGCGACGGTTTCCTCGAGCCCATCGTCCTCGAAGGACCAGTGGGTCGGCGCGCCGATGTCGGCCGCAGTCAGGTCGTAGGTAGACCAGATGCCTTGACCTGTGATGTAGAGAGCACGAGCCGGATCGAAGGGGTCGATCTCCACATCTCCCATCCACCCCAGGGTAGGCAACGCGCCTGTGTCGTTCCGAAGCCAGACAGCGCCCCCCTCGTCGCGCTGGGCACCCGCGCCCAGAGCTCGCCAGCTCGACCCGCCGTTGGTGGTTCGATAGATCTCGCCATCGGGCCACCAGCGATCCAGCGTCGTGACGATCAGGGTTCCAGGATGGGTAGCATCCGCCGAAATGCCGCCGAAACCGCCCTGCCCCGACGGAGGCGTGACCTTCATCGAGAGCCCCGTCGCGATCTCGTGACGCCAGACTTCCCCGACAGTGACGTTGCTGGGACCCGACCCGTTGTTGTAGGTCAAATAGAGGTTTCCGCAGCCGTCGAAGACCGCATGGTGGGGCATCATGCCGCTCGGCTGATCGGGGACCGCCTGCCAGGTCGCCCCCGCGTCCAGCGACCGGTAAAGGGCCGGCTGTGACGTCACGCCGACCCCGACGTAGATCGTCGGTGTGGGCATGCCCGGGATTCCGCTGCGCGCATCGAACACCACGAAGGTCAGGCCAAAGCCCGCGGATGGGCCCGCGTCGCCATTGGCAACACCCATGGCGGGAAAGTTGCCAAGCAGAGACCAGGTCTGCGCGAAGTCCGTGCTTCTCCACAATCCGACAGTACGAGAACCGAAGTACAGCGTACTCGGCAAGTTCGGATCGATGGCGAGCCGCTCGCCCATCGAGCGGCCGTCGACGTTTCCCCCCATCGGTGCGGGGATGTTGTTTCGCGCCCAGGTCTGCCCCATATCGGTCGAGCTGAGAATCGAGCCGTTGCCCGCGGTGAGGTACGTGCCGGCTGCCAGGTACACGCGGTTGGGGTCGACCGGATCCACGGCGATGCTCTCGATACCCATCAAATTCGAATTGTCGTGTCCAACCCAGTCGGTGACGGGGAGCCAACGTCGCGCCACCGGTTCGAACCGGTAAGCGCCGCCCACGTCAGTCCGAGCGAAAGCCAGCCCCGCCAGCACGGGACTCATGACGATGCCGGTGACGAAGCCGCCACCCTTGATAGCCACGTTCTTCCACTGGTAAAGGCCAGGCGACGTGCCGTCCGTGCCGGGAATGGTAGCCGCACCCGCATAGGGAGCGAGCGGCGTCGCTTCGCAGAGCGCGGGAGGGGTTACCTCGGACGGACCGGGCGTCTGCCCTGCGTCGGCGCGGCCGCTATCCACGCAAGCCGATGCGCTGGTGAGCAACACCAGGGCCGCGACCGCGGCCAGGCGTTCCGCAGGTCCCGGCCAAGCAACGACGAGCGTGGGCGAAAGCGGTAGACGCACGTGACCCGGCAGACTTGTTACTGCTTCTCGGCGGCGAGATCGTCGACGTACATGTCGAAATAACGCTGGGCCCCGCTCCATACGCTGAGCCGGAACTCCCAGAACGATTGCAGGTCGAACTGGGGGGCGCCCTTCGTGAGGGCCGAGATGGGAATGGAGACCTTGTGCCATTTCCCGTCGGAGAACCCCTTCGCGTACTTTTCGAGCGCGATGGCGGCGCTGTCTTTCTTATTCTTGCTGCACCCGAGCAGCAGGGTCACCGAGCCTGGCTCCACGGCAGTGTCGGGCGACTTGGATTGGACCCGAATCTGGAAGGTCAGATGGGTGTAGGGAGAGATGTCTACCCCTGCATTTTCGGGGTACCAACCGAAGAGGTTCCAGCCCATGCCGACCCAGCCTCCGCCCTCACCGTGAAACTTGAGACTGTTGCTATTGTTGATACCGGTACCCGAATCGCTTGCCACCTTGACCTTGCAGCCCGGCTTCTGATCACACGACTCCCAGCCCTGCGCGCCCACCCCGGCCTCTTCGCCGTCCCAGATAAGGAGCCGACTGCCAGCCACAACCGGGCCGGCCGGGGCCGCATTCGCTCCCGCCGTCTCGGGCGCAGCAGCCGCCGCCGGCCCGGCTGCTGCCACTGACCCGGGGCATGGCGGACAAAGGCAGCCGACTGTACCCAAGGAAGCAAGGGCCGTGAGCCACGCGCAAGCGTAGAACGAATGCGAATTCGACGTCATGGGATGAGGTCTCCGCGAGGACTGGGATCGATTCGAGCGTGGCCCACTACGGAATGAACTTGATATCGTCGAGGGTGAAGTCGATCGCGTAGGGCGTTCCCTTGTCCTGCCATGCGAAGGCCCAATACACGGAGGTGATCTCCTTCGGATTGACGGACGCCTCGGGAGCACCACCCGTGAGGCTGGTCCACGCCACACTCTGCGCGGCGGGGACCGCCGGCACGGTGAACGTCGTAGATGAAGGCGTGCAGCCCGGCGTGTAATAGATGTTGTTGGTGTCCGAGGTCGGCGTGCAACGGCCCACGTCGGTTGTCTTCGCCGCCGTCTTGCCATTGGCCAGCATCCAGGCGCCACTGGCAGTGTTGCCCGCCGTGCCCACGCCGAACGTCATTGCGCCGGAGACCGTGCCGGAGACCGTGAACTGGATTCCCTTGAACTGCGAGGCATCGACGCGGTCACAGTTGTCGAAGTAGAGCCCGAAGCCCGCATAGTTGTCCACGGTCCCGGTGATGTGCCAGCTGTTCTGGCTGAGATCGGACTTGAGCGTACTTGGGTAGAACGACAGGCCACCCTGGAGATAGCCAGAGGTTCCAAAGCGAGGGTCCGTCGGCGCCGTGCCTGCGTCTGTGAGAACGGAGGTAAAATCCGTGAGAACCTGCGCAGGCGGGGCGCACAACGTGCCAAGCCCTGAAATAGCGGTCGCGGTATCTGCCGGCGCGGTTGCCCCGTCTTGTGCGGCCTCTGACGTCGTACAAGCAATCAACCCGAATGCCATCAGACCCCCAAGCACAGTATGTCCCAGTCGCAGATTCTTATTCATTGAAATTGCTCCCTTTCTGTTTGGCCCGACAAGCCGTCGAGCGCCAAAGATCGCTGAAATCTGTCAATGCGCCTTCTTCTTGTAAAAGGCCAATTTGGAAAGCCAAAGCTCCATCTCGGCCTCCTTCGCTCCGCGGAAGACCAGATGTCGAAGCGCGGAAGTAAGAAGCCCAGTGCCCGGAACGGATCCGGCCTGAAACACATCATTCGGAACTCGATTCGGATTGGACGCTTGCTGGAGATCGCCGAACGGGATGGTATAGAACTGCCAGTGGCTGGTTACACTGATCGTCGTCGTGTAGCTATTGCCACACTCGTCGGCATAGGGCGCACGCGTCGTTCCGCTGCCGGAAAGTGGGGTGCCGGTCTGTGGGTCGATGCCAGCCGGGCTTCCCCCTGCCTGCCCTGTCCCGGCTGTTCCCGCATCGTTGATGTAGTTCGTGCAGCGGGCGGTGCCTGCGTCGAAATCCGGCCTCCCGCTCACGCTCGAGTCGGAGTTATCGTCGCTCAGCGACACGGTAAAAGCCTTGGTTGCCTTGCCCGGCGCGCGAGCAAAGAAGGAAATGCCATCGAAGTCGGATGCATCCTCTCCGCTCTTCCCAGAACCGAACCTATATGAGCCAAAGATGCAGCCCCAGTCGTTGTTGTGGGTTGCCCGCAACACGCCGGCTTGGGTGTTCTGGCATACCGGTCCGTCCGGAATGGGATCGGCTATCGAAATCTCCGCAAAACCGGCCGTCGTATCTGGCGATGAGAACCATCCCGTGAAGTCGTCGAGCGTCAGGTCGCGGTCTTGGTTTGGATCGCTGGCCTTGCTATAAAAGTCGTATCCTTTGGTGACCGAGCAGTCGAGGGGAAGGTTCTTGTCGGTCGGATACGAGCTGCACATGACCAGGCCGCCCAATCCAAGGAAGGTGAGGCCCACGGCAGCGGTCCCCATCGCGCGCGTTGAGTTGGCGACCATTGTACGCTTGAGGCTCATGGCTTGAAGGCTACCACCAGTAAGTGCCGGTCATTGAGAGGACGTCGCGATCCGGATTCACGTTCGGGTCGAGCTGCGGCGGATAGCCGGTTTTCACGTAGACGTTGCTACCGTAGACGAAGTGCGAATACTGCAGAGCGAACTCGCCACGGCTCTTCCAAGCGGTGTGGAACAGCAAGCGCGAAGTCCAGATGGAGAACGCCCGCTTCGATTCACTATTGTCGAGACGAACGTGATCGAACCGTCCCGACAGTCCGAACCAGCTGAGAGGCAAATACGCGACCTCGCCGCCGACCTTCAACTTGAGAACGCCGTCATTCGCGGAGTCGTTGCTCTTGACCTTGGTCCCCACGCCGAAGAGGCTGACCAGAAAGTCCGGGCTCAAGCCCTGGTAGAGATCGCCGAAGACCAAGCGCGCAACGCTGAGATCGTACTGCGCACCGAACGTGGTGAGCGCGCCGTTGCCGCCGCTGTTGGCGCCCAGGTACTGCTCGATGAGCTCGGGGCCGCCACGCGCGTTCATGATTTCGATCGCACCCGAAACAGTTCCTGCGTTGGTCGCTTCGGTCCGGGACCCGCCGAGGTACAAATGTCCAGCCCGCTTGGCCGTCACGTGCAGGTCGGCGCCCAGCACCGTGATACGACCGTTGGGCATCTTGCCGCCCATGCTCTGATCGTCCTGGGTCCAAGCGGTGACGTAGTGCAGGCCCAATCGGGCGAGATCCTTGTAGGCGGCGCCCAGGTGCACCTGGTTGACCAGGGTCGCCCCGACGTCGCCGTTCGCCCAATCGTTGGCGCCCGAGGGGACGATGTCGGCGGAAGGGCGAGACAGCTGGCCACCGAGCCCTTGCTCGAGGACGAGGAAGAAGTCGCCCAGCTTGAAGCCTGTGACGATGTTCTCGCCAATGGAGTTGGTCCTGGCGATAAGTGGCGTTCCGTAGCGGCCCGCATCCCATGAGCCCATGGCGCCGTACCGACCGCTCATGGCACCGACGTTGAGCTGGAAGGGAAATCCGAATGTCTTGCTCAAATTTGCCGTGACGAAGGCATCCTTGACGCCCATCTGATCGACCACGTTGTGGTAGCCGGCGGCGTCCATCGCGCTGGTCCCCGCCAGAATGGCCGTGGCATACAGGGTCGAGTTGCCATAGAGAAAATTGAGCTGCAACCACGGGTCAGGAACCACGGCGGTGTACTCGAAGCTGCGAAGATCCTGCGGCACCAGCGGTGGTGAGTGCAGGACCGTGCTGCTTTGGCCGGGACTGGTCGTCTCGCGCTGGTGCACGCCCACGTAAGCAGGCAGGAGCAGATAGCCGTGAAAGTCGAGCACCATGGACTTCGACTCGGCCGGCTGAATGCCGAACGGAAGCGACGGCGTGGCGCTGCGAACCTGAGGCTCACCGGGCGACATACCGAGCCTCGGGATTTCCTTGTCCGCGCCGACCTCGGCTGCCATCGCCAACGTGGGCATGGCGACCAAAGCCAGAACCATTCCTGACTTCCAGCCGGACCTAGATATGAATTGGACGGTTTTCATCGTCGAGCGCTTTCGGTTCAGAAGGTGACGTAGCCGCCGAGCGCAATCATGTGGTGATCGAGCGGCTTGGCCGAGTTGTTGTCCACGGCGGCACTGTAGAAGCGCCGGCCATAGTAAAGTTCGATGCGGTCGCTGCTGAGCCAGTTGGTGCGGTACGCGATACCGGGATTGAGGCTCAACGTGCTCCAGCGCTGTTCGACCACGATGGTGGAAGGCGCGGTGCCACCGGGGGCAATAACCGGAGAGATCATATTGGCATTGCGACTCTCGCCGTACGTCCTGAACAGAGCGCTCAGCTGCGGGGTCAGCTTGTACTCTGCCTCGAGCCCGAAGAAGTAGCCGGTGGCATCCTTGAACAGCGTATCGTCGGTGGCCATGGTTCGCGTGATCATGGCGGCGACCCTCACCCCGATGTCGGGCGCGTTGCCGGTGAAGCTGCGCGGATACCAAAGGATGCGCGAAACGCTGAAGTCCCACTCTGCGCCAACCACGGCTACCTTGCCGTTTCCGTTGCTGCCCATGCCCAGGTACTTCTTCATCATGTCCTGAGCACCCTGGGTCCAATCCACGGCCCACCAGACACCGTCGGCAACGCTGGCCGCGTGCTGAAAGTCGTACAACCCGCCCGTCACGCCGACGTGTCCCCACGGGTCGCCATCGAGACCAACCTCGGCGAGATAGGTGTCGAAGCGACCGTCGGCGTGGGCATAGGGGGCGATAAGCACGGGCTGGGTTCGGTCGACCTTGTCGTTCGGCCCGTTCTGATTCAGAGAGTTCTTGAGGTAGGTGCGCTCGTCCACCCCGCGGTCGGAAACGTAGTGCAGCTTGAAGTGGTACTGGTTCTTCCACGAAAGCCCAGCGTGAGCGTGGTACAGCCAACTCGAAACCCCTGTCTCGAGCCAGCTGTTGTCGTTGCCACGGGGAAATCGCTCGGGCACGCCCGCAACCACCATAAAACCCTGCGCGAAGTTGAAGCGCAGATCCCGCGTGAGGTCGAGCTCGCCTTTCACCTTGTAGCCGTAGCCACGCAGCGCGATCGCAGGACCAAAGACACCCCATCCCCATTGTCCTGGTCCGCCATAGATATCGGCGAAGTATCCAACCTTGAACTCTAGGCGAAGGTTTCCGATGGGCTCCGGAGTCAGCTGAAGATACGCCGCGCCGAAGCCGGGGCCTTGCTGCGGGTTGTAGTACCCCTGGTATTCCTTGCCGTTCGCCTGGAAGTAGTAGGTCACGAAGGCCGACAGGGTCGGCGTGCCGTAGGATGCATTCAGCGTCGCCCCCGCCCCGCCCCAGTACGGCAGCTTGCCCTGGAACAGAGGTGGCATGTGCAGGGGAGTCCCGGAATAACCTTCGGGGGGATTGCTGGGCGCGCGCCCGATTCCAACCGCCTCGTAGCCGTACAAACGGCCGCCCAAGCGAAACGTGGCAGGCGCCTTTTCGGCAGGCGCGCCGAACGACGGTGCGCGACCACCCGCTGCCGGTGGCACGGGAGGCGCCTGCGGCGACAGCCCGGGCCCAGGCAGAACCTGCGATCCCGGGATGGCATCGGCCTCGGCTGGCGCGGCTTCTTCGGCGTGGCCCGTGCCAGCCGCGAAAACCAGCGCAATGGTCACCAGGGGCGCGTAGCGGTATTGCAGACCGATCATCAAGCCTTCACCAGCAGCCGAACCATTCGGACGGACCAAGTGCATTCCACACCAGGATAGAAACGTTTTCGTCTATGGGGCATGAGCAGGGCGACCCTGTAGTGGTGGGAGCCGTCGGGACGGCTCAAGAATTCTTCACTTTGGTTCGCTGGTCGCCGACGCGCGCCAGGTCACCGTCAACGCCTTGGAATCGGAATCGAGCTGGCATTGGCCGGCCCGATACCAGCGGGTGGCAGCTTGCCCCCCTGGGCCGCGAGGATAAAGGTCACCACGGCCCAGTGGTCAGCCGGCTTGACGTCGCCCGGATGCCCCTTGGGCATCTTCGTACTGACGAAATTGAACAGATCCTGGGCGTTCCGGAACGGGTCACGCCAGGCCGAGCCCGCAGGACGCGCCTGCATCTCGATCTGCAACATCTGAGGATCCGACAGCGCGGGGTCGCTGGAAGCGACGGTGTTGCGTGGAAATTCCGGCAACGCACCCGGGCCCATGACATCGGGCGTACCGCCAATTCCTTCGCCGCGCTGGCCGTGGCACTTCGCGCATTCATTGGCGAAGACCGTCGCGCCCTGCCCGGCTTGATCGCGTGCGCGCAAGAGATCCGCAGGGGTCGCCCCCAGCTGAGTCGCTGCGCAACCGAACCCAATCAACCCGCAGAGCGCGAACGCCCCGCCAATGACCAACATTCCAGAATGACGATCCGGCATCGATGCTCTCTTCCGAGCCCGAACCTTAGCCGCCCGATGATTCTTTGTATAGCAAAAGTGCGAACCGCCAGAGTGCAGTTGGCGAGAGCCGTTCGCAAATGATCCGCCACTGGTTGAGCAGTGTACGGCATGAAACATCTACGCTTCGGTCTCTGTTTTCTGACGCTCTCTGCATCAACCTCTGCGTCGACCTCCGTCTCGGGGGCTCTGGCGGCTGACCAGCCCGCGGCGATCCCGTACGTGTGGAAGAGCGTCCCTATCGTGGGCGGAGGCTTCGTGGATGGCCTGATTTTTCACCCCACGGCCAAGGACGTTTTGTACGCCCGCACCGACATGGGCGGGGCGTACCGACGAAATCCGCAAACGAAGAAGTGGGAACCGATCCTCGACTGGGTGCCCTACGCGGACCTGAACCTCATGGGCGTCGAAAGCATCGCCGTCGATCCTTCCGATCCCAACAAGGTCTATCTCGCCTGCGGGACGTACACGTCGGCTGACGTTCCCAATGGGGCAATTTTGCGATCGTCCGATCAGGGCCGCAGCTTCGAACGCAGCAACGTGCCCTTCAAATTCGGCGGCAACGAAGCAGGTCGCGGCAACGGCGAACGCATGGCCGTGGATCCCAACGACGGACACATCCTCTTTCTCGGAACGCGCCACGCGGGGCTTTGGAAGAGCGCCGATGGCGCCGTGACCTGGACGAAGGTGACAGGTTTCCCCGCCGACGTACTCACACTCTCCGCCGAGGAAGCCAAGCTGCCCGCGTGGAGTGGCGGCGGCCGCAGCAGCATCGTGTTCGTCGTCTTCGATGGGGCGAGCGGCAGCAAGGGCCGAGCAAGCCAAACCATCTACGCAGGCGTGTCCGTCATGGGCAAGCCCGGCCTTTACCGCAGCAAGGATGGCGGCCACACCTGGAAGGTCGTGCCGGGCCAGCCCACGAAGTATCGGCCCAACCACGCGGTTCTCGCGTCAGACGGAACGCTGTACGTCAGCTACGGCACGGATCCCGGTCCCATGCAGATGGTCGACGGTGCGCTCTGGAAGCTGGACACCCGCAACGACGCATGGACCGACATCACCCCCGACAGGCCCGATGGGGAACGCAAGTTCGGTTACGCCGCCGTATCGGTCGACGCACGCGATCCCAAGGTACTCATCGCCAGCTCTTTCTCCCGTCCCAAGAACGAAGACGTGTTTCGCAGCATCGACGGTGGCGCCACGTGGAAGCCAGCGTTCGGTAGCGGCGGCGTGCTCGACTACAGCCTGGCCCCCTACGTGAAGGACACGCCCATCCACTGGATGTTCGACATCGAAATCGATCCGTCGAACTCCGCTCACGCCATGTTCACCACAGGCTACGGCGGCTGGGAAACCTTCGACCTGACGAACCTCGACAAGGACCGTCCGACGCACTGGAAAGTCATGAGCCCGGGCATCGAGGAGACCGTGGCCCTGGCCTTGTTCAGCCCGAGCAAAGGCGCGCACGTGGTCACCGCCGTCGGCGACTACTCAGGCTTCGTTCACAGGAACCTCGACAAGCCCGCCGATGGCAATCCCAAGCCGCCGTTTCTGGGCAATACCCACGACGTCAGCGGCGGCTCCCTGCACCCAAATGTCATGGTCCGCATCGGCCGCGCCCGCGCAGGCAAGAACCTAGGCTACTCGCTCGATGGGGGAAAAACCTGGCGCGAGCCCGAGTCCGTGCCCGATCCCAAGGCCGGAGAAGGACACATTGCGGTGTCGCCCGACGGTGACACATGGGTGTGGGCGACACGCGAGCAGGTGCCTTACGTGACCAAGAACAAGGGCACCACCTGGCAGGTCTGCGAAGGTCTGCCGAAAGACACCCGTGTGATCGCAGACAGCATCAACCCCAGGCGCTTCTACGCGATGGCGCTCTTCGCGGGAAAGTTCTTCGAAAGCGTCGACGGGGCGTCGCACTTCAGCGAACGGCCGCTGTTGCTGTCGGACGGCTTGCCCAAACGCGGCGACGCGGGTGCAGACAACCGCACCGAGCGCGGCGACGACCGAGGCGGTCAGGATCGCCTCTACGCTACCCCTGGCCGCGAAGGCGATCTCTGGCTGGCCGCATACCATGGCCTGTACCACGCGCCAGCAACCAAGGACTTCGCGCGCATGCCGGCCGTCGAGCAGATTCACGCCTTCGGCTTCGGCAGGGCGGCACCAGGAGAAAAGATGGCGGCCCTCTATCTGGTCGGTACCGTGCAAGGACAGCGGGGCTTCTTCCGCTCCACCGACGCTGGCAGCACGTGGCTGCGCATCAACGACGATCAGCACCAGTGGGGTTTGGTGCTGCACATTGCGGGCGATCCCAAGAAATTTGGCCGAGTTTACCTGGGTACCCACGGCCGCGGCACGTTCTGGGGCGAGCCCAAGACCCGCTAAGTCACAGCGATTCTCCCCGCAAGGCGAGCTATTTCGCCCTCCTCCGCCACCACCTTGCAGAAAGGTGAGGTGTCTCATGGAGTCCCGTTTGTCGAGTAGATGGTATGTGGACGCATTGGTCCTGGTCATGGTGCTTGGTGCCTGCAGTAAAACCGATGCGAATGGAAACCGCGGGGCCGGAGGCACGAGCAGCGGCGGAAGCAACGGTGGCGCTGGCGGCAACAGCAACGGGGGTGCTGGCGGCAGCAACAGCGTCGGCGGTAGCAACAAGGGCGGCGCCGGCGGTTCGAATAGCGGCGGGGCCGGCGGCAGCAACAGCGACATGGGCGGCTCGGGCGGTTCGAGCAGCGGCGGAACTGGCGGCTCCAGCAACGGCGGCTCGGGTGGTTCGAACAACGGTGGAACCGTGGGCGCCGGTGGTAGCAGCGCCGCTGGCTGTAGCGACCAGGTCACGTGCAGCGGCGGTCAGGAGTGCGTGGCCGGTGTGTGCCAGTGCCCAAACAGCGGCAAGCTTTGCGGCGGCGCATGCCTGTCCACGAGCGACATGTTGACCAACCCTGCCCACTGCGGAATATCCGGCTGTGGCGTCGCATGTCCCGACACCGCGAGCTGCGAGGCCGGGGCCTGCAAATGCACCGGAAGCAAGACCGTGTGCGGAAGCCTGTGCACCGACCTGCAAAGCGACGCGAAGAACTGCGGCAAGTGCGGAACAACCTGCCCCAGCGGTAGCTGCACCGCCGGGGTCTGCTCAAAAGTCAAAGACTGCTACGTCAAGACCGTCGTCAACACGCCGCTTGTCGCCGACTTCGAAAGCTACGACGGCAAGACCGCGATCGATGCCTGGGGCTGGGCGTTCAATGCCACCGGCGGAAGCTCCAACGCCGTCTACGCAGGTCTTTACCAATCGAACGATGGCACCGGCTCTCCACAGATGGGCATCGCCGGCCCCGGAAACAACGCCAGCAAGTATGCGGCGAGCTTCTCCAACACGCAGGCCAGCAAGTACGGCGGCCAGCTTGGCATGTGGATGGGGTGCGTCGATGCCTCTGCATACCAGGGCGTCTCGTTCTGGGTCCAGGGCTCGACACCGACCAACAAGGCGACCATGACCGTCGCCACCGAGTCCACGACTGCTCCCGACAAGGTCGATGCCAAGGGCGGTGGCACGTGCACGACCGAACCATGCACCCAGGCCAGCGTCGACTTCGACGTCACGTCGTCTTGGAAACAGGTGTTGATCGAATGGGGTACCTTCAAGCCCGGCGCAGCCAACGGTGCGGACGTCAAGCTGACCGGCGCCGAGGTCACAGGCCTCAGCTGGAACGCCGGTTTGCTCTGGGCCGCGGCCGCTGGCGACGCCGGCTACGCGCCCGTCCCCGGCGCCTACAACGTGTCCATCGACGACGTGCAATTCATCGGTGCCACCGCCTGCAGCGGCAGCCTCAAGCTCTGCGGCACAGGCTGTGTGGACACCAGCGCCAACGCCGCCAACTGCGGCACCTGCGGAAACGCTTGCACGGGTTCGAGGACCTGCTCATCGGGAACGTGCGTGTGCCCGAGCGGGTACACCGACTGCAATGGGGAATGCGTCGATCCCAAAATCGATGCGCAGAACTGCGGTGGGTGCGGGAAGGCCTGCACCGGTGTTTGCTCGGGTGGTGCCTGCCAAGCCAGCACCTGCGCCGCCGACCTGCCCCAGCAGAACAAGACCAGCACGTCCGGCGCGTCTATCGTGCTCGGCAAGTACTGGCTCAACAACAACCTCTGGGGTGCAAGCGGCGCCAGCGGTTCGCAAAGCATCTGGAGCACCTGCTCGTCCGGCAACACCATCGGTTGGGGCACCGAGTGGAGCAACTGGACCGGAGATGCGGGCCAGGTAAAATCCTACGACAGTGCGGTGCTCGGATGGCACTGGGGCTGGAAGGTCAGTGGAACCGGCCTACCAGTGCAGCTGTCCCCGAACAAGACCGTCACGTGCGGGTGGACCTATCGCGTGCAGCCGGGGCAGACCATCGACGTGTCCTACGACCTGTTCGCCCACACTTCGTCCAATCCTGGAACCAACGACGATCCAACCGACGAGATCATGATCTGGCTGTATCGTTCGGGTGGCGCGGCCCCCATCGGGGGCACCACCGCCACGGTCAGCATCGCAGGCACCA
>Ga0302323_100001852_pt1 | contig 17182 bp, 15 predicted proteins | sample Fen_T0_3_FD_201950 | JGI IMG/M metagenome (GOLD analysis project Ga0302323, IMG submission 201950) | Peat permafrost microbial communities from Stordalen Mire near Abisko, Sweden - Fen_T0_3 | ecosystem: Environmental > Terrestrial > Soil > Wetlands > Permafrost | place: Sweden: Abisko... | reverse complement strand
CCGCGAGCCGGAGGCCGCACCGCTGGCCGAGCAGGGTCTTGGCTGGAAGAACAGCTTCGGCACCGGCAACGGCGACGCGACGATCACCAGCGGGCTCGAGGGCACCTGGACGCCAACTCCGACGACATGGGACAACAGCTACTTCGAGACGCTGTTCGGCTACGACTGGGACCTGGTCAAGAGCCCCGCTGGTGCGTACCAGTGGATCCCCACGGACCCCGCTGCCGCCACCACCGTCGCTGACGCCCACGACGCCACGAAGACCCATCCGCCGGTCATGCTGACGACGGACCTGGCGTTGCGCATGGACCCGATCTACGAGCCGATCGCGCGTCGCTTCTACGAGAACCCGCAGGAGTTCGCCGACGCATTCGCGCGTGCGTGGTTCAAGCTGACGCACCGCGACATGGGTCCGATCGCCCGCTACGTCGGTCCGGAGGTCCCCTCCGAGCAGCTCATCTGGCAGGACCCGGTGCCCGCGGTCACGCACGAGCTGGTCGGCGCGGACGACGTCGCCGCCCTGAAGGAATCGATCCTCGCGTCGGGTCTGCCGGTCTCCCAGCTGGTCTCCACCGCCTGGGCGTCGGCGTCGACGTTCCGCGGCACCGACAAGCGCGGTGGCGCCAATGGCGCTCGGGTGCGCCTGGCTCCCCAGAACGGCTGGGATGTCAACAACCCCGCCGAGCTGGCCACGGTGCTGAAGGTCCTGGAGCGGATCCAGCAGGAGTTCAACGCCGCGCATGCCGGCGGCAAGCAGATCTCGCTGGCCGACCTCATCGTGCTCGGTGGCGTCGCTGCGGTCGAGCGTGCGGCGAAGAACGCCGGCATCGACGTCCAGGTGCCCTTCACCCCGGGACGCACGGACGCGCCGCAGGACCAGACCGACGTGGAGTCGTTCGCCGTGCTCGAGCCGACCGCGGACGGGTTCCGCAACTACCTCGGCAAGGGTCACGACCAGCGGGCGGAGTTCCTGCTCGTCGACAAGGCTCGGCTGCTCACCCTGACCGCCCCCGAGATGACCGTGCTCGTCGGAGGCATGCGGGTGCTGAACTCGAACTACGACAAGTCCGAGCTCGGCGTCCTCACCCAGCAGCCCGAGGCGTTGACCAACGACTTCTTCGTGAACCTGCTCGACGTGAACACGACGTGGTCGTCGACGTCCGAGGCCGAGGAGACCTTCGAGGGTCGCGATCGCGCGACGGGCGCGGTGAAGTGGAGCGGGAGCCGGGTCGACCTCGTCTTCGGCTCGAACTCCCAGCTCCGGGCGCTCGCGGAGGCCTACGCCAGCGACGACTCGCAGCAGAAGTTCGTGCGTGATTTCGTCGCAGCGTGGGACAAGGTCATGAACCTCGATCGATTCGACCTTGCCTGATCTTCACGGGCGGGGCGCCTCGACGTGCTGATCGTCGGTGACGAGTTCCCCGCGTACGAGCTGACCGGCGTGGTCTCGTCCGACCCCGAAAACGCCTACACCCCGGTGCGCAGCGCCGACCACGTCGGTCGGTGGCGAGTCGTGTTCTTCTGGCCGTTGGACTTCACGGCAGTGTGTCCCACCGAGATCGCAGCGTTCGGCGAGCATCACGACGAGTTCGTGGCTCGGGAGGCGTTGGTGCTCGGCGTCTCGACCGACAGTGAGTACGCGCACCGGGCGTGGCGGCAGGAACAACCGAGCCTGCGCCGCCTGCCGTTCCCGATGGTGTCGGACATGCGGCGTGACCTGTCGTCGGCCTGCGGTGTGCTCGCCGACGACGGAACGGCGCACCGCGCCACGTTCGTCGTCGACCCCGACAATGCGATCCAGTTCGTGATGGTGACCAACGGCGACACCGGACGCAACGTCGGCGAGGTGCTGCGCGTGCTCGATGCGCTGCAGACCGGGGAGATGACGCCGTGCGGCTGGACGCCGGGTCAAGCGACGCTCGGGACGTGAGAGGCCCCCTGCTCCGAGGGGGGTGACGGAGCAGGGGGCCTTCGCAGCATGCCGCGCATCAAGCAGTCAATGCGGCAATGACTCGCGCGAGGTTCACAATGGCGTCACATACGCGCCCGAAATGCCCCCATCGACCAGAAAATTCGCTGCGGTGATGAACGACGAGTCGTCACTGGCGAGGAAGGCAACCGCAGCCGCGATCTCCGTGGCCTCGGCGAAGCGTCCGAGCGGCACGTGCACCAGGCGGCGGGCCGCGCGCTCGGGATCCTTCGCGAACAGCTCCACGAGCAAGGGCGTGTTGACCGGTCCCGGCGACAGTGCGTTCACCCGAATGCCTTCCCGCGCGAACTGCACGCCGAGCTCTCGCGACATCGCCAGCACGCCACCCTTGCTCGCCGTGTACGAGATCTGAGACGTCGCAGCCCCCATCGTGGCCACGAAAGAAGCGGTGTTGATGATCGAGCCCTTGCCGCCACGTTGCATGTAGGGGATGACGGCTTGGCAGCCCAGGAACACCGACGTCAGGTTCACCTCCTGCACGCGACGCCACGCGTCCAACCCGGTCGTCAGGATCGACTCGTCGTCCGGAGGTGAGATTCCGGCGTTGTGGAACGCGATGTCGATCCGCCCGTAACGCTCCCAAGCCGCCGCGTACAGCGCCTCGTTGTCAGCGGGTCGCGTCACGTCGGTGCGGACGAACAGCCCATCAAGCTCGTCGGCGATCGCCCCGCCCTGAGCTTCGTCCAGATCGGCCACGACGATCGTCGCGCCTTCGACGGCCATTCGGCGGGCCGCCGCCAACCCGATGCCGCTGGCTGCGCCCGTCACGACGGCCACGCGGTCCTGCAGTCGTTCCACCTCGGTTCCTTCCCTGCTGACTGGCGCCTCGGAGTCAGTCCGTGGCGATGAAGACGTTCTTGACCTCGGTGAACGCGTCGAGCGCGTCGGGCCCCAGCTCGCGGCCGAGCCCGGACTGCTTGAACCCGCCGAACGGCGTCGAGTACCGAACCGATGCGTGACTGTTGATCGACAGGTTCCCGCTGTCGACCGCTCGGGCCACGCGCAGGGCTCGTCCGACGTCGTTGGTCCAGATCGACCCGGACAGTCCGTACGGCGAGTCGTTGGCCATCCGGATCGCGTCCGCCTCGTCCTCGAACGAAGCAACGACCACCACCGGGCCGAAGATCTCGTCGCGATACGCGCGGTCGGTCTCGTCGACGGGGGCCAGCACGGTCGGAGGGAACCAGAACCCCGGGCCGTCCGGACAGGTTCCGCGGAAGGCGACCGGCGCGTCGTCGGGAACGAACGACGCCACCGTCTCCCGCTGCCCGCGCGAGATCAGCGGCCCCATCTCGGCGGTCTCCAGCGACGGGTCCTCGACCCGCACACCCTTCACGGCCGGCTCGAGCAGCTCCATGAACCGGTCGTACACGCCGGCCTGCACGAGGATCCGCGACCGGGCGCAGCAGTCCTGTCCGGCGTTGTCGAACACGCCGTACGGAGCGGTGGCCGCCGCCCGCTCCAGATCGGCGTCGGCGAACACGACGTTGGCGCTCTTCCCGCCGAGCTCGAGCGTCACCCGCTTGACGTTGGCCGCGGCTCCCGCCATGACCCGCTTGCCCACGTCGGTGGACCCGGTGAAGACGATCTTGCGCACGTCGGGGTGGGTGACGAACCGCTCGCCCACCACCGACCCCTTGCCGGGAAGCACGGTGAAGACACCTTCTGGGATCCCGGCGTCGAGCGCCAGCTCGGCCAGTCGCATCGCCGTGAGTGGAGTGAGCTCGGCGGGCTTCAGCACCACGGTGTTCCCCGCCGCCAGGGCCGGAGCAAAGCCCCAGCCGGCGATCGGCATCGGGAAGTTCCACGGGACGATGACGCCGACCACCCCGAGCGGTTCCTTGAAGGTCACGTCGAGGCCGCCGGACACGGGGATCTGCCGGCCGAACAGCCGTTCCGGCGCGCCGGCGTAGTAGGCGAGCACGTCGCGGACGTTGCCGGCCTCCCACCGGGCGTTGCCGAGCGTGTGGCCCGCGTTGACCACCTCGAGCGCGGCGAGCTCCTCGCGGTGCGCGTCGACCTGCTCGGCGAAGGCCCGAAGTAGCCGGGCGCGGTCTGCGGGCGCCAGCGCACGCCAAGCCGGGAAGGCGTCGCGCGCGCGGGCGACGACGGTGTCGGTCATGGCCACGTCGGCCGAGCCGACCGTGCGGACCACCTGCTCGGTGGCCGGGTTGACGACGTCGTGCGTGCGGGTCACGGCGAGCCCTCCGTCAGGACCGTTCGAAGTTCCGGTTGAGCTCCCAGTCGGTGACGACGCGGTAGAAGGCGTCGACCTCGACCCGCGCCATGTTCGCGTAGTGGTCGACGACCTCGTCGCCGAAGATCTCCCGGGCGAACGAGGAGTTGTCCCACAGCGCCAGCGACTCGGTCATGGTGTGCGGCACCCGGGGCGCGTCCGAGATGTAGGCGTTGCCGGCCAGCTCCGGTCCGAGGCTCATCTGGTTTTCGACGCCGTCGATCCCGGCGGCCACCATCGCGGCGATCGCGAGGTAGGGGTTGATGTCACCGCCAGGCACGCGGTTCTCGAACCGCAGGGAATGTCCTTGACCGACGAGGCGCACGGCGCAGGTTCGGTTGTCCCGCCCCCACGCCACGCTCGTCGGGGCGAACGACCCGGGCACGAACCGCTTGTACGAGTTGATGTTCGGCGCGAACATCAGCGACGTCTCGCGCAGGTGGGCGAGCTGCCCGGCCACGAACTGCTGCCCCAGCGTCGACAACTCGCTGGGGTCGTCCGCCGCGGCCATCACGGCGGCGCCGCTGTCCTTGTCGCGAACGGACAGGTGGATGTGACAGGAGTTGCCTTCCCGCTCGTTGAACTTCGCCATGAAGGTGAGCGCGTAGCCGTCCTGGGCCGCGATCTCCTTTGCACCGGTCTTGTAGATCACGTGGTTGTCGGCGGTCGTCAGCGCCTCGTCGTACTTGAAGGCGATCTCGTGCTGCCCGAAGTTGCACTCTCCCTTGGCCGACTCCACGTAGAGCCCGGCTGCGTCCATGGCGGTGCGGATGCGACGCAGCAAGGGCTCCACGCGCGAGGTACCGAGGATCGAGTAGTCCACGTTGTACTGGTTGGCCGGCTGCAGGTCCTGGTAGCCGAGGTCGTTCGCGGCTTCGTAACTGTCGGTGAAGAGGATGAACTCCAGCTCGGTCCCGGCGAGAGCGACCAGGCCCATCTCGTCGAGCCGGGCGAGCTGGCGCCGGAGGATCTGCCGGGGCGAGGCGACGACGTCGGTCCCGTCGTTCCACCGGACGTCGGCGAGCATCAGGGCGGTGCCGGGATGCCAGGGCACCCAACGCAACGTCGCGAAGTCGGGCACCATCGCGAAGTCGCCGTACCCACGCTCCCAAGACGACATGGCGTAGCCGCCTACGGTGTTCATGTCCATGTCGACGGCCAGCAGGTAGTTGCACCCCTCGGTGCCGTGGTGGGCCACTTCGTCGAGGAAGTAGCGGGCCGCCAGGCGCTTGCCCTGGAGCCGGCCTTGCATGTCGGTGATCGCCAGGACCACCGTGTCGATGACCCCCAGGTCGACCTGGGTCTTGAGCTCTTCCAGCGTCAGCATGCCCGGTCGGTGGTTCATCGAGTGGCCCCTTCGCTCGCCGTGCGGCGCAATGGTATGTGATCGGACAATTGAATGCGGACCCCTTCGGACTCCCCGTGCCGGCTCAGCCGAGCAGGCCTCGCAGGAGCGCCGCGGTGCCGGCGCAGTGCTCGGCCATCGCAGCGCGGGCGACGCCCGGCCGGCCGGCGAGTACCGCGTCGACGATCGCCTCGTGCTGCGCGTCGGAGTGGGCGATGTTGCGCGGGAGCACCGGGATCGCCGCCAGCAACCGACCCAGCCGCACCTGGACGTCGGCCACGGCAGACGTCAGGGCGTCCGACCCGGTGGCCTGGGCGAGCGCGAGGTGCAGCCGGGTGTCGGCGAGCCGCCGACGGGCGTCGTCCGGGGCCTGGACCACGGCCGCGACCAGCCCACGCAGCACCGGCGTCAGGCCGTCGTCGTCGGCCGGCGACCGTGCTCCGACGCGGGCCGCGGCCAGCTCCGACGCGCCCGGCTCGACGACCGAGCGGAAGGCGAGCACGTCCTCGATGTCGGGCAGGTCGGCCGGCTTTCCCGGAACGGTCGCCACGCCGTCGTAGACCACGAACGTGCCCCCGACCCGGCCCCGTCGGGTCTCGACGAAGCCGGCGTCGCGCAGCGCGGCCAGGGCCTCGCGCAAGGTGGTACGGCTGACCTGCATCAGGTCGGCCAGCTCCCGCTCCGGGGGCAGCCGTTCACCCGCCGACAGAGCACCCACCCGGATCGCCTCGGCCAGCCGCTCGACCGCCTGCTCGAAGGCGTTGCCGCCGCGGTCGGGCCGCAGCAGCGCTCGGGTCAGGTCCGCGGTCACCGGACGATCATGCCCGCCTAGGACCGGATTCGCGCGGGGTCGGGGTCGAACAACGGTTCCGCCTGCACGACCCCGCGGACCCACTGACCGAAGACCAGCACCTCGACGTCGGTACGGGGCTCGGCGTCGTGCGTCGGCACGTACGCGAACGCGATGGACTGCCCCACGGTGTACCCGGGGGAGCCCGTGGTCACTCGCCCGACGGTCTTGCCGGCAACGCGCACCGGCTCGTTGCCCAGCACGACCTGCCTCGGGTCGTCCAACGTGATGCAGACGAGACGGCGGCCCGGATCGCCACCAGCAGCCGTTCGAGCACGCCGTTCGAGCAGCGCGTCGCGGCCGAGGAAGTCCTTGTCGGCCCGGACGCAGAAGCCGAGCCCCGCCTCGTCAGGGGTGTCGTCCGGGGTGACGTCGGAGCCCCAGTACCGGTAGCCCTTCTCGGCCCGCAGCGAGTCGATCGCCTGGTACCCCGCCGCGATCAGACCGGGCTCGCGTCCTGCGTCCCACAAGGCCCGCCACAGGCCGAGCCCGTACTCCACCGGTGCATGGATCTCCCAACCCAGCTCGCCGACGAACGTCACCCGCAGGAGCCGGGCCGGCGCATCGGCCACCGTGGTCTCGCGGCTGCTCATGAACGGGAAGGATGCGGAGTCCAACGACAGCGGCGTCAACGGACCCAGGACGTCGCGGGACCGCGGCCCCCACAGTCCGAACACCACGGTGCCGCCGGTCACGTCGCGCACCAGAACCGATCCGTCGTCGGGCGCGTGCGAGGCGACCCACGCGAGGTCGTGGGTGCCGTAGGCGGTGCCGGTGACGATGAGGAACGTCTGCTCGTCGACCTGGGTGACGGTGACGTCGGCTTCGATCCCGCCGCGGGCGTTGAGCATCTGGGTGTAGGTGATCCGACCGACGCCACGCACCACGCGGTTGTCGCACAGCCACTCCAGGAGTGCGGGCGCGCCGGGACCACTCACCTCGATCTTCGCGAACGACGTCTCGTCGAACAGCCCGGCCCGCTCCCGGGTCCCGCGGTGCTCGGCTGCGATCGCCGGGGACCAGTGCTGCCCCGACCAGCCCCGTGGCCGCAGCGACTCGTCGCCCAGCGAGGCGTTGGACGTGTAGTAGCTGACCCGCTCCCAGCCGCTCTTCTCGCCGAAGGCCGCGCCGTGCTCGAGGTGCCAGGGGTACGCCGGACCGGTCCGCAACGGTCGTCCGGCCAGCCGCTCGTGCCCCGGGTACTTGATGTCGTAGTACGTCTCGTAGTTCTCGACCACGCGCTTCAGCGTGTACGACGGGGATCGGTACTGACGCCCGAACCGGCGCACGTCCATCTCCCACAGATCCATGCCCGGGTCGCCGTCGAGCACCCAGTTCGCCATGACCATGCCCACCGCACCGGCACCTGCGATGCCGTGGGCGCAGAAGCCGGCGGCCACGAAGAACCCGGGAACGTCGGTGGCGCCCAGGCAGAACTCGTTGTCCGGCGTGAAACCCTCCGGGCCGTTGATGATCTTGCGGATCTCCACGTCTGCCATCACCGGTGTCCGGCGCACGGAGTTCTCGTAGATCTCCTCCAGCCGCGACCACTCCTCGGGCAGCAGGCGTCCGTTGAAGTCCGGCGGCAGGGCGTCGAACCCGTCGGTGCCCACCGAGAACGGCTGCGAGTGACGCTCGTACCCACCCATCACCAGTCCGGCACCGTCTTCGCGGTAGTACACGAGCAGATCGGGATCGCGCAGGGTGGGCAGCCTGCGTCCGTCGGAGACGTCGCGGAACGGCTTGGTCACCACGTACTGGTGCGACATGGGGATGATCGGCACTCGCACACCGACCATGCGCGCGATCTCGGCGCCGTACAGCCCCGCTGCGTCGATCACGTGCTCGGCGAGGACGTCGCCCTGGTCGGTGCGCACCCGCAACCGCGCGTCGCCGGAGCCCACCACCTGGTCGATCGCCTGGACGCGCACCCGCTCGGCGATCCGCACACCACCCCGGCGAGCCACCTTGGCGAAGGCGTACGTGAGCTGGCTCGGGTCGAGGTAGCCGTCCGTGGGCAGGAACGTGGCACCCAGCACGGCGTCGGTCGCCATCAGCGGGAACAGCTCCTGCGCCTCGTCGGCAGTGACCCGGTGCAACGACAGCCCGAACGTCTCGGCCCAACCGACCTGACGTTCCAGCTCCTGCAGCCGGGGAGTGGACGACGCCAGCCGCAGCCCACCGCACTCGACCCATCCCGGATCCGTCTCGGGGTCGGCCGCCAAGCGTCGATACAGCTGCGCGCTGTACATCATCATCCGGGTCAACGTCACGGAGCCGCGCAGCTGACCGACCAGCCCCGCGGAGTGGAACGTGGACCCGCTGGTGAGCTCGGCCCGGTCCACGAGCAGCACGTCGCGCTCCCCGCGCTCGGCCAGGTGGTAGGCGATGCTCGTGCCACCCACCCCGCCACCGACGACGACGACGCGGGCGCTCTCGGGCAGGTCGGTCACGTTTCCTCCGGTCGCGGCAGTCGATCGCGGTGGGCTCAGTCGGCCAGGGCCAGCGCGGCGACGATCTCGTCGAAGCGGGGACTGAGGAGCTCGTCGCGCGCCGACTCGAACTTCTTCATCCCCCACGTCCAGAAGTCAAAGTCGATCTCGGACGCTCCGTCCTGGATCGAGGCCCACAGCGGCCACCCGTACCGCGCCAGCAACGACCAGGCGCGAGCCCGGGCGAGCTTGGCCCGCGACTCCCGGCCCCAGTACGCGTACACCAAACGCTGTGTCGCTGCATCGTCCAGGAACGCCTCGCCCGCCATGTTGCCCAGCTCGAAGCTCGCCTCGTTCATGCCCGCGTACTCGTAGTCGATGACCCAGATCTTCTTCCCGTCGTCGATGAAGTTCGCCGGCAGCAGGTCGTTGTTGCAGGGCACCCGCAGCTCGTCACCTGGCCGCATCGCGTCCTCGAGCGCCTCGACGCGGGGCTCCAGCGCGAGGTAGTCGTCGGGAAGCCGGAACCCGTTCTCCACGACGACCGAGAAGTAGTAGCGACGGATGTCCCGCATGTCCCAGGGCCCGACGAACGCCGGTCCGGCGTGCAGGGTCCGGACGGCTTCGGCGACTCGCTCGACCAGGTCGGGGTCGCCGATGTCCTCGGCGCCGAGGGTCCGTCCCTCGATGAACCCGACCACCAGTGCGTCGAGTTCTGGCAGCACGGCGACAACCGGTGCGCCCACGCCCGCGCGCCAGGCAGCGACCGTGTTCTGACGCTCGTGGTCGCGGTCGATCGCGAGCAGCCCGCTGGACGGCGCGGCGATCCGCACGACGTAGTCGCCACCGTCTGCGGTCCGCACGCGGTAGTTGCTGTTGGTCAGCCCGCCGGCCAGCTCGTCGACTGCGACGACCTCGTGCAGCTCGTCGACCTGCGCAAAGACGGCTTCGAGACCCGCGGTGGACACGAGTCGTGACGCTAGCCGGTCGGCAGCGGCTGGGCGAGGACCTCGTCGAAGACCCCGGCGGCGACGTCGTCGAGGAACGCCTCCACGAATCGACCGACCCGCGCCGGAACCTCCATCTGCGCCACGTGCCCCACGTCTGGCAGCATGACCAGCCGCGCGCGCCGGAAGGTGCGGGCGGCCCGCCGCGACCGACGCGCGTCGACCAACCGGTCGCGGACCCCGTACACCAGCAGCGTGGGCGCCGCGACCCGGCGCGCCTGTCGCCACAGGCCCTCGGGTCCGGGCTCGAGGAAGGCCGACAGCAAGGCCCGACTGGTTCGGGCCAGGGCGTCTCCGGCGTAGGGAAGCGCGAACCGGCGGCGGTACTCCGCGACCGCCTCCGCGAGCCGCTGCGCGGGCAACCGCGACGGGTCGGCGAAGTTGAGCTCGATCATCGCCTGCGCCTGCTGCTCGGCGGGCAGGGCCGCCACCCGACGCCACACCTGCTCGCCGACCCCCGGCAGAGCCATCAGCGGCACCCCGAGGGTTCCCACGCGGGGACGCAGGTCGGGAAGGGCCGGCGAGACCAGCACCAGGCTCTTGACCAGGTCGGGTCGCTGGGCGGCCAGACGGACGCTGATCGCGCCCCCGAGCGAGTTGCCGAACAGGTGCACCCCGCCTGGAGCGGTGCGTTCGATCAGCCGGGCGATGGTGCGCGCCGTGGCGCCGATGCGGTAGTCGCCGTCGTCTGGCGGAGGCGAGTGCCCGAAGCCCGGCAGGTCGGGGGCCCGTAGATCCAGCCGGTGACGCAGTCGCGCCATGAGGTCGGTCCAGTTGGTGGACGCGCCACCGAGGCCGTGCACGAGCACCGCCGGCTCGCCCGCGGAGTTCTCAGCCGACCGGACGAACAGGGCCTGCCCCGGCAGCTGGATGGTCTCCCCGGGCCAGTGGGGCAGGACGTCGGTCACGAGAACAGGATGGACTCCAGCCGTCGGTTCAGCGCGTCCAGGGTCGCTCGGATGACCGCCTGGCGGACGTCTTCCCGCACGACCGAGACTCCGGTGAGCCGCTCGCTGCCCGCCTTGGTCAGCATCGACACGACGACCACGACCGCACGGTCGGGGCCGAGCTGGTTCACCTCGAGCTGCTCCAGCTCGAACCGCGCCCGGCCGGACACGACCGCCTCGACCGCCCGCAGGGTCGCCTGCGCCACCGACCGGTGCACGCTGGTCGGCGTGGCCGCCGCCGCCGCCTCCCCGGCGAACGGCAGCCCCTGCCAGCTCAAGGTGACCTCGGTCGTCACACCGAGGCCGGCCGACACCAGCTGCATCCGTTGGATCAGGACCCGTGGCGGCCGTGAGGCGAACTCGGCGTCCGCGTCGCCATCGTCGGCACCGAAGGTGCCCAGCTCGGTCTCGACCGCCGTGGTGCTGGTGGCCGGAACGGTGGGTGGCACCAGGATCGGGCCGTGGGTCGGCACCGGAGTGGGCGCGAGGGTGGTTTCCGGCTCCGGGGGTGGTGGTGGTGGTGGTGGCGGCACGGTGGGTTCGACCGTGCCGGCGGCCTCGTCCAGGCTCGCCCGCACCTGCTCCCAGGCCGACGCCGGCTCGACGAGCGGGGGCGCCGGCGGCTCGGGCACGGCGACCAGCCCCTTACGGATCGGGGTGGGTGGCACGAGGGTGTCGTCGGGCTGGTCGGCCACCGCCGTGGACAGCGGGACGGTCGGGGCCGACCACTCCGCGGCCGTCGGGGGCGGGCCGGAAAGGTCGGCGGCCGGTGACTCGGTCCGCCGCAGCGGCTCGGCCTCCTCGACCACCTGGACCCGGTTGGCGTCCACGGCCAGGCCGAACTGCTCACGCAGCACGCGGTTGACCGACGTCGCCACCTGGACCTCGTCGGCGCCGGGCGACAGCTGCAGCCGGAGGGTGCCTGCACCTTCGGGACGGTCGTCGGGTTCCAGGTCGGCGGATGCCACGCCGGGAACCGAGCGCAGCGCCTCGAGCAGAGTGGCGGGATCGGTCACACGCGCAGTCTGACAGGTGCACGTCGCTGGTGCGGTGCACCGGACTGGCGGGTCACCCACCGAGCGCACGCGCGTGGCGCTGCGTAACCGGTCACGCCGATTCGCGTGCCCGCCGGGCCGCGTCGACACTGGCCTGGAGGGCGACCATCAGGTCGACCACCCCACCGCCCTCGCTCGCCGGTTCCGCGGCGACGACCTCGTGGCCGGCGACCTTGGCGTCGATCACCGACAGCACGGCCGCGCGGTAGTCGTCGGTGAACAGCTCCGGATGGAAGTCGGCGGACATCGCCGTGATCAGCGACGCCGCCATCGCCCGCTCGTCATCGCGCAGCTCGACGTCGTCCCCGGGCAGCTCCAGACCGTCGGTGGCCCGTACCTCGTCGGGCCAGAGCATCGTCTCGAGCACCAGGGCGTCGCCATGGGTCCGCACGAGAGCGAGCTGCTCGCGCGTGCGCAGGGCCACCTTGACCAGGGCCGCCCGGCCCGACGCATCGAGGGCCTCCCGCAGCAGCGCGTACGGCTTACGGCCGGTGGAGTCCGGCTCGAGGTAGTAGGAACGGTTGAAGAACATGGCGTCGACCTGCTCGGCCGGTACGAAGCTGCGCACGTCGATGGTCCGCTTGCTGGGCAGCGGCAGGTCGGCCAGGTCATCGTCGGTGAGGATCACCGAGTTGCCGTCCGGCAGCTCGTAGCCCTTGGCGATCTCGGCATAGGCCACGGTCTCGCCGCAGACGGTGCAGGTGCGCTGGTAGCGGATCCGGCCCCCGTCGCCACGATGGACCTGGTGAAAGGCGACGTCGCGCTCCTCGGTGGCGGCATAGGCCTTGACCGGGATCGAGACCAGGCCGAACGAGATGGCGCCCTTCCAGGTGCTCCGCATCGGACTAGCGTGCCGTGCGTGGCAGCCCAAGGGAAGGAGCCGGCGGCCGAGGAGCGCGTGGCGGTGGAGGTCGACGGTCGGCGTCTGACCCTGTCGAACCTGTCCAAGGTGCTCTATCCGGCCGTGGGATTCACCAAGGCCGAGGTGATCGCGTACTACTCGCACGCGGCACCGGCCGTCCTCGACGCCACGCGTGAACGGGCCCTGACCACCGTGCGCTACCCCAACGGCGTCGACGGGGCGTCGTTCTTCGAGAAGAACGCTCCGGCGCACACCCCCGACTGGGTCCGACGCGTGCGCCTGCCGGCACCGGGTAGCGGCAAGGACCGCGGAACCATCGACTACGTGGTCCTGGACGACCGGCCCACGCTGGTCTACGAGGCGAATCTGGCCGCCCTGGAGCTACACGTGCCGCAGTGGCGGGTCGACGGCGACGGACACCCGCTCCCGCCGGACCTCCTCGTGATCGACCTGGACCCCGGTCCTCCGGCCGGGGTGCTCGAGTGCGCCCGGGTCGCGCTGCTCCTGCGCGACCGACTGACCGCCGACGGGCTGACCGGCTGGCCGAAGACCTCAGGGTCTAAGGGGCTGCAGATCAGCGTCCCGATCAGCGCGGCCGACGAGGACCGCGCCACCGACTACGCCCGGCGGCTGGCCACCGACCTCGCCCGAACCCACCCGGACGCGGTGGTGGCCACCATGACCAAGAGCCTGCGGGCCGGTCGGGTGTTCCTGGACTGGTCGCAGAACCGCGCCGCCAAGACGACCGTGGCCGCCTACTCGCTGCGGGCGCGGGAGCGCCCCACCGTGTCGACCCCGGTCGCGTGGGACGAGCTGGCCGCCGCCGTGACCCCCACCGACCTGGTGTTCACCGCGCCCGACGTGCGGGACCGGCTCGACCGGCTGGGCGACCTCCGGGCCGACCTGTTCACCGACCCGCGCCCGCTCCCTCCGCTGGTTACTCCGGAGTAGGCTTCGCCGCCATGACCGTCTCGAGCCCGGCCGACGACGCCGCCGAACCCCGTGCCGGGGCGGTCGGACCGGTCGGCACCCGGCTTCCGCGGTCGGTCCGTCGGACCCAGCTGCTGGCCGCCGCCCAGGAGGTCTTCGTGGCCCAGGGCTACCACGCGGCCGCCATGGACGACATCGCCGAGCGGGCCGGCGTGAGCAAGCCGGTGCTCTACCAGCACTTCCCCGGCAAGCTCGAGCTCTACCTCGCCCTGCTCGACGCCAGCGCCGACGCCCTGCTCAGCGCGGTCCGCGGGGCCCTCACGTCGACCACCGACAACGCCGACCGGGTCACGGCCACCGTCCGTGCCTACTTCGCCTTCGTCGCCGACCCCGGCGGGGCGTTCCGACTCGTCTTCGAGTCCGACCTGACCAGCGAGCCCGCCGTCCGGGAACGGGTCGACCAGGTCAACCACGCCTGCGCCCACCTGGTGTCCAACGTCATCACCGAGGACACCAGCCTGCCGCCCGACCAGGCGATGCTGCTGGCCGTCGGCCTGACCGGCTCGTCCCAGGTGGCCGCGCGCTGGTGGCTGACCCGCGACGGCTCGATCCCCCAGTCCGCGGCCGAGGAGCTGGTCAGCACCTTGGCCTGGCGCGGCATCTCGGGCTTCCCCCGCAGCGGGGAGTAGGCACGACGTTCGCGCTGGGCGTACCACGCGGGCACCAGGCGGCGCGGCGCCCTCGGTTAGCCTGAGCGCAGCTGTCGTCGTCGTATGCGGAGGTCGTCGTGGAGGTCAAGATCGGGGTCAAGGGATCACCGCGGGAGCTGGTGGTCGAGACCGACTCCTCCTCCGACGAGATCGCGGCGGCCCTTCGGGCCGTCGTCGGCGACGACGACGCCATCTTCGAGCTCACCGACACCAAGGGCCGGCGGATCCTCGTCCCCGCCGAGCACATCGCGTTCGTCGAGATCGGCGAGCAAGAGCAGCGGCGGGTCGGCTTCGGCGCGATGTGACCCGTCCGCCCGCCCGGGGCGGGTCGGGGCCACGGGGTGGTCAGCCCTTGGACAAGGCCCGGATGCTCCAGGCGCGGTCAGCATGGACCACCACGATCAACGGACCCGCCGAGAGGCTGGCCGTCCTCCGGTAGGGGCCGACCTCGTCGACCAACGAGTCGCCCCGGCCGTACGTCCGCACCGCGAAGGCGCCCCTTCCCGCGTGGACGAGGAAGGCGATGGAGGCGCTGGGTGAGTCGTCGACGACGACGTCGTCACCAGTGCCGACGACCCGGTCGGTGAACCTGCGAGCGGCAGACAACGCACTGATGACGACCTGCCACGGGCCGGTCGAAGCGATCTGCAGCGCCTCGGTCGTTCGCGGGATCTCGAGGTCGAGCGGGACGGTCCCCCGATACGGGCCGCTGGAGTCGATCAGTGGACGGCCCTGCTTCCCGCGCGCCGGCAGCGCCCGCACGACGAACGGGCCGGATCCCGAGCTCGAGAACGTGGCGATGTCCGCTTCGTGCGGATCGCCGCCCGGCTTCGCGATCGTCACCACCGCGTCGCCGGTGCCGCTGTACTTCACCGGCGCAACCACGTCGCCGGTCGCGCTCGACGCGCCTGACCCCGTCGGGGTCGGTGTCGTGGTCGACCCGCTGCCCGCACTGCAACCCGTGACCCCGAAGGTCACCGCGACTGCGAGCAGGACGACAAGCGCCCTACCGAACCCCGGAACCGCCGTTCGGCCGGTCGTCGTCATCCCCGTCAGGAGGCCAGGCCGAGTGACGCCATGCGGCGGCTGTGCTCGGTGGTCAGCTTGTTGAAGACCTCGGCGATCTGCGCGAGGTCGACGCCGGGGCGACCCGGCCCACCGATCAGCAGACCGGCCAGCGCGTCGTGCTCGGCGGCCACGTACTGGGCCTGGATCAGGGCCTCGCCCACCAGGCGCCGGCCCCAGAGCGCGAGGCGACCGGCGACCCTGGGATCGGCTCGGATGGCCGCCCGCACCTGCTCGACGGCGAACGCGGAGTGCCCGGTGTCGGAAAAGACGCCGAGCACGAGATCGCGGGTCGACGGATCGAGGTGCACCGCGATCTCGCGGTAGAAGTCCGCCGCGAACCCGTCGCCCACGTAGGCCTTGACCAGCCCTTCGAGCCAGTCGGCCGGCGACGTGGACTCGTGGAAGGCGTCCAGGGCGGCCACGAACGGCGTCATCGCCGTCTCCGGGTCGACGCCGAGCTCGAGCAGCCGGTCCCGAAGGTGCCGGAAGTGGCCGAACTCGGCCACGGCCATGGCGGCGACACTCGCCTTGTCGGTGAGGGTGGGGGCCATGGCGGCGTCGTCGGAGAGCCGCTCGAAGGCGGACAGCTCGCCGTACGCGAGAACGCCCAGCAGGTCGACCACTCCCTGCTGGTACTCCGGGTCGTCCCAGCCGTCGGCCACACCGGATACAGCGGTCGTCGGGGTCGCGGTCGAGGGATCGTCGGTGCTGGTCATCGCGGCCCAGGGTAAACCGCGAGGCCGCTCGCTCGGATAGACTGCGCCGCAAGCGGTCCGGTCCCCCGGACCGTGACGGCACCGAACACGTGCCCCGCCCTACGCGGTGCGGCCCCCCGGCGCCGACTCCCCGGACCCCGGCGAGAGTCGCCCGTTGGTGCGGCCCCGCCCGCCAATCGAAGAGGCTGAACCCCCTGACGAACTTCGCCGACCTCGGAGTGATCCCCGACACGGTGGCCGACCTGGCGCACCTGGGCATCACCGAAGCGTTCCCGATCCAGGAGATGACCCTGCCGGTGGCCCTCGACGGCCACGACGTCATCGGCCAGGCCAAGACCGGCACCGGCAAGACCCTCGGTTTCGCCATCCCGCTGATCCAGCGGATCAAGGCCCCCAAGGACCCCGACTACGCCGACCTCGAAACGCCAGGCGTTCCTCAGTCGCTCGTGGTCGTACCGACTCGCGAGCTGGCCGTGCAGGTGGCAAACGAGGTGCGCCACGCCAGCAAGACCCGTGGCCTGCGGGTGCTCACCGTGTACGGCGGGCGGTCGTACGAGCCGCAGATCGAGGCGCTGCAGGCCGGTGTCGACGTGGTCGTCGGCACCCCCGGCCGGCTGATCGACCTGGTCGACAAGAACCACCTGCACCTGGGCGACGTCAGCATCCTGGTGCTCGACGAGGCCGACGAGATGCTCGACATGGGCTTCCTCCCCGACGTCGAGAAGATCGTCTCGATGACCGCGAAGCAACGGCAGACCATGTTGTTCTCGGCCACCATGCCGGGCGACGTCGTGGCCCTGGCGCGTCGGTACATGAACAAGCCCACTCACATCCGCGCCGTGTCGCCGGCCGACGACAACACCCACATCGTCCAGACGGTGGAGCAGCACGCCTTCCGGTCCCACCCGCTCGACAAGCCCGAGCTCGTGGCCCGCATCCTGCAGGCGGTCGGCCGCGGCCACACCATGGTGTTCTGTCGAACCAAGCGCAACGCGCAGAAGCTGGCCGACGACCTCACCGATCGCGGGTTCGCG
>Ga0302323_100001847_pt1 | contig 17197 bp, 9 predicted proteins | sample Fen_T0_3_FD_201950 | JGI IMG/M metagenome (GOLD analysis project Ga0302323, IMG submission 201950) | Peat permafrost microbial communities from Stordalen Mire near Abisko, Sweden - Fen_T0_3 | ecosystem: Environmental > Terrestrial > Soil > Wetlands > Permafrost | place: Sweden: Abisko... | reverse complement strand
CGGCACTCGGCACACCGCAGCCAAACCGTTCCGGTTCCTACAGCCTCGTGCGACAACTCGGGTTGGGCGCACGCCGCATCGTCATCGATCCCGGCCACGGAGGCCACGACCCGGGCACGATCGGACGCAGCGGCCTGGAAGAGAAGGATCTCGTACTCGACGTCGCGTTGCGCCTGGAGCGTCTCGTGCGCGAACGGCTGCACCTGGATGTGGTCATGACACGGCGAACCGACGTCTTCATACCCCTCGAGGAGCGCACGGCCATCGCCAACGCCAAGGACGCGGACCTGTTCCTGTCGATTCACGTCAATTCCAGCCGCGCCGCCCGCGCCAGCGGCGTGGAGACCTACTACCTGAGTTTCGCCGTCGACGCACATGCCGAGGAGGTCGCGGCCCGAGAGAACGCCATCTCCCCCGCGACGCTCAAGGACCTGTCCGGGCTCGTCAGGGCGATCATGCAGAACAGCAAGATCGAAGAGAGCCGCGACTTCGCCACCAACATCCAGACAGCCATGGTCTCGACGCTCAGGCCGAGCGACTCCGTGATGGAAGATCGCGGGGTCCGGCGCGCGCCCTTCTACGTGCTGCTCGGCGCCAACATGCCGAGCGTGCTGGCCGAGATCGCGTTTGTCAGCCACCGCGAAGAAGAGAGGCTCCTGCGCACCCCCACGTATCGCGAGGCCGTCGCCGAGGGCCTGCTCGCAGGAGTACGCCACTACCTGGACGATCTGCACGCTGGCAAGGCGCAGGCCTTGCCAGCCGAAGGGGCCCGCGAACGACCCGTCCGCAGGGCAGCGCGGCGATGATCGAACAAGCCCCCCCGGCCGTGACCTGGATAAAGGTCGACAAGCCTTCGCTCGACATCGTCGGACTCATTCTCAAGTCCCTCGGCGCGACGAGCCTCCTCGCGCTTGCGGCGCTGCTACTGGGCGTCCTGCTCGGATTGAACATGATCCGGCGTCGACGCCGCGCAGGGCAGGCTGCCCAGAGTCACCTCACGCGGTTGAACCTGCCAGACCCACGCCCGCCGACCCCCGGCCGGCCCGACGCACCCATCTGATCCTGGGCCCATCCTCGCGACTCTCTCGCGTTCGTGCCGGCACGCGGCTATACTGTGCCGGCCGTCCTCCGGCGGCTCGCTTGGTTGCGTCGCACAATTAGATCTCCTTATGCTGTGCTTTCTTGACATTAGGTAAGCAGATGCTATCATCCGGCATGCGGCGCCCCTCCACGCACCTTGGACGCCTCGCCGATCACCCGCCGGTTCTTCGGGCGCGCCGCAGCCGAGAGGTCCGCTAAGATGTCCGCCTTTGGATTTCCGTCCAAGCAGGGTCTGTACGATCCGGCCTTTGAGCACGATTCCTGCGGCGTTGGTTTCGTCGTCGACGTCAAGGGCCGTCGTTCCCATGAGACTGTGCAGAAGGCGCTGACCGTCCTCGCCAATCTCGAGCACCGCGGCGCAAGTGGTGCCGAGAAGAACACGGGGGATGGCGCCGGCATTCTCGTGCAGACACCGCACCGCTTCTTCCAAGCGCACTGCGAGGGGCTTGGCATCGCGCTGCCAGCGCCGGGACACTACGGCGTCGGGCTGGTCTTCCTGCCGCGCGATCCGCGGGGTCACGAGCAGTGTCAGGCCCTAGTCGAGCAGGTCTTGCGCGACGAGCGCCTGCCGCTGCTGGGTTGGCGCGACGTGCCGGTCGACGATTCTGCCATCGGCCCGACCGCCAAGGCCACGGCGCCCGTGATCCGCCAGCTGTTCGTCGGCCGCGCTGAGGACGTCGCTGACGAAGACAGCTTCGAGCGCCGGTTGTACGTCGCGCGCCGTCTGGCCGAGAAGGCCGTGCGCGCCTCAGACATCCCCGGCAAGGCTCTGTTCTACGTGCCGAGCCTTTCGCATCGCACGCTGGTCTACAAAGGCATGCTGACGGCGACGCAGTTGCCACGCTTCTATCCCGACCTCACCGACCCGAGCCTCCAGTCGGCGCTGGCCATGGTGCACTCGCGCTTCTCCACAAACACCTTTCCCAACTGGGCCCGGGCCCACCCGTACCGCTTCGTCTCGCACAATGGCGAGATCAACACCTTGCGCGGCAACGTCAACTGGATGCATGCCCGCGAGAACCTCTTCCGCTCCGAGGTGCTCGGCGGCGATCTCCAAAAGCTCCTGCCGATCATCGACAGCGAAGGTTCGGACTCGGGCATGTTCGACAACGTGCTCGAGCTGCTCGTGCTCGCGGGCCGGCCGATCCACCAGGCCGTCATGATGATGATCCCCGAGCCCTGGGTGGCGCACGAGTCCATGAGCGAGAAGGTGCGAGCCTTCTACGAGTACCACGGCTGCCTGCTCGAGCCCTGGGACGGACCGGCCTCGATCGTCTTCACGGACGGCGTGCGCATCGGAGCCGTGCTCGACCGCAATGGCCTCAGACCCTCGCGCTACTACGTCACCAAGGACGATCTAGTCGTCATGGCCTCCGAAGTCGGCGTGCTCGACGTTCCGGTCGACCGCGTGCGCCTCAAGGGCCGCCTGCAGCCCGGACGCATGTTCCTGGTCGACACCGACGAGGGTCGCATCGTTGCCGACGACGAGATCAAGCTGCGCACGGCGAACGAGAAGCCCTACGGTCTCTGGCTGCGCGACAACCTCGTGACCTTGGCGGAGGTCCCCGAAGCACCGGCCCTCTACGAGTCCGACCTCGCGACTGTCGTCCAGCGCCTCGTCGCCTTCGGCTACACCCAGGAGGATCAGGCCAAGATCCTGGCGCCGATGGCCGCCGATGGCGTCGAGCCGGTCGGCTCCATGGGCAACGACGCGCCCCTGGCCGTCTTGTCCAACAGGCCGCAACCGCTTTACAACTACTTCAAACAGATGTTCGCCCAAGTCACGAACCCGCCCGTCGATGCGATCCGCGAAGAGCTGATCATGGCCATTGACACGACCATCGGCCCAGAGCACAACCTGCTCGATCCAACGCCGACGTCCTGTCACCAGATCAAGCTCCCCACGCCGATCCTCACCAACGAGGACCTGGAAAAGCTGCGCACGCTCAGCACGCCTCACGGCCGCGCCGGACGGTGGGACTTCAAATCGACGACCTTGCCGATCCTCTTCGAGGTTGCCGGAGGCAGCCAGGCCCTTACGGCGGCGCTGGACGATCTCTTCCGTCGGGCCGATGAAGCCATCGCTGCGGGCAGCACGTTCTTGATCCTGTCGGATCGTGGCTTCGACCGGGAGCACGCGCCGATCCCAGCCCTCTTGGCCGTTGCCGGCCTGCACCACCACCTCATCCGCAACGGCACCCGCACCCGCGTGGGGCTCGTGCTCGAGTCTGGTGAGCCGCGCGAGACACATCATTTCGCGCTGCTGATCGGCTACGGCGCTGGGGCGATCAACCCCTACCTGGCGTTCGAGTCGCTGCACCACATGCTCGACCAGGGTGTGATCGCCGGCCTCGACGAGGAGAAGGCGGCCACCAACTACGTCAAGTCCGTGAGCAAGGGCGTGCTCAAGGTGGTCTCGAAGATGGGCATCTCGACCATCCAGAGCTACTGCGGCGCCCAGATCTTCGAGGCCATCGGGCTCAATCAGGAGGTCATCGACCGCTACTTCACCTGGACGCCCTCGCGGGTGGGCGGCATTGGCCTAGACGAGATCGCCGAGGAGGTGCAGCGCCGCCATCGCCTGGCCTTCCCAACGCGCCCGAGCGGGCCGCTCGCCCTGGACTCCGGCGGAGAGTATCAGTGGCGCAGCGACGGCGAGAGCCATCTCTTCAACCCGCAGACGATCCAGGCGCTGCAGAACGCCTGCCGCAGCGGTCGTTTCGATCTCTTCCACGAGTACAGCGCTCTGGTCAACACTCAATCCGAGCGGCTCTACACGCTACGCGGCCTAATGCAGCTCAAGCCGGCCGGGTCTCCGCTGCCGATCGATGAGGTCGAGTCGGTCGAGACCATCGTCAAGCGCTTCAAGACCGGCGCCATGTCGTACGGCTCGATCAGCCAGGAGGCCCACGAAACACTGGCGATTGCCATGAACCGGCTGGGTGGCAAGAGCAACACGGGCGAAGGCGGCGAGGACCCTGCGCGCTTTGTGCCGCTGCCCAATGGCGATTCGCGGCGCAGCGCGATCAAGCAGGTCGCGTCGGCCCGTTTTGGCGTCACCAGTGAGTACCTGGTTAATGCCGACGAGCTGCAGATCAAGATGGCGCAGGGCGCCAAGCCAGGAGAGGGCGGGCAACTCCCCGGCCGCAAGGTCTACCCCTGGATCGCCCGCGTGCGCTACTCCACGCCGGGTGTGGGCCTGATCTCGCCGCCGCCCCACCACGACATCTATTCCATCGAGGACTTGGCCGAGCTGATCCACGACCTGAAGAACGCCAACGAGCGCGCGCGCATCAGCGTCAAGCTCGTGGCCGAGGTCGGAGTCGGCACTATCGCGGCCGGCGTTGCCAAGGCCCATGCAGACGTGGTCTTGATCAGCGGTTACGACGGTGGCACAGGCGCTTCGCCGCTCACGTCCCTCAAGCACGCCGGCGTCCCTTGGGAGCTGGGCCTGGCCGAGACGCACCAAGTCCTGCTGCTCAACGACCTGCGCAGCCGCATCGTCATCGAGACTGACGGCCAGCTCAAGACCGGCCGCGACGTGGCCGTAGCTGCTCTGCTCGGCGCCGAGGAGTTCGGCTTTGCCACAGCGCCTCTGGTCGTACTCGGCTGCGTGATGATGCGGGTCTGCCATCTCGACACCTGCCCTGTCGGCATCGCCACGCAGAACCCGGAGCTGCGTCGGCGTTTCACCGGCAAGCCCGAGCACGTCGAGAACTTCATGCGCTTCGTCGCCCAGGAGCTGCGCGAGATCATGGCGGGCCTGGGCTTCCGTAGCGTGACCGAGATGATCGGCCGCACCGACTGCATCGAGATGCGCCCGGCCATCGAGCACTGGAAGGCGCGCGGCCTAGATTTCTCGGCGCTCCTGCACCGGCCGACGGTCGCACCGACCACTGGCTGCTACTGCCTGATGGGCCAGGACCACGGGCTTGAGGACTCGCTCGACAAACGGCAGCTCCTTTCGATCTGCCGGCCGGCCATCGAGCGTGGCGAGCGCGTGGAGGCCGAAATCCCCATCTCCAACCGCAACCGTGCGGTCGGCACCATCGTCGGCAGCGAAGTCACCAGGCGCTGGGGTGGCTCTGGCCTGCCTGACGACACGGTCACACTGAGCTTCAGCGGCTCCGCGGGGCAGAGCTTCGGCGCGTTCGTGCCGCGCGGCATGACGCTGTCGCTCGAAGGCGACGCCAACGACTACATCGGCAAGGGCCTTTCCGGCGGCAAGATCGTCGTCTACCCACCTCGTGGATCCACGTTCGTCGCGGAACAGAACATAATCGTCGGCAACGTCGCCTTCTATGGCGCGACCTCTGGCGAGGCCTACGTTTCCGGCGTGGCCGGCGAGCGCTTCTGCGTGCGCAACAGCGGCCTCTTGGCTGTGGTCGAGGGCGTCGGTGACCATGCTTGCGAGTACATGACCGGTGGCCGCGTCGTGGTGATCGGCCGCACGGGACGCAACTTTGCTGCCGGCATGTCCGGCGGGGTCGCCTACGTGCTAGACGAGGACGGCGACTTCGCGCGCCTTTGCAACAAGGAGATGGTGCAGCTCTACCAGCTGGAGGATGCCGAGGAGGTGACAGCGGTCAGAGACATGATCGCGCGTCATCAGCGCCTGACGTTCAGCCAGAAGGCGTCAAAGGTGCTTGCCGAGTGGGAGGCAATGCTGCCGCACTTTGTGCGCGTCGTGCCCCACGACTACAAGCGGGTTCTCGACCTGCAGGCCACGATGCGCGAGCGCGGCATGACACCCGAGCAGGCCGCGCAAGCGGCGTTCGAGCTCAATGTGCTGGACCCTGCGCGCGTCGGAGGCAAGTGAGATGGGAAGACCGACCGGATTTCTTGAGTACACGCGCGAGGTGGCCCAAGATCGTGCGCCGCTCGACCGCACGCACAACTGGGGCGAGTTTCACGAGGAGTTCCCTCGGCCCAAGCTGCAGGAGCAAGCGGCGCGTTGCATGGATTGCGGCACGCCCTTCTGCCACACCGGCGAGGTCGTCGGCGGACTAGCGGTCGGCTGCCCCATCCACAACCTGATCCCGGAGTGGAACGACCTCGTCTACAAAGGCCGCTGGCGCGACGCGCTTGGCCGGCTGCTGAAGACCAACAATTTTCCGGAGTTCACGGGTCGCGTCTGCCCGGCGCCCTGTGAGGCGTCCTGCGTCCTGGGCATCGCGGCGCCGGCAGTCTCCATCAAGGCCATCGAGTGCGCCATCGTCGACCGCGCCTTCCAGGAGAACTGGATCGCCGCCGAGCCCCCTCGCCAGCGCACTGGTAAGCGCGTGGCGGTCGTCGGCTCCGGCCCAGCCGGGCTGGCTTGCGCCGCGCAACTCAACTCCGTGGGGCATGAGGTCACCGTCTACGAACGCGCAGATCGCGTCGGTGGCCTGCTGATGTACGGCATCCCCAACATGAAGCTCGACAAGCGCATCGTGCGCCGGCGCATGCGCCTGATGGTTGCCGAAGGCGTGCGCTTCATCACGAACACCCACGTCGGCCGCGACCTCCCGGCCAAACACCTGATGGACGAGTACAACGCCGTGGTCTTGTGCGGCGGCGCAACCACGCCGCGCGATCTCGCCGTCGAGGGCCGCGCGGTCAGCGGCATCCATCAGGCCATGGAGTTCCTCACGCTCAGCACCCGCAGCCTCCTTGACAGCAATCTCGAGAACGGCCGATACATCTCGGCCAAGGACAAGCACGTGGTCGTCATCGGCGGCGGCGACACTGGCACTGACTGCGTCGCCACCTCAATGCGGCACGGTTGTCGCAGCCTCGTTCAGCTCGAGGTCCTGCCCCAGCCACCCGATGCGCGCGCCGACGACAACCCCTGGCCGCAGTGGCCCAAAGTGCTCCGCACCGACTACGGTCAAGAAGAAGCGGCAGCGCATCTCGGCGCTGATCCGCGCCGTTTCGCGGTGCTCACCAAGCGATTCGTCGGCGACGAAGCGGGCGCTGTGCGGGAGCTGCACACCGTGCGGGTCGAATGGGCTCGCGACGAGTCCGGCAGGCTTGCTCCGCGTGAGATCCCGGGCACAGATGAGGTCTGGCCCGCTGATCTCGTGCTCCTGGCCCTCGGTTTTCTCGGCTCCGAGCGCGGGGGCATGATCGAACAGCTCGGCGTCGGCCTCGACGCGCGAGGCAACGTGGCCACAGACGCCAGCAAAGCCACCAACGTGCCCGGCGTGTTTGCCGCCGGAGACATGGCGCGCGGGCAGTCCCTGGTGGTCTGGGCCATCGCGGAGGGACGCGCTGCGGCCCGGGGCGTGGACCTCCATCTCATGGGCGAGACGAGCCTTCCCTAAGAGGCGTCGGCCCCACGGCGGCCCCCTGAACGGCGCGCCGTTCCCTGCCCCACCTCGCACCATCGCCGGCAGATCTAGCTCAGATGCCTGCCGCTGTGGCAAGGCGCTGCCGCCGCGGCGCCGTCTCGTTTATCATAGACAGTCCAAATGATGCAGAGCCTTAGCGTCGCTCGCACTGAAGCCGCTCGGGAGAAGTCGCGGGTAGCGCTCTCCTCGGTCCTGGCGGGCGTGCTTTTGACCGGGCTCAAGATCGCGGTCGGGCTCGCCACGGGCAGCTTGGGCATCTTGGCCGAGGCTTTGCATTCCAGTCTGGATTTCGCTGCCGCCGCCATGACCTACGCCGCTGTGCGCTGGGCAGAGCAACCTGCCGACGACGAGCACCTCTACGGCCATGGCAAGGTCGAGAGCTTCTCCGCGCTTTTCGAGACCGTGCTGCTGGTCGTGACCTGCGGCTGGATCATCTACGAAGCGGTCGAGCGCCTCTTCTTCCGCGAGGTGATCGTCACTCCAAGCTTGGCGGCATTTGGTGTCATGGCCGTCTCGATCCTCGTGGACGTGAGTCGCTCGCGAGCGCTGCTCCGCATGGCCAAGAAGCACAAGAGCCAGGCGCTCGAGGCCGACGCGCTGCACTTCAGCACTGACATCTGGAGCTCGGCAGCCGTGATCCTCGGCCTGGCGCTGGTCTACTGCGGACAGCTCCTCGGTGGGCGCGTGCCGTGGGCGCGCGCCGACGCGTTGGCAGCCCTGGCCGTGGCTGGGATCGTATTCTGGGTGTCTGCCCGCCTTGGCAAAGCGACGATCGATACGCTGTTAGACCGTGCGCCGGCTGGGCTGGCGCACGGCATCGCCGAGCTGGCCTCCCACGTGCCTGGAGTCCTCGCCTGCCGCCGGGTGCGCGTGCGTCCGGTCGGCCCGGCTGTGTTCGTCGACATGCTCGTCGACGTGGCCCACTCGACCCCGTTCGAACAGGTCAACGGCATCGTCTCGGAGGTCGAGCGCCGCGTCCAGGCCCAGCACCCACAGGCGGACGTCGTGGTGCGAGTGTACCCAGTCGAGGTCCCGACAGAAGGCTGGGATGCGCGCATCCAGGCGATCGCCGGCCGCCTGGGATTGACCGTCCACGAGGTGCAGGTCAGCGAGAACCCCGGGCATCGCTTGATCACCTTTCACCTCGAGGTCAGCCCGGAGCTGAGCCTGGCCGACGCCCATGCGGTTGCGGATCGACTCGAGCGACTGGTGAAGCGCTCGCTGGACGGGCACAACGACATCGTCACACACATCGAGCCCCAGACGCCGCAGTGCCTGACTCACGAGTTGGCCACCGACGTGCAACCGCGAGTGCTCGCCGTGCTGCACAAAGTCGTCAGTGAGGTGCCGGCCTTGCGCGGCTTCCATGCGATCAGCGTGCGCCAGGTCGGGAAACGCCTGGCGGTCACGATGCACTGCGTCTTCGACGCTCAGCTACCCATCGGCGAGGTGCACCGCTTGGCCACGCTGATCGAGACACGCCTCAAGACGGCACTGCCCGAGATCGCGGACGTGCACACGCACGTGGAGCCACCAGAGCTCAACGACGAAACGCCACCGCCGCCAGGCGTGACGCACGCGACGTAGCGCCTGCCCGCGCGCGCCGCCAGCTATGGCTGTGTGCGAATGCGCCCCGCAGTCGGATCGTGGCCGCGCTCCGCGAGCGCCCGGTCCAGCACCTCGCGCACCCCGGGATGGCGCTCGATGACTTCCCCTAGCGATCTGCGATCGAGCTCCAGCAGGTCGCAGGGCTCGGCAGCAACGACAGTGGCGCTACGCGGCGCTCCAGAAAGCGCAGCGATCTCACCAAAAAAGGCACCCTCCTCCAGACGGCAGACCGGGACACTGCGCCCGCTTTGATCTCGCACCACCACCGTCACTGCGCCAGCGGCCAGCACGAACAGACCTTCGCCGGCCTCGCCTTCGCTCACGATGATGTCACCCGCCTCGCGCGACAGCAGACGCAGCCGGCCGACTAGGCTCACCAGCTCCTCCTCCGATAGGCTCCTGAAGAGCGGGCTTGCGCGCAAGCCCGGACTGTACGCTGCGGGCGGCGCGACGGCGCCCGCAGCTCCTGGTTCGCCAGCCTTGCTGCCCAGGCCGTCGCGCGCCAGGCGCAGCAGCCAGCGCTCGAACAGGTCCGCCGTCGCGGGCGCGTCACCACGCTCCTGTGCAGCGCCGTCCGCCGCAGCCGTGGCCAGCCGCGCAGGCAGCGGCGCCAGGAGCAGCTCCTCAACGTGTCGATTCTGGATGCGCTCGACCTTCTTGACCAACGCGATGGCCTTGGCGATCTGACCGTGTCGCGCTAGCTCGTCGGCCAGTCCGACGAGGATCGGCACCGCCTCATCGTGCTTGCCGGACCTGAGAAGCGCATCGGCCAGCTCGAGGCGCATGCGCGGATCCCAGTTCCCTTCCCCGAAGCGCGCTTCCAGCACGGCGATCGCGCGCGCCGGCGCCTGCCGCGCGCCGAGCTCGGCCTCGCGCACCCCAGCAACGGCAGGGTCGCCAGCACGCTCCAGGTACGTCGCCTCGACCATCGCCCGAACGCGCGGATGCGCCAGGGCGATCGCGTCCAGCGTGGATCTGTCCAGCTCGAGCACCTCGCAGGCGGTAGCAGCCGTCACCGTCGCGCCGCGTCGCGCGCCGGAGAGTGCCGCGATCTCGCCAAAGAAGTCGCCCTCATCGAGCCCGCCGACCTCGACCGCGTGTCCGTCGCGACTGTGCACGAATACCCGCGCCCGCCCGCCGGTCAGCACGAAGAGGCTCCGGCCCGGCTCGCCCTCGGTCACGAGCACGTCACCCGCCTGGAAAGTCCGCAGAGTCAGGCCGTGGACCACGGCCAGTAACTCGGCGGCCGACAGCCCTGAGAACAGCGGCACGGCCAGCAGACGAGTGACCCGCCCTGCCTCGGACTGTGCGTCGTCCGTGTGCGCCTCCTCGTGAATCGGCAGGCGCAGCACCTCTGTGACCAGGTCGAGGATCTGAGCCTCCGCGCGCCCCGCGACGGAGGCCGCGCTGGCCCCAACGGCCGGCACCGCGTCCGGGCTACCCACGGGGCGAGCGCTCGCCGGAGCATGGCTGCGCTCCATCTCCGCGAGAACATCTGCCGCCTTCAGACGCCCGAGAGGCAGCGTGACGTCCCCAACGTTGAGCCCAAGGAACTCGCGTAGCACGCCGCGCAGGGTGTCTTCGGCCGGAGTCGCGGTGGGGCTGGACGGCGCGCCGTCGATCCGTGGCGTTTCGAGCGCCGGATTCGCAGCGGACGGTGCTCCGCCTACCTTCGCGCGCGAGGCAGCCGCAGGTGCGGCCTTGCGAACACTGAGCGACGGCGAGACATGCTCGGGGGCCAGCTCGGACTGCATGCGCGCCACGTCTATCAAGCGCCGCTGGACGTCCTCCCGCCCGGGCTCGATGCGATCCACGCGCTTCAGGGCCGCCACAGCCTTGGCGAGGAAGCGCTCGGACACCAACTCGTCTGCCAGACCGAGTAGGATCGGGACAGCTTCTTTCTCCCGCCCGGCGCTGACCATCAGGTCGGTCAACTGCAGTCGCCCCTGCACGCTCGGTGCCCGGCCGTCGAGCAGCCGGCGGCGCAGCGCATCGACAGCTTCGGTCCACTTGCGGCGCACAATCAGCCCGGCAACGCCGACGGCATCCGTGCTTCCGGACGTCGCTTCTTGGGCCATCTCGACCTGGCGAGGCTACGCTGCGCATCCATGGTCGGTCAAGCGCCGCTCAGGCGGTTCTGGTCAGACCCGCGCCGCGCGCTTTTGACATTGCGGCAAAGGCCCCTTAGTCTCTGGGCGACATGCGTGGCCTCCAGGTGGTACCTCGATGATCATCGTAATGCGAGCCGATACCGCGGAAAACTCGCCGGAGCTTCGGCGGGTGATCGCGCTGGCAGAAAGCTTCCCCGGCGTCACGACCCAGGTGCACAGGATTCAGGGCGCAACGCGCTCGCTGACCGAGATCTATCTGCTCGGACCGACAGGCGTGGTGCCGCAGGCCCCGTTTGAGGAGTTCGAGTGCGTCGAGCAGGTCGTGCGCATCACCCAGAAGTTCCGCTTCATCGGCCGCCACGGTGGCGCCCTCGAGGCCGTCGGCTTCGAGTACAACGGCGTGCGCATCTCGCAGGACACCTTGCACGTCTTCGCCGGTGTCTGCGCGGTCGACACGCCCGAGCACCTCGAGGCCACGTTCAAGACGCTCAAGCGCCTCGGCATCGTCACGACCCGCGCCGGCGCGTACAAGCCGCGCACGAGCCCTTATGATTTCCAGGGTCTCGGAGCCTCCTGTCTGCCGTGGGTCTTCGAGCTGGCCGGCCGCTACGACATCCGCATCGTGGCCATGGAGATCACCCACGAGAGTCACATCGAAGAGATCCGCCGCGCGCTCGAGCAGGCCGGGCAGCCCACTGGCGTGATGCTCCAGATCGGGACGCGCAACGCTCAGAACTTCGAGCTGCTGAAGGTGGCGGGACAGCAGACGGACTTCCCGGTACTCTTCAAGCGCGGCATGGGCATCACCCTCGACGACTCGCTCAACGCCTGCGAGTACGTGGCCTCGGCGGGAAACCGGCGCATTGCGTTCTGCCTGCGAGGCATGAAGACCAACTTGGGCGACCCCCATCGCAACTTCGTCGATTTCGCCCACGTGCCAGTGGTCAAGCGCCTCACGCGACTGCCGGTGTGCATCGATCCGTCGCATTCCGTCGGCCGCCGTGCGCTAGGCCCAGACGGTTTGCTCGACATTTTCCACGCCACCGCGCAGGGTGTGATCGCTGGCGCGAACATGGTCTTGGTCGACGTTCACCCGCTCCCAGAGAAGGCCCTGTGCGACGGTCCACAGGCCCTGCTGCTGGAGGAGCTGCCTGCATTCCTGGCCGACGTCGGCGTCGCACGCGACGCGTACGAGCGGCGCTTCACTCAGCTCAAAGGCCTGGCTGGCTGACGGCGGCTTGTCCGGCCGCCGGCCGTGCTATCCTCGCAAACCGATGACGGCCGACGCCCCTTCTTCGTCCTTCGTCGCATCTTGCCCAAGCCGCAGAGCCCCGTTACGGGCTGCCATTGCGGGTTACGTCTGGGGGGTCGTTCTGGCCGCGGCCTCTGTCCCCAACGCCGCCGGGCAGACCCCTGCGCCAGCCCTAAGCCAAGACGAGGTCGACCTGCAGGGCCGCCTCAACATCCTGCTCGGATCCGGTGCGCGCGCCCTGGGTATGGGCGGCGCGTTTCTGGCCCGACCCGACGACGCGACTGCGGCCTCGTGGAATCCAGCGGGTCTCAGCTATCTGCTGCGACCCGAGGTCACTGCCGTCTGGATGCAGAACCGCATCACCATCGACTCGACTTCGACTAGCGACCCGATTCCCGACACGAGCCACTTCCGCGGTAGACAGCTCGACTTCGGCGCCGTGACCTTCCCTCTGCACTCCATCAGCGGCGCTGCTCAACTGAGCTACCAGCGCGTCATCCCATTTGCCGGCACCCGCACGATCGCGAGCAGCGAGAAGGTGGCACACCTCGACGCGAGCGGCGGCTTCGACGTGCTCGCCCTGGGGACGGGTTGGCGCGTCACGCCGACCCTGCGCGTCGGCGCCACCCTGAACCACTGGATGAACGGCTTCCATCAGGTCAACAATCTCAATCGCACCGACCCTGCTCGCCGCGACACGGTGCTCGACGCCACCTTCGGCTTCCGCGGCTGGAACACCAACCTCGGCGTCATATGGTCACCGATCGAGAATCTGAACATCGGCGCGGTAGTCAAGACGCCCTTCACCGGCCGCGTGCACCTGGCCAAGAAGCGCAGGGACTCCTACCCAGCCGACGCAACGGGAACCGTCCTGTTCACGACCAACGAGTCAGACCGCAATGACTTGCGCCTCGACTTTCCCTCCGCATTCGGCGCCGGTGCCTCGTGGCGTGTCGCGAGCGCGTTGACTGTCTCTGCCGACTACACGCACACCAACTGGTCTCATGCCCTGATTCACAATTTCTACGTGCTCAGCGTGACACCGCAGCCGCCGCCTGGCACGCCGCAGCAGCCGCCAGCGCCGCAGGTCTTCGACTCCCTAAAGTACCCGCTTCTGGACCCCTCCCAGAACGACGCGCAGCAGATTCGCATGGGCGCAGAGTACGTGTTCATCCACAAGCGGCTCAAGTTCCCGCTGCGCGCAGGGTACATCTTCGACCAGCAGTTCTTCCAGGCCCAGGGTGGCCACGCCCCGGTGTTTGGCGCGCTCACGCTCGGCACCGGCATTCTCGCCGGGCCCGTTCTACTGGACTTCGCTTACGTGCGAGAGCTCGGCAAGTTCACCGATACGGATAAGGCACCCACGCGGCAAATGACCTACCGGATCGTCGCCTCGGCGATCTATCGTCTCGGCTCCGTGCACTGACCGCGACGCGCTCAGAGAGTATCCTCAACGATTGCGACATCGTTCGTGCGCGCCCAACCGCGCGCCCCCGCAGAGTCCTGTATGCGCAGAAAGCCTGTGCTGACCGCCAGCACCGGCACGACCTCGCCCTCGCGCAGTGTGCCGATCGACTCCGCGCTCGCCGAGGCAGCCTCCAAGAGCGCTGCCCCCCGCTGCACGATGACGGCCGTCTGTCTCGCGCGCGACCCGACGACCCACAGCAGGGCCAGGACCGCGCCCAGACAAAAACACATCCAGCTCGCCACGCGACCACCATCACGGCGCGCGAAACGTCGCAGCGCGTGCAGAGCCACGGACACCAACAGTAGGCCGGCCGCGATGAGGTCGACTCGCGACCAGCGCGCCCAGCGCCGCCACTGCGCCAGCGGCTCAGGCGCCAGCTCGGAGGGATCCAGGTTCAGCCCTTCGCGCAAGCCTTCCAGCGCCCGCGCGACAGCAACGTCCCCGGGGTCCCGTTCGCGCGCCCGCAACAGCGCCCACACGGCCTCGCCGCGCAGGCCCCGAGCCTGCGCGGCCTGTGCCCAGTTCCAGTAGAGCGCCGCGCCTGCCTCCCCACTCGCGGCCAGGTCGCGATAGGCTGCGATCGCCTTTGGGTAGTCCGCCGTGCGAGCGGCCTCGTTGGCCTGATGAAAGCGCTCGGTCGCCGTGGGCGCGCTCGCACACAGCCCCACAGGCGCGGCCGCCGTGCTGACCCAAACCATCACTGCGAGCAGCATCAGCCGCGCGTGTCTTGAGCCTGTGCGGCCCCGCGCCGCCACCGCCGCACTGGGCATCATGCTCCCCTCCGCACGACCTCGGCGGCTCGCTCGGCCACCTCGCGGATCTTGTCCGAGTAGTCCCCCAGCTGCGGCGCGTACCGCAGAAAGCGCACCTCGTTCAGCACCTCGAGCGCAGCCTGCTCCCTGGCGTTGCCCGTGACCGCGCCAGCAGATTCCAACGGCCCGAAGACGTCCGCCAGCGCCTTTTCGATCAGCAACGCCGACTGCTCCTTGCTGGTCCCCTTGGCGCGGGCACGTTCGATCTCCGCAAGCGCCGCGCGCACGCTAGTGCGCCCTGGCGCGCCGCTCGCGCGCGCTCGACTCGCAGAACCTCCGCGGCCACCAATCCACAGCATCGCGTGCGCGAGCACGACGAGCACCCCGACCGCGATCAGCCCACGCGTTTCGAGCCGCACAGCCGCTGTGGCGCCACTTTCCAGATCGGCACGCAGTGCGAGCCCAGTGGGCGCGTTGACGGCCGTCGTGGCTGGCGACTGCCTCGCCGAGGCGGCGCCTGGCGCCGGTGCGACTTCGAGCCTGAGCGCCGCCGTCTCGGCGCGCGAGATACGCTCCGCGGCTGGATCGAAGTATGTCAGCGCCAACGGCGGGAGATCGAGCTTGCCGCCAGTCTGCGGCACCAGCACGTATTCCCAGGTCCGCGATCCATCCATGCCCGACGCCTCGACCTTGATCGCGTCCTTCAGCTGCGGCGGATAGACCTTCACGTTCGGAAGCTCGATGGCCGGGCCCCGCTCGATCCAGCGAAGGTTGCCATGCCCCGCGAGCGTGAAACGTAGCGTGGCGGCCTCACCCAATGCGATCGAGGTCTTGTCGAGCGAGGCCGACGCCTTGAATTGCCCAACGGCGCCAGACAACTCCGTCGCTGCCGGGTTTGGCTCCACCTCGATCGTGAGCGGTTTGGTCTCACGCTCCACCGAGCCGCCAGCGTCAAAGAAGCTCGCTCGCGCCACGCCGATGCGCAGCCGTGCCGCCGGAATGGCCAGCTGCCCCGACTTCATTGGAAATAGCAGCTTCTCGCTCACCGTGAAACGCACGTAGCGCTCGCCATCAAGTGTCATCGCCTCGCCGCGCCGGGCCGCCGCGCCGGGTCGGCCGATGTCCTCTGCCCAGAAGCCCGCGTGCTTGGGCTCTTCTGTGAAGTCGACCGCTGTAAGTCCCGTCTGGGTGTAGACCTGATAGGCCAGCCGGAGCGGCTCGCCAACGTGCACCTTCCGACGTGAAGCCGTGACTTCGGCCGCGATCTTGGGGGCTGGTCCGCGGGCGCGGCTGCGGCCGAAGAATCCATCGAACGGGTCTGCGCCGAAGGGATCCGCGCCAGAGAACGGGTCCTGGCCGAGACGGCCCGCCCCCCCGGCGCGCGCGCGGGATCGCGCACCATCGCTAACGACGGTGAGCGCGATTGGCTCGGTCGTCTTCTCTGTGCCGCTCGACAGGTGTATGCGAACGGCGCCGATCTCCGCCTTGCCAGCGCTCACGGGCTGGAGCACCCACGTGTACGTCTTGCCTTGAGAGACAACGCCGTTCACGACCGAGAGCTGATCGGACTGCATCGGGCCACCGACGAGACGCAGATTCTTGAGTGCTGGGAAGGTCAACTGTTCGCGGCCGGAGAGGCCGCGGCCGCTGACACTGATGGTGAGTTGAACTTGCTCTTCGACGCCAACTTCACGCGCGTCGACGTCCGCGCTCAGGCGCACATCCTCCTCAGCCGCGCTGCCGGGCCCGGCCAGCGCCGCAATGACGAGAAAGACACCGAGGCGCATCACCAGTCCTTCACCCCTTTGCGTTCCACGCGGCGCGCCGCAAGGGCCTTGCGCTGCTCGTCGCGCTCATTGCGCTGAAGCGCGTCGAGCAACTGCATCGCCCGTTCCTTCGGCATGCCGGTCTCTTGCTGAAACCGCTCGCGTTCCCGCTCCTCTTGGCTCTTGGGCGAGCGCGACGCCGGCTGTGGACGCTGCTTGCCGCCCTGCTGTTGCTGCTGCTTCTTCTGATCCGGCTGCGGCGGCCGCTGTTCCTGCCGTTGCCTTTCCTGCTTCAGGGCCCGTAGAGCCAGCTCCAAATTGCGCCGCGCGTCGTCGTCGCTGGCCTTGGCACGCAGGACCTGGCGGTACGCCTGGACCGCGCCAGCGTAGTCCTGCTTCTGATACAGCGTGTTGCCGAGGTTGAAGGCCGCCGACGGTGCCAACGCCGTGCGGCTGTTGGCGGCCAGATCGCGGTAGATCGCCTCAGCCTCGTCGTACTTGCCTTGCTTGTAGAGTCCGTCGGCCACGTTGAACCGAGCGTTCGCCTCCTGCGGCCGCAGCCGTGCCGCTGCCTCGAAACTCGCAAGTGCCTCCGGCTGATTGCCCTGCGCATATGCCTTCCGCCCGGTAGCCGTGATCCGCGGCGCTCTCAGCAGCATCTCGTCGACAACACCCCCGCGTGTCTCGGCCGACGCGCGCTGCGGCAGAGTCAGAAGGGCCACGAGCGCCATCACGGAAGAGGTCAGCGCCGCGCGCCTTCGTCGCCCGGGCCACGGCACTCGCCTCAGGGGAAACACCGCAGCCAGC
>Ga0302323_100001846_pt1 | contig 17198 bp, 17 predicted proteins | sample Fen_T0_3_FD_201950 | JGI IMG/M metagenome (GOLD analysis project Ga0302323, IMG submission 201950) | Peat permafrost microbial communities from Stordalen Mire near Abisko, Sweden - Fen_T0_3 | ecosystem: Environmental > Terrestrial > Soil > Wetlands > Permafrost | place: Sweden: Abisko... | reverse complement strand
CCACACTCTCGTTGGGGATGATCGCCTCGGTCCCGTCCAGTCCTTTGACGACGATGTAGCGCGCAGTGAGTTTGGTCACCTCACCATAGCGATTGTCGATAGTGACAAGGGCGCCGAGGCTGATCGAGTGGTCGAGCAGGATGATGAAGCCGCTCAAGTAGTTCGCCGCGATTTTCTGCAAGCCCAGCCCGATGCCCACGCCCAGTGCTCCCCCGAACACCGAAAGCACGGTGAGATCGATGCCCACGAGGGGCAGGGCGATCAACACTGCGAGAATGACCAGCACCGACTTCGCCAGCTTCGAGAACACCGCGCGCAGATTCGGGTCCAGCCCGCGGGCCTGCATCAGGCGGCGTTCTATCAGTCGCGCCCCCCATAGCGCCAGCAGTAAGGTGGCACCCACGGAGAGAGCCGCCTGAAGTATGGTGAGGACCGAGATTCGCTGTCTGCCTAACTGAAATCCCACTTGCTCCAGGAATGTGATCAGGTCCGGCAGCAGTCCCGAAATATGCAGAGCCAGCCCGATCCATACCGTCCATACGATCGCGCGCTCCCATTGGCGCATGGGGCCGCTGGGATTGAAAGCCTGACGCAGCAGATAGACCACGATGCGTACCAGCGCCAGCGCGAACAGCAGCGCAGTGGCGATCTTCAACAGATGCACGGGGTAGAAGTGCTGCAACACCCAATGTCCGACGTAGACCAGCGTCAGTGCGGTCAGAGGGAACACCAGCCGATTGAATCCGCCGACGCTGATCTTGACCGTCGCCTCAGCGTTCCCCCCATGGGTTTGCGCTGCCAGAAGACGGGCGCGCAACGTGCGCGAGACTTGCCATGCGCAAAGCAGGCATACGGCGAGTACGCCGACCTGCCACAGAACAGTGACGTTCTGCAGATCGGCGAGGAGATCAGTTAGTAGATTTTGGACGCCGTCTCGCCCGTTCATATCGCTAGTAGGTGAAGGTAAAGCCCCGGGACATTGAAAGTAAAACCCGGCGAGTTTAGCATGCGGCTGCCATTGGATAGAGCCGCGACAGTGGCGGTTACGATGCGGGCTCTCGCTCCAGAACCGCCGCAAAGAATCCGTCCATGCCATGCGTATGCGGGAACACATGGAAGTACTGTCCCGTGTCCAATGCTATGTGCTGCTCGCGCAGGATTGCGCTGCAGTTGGCGACGCGAAAGGATGGCTGCGCAGCCAGGAAAGTTTCCACGACGCCTTCATTTTCCTCTCGCAGGATGCTGCACGTGGCATAAACGAGACGCCCACCTGGTTTCACCAGGCGAGCGGCGGAACTCAGGATCGAAGTCTGCTTGGCTGCGAGTTCCACCACACCTTGCGGTGTCTGACGCCATTTCAAATCCGGGTTGCGTCGTAGCGTGCCCAGTCCGCTGCACGGAGCATCCACCAGCACGCGATCGATCTTGGCGTTCAGGCGTTTGATGCGTGCGTCGTGTTCGCTGTCGATGTGCTGTGGATGGACGTTGGATAATCCCGAGCGCTTCAGGCGCGGCCCGAGATTGGTCAATCTGCGCGCAGACGTGTCGAAGGCGTAGAGCCGCCCTTGCGAGCTCATAAGAGCGCCCAACGCCAGCGTCTTGCCACCCGCACCTGCACAAAAGTCCAGCACCATCTCGCGCCGGCGTGGCGCCACCAGCCAGCTCAGCAGTTGACTCGCCTCGTCCTGCACCTCGACCTTGCCGGACAGGAACAACGGATGCTGTTGCAGCGCTGGCTTGTCCGCCAGCCGCACGCCGGTCGGTGAATAGGTCGTCGGCTGGGCCTTGATGCCGTCTGCCGCAAATTGCGCGAGCACTTCCTCGCGGGTGGCGAGCAAGGTATTTACCCGCAGATCGAGCGGTGCCTGCGCAAGCAGCCCCCGGGCCATCGCGATAGCCTGATCCTCGGTCAGCGTTTCCAGCAAGCGCTCCCACACCCAATCGGGAAGACTGAGTTGAACGGCTTGTGGCATTGCACGGACATCCACAGCGCGCGCTTTCGTGAGCCACTGCGGTTCGTCCTGCCGCAACAATGGTTCGAGCTGACGCAAGCTGCGCCCGCCCAGGAAAGCCAATGCCGCCAACAACAGGCGTCGCGGCTGTTTGTTTCCGGCGATCGCTTGCAGCAAACGCAGATTGCGCAGCACAGCGAACACGCTATCTGCCACGAAGCCACGGTCGTGCTGACCGAGTTCGGGATGCTCGCGGAAAAAGCGCCGCAACACCACGTCGGCGGGGTGTTCGAAAGTGAGCGCGGCTTGCAGGGCAGCGGCAGCGGCCTGCATGCGCGGAGCGTTGGGCTCCATGATCGGGTGCGGTGGACTAGCGGCTCGGGGTGATCTGGGTCACCACGGAGTCGAAGGCCGTGCCGTCTTTCTCCGTGTAGCGGATGCGCACCGGCAGATAGTGATGCTCTGTGGCAACCCAAACGTCGAATCCACGCTTGTCATCGCCCTCGAGCACCTTTCTCACATGTACCGTGTTCATGGGACCTAGCTCGGTGTCCAGCGTTTCTTTGCCTACCACGGTGTAGCGGTAGGATTGCACGCGCCGTCCGTCGGTAAGGTACAAGTCCATATCCCCGGCCTCAGGCTTACCGAAGGCGAAGTTGTAGCCGAAGCTGGTGTTGTCCCAGGTATTCTCGGGCAGGGGAACGGTCTGTTTCCGCTCCCCGTCCTGGAGGTCGGCCTGCTTCTTCTGCCAGTCGAAATGGGCGCTGCGCCTGGGTTGGCCATTGCGCGTTTCGCGGTAGTCGTCCGGTCGTAATCCCTTGGACGTGATCGTGCCGGTGGCTTCGCGGCGCATGTCCAGCCGATAGATCAAGGCGGCCAGGCCGGCTGTCTTCGATTCGCTGACTACCTTGTAGGTCTTGCCATCGTGTTCGAATACATCGGTGCCTTCCCCGATTTTTACCGAGCCCATCGACACCTTGTATTTGATCTCCACCTTCGGCGGAAGACCGGCTGCCGCGGCTTGGCAGGAGATGGCGAGAAGTGCGGTAGCAAACAGTATTCGAATCATGTGTGTTCCGGACAAGCGATGGGCTGAGGAATGCGAACGTCGCCGGATAGGTGCACGCGATTAGCTTGAATGCTGAGTTTGTCTTCCAGAAACCAGCGTACCACCTGCGGGAGGATGCGGTGCTCTTCACGCAGAACGCGCGCAGCAAGGCTCGATTCCGTATCGTCGGCCAGCACCGGTACCGCTGCCTGCGCGATGATGGGCCCATGATCCAGCTCAGGCGTTACGAAATGCACGGTACAGCCGTGCAGCCGTACACCTTCCTCGAGCGCACGCCGATGCGTGTGGATGCCGGTGAAGGCCGGCAGCAACGATGGGTGGATGTTGATGCAGCGCCCCGCGTAACGCTGCACGAACTGCGGTGTCAGGATGCGCATGAATCCGGCTAATACCAGAAGGTCCGGCGAATATGCATCGATCGCTTCACCCAGTGTTCGCTCGAAGGATGCTCGATCGGAATAGTCCCGATGATTTACCACGGCCGTTGGCACGCCCTTCTCCCGAGCGACCAGCAGTCCTGCCGCTTCGGGGTTGTTGCTGACTACCACGCTCACCTTGCCGGGCAGTGTTGCTTCCAGCAACGCCTGCATGTTGCTTCCTCGGCCGGAAATCAGAATCGCGATCCGTTTCATGGACACTGGATTCATGGACGCCGGGTTCATGGACATAGTGTCTGTGCTTCGTCGCCTTGCCGCGCACGGATCACGCCGATCTTATAGACCCGTTCGCCGGCTGCTTCGAGCAAGGTCGATGCACGCGCTACGTCTTGTTTCGCGACCACCAACACCATGCCGATTCCGCAATTGAACACGCGCAGCATTTCCTGATCCGCAACGCCACCCTCGATCTGGAGCCAATCGAACAGCGGCGGCTGCGGCCAGGCCTTGCGGTCGAGTTGAGCGGTCAATCCATCCCCGAGAATGCGCGGCACGTTCTCCAGCAGCCCGCCGCCGGTGATGTGGGCCAGGCCCTTGACTTCGATTTGCGCGAGCAGCGCCAGCACCGGTTTCACGTAGATGCGCGTGGGCGCCAAGATGACATCGCTCAACGGACGGCCGTGAAAATCGGAGGACAAGTCGGGTCGCGCGCGCTCCAGTATGCGACGCACGAGGGAGTAGCCGTTGGAGTGGGCGCCGCTGGAGGCGAGGCCGAGTACTGCGTCGCCGGGTGCAATGCGGCTGCCGTCGATGATGCGATCCTTCTCGACCACGCCCACCGCGAAGCCCGCAAGGTCGTACTCGCCCGGAGGATACATTCCCGGCATCTCGGCTGTTTCGCCGCCGATCAATGCACAGCCGGCGATCTCACAGCCGCGCGCGATGCCGCCGACCACCGAGGTCGCCGTCGCAACGTCCAGCTTCCCGCATGCATAGTAGTCCAGGAAAAAAAGCGGCTCCGCACCCTGGACGAGAATGTCGTTGACGCTCATCGCCACCAGATCGATGCCGATGCTGTCATGGCGCTGCAGTTCGAATGCCAGCTTCAGCTTGGTACCGACACCGTCGGTGCCCGATACCAGCACCGGATTGCGATAGCGCTTCGGTACTTCGAACAGGGCGCCGAAGCCGCCGATGCCCGCGAGTACGCCTTCGCGCAGCGTGCGTTTCGCCAGCGGTTTGATGTTCTCTACCAGCGCATCGCCGGCATCGATGTCTACGCCGGCCGTCCGGTAATCGAGGCCGGCTGGTCTGATCTGATCGCTCATCGGTGGTATGAAGCTGCGCCGGAAATGTGGCAGAGGCTGCGCCCGCCGCGTGCCGCCATGCCATTTGCGCCAGGCGGCCGTCTGCGTCAGGCGGTCGAATCGGGTTAGAGAATCTGGGTTAAGATTGCACGATCAGGTCCGCGCGATCGCGCCGAATGTCCGGCGTTGCAGCCTTATTGCCGCAGCGCGATCCTACTCACAACGCGGCCGCATTCTACTCCAAAAGTCTTCGATGCGCCCCGAAGTCGTCCGTCTTGCATGGATAGTCGCCGTGATCGCGATTACCGTGCTGCTGCTGCAGCGCCTGGCATCCGTGCTGGTGCCATTTTGTGCCGCCGCGCTGCTCGCGTATTTGTGTGCGCCGTTCGTGGCCTGGCTGCAAAGCAAGCGTGTTCCGCGTTTACTGGCGGTGATGGTGGTAATGATGCTCGCGGTCATGGTGGTCGTGGGTCTGCTGCTGGTCGTGGTGCCGACCTTCGGTGCGCAACTCAGTGCTCTCATGGCGGAATTGCCTCAGGTCATCGAGTGGTACCGGCACACAGTTGTTCCCTGGGCGCATAGCGCACTGGGTGTAGATCTCCCGGCAAACGCCGAACGTGCCCGAACGGTAGCAACCAATGCATTGCAGGCTGGCGGCGACTTGTCCCAACGCCTTTTGCCATCTCTGACTTCCGGCGGCTTGGCGGTGCTGTCGCTGCTCGGCACGCTCGTGCTGCTGCCCGTGCTCTTGTTTTACTTTTTGCTCGACTGGGATCGGATCGTCGCAACGTTGGAGGCGCTGGTCCCGCGGCGGCATGTGCAACAAGTGACTTCGCTGGCAACCGAAATCGATACGGCGCTGAGCGCTTTCTTCCGCGGACAATTGTCCGTCATGATAGGCCTGGGTATGTTCTACAGTGCGGCTTTGGCAATAGTGGGACTCGACTCCGCATTATCGATCGGCATCATCACCGGAACGCTTTGCTTCGTTCCCTACCTCGGCTTTTCGCTGGGCCTGGTGTTGGGGACGCTGGCCGCGCTGCTCCAGTTCCAGACGCTCTCGGGGCTCGTGTGGGTGTGGATCGTGTTCGGGCTGGGCCAGATATTGGAGGGCTATGTGCTCACGCCGTGGCTCGTCGGCCACCGCGTCGGGCTGCACCCGGTGTGGGTACTGTTCGCGGTGCTGGCGGGTGGAGCACTGCTGGGCTTCATCGGCATGCTGCTTGCCGTACCCACGGCCGCTGTCTTGCTGGTGCTGTTGCGTCATGCCAAAGCGCACTATCTCGCCAGCCGCTATTACACTTCTTGAGTGAACCAGCTCCTCCTCGATCTCGCACGTCCGCAGCCGCCAACGCTGAATAATTTCGCGGCCGGTCACAACGGCGAACTCCTCGCGCTGCTGTCGGCGTGGCTGCAGGGTACGACCTCGGAGCGCTGTGTGTATTTGTGGGGCGTGCCAGGGTCCGGCAAGAGTCACCTCTTGCGCGCGCTGGCCGCCGCCGCTTCCGCGAAGGGAGAAATGTCCGCATACGTCGCGAACAGCGATGCACTCGCGCAGTTCCTGTCTTCGCCGCCCGCGTGGCTGGCCGTGGATGACGTGCAGATGCTTGGCGCGGAGGGAGAAGTGATGCTGTTTTCTCTGCTCAATCGCGCCACGCAAGGCGATCTTCGCCTGCTCCTCAGTGGATCGAATGCACCGGCTGGTTTGGAGGTGCGGGCGGACGTGCGCACTCGAATAGGCGCGGCGTTGGTGTTTCACGTTCAGGCGCTCAGTGACGAGGACAAGGTCGCGGCGCTGTGCGGCCATGCGAGCGAGCGCGGCTTCGACCTGTCCCATGATGTCGCAGAATATTTGTTGCACCATGGTCGTCGGGACCTGCCTTCGCTTATGGTGGTGCTCGATGCACTGGACCGCTATTCGTTGGAAGTAAAGCGACCCGTCACCGTACCCCTGGCACGCGAAGTGTTACAAGCGTCCCGGGACAGCGCTCAGTGATTGGCGCGGGAGCTACTGGCGACGGGGTTTGGGCTATACTCGGTGTGAAGAATTCTGGCGACATGACGATATTGATACCAGGCGGTATTGCCCTGGATCGCATATCAAGATATCTCCGTGCCCCATCTCGGTTGGCACATTAATCGTCTCGATTTCTCCTTCCGCAGGCCAGAATGCGTCTAGCACTTTTCGATCTCGACAACACTCTGCTCGCAGGCGACAGCGACTTCGAGTGGGCGCAATTCCTTATCGCCCAGGGCGTGCTCGATCGTGAAGTGTACGAGGGACGCAATCAACAATTCTTCGAGCAGTACAAAGCGGGCACGCTCGACATCCACGAGTTCCTGGATTTTCAACTCAAGCCGTTGTCCCGGCATCCGCGTAAGCAACTCGAGGACTGGCATCGGGAATTCATGCGTTTGCACATCCACCCGATCATCACGCAAAAAGCGCGGGACCTGGTCAAGAGCCACTGTCACGATGCTCGCGTGATCGTGACGGCAACCAACAGCTTTGTCACTTATCCTATTGCACGCGAATTTGGCATCGAATACCTGATCGCCACTGACCCAGAGGAAGTCGGAGGAGAATTCACCGGGCGGGTTCTGGGCGTGCCCTCATTTCGAGAGGGTAAGGTCACGCGCCTCGAGGCCTGGCTGTCGGAGCGAGGGCTCGCGTGGAGTTCCTTCGAGCAGACCTGGTTCTACAGCGACTCCCTCAACGATATCCCCCTGCTGTCCAAAGTGACCGACCCCGTTGCGGTGGACCCTGACGAGACGCTCAAGGAGACCGCACTGGAGAAGGGCTGGAGCATCATCAGCTTGCGCTAAGCCAGGCGCAACACAAAAGAGCCCACTCTGTGGCCTCGGGCTGACAAGCATCGTTTTGGCGGCCGATCCCCCGGGGGGATGTATAATCCCCCCCATGCCTCCTGTTCCGGCGACCCTCCGGTGCCGAACCCGCCAGTCCAGCCCAGGCCGGGGCGTCATGCACGTCCCGCCGTTCAACCTTCACCGCATCTGCTGTCCACCGTCTCCGGTTCAATGATCCGAAAACTGCTGAAACGCGTGTTTTCCAGCCGCCCAGACACTGAGCGGGAACCGCAGGTAATCCCCTTCGAACAGCACGGCGTCTCCCGCGACCGTATCAGCAACTCTGCGCGCAAAGTCGTGGCGGGGCTGCAGGAGGCCGGATTCGCCGCATTCGTGGTCGGCGGTGCGGTGCGTGACCTGCTGCTCGACTTGGAACCGAAGGACTTTGACGTAGCCACCAGCGCGACCCCGGAGGAAGTGCGGGCGACGTTCCGGCGCTCACGCATCATCGGCCGCCGCTTTCGTCTGGTGCATGTCATGTTCGGCTCGGAGACGGTGGAAGTATCGACCTTCCGCGGCAGCGCGGGCGGCGAAGACGACGATCAGGTGCGCGATGAGCATGGCCGCATCCTGCGCGACAACGTCTTTGGCAGCCAGGCCGAAGATGCCGTGCGGCGGGACTTCACCGTCAACGCCCTGTTCTACGATCCGCAGACCCAGGAGGTGCTCGACTACTGCGGTGGTTTTGCCGATATGCGCAAGCGCATCATCCGGATGATCGGCAATCCGACGCAGCGTTATCGCGAGGATCCTATCCGCATGCTGCGGGCGGTGCGTCTGGCGGCCAAGGTGGGTGGGCACATCGAAGCGAAGACGCGTGAACCGATTTCGACGCTGGGAAATCTGATTCAGAACGTCCCGCCTGCGAGGCTGTTCGAGGAAATGCTCAAGCTGCTGCTCTCCGGCCACGCCACGGAATGCCTGCTGCAACTGCGCAACGAAGGGCTGCACCACGGCACATTGCCGATGCTGGACGTGATCCTGGAGCAGCCGATGGGTGAGCGCTTCGTGATGCTGGCGCTTAACAAGACCGACGAGCGCGTGCGTGAGGACAAACCGGTATCGCCCGGGTTCCTGTTTGCAGCGCTGCTGTGGCACGAAGTGCTGGCTGCTTGGAAACAAATGGAAGCCGACGGCGTTAAGCCGCTGCCAGCATTGCTCCAGGCGATGGATAACGTAGTCAGTGCGCAAGTAGAGAATCTTGCGATTCCGCGCCGTTTCACCACGGACATGAAGGATCTGTGGGCGTTGCAGCCGCGCCTGCTCAATCGTTCCGGCCGACGCCCCTATAAGCTTCTGGAGCATCCCCGCTTTCGCGCCGCTTTCGATTTCCTGCTGCTTCGGTGTGAAAGCGGCGAGGTCGATCTCGAGGTCGGACAATGGTGGGAACGCTTTCAGCACGGCAGCGATGAAGAACGCGAACAACTGTTGTTGCCGGAGGAAGGACCCAAACGCCGCCGTCGCCGTCGCAAGGCCCCGCGCAATGCGGGCGGCGAGTCGGGCGGTGGCGAGACTATTTCGGCCGACCCCGTGGTGTAGTGTATGTCCGAGGTCCGCCGCTCCCAGTCCGCCTATGTCGGCTTGGGCAGCAATCTCGAAGATCCAGTGCGTCAAGTGCGCGCGGCCGTGGACGAGCTCGATGCGGTTCCGCGTACCCGGGTGTTGGCGCATTCAGCTCTGTATGGAAGTGCGCCGTTGGGAAAGCTTGACCAGCCCGACTTCGTCAATGCCGTGGCAAAACTCCAGACCCAACTCTCCGCCGTTGAACTGATGCGGGCGCTGCAGGCAATCGAGACGAAGCACCATCGTGTCCGCGGGGAAGCCAACGCCGCACGCACGCTTGACCTCGATCTGCTGCTATTCGGCAATGACATAATCCGCGAGTCGTCTCTGACAGTTCCGCACCCTCGAATGCACGAACGGGCATTCGTGCTGATGCCGCTGTTGGAAATCAGCAGTGGGCAGACCAACATCCCAGGGCGCGGTACAGTGGCCAGCTTGCTGGCGCAAGTCGCGGATCAGCGAATAAAGAAACTCGATGCCGAACAGGAAACATCGCTACATCGTCGTTGAGGGGCCGATAGGTGCGGGGAAAACCAGCCTGGCACGCAGGCTCTCGGAGCACACCGAGGCCGAACTGCTGCTGGAAAACCCGGAGGAGAACCCGTTCCTGGCCGGCTTCTATCAGGACCGTCGACGCTGGGCTCTGGCCACGCAGCTGTTTTTCTTGTTCCAACGTGTCAACCAGCTGTCGAGTCTGAAGCAACTCGATCTGTTTGCGCACCCCACGGTAGCCGACTTCCTGTTTGCCAAGGATCCGTTGTTCGCGCGTCTGAATCTTTCAGACGAGGAACTGTTGTTGTACCAGCGCATCTACGAGCACCTCGCACCTCAGGTGGCGCCACCGGATCTGGTGATCTACTTGCAGGCTCCGGTGGAAACTCTGATCGCCCGCATTCGCCGCCGCGGGGCAGCCTACGAGAAGGGTATCAGCGAGGACTATGTGACGCGTCTCAACGAAGCATACGGCCGCTTCTTCTACGACTACACCGGGGCGCCGCTGCTGATTGTGAACAGTCAAAACCTTAATTTTGTTGATCGGCCCGCTGATTTTGAATTACTGTTGCGGCGCATAAACGAAATGCGCGGACCGCGCGAGTTTTTCAGCCTTGGCAGCTAGTCCCCATCATGGAAGTCATCAGAAGCATACGAGAGCTGCGGCAACGGCTCCAGCGCGAGCCGACGGCGGCCTGTGTACCCACCATGGGCAACATCCACGAAGGTCATTTGCGGCTGGTGAAAATCGCTCAGCAGCACGCGCCTTTCGTAGTTACCACCATCTTCGTGAACCGGCTTCAGTTCGGGCAGCACGAGGATTTCGACAAGTACCCGCGCACGTTCGAGGACGACTGCGCCAAGCTGGCCGCGCATGGTTGCCATGCAGTGTTCGCGCCCGACGAGGCGCAAATGTATCCGGAGCCGCAGGTCTTTACGGTGGAGCCGCCTCCGGTCGCCAATAAACTCGAAGGGCGTTTCCGTCCTGGACATTTCCGCGGTATGGCCACGGTGGTGCTCAAGTTGTTCAACATCGTCCAGCCGCAGGCCGCCGTGTTCGGAAAGAAGGATTACCAGCAGCTGCACATTGTCCGTCACATGGTGGAGCAGTTCGCATTGCCCATTCAGATTGTGGCGGCTGAAACTCGGCGTGCAGAGGACGGTCTGGCGTTGTCCTCGCGCAATCGTTTTCTCACCCCTGACGAGCGCAAGGAAGCGCCGCGCTTACATCAAGCCCTGTCCCAGGTGAAGGACGCCGTAGAATCCGGCGAGCGCAACTTCGAGGCTATCGAGTTCGCAGCCGACGCTTTGCTCGCAAGGCACGGCTGGCGGGTCGACTACGTGGTCGTGCGCCGACGCGCAACGCTTACCTCACCGGAACCGGGTGACCGGGATCTCGTCGTCTTGGGTGCGGCAAAGCTTGGCAACACGCGGCTCATCGACAATCTCGAAATCGCCGCGGCTGGTTGACGCCTCGGTCTTGACGCCGCGACGGACGTGTAAGCACGATGAATGGCGCCGCCGTACTCCAAGCAGATTTCGAGTTTCGGGAAACACACGGCCGAACGATCGGCGCTGCGCTAATCCTGTCCCTCCTGGTGCACGCTGTGATGATCGGATTGCTCCCGGGCATGCGCCCGGTAAAAATCGACCAACCGCTGTTGCTGACGATCGATCTTGCACCCGCGGAGCCCGAAGCTGCGGTTCAGGTACCGACACCTGTCCCACCGCAGCCTGTCCCGCCCCCGCCTAAGCCGGAGCCTGTACGGCAGCCCACCCGCGTAGAGCCCATCGCCGCACCGCCGATTCTAGCCACGCCCACTCCGCCTCCAGAGCGCCGCGTCGAGGTTGTGCCAGTCCCACCGCCGGAGATCCCTCCACCGCCCAAGCCGGAAGTCCCACCGCCGCCGCGTGTAGAGCCCGAGCCGCCGCCGCAGGTGGTTGCTGTCCCACCCGTCAAATCGGAACCGACGGTTGAGGTGCAGGCTCCGCCTGCCAAGACCGAGCCAACAGTTCAGCCCCAGCTGGCGCCGGCCAAACCGGCGCCTGCTGTTGCCCAGATCGACCGCGCAGCACTTGGGAAGCTATACAGCCAGCGGCTGCATGAAGCGGTGGAACGCAGCAAACTTCCCTACCCACGCATGGCGCAGATGCGCAAGTGGGAGGGGATCGCCGAGATCCGTGTCCAGATCGGTGTCGACGGCAAAGTCGAGCAGGTCTCTCTCGCGCACAGCAGCGGTTTCGACATGCTCGATCAGCAGGCGCTGGACATGGTCAAGGCAGCCGCTGCGCAAGTAGAGGTTCCACCGCAGCTTCGCGGAGCAGCGAGCGCGGTGGTCGTGCCGGTGCGCTTCCGACTGCAGAATTCCTAGGCGAAGCGCCTGACCGATCAGGCTGAGGGCAGTTTATGGCTGCCGAACTCTTCTCGCAGCTTGGTCTTGAGCAGCTTACCGGTCGCCGTGTGCGGCAGCTCGGCCACGAACACCACGTCGTCGGGTATCCACCATTTCGCCACGCGGCCCTCGAAAAATTGGAGCATTTCCTCGCGCGTGAGTTGAGCGTCGGCTTTCTTCACGACAATCAACAGCGGACGTTCGTCCCACTTCGGATGGATCACGCCCACGACGGCAGCCTCCTTCACCGCGGGATGGGCCATGGCCGTGTTCTCCAGATCGATGGAGCTGATCCATTCGCCGCCCGACTTGATCACGTCCTTGGATCGGTCGGTGATCTGCATGAAGCCATCCGGGTCGATGGTGGCAACGTCTCCAGTGGGAAACCAGCCGTCCCTCAAGACCTTCCCGCCTTCGCCTTTGAGGTACTCGGAGGTAATCCACGGTCCGCGCACCAGCAGGTCTCCGAAAGCCTTGCCGTCCCACGGCAACTCGTTGCCTGCGTCGTCGACGATCTTCATGTCCACGCCGTAGAGCGGCCGGCCTTGCTTGAACTGGATGGCGTACTGCTGTTCCTTGTCGAGTGTCAGATGCTTGCTCTTCAAGGTGCCTACCGTTCCAAGGGGCGAGAGTTCCGTCATGCCCCAGGCGTGGAGCACCTGCACGCCGTACTCGTCCTGGAAGGTGCGGATCATTGCGGGCGGGCACGCCGAACCGCCGATCAATGTACGAGAGAACGTACTGAACTTGAGATTGTTCTGTTTGACGTGTTGCAGCAGACCCAACCATACGGTCGGGACGCCGGCTGACAGAGTCACTTTTTCTTTCTCGAACAGCTCGTATACGCTGGCGCCATCGAGCCCGGCGCCGGGAAAAACGATCTTGCAACCGGCCAGCGCGCAGGCGTAGGGCAGGCTCCAAGCATTGGCGTGGAACATCGGCACGACCGGCAAGATCACATCGCGTGCTGACAAGTTCATGGCATCGGGCAGGCAGGCGGCGTAGGCGTGCAACACCGTCGAACGATGCGAATACAGCACGCCTTTCGGGTTGCCGGTGGTGCCCGAGGTGTAGCACAGCGAGGAGGCGGTCAGTTCGTCCAATTCCGGCCATTCGAAACGATCCGAGTGGCCGTTGACCAGATCCTCGTAGCACAGCAGATCCAGCTTGGATTGCGGCATGTGCGCTTTGTCCGTCATCGCCACCCAGCCGCGCACGCCCTTGCATTGCGGCGCGATCTTCTCGATCAGCGGGAAGAATGTCAGGTCGAAACAGACGTACTGGTCCTCGGCGTGGTTGATGATGTAGACGATTTGCTCGGGGAACAGGCGCGGGTTGACGGTATGGCACACGGCACCCATGCCGGACACGGCGTAGTAGATCTCGAAATGGCGGAACCCATTCCACGCCAAAGTGCCGATACGATCTGACGCCCGCACGCCAAGCGAGGTCAGGGCGTTGGCCAGCTGACGCGAGCGCTGGTGGGCTGCAGAATACGTGTATCGGTGCATGCCACCTTCGACCAGGCGCGACACGATTTCGGTGTCGCCATGGAAGCGGTCCGCATGTCGGATCAGCGACGAGATCTGCAGGGGCACATCCATCATCAGACCGTGCATGACTTTCTCCTTATCGTTTCTTTGGCTTCCAATGCCCGCATTCTAGCGGTGCATCGGGCATCCAGCCAGGAGTCGACGTTTCCATCCCCCAGCCTTTCCGCTAGAATCGGGCCGACTCAGTGGTATGGGCGGGTGAGGCGGGGTGCCAATAGAAGCACCTACTCGAGCCCGTTGGGGTAGACAGCACGGCGGGCGCTTTTGCCCGAACTAAATCAAAAACAGCCTGAACAGGCGCGGGGAGGAGAACCATGCAGTACGCGAGCAGCGCACCCGCTCCGGCCGGTGTGCCCATAGAGCGGGCTACGCCTCCGGCACACCGCTGCCGAGTGTGACCGGTCCTTCAAGCGACGCCTCCCGTCTCGACCGACCAATCGCGAATCCCGGACCGCCCCAGTGGAGTTCTTCCTCGTCCAACTGCTGAACAGCCTGTCCTATGGACTGCTGCTGTTCATGTTGTCCAGCGGGCTGACGCTGATCTTCAGCATGATGGGGGTGCTCAATTTTGCGCACGCCAGCTTCTACATGCTGGGCGCGTACACGGCTTTTCAGCTCAGCAGGTATTTCGGCTTCTGGCCTGCCTTGGCGATTGCGCCATTGCTGATAGGCTTTCTCGGTGCGCTCACCGAGCGTTATGGGCTGCGCACGGTTCACAAGTTCGGCCATGTTGCCGAACTGTTGTTTACATTTGGCTTGTTCTACCTGATCGAAGAGATCGTGCACTTGATCTGGGGTCGAGCGCCGGTGGACTACCGCATCCCCGACTCGCTCAACTTCACCGCCTTCACTATTTTCAGCACCAGCTATCCGGCCTACCGGGTGTTCATGATGGCCGTGTCGATGGGCATGCTGCTCGGGCTGTTTCTGTTACTCAAACGAACCCGCATCGGCATGATCATCCAGGCCTCTCTGACCCATCCGGAGATGGTGGAGGCATTGGGGCACGACGTGCCCCGGGTATTCATGCTGGTATTCGGCGGCGGTTGTGCGCTGGCGGGTCTCGCCGGTGTCATCGGAGGCAACGCGTTCGTGACCGAGCCGGGCATGGCGGCGGCGGTCGGCAGCATTGTCTTCGTCGTGGTGGTGTTCGGCGGCATGGGCTCGCTGCCCGGTGCCTTCATCGCCTCGCTGTTCTTCGGCGCGATTCAAACGTTTTCGGTGGCGCTGGACTACTCCCTGCTGGACGTGTTTGCGAAGCTGGGGGTGTCTTTTGCGGCAGATTCAGGCTGGCGTCAGTTATTCTCGATCACGATTGCGCAGACTGCGCCGGTGCTTCCATACCTGATGATGGTACTGATGCTGATCGTACGCCCGACCGGGCTGATGGGAACCAGAGAGACGTGATGGTGGTCGAGCAGCGCAGCATGGCAAGCGGGGGGAGCGCCGTATGAGCGGAACGCTGTTTCGTCGCTTGCTCATCTGGGGACTCACTGCGGCAGCGATGATTCTGGTGCCGCTGCTGTTCAAACAGAGCTTTGCGCTATCCATGCTCAGCCAGATGGGCATCGCCATCATCTTTGCGCTGTCCTACAACATGCTGCTGGGACAAACTGGCATGCTCTCCTTCGGGCATGCGGTCTACTACGGACTGGGCGCGTTCGTCTCCGCGCATACGCTTAACGCGATCGGAGCCGGCAAACTAGGATTGCCAGTGATGCTGCTGCCGATCGTGGGCGGTATCGCCGGGTTGGGTTTCGGCATCGTCTTCGGTTACGTCACCACCAAACGCTCCGGTACGCCGTTCGCGATGATCTCGTTGGGCATTGCCGAAATGGTGGCTGCGTGTGCGCTCATGTTCCCGGGATTCTTCGGCGGGGAAGGCGGCATCGCCACGAACCGGCAGGTGGCGCATCCCTTGTTCGGCCTGGCCTTCGGGCAACAGATTCATGTCTACTATCTGATTGCGGGCTGGTGCTTCGTGTGCATGATCGCCATGTTCGCGTTTACCCAGACGCCGCTGGGTCGCATGGCCAACGCCGTGCGAGATAATCCGGAGCGCGTGAAGTTCGTCGGCTATAACGCGACGCGTGTCCGCTATCTGGTCTTTTGTGTCGCCTCCTTCTTCGCCGGCATCGCCGGCGCCCTGGGGACGATCAACTACGAGATCGTGACTGCCGAAAATGTCGGCGTAGTGGCCTCGGGCAATGTCTTGATCATGTCGTTCGTAGGGGGCGTTGGTCATTTCTTCGGCCCAGTGATCGGCGCGATACTGGTGTCCTTCCTGCAATCCGCGCTGTCCAGCTATACGCAGGCGTGGTTGCTCTATTTCGGCCTGTTCTTCGTCGTGATGATTCTGTTTGCGCCGGGAGGCATCGCCAGTTTGATCATGCTCCACTTGCCGGCGGCGCGTAACGGACTGCTGCCCCGTCTGATCCCGAGTTATGTCGTCTGCGGAGCGGCGCTCGCCGTACTGCTGGCTGGATTCATCACCCTGGTTGAGATGACCTATCACCTGGAGATGGGCGAAGAGCTCGGCAAATCCTTCAAACTGTTCGGGTTCGTCGTTGACGTTACCGCGGTCATGCCTTGGCTTGTTGCCGCGGCGGTGCTCCTGACCGGGCTGGGCGTGTTCGCCGTGACCGTGAAACTGGTTCGGCGCAGCTGGGACGGTATCAATGCCGAGCTTCAGACGCGAGGAGCAGCATGACTGCGGCGCTCGAGTTGAAGGCCGTGCACAAGAGTTTCGGCCGCACGCCGATCATCAACGGCGTCGACCTCGTTATTGCCCAGGGGGAGCGGCACGCCATCATCGGCCCCAACGGAGCTGGCAAGTCTACGTTGTTCAATCTGATCAGCGGGCGCTTCCACGCCACCTCCGGGCATATCCTGCTCAAAGGCGAGGATGTCACGGTACTCGAACCACAGGACATCAACCGTCGAGGGCTGTCACGCAGCTTTCAGATCACCAATATTTTTCCGCGCCTGTCGGTCTACGAGAACCTGCGGTGCGCCGTCCTGTGGTCGCTGGGCTATCGCTATTCGTTCTGGCATCGTGTCGCGAAGCTGTAAACCGTGCGTGCGCGCGTCGACGAAATCATGCGCAAGATCGGCATGGAGAAGCGGCGCGACCGTGCCGCCGGTGTGCTCTCGTACGCCGAACAGCGGGCTTTGGAGATCGGCATTACCATAGCCGGTGGCGCGGATGTGATCCTGCTCGACGAGCCAACTGCCGGAATGAGCCACAGCGAGACGGCCGACGCGGTAGCGCTCATTCGCAGCGTGAGCGAGGGCAAGACACTCGTGATGGTGGAGCACGACATGGGCGTGGTATTCGGCCTGGCGGACCGCATTTCGGTGTTGGTTTACGGCAAGGTGCTGGCGTCGGGCACGCCGCAGGAGATCCGGGGAAACAAAGCGGTGCAGGAAGCCTACCTGGGCACCGAAACGGTCTGACGAGTCACTGAGGATTTATGCTGGACGTCCAGGATCTCCACGCTTACTACGGCAAGAGCCACATTCTGCGCGGCGTGCACATGAACGTGCGGGAGGGCGAGATCGTCAGTCTGCTGGGACGAAACGGTGCGGGCCGTTCCACCACCATCAAAGCCATCATGTCGCAGG
>Ga0302323_100001845_pt1 | contig 17201 bp, 9 predicted proteins | sample Fen_T0_3_FD_201950 | JGI IMG/M metagenome (GOLD analysis project Ga0302323, IMG submission 201950) | Peat permafrost microbial communities from Stordalen Mire near Abisko, Sweden - Fen_T0_3 | ecosystem: Environmental > Terrestrial > Soil > Wetlands > Permafrost | place: Sweden: Abisko... | reverse complement strand
GAAGCGTGGTGCCGACGACGCCATTGTGGTTGTCGAAAGTCGCGAACGGCGCGGCGGCCGGAGCGGCGCCGAAGCCCACGCCTGTCACCAGATTGCCGGCGCCGTCGAAGAGGACAACCTCATCGCCGTTGCTGCTCAAGCCCACGCCCGAGCCCGAGTAGCTCCCGATCTGAGTGACACGCGGAGGGCTTGCCCCGAACCACAAGGGACGGAACGCTGCGGCCTTACCGGCCAGATCCGCGGTCTCCATGAAGATGACCGCCTCGCCGGGGGCGATGGAGGTGATGCCGTTCAAGGCGATGGCGTTGGCGATGGAATGCGAGTTGTCGTCCATCTTCCAGCCGGTCAGGTCGACGGCGGAGCTGCCCGTGTTGGTCACCTCGAACCAGTCGACGGCGAGTGGGCTGTTGGAGCTGGACCAAGGCGCGATCTCCGAGATCACGATGGTGCCGGTGGCCACGGACTGCGTGACGGTCAGGGTGAAGCCCACGGTGGCGTCGGGCGTGGCTCCAACACTCGGGTCGTCGACCGCGACGGTGACGCTCAGGGTGGGCTTCGCGGTGTGACTCAACGAAGTGCCAGCCTTGAGGTACAGCGATACGCCGACGATCTCGAAGGACGCGGCATCGGTCCCACTCAGGCTCAAGTTGTTGGTGCCCAGGCCGTCGTCTGTCACGGAGATGTCCGCCAGGCGCACGTGGTTCGATACGTCGGCCGCCTCGGAGATCGACGGCACGGTATTGAGCAGCGAGACGGCGGTCGGCGCCAGGTTGGCGCTGTCGTTGTCCTGGATGGTCACCGTCGCACTGGCGTCGGGGCCAACGTCATAACTGCCGGTATCGGAGAGGGTCAGGGTCAGCGTCTCGGCCCCTTCGACGGTTGCATCGTCCACCGGGGTGATGGTCACGTCGACGAACGCAGCGCCTGCTGGAATGACCTGCGAACCGGTGAGCGCCGGTGTGTAGTCGTCGGCAGTCGCTTGACCTGCGCCCGTGGCGATGGTGTAGATGACCGTCAGAGGCGAGGCGGTGCTGCCGCTGCGGGCGAGTCGGAACACGCCGGAATCGCTGCCGGTCTCAGACGCAAGGCCGTCGACCGCGGTAATGCCGACGATGGGCGTCGCTCCGGCGCCGATGGTGCCGGGCGAACCGATTTCATTGGCGTCGGTGGCCGCCACGAAGGCACCATTCTGACCGACCACGCTCAGGCTCGCGATCACGGCGTTGTTGAGCCCGGCCGAGTTGTCGAACGTGGACAAGGGCGTGCCGCTGGGAGACGGGCCAAAGGAAACAGCCGCGCGCAGCGTGCCGCCGATGTCGAAGAGGTTGACGGCATCACCACCGGTGGAGAGGCCGACGCCAGATCCGGAGTAGCTGCCGATCTGGAGACCCGCGGGTGCCGCTCCGCCGAACCAGACATTGATGAAGGTCTGCGCCTTGGCCGCGAGCGCCGATGAGTCAGCCGTCTCGATGAAGATCACCGATTGACCGGGAGCGATGCTGGTGACGCCGTTCAAGGGTACGGACACGGCGAACGAGTTCGAGTTGTCGTCCATCGTCCAGCCGACCAAGCTGACCGACGAGGTGCCGAAGTTCGTGACCTCGAACCAGTCAGAGGCCAGCGGGCTGTTTCCGCTGGACCAGGCCGCCACTTCGGTGATGGCGAGGTTGATCACACCGCTCGCGGCAGGGGTGACCGTCAGGGTGTACGACGTGCTGGCGTCGGGCGTTCCGCCGACCGTCGTGTCGTCGACGTTGATGGTGACCTGGTAGCTCGATTGAATCGCCGCGTTCAGCACGGTGCCCGCCTTGAGGAACAGCGCGGTGCCGATGATTTGGAACGCGCCGGCGTCCGGTCCGGACAGGGACAGATTGTTGTCGCCGAGCCCATCGTCGGCCACGAAGATCTCGGCCAGGTTGACCGGGCCGGTGGTGTTCGTGTTGTCGGGGATCGACGTGACGGCGCCCGTGAGCGAGACCGCCGTGGGCGCCAGGTTCGCCGCCGTGGATGGAGCGTAGACCCAGAGTTGCGGATGGTTCACGTCACCGCCGCCGTTCTCGTTGACCACGTAAAGGATGCGGTCGCGGTCCATCGTGATGCCTTCCATGGTCATGTCGGGCACGGAGATGGTGTCGCTTGGGTCGGCCACGATAGTCAGGGTGTGCTTGACGTTGCCGGAGCGGTCGACCTGCACGATCTTGCCGGACTCCTGGCTGATGATCAGCAGTTGGTCATACGTGGCGCCGCCGGTGAGGGCGGGCAGGTTCGACAAGGCATAGATGTCGGCGAAGTCGAGCGTGCTGACCAGTGAGGGGTCGAAGAGGTCGATGGACTCGTCCGTGGTCGGTGACCCGTTGGTCGCGGTGCCGGCGGCGAAGTCGATGCCCGTCTCGAAGATGGACCTGGGATCCTTCTCTTTCACGAAGATGTAGTGACTGGTCATCGGGTCGTACGTGACGCCTTCGAGTCCGATGTTACCGATGGTGGTGCCGAGCTTGACCGTCTGGACATCCGCCCGGTGCAAGGTCGCGCCCGGGACGTAAGTGAAGAGATTCACCTGGCGGTACCTCTCCTCGTTCAGCACGAACTTGCCACCGCCGACGTAGGAGAGGCCCTCGGTGTCGTAGAACTCGGTGCCTTGCGGGCTGCTGCCCGGGGCGAGGGTCATCGAGTTGATCAGGACGCCAGTCTTGGAGACCTGGACGATCGACGTACCGCCGTCGCCACTCACGAACAGCGTGTCGGTGTCCCAGTTGTAGGTCACCGCGGAGGCTTCCTGCGCAAGCAGGCTGGTGCCGTCGGGCGGCGTGGTGCGGGTCGGCTCAGGCAAGTTGTGACGCCCGACCCGGACGTACCTCGAAATGTCCACGGTCGGGATGGCGACGCAGTCGCCGTTGCCGTCGCAGGCCAGGCCGGTGCCGCACCCGGTGCCAGCGGTCGCGAAGGCCATGCCGCACAGGTTGGCCGTGCAGGTGCGCGTGCCGCAGGCGCTGTCGCTGCCCGGGCAACTGGAGGCGGTCAGGCACTGGACGCACGAACCAGAACCGTCGCAAACGTTGCTGCCACCGCAGGTGGAGCCGGCCGGCTGCGACGGATTCGAGCAGATGCCGCTGGACGCGTCGCAGGTGCCCGCCTGGTGGCACAGGTCGAGGGCGGTGCAGACCACGGGACTGGCGCCCAGGCAGGCGCCAGCCTGGCAGGCGTCAACCTTCGTGCAGGCGTTGCCGTCGTTGCAGGCAAAGCCGTCAGGCTGAAATGGGTTGCTGCACGTCCCGGTGGCGGGGTCGCAGATCCCTGCCTGGTGGCACTGGTCCTGCGCACTGCAAGCGACGGGGTTCGCACCCGTGCACGCGCCGGCCACGCAGGTGTCGGTCTGGGTGCAAGCGTTGCCGTCATTGCAGGTGGTCCCGTCGGCGAGGGGCGGGTTCGAGCAGGCGCCGGTCGCGGGGTCGCACACGCCCGCGGCGTGGCACTGGTCAGTCGCTGCGCAGGTGACCGGAGTCCCCGCGGTGCAGGCGCCCGCCTGGCAGGTATCAGCTTGGGTGCAGGCGTTGCCGTAGCTACAGGCGGTCCCGTTCGCGACGGGCGTGTGCTTGCAGCCGAGGGCCGCATCGCAAGAGTCAGCGGTGCAGGGGTTGGCATCGTCGCAGGAAACTCCGCAGCCGAGGCAGTTCGACACCGTGTTGAGCGGCTGTTCACAGCCGTTGGCCGGGTTGTGGTCGCAGTCGCCGAAACCGGCGCCGCAGGCGACGCTGATTACGAGGCGGGGCGGCTTGCTGGACTCGCGCGATCCGACGGCGAGCAGCACCGCGCCTGTCAGCGCGTCCGATCGAAGCTGCCAGCCGTAGTTGGTGAAGCTTCCGATGAGGAAGCCGCGCACGTCCGACGTCACGTCGAAGCTGAGCACGCCGGTCTGGCCCGTCTTGATGGGCGCGGTTGCAGTCGCGGGCGTGGCCCACGGGGTGGGGCTCGACCCGCCCATCTTCCAGGCGTTGGTCCCCGTGCAGTCGGCCTTGGCGTTGCCTGTGTTGCTGTCGACAGCACAATTGAAGGTCGCGCCCGACTCGGTCCAGGCGTGGGTCATGCGGAACGCGCCGATGGTGCTCCCTGCCCTAAGAGGGAGGGTCAGGGCAGCGTCGATGGTGACCTCGAGCCGGGCCGAGGTGACGGCGGATCCGGCCGGCAACATTGCCGCGATGGCCGTTTGGTCGAATCGAACCAGCGCGTTGCTGATGATGAGTGTGTTCTTGGATCCGAAGTTCTGATTCGGAAGCAGCTGCGGCACGTACGTGTCGGCGGTAGGCGCCAACGCGTTCCCGCCCAAGACTTGCGCGAGGCGCGCTTCGGCAACGGGGGACGAGCCAGCGGGTGAATCAGCGGGCGAGCCGCCGCACCCGGCGAGAATCATGACAGCGAACAGGGCACCCAGGCGGGCACCTTGGGAGAACGAGAACACAGAACGGGCATGGACCTTGAGCATAGGGCCTCCTTGAGGCACGTAGCTTGAAAGGGCGCGGCGATCAGAGGATCGACGTTTAGGTGTCGGCTGCGTGACAACCCGGCCACAATCTTGCTGTTGGAGGCGCGAAGCGCGGCCGGCCTCGAAAAACGCCCATCTCACCCCAGAAATGGCGGACCCTGTCGAGGGGCCGCCTGCACACCACCGCGCAGGTCCCCGAGTCGACACCACATGTTCATGCACGGAGCCGGTATGTCAGATCACTCCACAAGGCCACAGGACCACGATTGACTTTTCAGGTCGATGTAGCACGCGCCCGGATTGCAAACGCTGTCATCGGTCGTCCAACGGTCGCTGGGGTATGGCAGAAGTGGCCGGTGGTACCATCGCCGCCCGTGGAGTATCCGGCTCACAGCGAATGGCGTGTTTGCGCCGAGGGAACCGCTGTCGCCGTCCAGATCCCCCAAAGCATGCTCGCCAAGCTGTGATCGTTGTTGCACGTCTGTTTCGTCGGCTATGGAAGGGATCACTATACTTTCCCGAGTCGCCATGAAACCCATTTGCCGCAGCACCCATCGCTTGCACACTTGGCCGTTCGCCACCCTGGCGCTGGCCTTGGCTCTCCAGTTTTCGTCCTTCGCCCGCGCGGCCCTGGGCGATGACGTGGCTGCGGTGGCCGCAGAGCAGGCGCGCACGCACGCCAGCCTACAAACCTGGCGCAAGAGCAACTACGAGGTCCACGAACTGACTTATCCCACGGGCACCAAGGTTCGCCACTTCGTCGGCGACAGCGGAAAGGTCTTCGCCGTGTCGTGGTCGGGTGGCTGGCGACCGAACCTGCGCGACATCATGGGCGAGCACTACGATAAGTTCATCGCCGCCACCCGCGGCAAGCGCGCGGCCCGCGGGGTGGCACGCATCGAGCTGCCGGGCATGGTGGTGGTCATGGGCGGGCACCAGCGTGCCTATTTCGGGCATGTCTACCTGACCGATCTGGCGCCAGCGGGCCTCTTGCCCGAGGAAATTCGCTAGGGCCTTCATGACATCGAAGGTGCTGTTTCCGCTGGCTGTCGTATCTTTGCTTTGTGCCTGTGGCAGTGGCGAGACAGCCAAGCAACCGCCTGTGTGCGTGGCGGTCGATCCTCCAGCAACGGTGGATCCAAACACCATCGGGCTTGTTGTTGACTCTGGACCGCAGTGTGTGGGCTACATCAACGGGCTATTTGCCAGTGTCACGATTTGTGTCCCGGGCACCACGACCTGTCAGAACATCGACCATTTGCTAGTCGACACAGGCTCGTATGGCGTGCGCGTGCTCGAATCGGCATTGCACCTAGCCCTGCCAGCAGCTACGAACGCGAGCGGGCTGGGCTTGGCCGAATGCGTACCCTTCGTCCTTGGAACCACGTGGGGCCCGGTGGCGCTTGCGGACGTGAAAGTGGGGAATGAGTTGGCCCAGAACCTGGCCATCCAGCTCATTGGTGAAACGACCTACACCCTACCGGCTGACTGTACGGGAACGCCCACCATGGATATCCAAACATTGGGCAGCAATGGCGTCCTGGGCGTGGGCCCACGTTTGCAGGATTGTGGCGCCCCTTGCGCCTCGACCTCGCGGTCCAATCCTGGCATTTACTATGCGTGCAGCTCGGCCCAGTCATGCGCCATTGCCGCGGTTCCTGTCACCCAGCAGGTATCCAATCCCGTAGCCGCCTTCCCCGTCGACAATAATGGCACTATCATCCAGCTCGGCGCCATCGGCGCAAGTGGTGCAACCTCGGTGTCGGGAGTGTTGACCTTCGGAATCGGAACCCAGACAAACAACGGCCTTGGCGGCGCCACTGTGCTTGCGATCGACGAGCTCGACTATTTCAGCACGACTTTTCCCGTGGGAGGCACGACCTACGCCAGCGTCCTCGACAGCGGTTCGAATGGTCTCTTCTTCCTCAATACCGATCTGACGAATCTCAAGATGTGCACGAGCAGCGGCCTCAGCGCCTGGTATTGTCCTGCCTCGCCCACCAACCTCGGCGCGACCCTGTCCTCGCTCGACGGAGCTAGGACCACCATTGTCTTCAGCGTCGGCGACGCCTCGAGAGTAAGCGCTTCGGCCGCTGCTTTCAACACGGCTGGACCAGTGCCGGGATTTCCGTACGACACCACTGGTCTTGGCTTCTATTGGGGCTTGCCCTTCTTCTACGGCCGCACCGTCTACACCGCCCTCGAAGGCAAGAACACGCCCGCCGGCGTCGGCCCATATTTCGCGTTCTGATCTCTGTGGCTCGCCAACCTCCGCCGTACCTCCTCCCGCCCACGCCAGCGCGGGATTGACCGGGCCTCATGCCTCGCGATCTCCCGCTCAAAACGACGTCTCGCCCGAGGTGAAGGCACTGTTCCAGTGATATCGGCCCATCGTGCAAGTACTATTTCAATTCAGGCGAGCACTGGGGATAGTTGCGAGGAACTTGCCAGAAGCGCGCAGCGATCTCCATGCGTGAGCCAACCCGAGCCTTGGCCATGATTGCGGCAACGTGTGTTTCTATGCCCTTGATGCTGCAGTGGAGGGCGACGGCAATGGTTTTGTTTGAATCTCCATCGAGCAATCGGCGAAGAACCGCTGCTTGGCCGGGCGAAAGCCGCCATTCGCGGCAGGTGCGGTGAAAGCGAGCATCGAAGTCGTGCTGCTTGGCCGAATGGGTGACGAGAGACAGGGGCGGCATGCCGCTCGAGCGCATGGGTAGCACCTCTAGCTCGCCAAGGGATTGGGTCCCATTGAGAACAGCGCTTCGCAGTTTGAGACGCAGATCGCGTCCGCCGCTTTCTAGCCACTCCTTGCCCGCCTGGTTGGCGAATACCGGCCGCCCGGTGGCATCCACCAGAAATGTCGGGGCGCAAGTCGCGTTGAGCACTACCTCAATACCCCGCTCAGCCCATTGGCCAATCGACAGTCGTTGTTCCCATCGCAAGCGTTGTTTGAGCGGGGCCACGATTCCAGCAAAGAGCTCCGTTTCGCGCGCGGTGAACGGCTCCTTTCGAAAGACCCCAGCCCACCCCAGAAGCTCGTGGTCCTTGCACAGAACGACCCGCAAGGTTTCGCTCTCGATCAATTGGGCTCCCGGATAGATCTGCCGCATGACCGGGGTCCACTTGCACTCCGGGATGTCGACCGGAGCGCCGAAACATTGCACGCGATTCTTCTGTTCTTCCTGAGGCTGACTGGCATTCCAGTAGCCCCAGTCGGGTCGTTTCTGGCTTGTGATGAAGTCGGCAAATGCGCCGTCGAGGCGGATGCAGTCGGAGCCTGCATGAAAGTGGGCGAATTCGAGTGACCAGGTGGCGTCGGCGTAGATGGGCCGGTAAAGCGCTCCCTTTTCAGCGTCGAGGTAGTTGCACAACAAGGAGGGCAGGCGTTCGCGTGTGCAGACTCCGTCCTCATTCAAGGTTTGCAGGTCCGCCGCCAAGGCGCGCATCGATTCACGATCGATGCGTCCGAGGTGCTGCGCATGGCCCGAGCTCCTTCTGGTCTTCACCATGAGCACACGCGTTGCTGGGTCGAGCGACTGCCGAGGAATCGAGATGGGTTGTCGCTAGCCACCTGAGCCTTCTTCCCGCGATGACAAGTCCAATGCACAAGCAACATTTGTGCACCGGTGTGGAATAGATATGGTGACAAATGCGACACATTGCGGTGGCGGAATTGTGACCGTCGCGTCAGCAAGGGCGACTCCGGAGGATAGCGTTTGCGCACCCGACGGCCTCTGCATGCTTCGAATGCTGGGGAAAACCTGACGGATCTGAACTTCAAAGGTCGAGCCTGATGCGATGGCAGCAGACGATTCACCGTCGGCGCGATGTGGTCGAATGTGACAAAGGGGAAACAGGGTTTCCCCCACTAGAATTCAAATCGCGTTCGCCCCAGCATGACCCGCGCATTGCAACGAAGAACACAAACGGAGAGGTGACTTATGAATCCGGGAAGAATGGCCGTAGTTTCATCGAGAAGAGAACCAAGGGTATCGCGCCGAATGGCGCGCAAGGCAGGACTGTGGCTCGTATTCGCAGCCATGTTCCTCCTCGTCGGCGTGCCCGGCCGCGCCGAGGCCAAGTCAGGCACGCTCACCATCACGCTCGTCGACTACCAGGGATGGGTTCACACGTACAACGTCACGACGGGCAATAGCAGCACCTTCACCGGCACGGGAGTCACGACCGCGGGCGGCGTCTATCAGAACGACGAAACCATCACCGGGACCGTCGACACCGCAAGTGGCGCCATTCTTTCCTGGGAAGCCACCTACACGAACGGGACGTATTCGGGATACAAATGGTGGTGGACCGGTGGAGCTCTGTTCGCCACAGACACCTGGTCTCCGCCTCGCACACTTGCGTTCACGATGTCGGTCCAATGGGCGCTCAGCGCTCCAGCCTTGGCGCCGTGGCACATCGCGCTCGCGGGCCTGGCGGCGATAGCGTTCCTGCTGTCTGCGCAACGCCGCCGCGCGAGGTTCCAGCTCAAGGCGGCATGAGCCGCCGCCACACACGGGCGGCCATTCATCCGAGGGTCGGCGCCAGCAAACCGCCCGTTCAAGCGCAGTCGCAAGCGATCCGTCCTTCGGTCGCGATCTTCGTCGCAATCGCCGTGGGGTTGCTCGTCCTGTACACCTACCCCTATGAAAAACAATCGCTACCGCAGCGATTGATGCACGCCTATCTCGTCGTCTACGCGCACGCCGTGGGAGGCTTTCTCTGGATCCTCGATCGGTCCATCCGTGTGGACGGCAACCTCATCACAGGCCGTTTCTCGCTCCTCATCGTGCGCAACTGCGATGCAGCTTCGGTGATCGTGCTTTTCTTGGCCGCGCTCGCCGCCTACCCGGCGAAACACCTTCAACGCCTCATCGGAGCCGTCGCAGGGCTTGCCTTGATCTTCTTCCTCAACCTTGTGCGTATCACGAGCGTCTACTTCATCGGCATCACCTGGCCCGATGCCGCCGAGCTGGTTCACTGGCAGGTGTGGCCGATAGTTCTTCTGGTCCTGGTTGCCATGGGCTTCTTGGCTTGGGTGTCCTGGGCGGAACGTCCCGCGCGCCTGCCATGAGACCGCTGCTGCCTGAGGGGATGCCTCGCTTCGGGGCGCGACTCGGGCTGGCAGCCCTAGGCAATGTCGGAATCTGGTGGCTTGTGTGCGAGCCCTTCGGGGCAGTCTTCCGAACGCTCGGGAATCTTGTCGTCGCCGGCCTGGGAGGCTCGGAGACTGTGAGATTCATTCCGCGACAGGCAGCCGCGCTTTTCGAGCCCGACTCCCATCTGGTGTACATGGCCAGCGGCAAGGTCCTCCAGATGTTTGACGTGCCGTCGTCCCGGTTCGCCTACATTCCCCTGGCCGTGATGTGCAGTCTTGCCTTCGCCGCTCGGCAATTGAAGATGCGCAACTCGCGCAGACTCCTGCTCGGGCTTCCCGTGATCGTCGGGTACATCGTGCTCAGCATTGGAATCGTGGTACTCCACCTGGGCTTGATCGTAGCGCCCATGGCCTTTCGGTCTGTCGCCGCCGTGAAAGTCATCGTGGGCTCCGCAAACACCATCCTGACCCTCCCTGGATTCAAGTTCGCCATTCCGGCCGTCATCTGGTACGCGTGCACGGCCACATTTTCCCGGTCTAGGGATAGTTTGGCAATGTAGTCGGTAAAGGGAAGATGGCGCTTGTCCGGACTGTGCTCAGGCAAGAGCAAAGAGCCTTGCGCCGGGCAATCCCCGGCCTGGAACGCGGGAAAGCGTCCGCACTTGTCGATTCGTAGAAAGCATCATGAGCCTCCGTTGGTCCAAGACTCTTGTTCAACGACCGAAACAAGCGCGGGCCAAGTGCCGCGCGTTAACACCGGCGGCACGCACCTATGCAGCCAGCCAGGCCTACGAGAAGGAATGCGAGGGCGAGGAACGGTAGTGGAAGTGCTGGCACCGGAGAGGGCGTGGTCGTCAGCACGAAGTCGACTTCGGCGATCGCATTGGCAGTGACTGTCGCCTGCTGCGGATTGAGCGCGGGCGTTTCGTTCGCCGGCGGTTGGATGCGGACTTGGTAGTTGCCTGCGGGAACTTGATCGATGAAGTAGCTGCCCGTACTGTCGGCCCGCGTGCTAGCGAACGTAGCACCGGTTCCGTCTAGAACATCGACTTCCGCGTTTGCCACGCCTCCAAAGGGGTCGATCACGTGGCCGGTGATGGCTCCCATGTTGGTTGTCGGGGTTCCTGCGATGATGGCTCGCGTGGCAGCGTTGTTCGAGGTGACCTGGTCCGTGTAGGTCGAGCTCGGGTCGATGTCGACTTCGACGATGTAGAAACCCACGCCCTGGTTCTTCCAGGTCGCGTACACGACGCGCGAGCCATAGTCCGGGCTTCCGACGGACAAACTCGTGATCGTCGTTCTGCCGATCCACACCTTGCTCGTCGAGCCCGCCGGGGTCACGTAGATATCGATGGGCACGTTGGTTGCATTGCCGTTCGGGTCCGATGACCAGAAGTGAATCTGAGCGGCAATTGTGATCTCCTCGTTCGCGGCGGTGTTCGACTTGGAGAAGGCGATGTCTCCTGAAACCACGCGCAGATCGCTCTGCGGAACCAACACGGGTGGGACCGAAGGCTGACCGGGGTCCCACGACCACGTCCAACTGCCGCCGCCTGAACCACCAGGCGACGGGACGTAGTTCCATTGGCCTGTCCCCCACACCGCCGGTGGGGAAGCTGGCGGTGGTGGCGCGGGCGGAAGCGCTATCACGTCAAACACCAGCTGGCGGGTTCCGCTCAGCGTCTGGTCGGAAACGCTCATCTTCATCTGATAGGCGCCGACCAAGGCAGGGGCCTGCAAGGTCTGGGAGAAGTACCCGTTGGCGTCCGTGTTGACGGTTCCAAAAATCGAGGAGGTACCGTCAGGGCCCACGAGCGTGATTTGAACCAGCCCACCTTTGACCGGGTAGCTGGTGTTTCTGACTCCGCCGACCAGCACATCGTAGATGGCTTGTCCGCTGACGGTGAAGAGGGACGACGAATAGATGACCGAGGGAAGACTGGCAGTCACCAGGATGTCGCCGGGCGTGGTTGGCGTCGAGATGCGAAGGATGGTCGTGGCACCGTTGTTGGACTCGTCGCTCTCCTGAATCTGCCCGTTGGGATCCACGACAGCCTCGATCACGTGGTCCCCGCCTCCCGAGGTGGAAAGAGTGAAGGACACGCTACCAATCCCATTCGGAGGCACCGCCGCAAGCGTGGTCTGGCCGACTTGGCTGCCGAAATCGAACAGGCGCACCACCGCCTGCGGGGACGCTGCAAGTCCGAGATTGTGGACATTCACCGTCACCGTGGCTGATGAGCTTGTACTCGTGGCGAGACTGATGTCGCTGGCGCTGACGGCTAGGTCAGGCAACGGAGCGGTCTGAACGGTGACGTTGATGGTCGAGTAGAGTACGTTTCCGTCGTCCGCGGAGATCTTGAGCAGAATGCCGCTGTGGTTACCCGCCGAGGCTTGAGTAGCGTCAACGGTAACGGTCAACGAAGCAGTCTGCCCAATGGGCAAGTTCAGCGACGCCGGAGTTGCGGAGATGGCAAGGCCGGAAGGCGCATTCACCACGGCAATGTTCGCGGAACGCGCCTGGTTGCAAGCGTTGATCAAGTTGCTCGACTGAGACTGCTGCCTACCTTGTACAATCGAGAAATCGTAACTTGAAACGGTTTGCACACAATAACCAAGTCCGTGAACCAGCCCATAGACCTGCTCAGCTGTGAGGGCTGTGTTGTACACGGTCACATCATCAATCACACCCGGCCATCCATAGTATCCCCCGCCTCCGTATGCCGCGTCACTCCCGCCAGCCCCACCGAGCGTGAACTGGGAATGGGGGCACCTATAACCAGCCGTACCAACCAAGCCTCCGTCGAAATATAGTCTTGTATTCAGATTCAAACCGTCCACAACGACGGTGTAGTTGTGAAAACCTCCATCCAAGGCTGAAGTCGGAATGGTGGCAAACGGATTCTGGGCAGCATCCCAGGTGTTCCACAAGGTATTTCCGGCGTAGAAGTACAGGTCTGGTCCCTGCCGCACAGCCCCAGTATTGAACAGCATGTTCCCCAGCGCAGCAGGACTACCATTCCACGTTGCCCACACGGAAAATGTCGCGCTTTCTGGCAATGGCAAAGCTCCGGATAGGAACGCGGTTCCGCCGTTAAATAGGTACGCGCTATTCAGGGTACCGTGTCTGCCAGTCGTCAAGGTGGCACCAGAAATAGTCAAGTTGTGGCCATTTCCAGTTGTGTCGTTTGCGTTCCCGTCGAACGTGTAGGCGGCGATCAGATTGGTCGGCGCCGCTTCATATTCCACTACAAAACCACCAAAGCCTGGCCAGGAAAACGGCGCATCTTGGATCACCGAGTTGATAGAATGCTGATACAACCCTTGCTGTCCGCCATTGGCATACGCCCCGTCGATGTAGGTAGAACCTCCCCAGGAGGTGACCAGGCCACCAGTTACCCATTGCCACTGATACCCCGCCACGCTTCCCGCAGAGTATGCACCCAGCCAGAACAGTAGGGACTGACCGACGGTAGCTGGTGCGACCACGTTGTTGTGTATAAAGTCGGCTTCGCCGGGAAGATCAGGGGTGGCAAGATGCCCGCCCAAAGCGGTCGCACTGCCCATCGCAGAGGTGAAGTCGATGCCATTGCTGAGTACGATTTCGTACAGGTGGCCGTTGCCGCCATCAGCAGTTTTCCATTGCACCGATGCCGCGTCGGCAAAGGGCGCCTGAACAGTCAGCAGCAGTCCTGCAAACAGGCCTGCAATCATCAGCGGTTTTCGCCTGGACATGGTCCCCGCACTCTTCAGATTGGCAGAAAGCATGATGAATCTCCGTTGGTCCGAGACTTTTGGGAAGCAAGCTATGCCTGGATGACGCGCCCTTGTGTCACGGATGCGCAACGGATCGGCCTGCATTTCCCAATTGACGCCACCCCCCTTCGCTTCCAATCGTCGGCATCGAAGTACCAAGGAAGTAGTTGTTCAACGACCGAAACTAGAAAGGGGCTCTCGATGATTACCGATGAACCAGAATCCGAGCTCGTCAAGTCGGGCGCGCGACATCGGGCTTCGTACCTGGTCCTGCAGGCCAGGTACACGCTTGGACTCGCAACCGCCGAAGGCGCTGCCATGACCGCGCTTCTGCAGGCCGGCTTGCTCGGCGAAACCGCGCAGTTGTGCGACGACGTCGACAAGGCCAGGCAGGACAAGACGGTGATGGCCGCCGAGGCCAAGCACGCCACCGGCGTGCAAAACGACAGCGCACGCGACTTGAAGGTGTGGCTGCAGAAGGCCGTCAATCGCGCTATTCGCGCATCCCACACCGGCGCGCCATTGTCCGACGAGATGACGCCACGGGCAACATCCAAAGCGTGCCCGCGCTGCTCGACAAGTCGAGCGAGGTGCTCGGTCTGCTCGCTGAACACGCGGCCACCCTGGCCAAGGTCGGCCCCGATGTTCAATCCTTGATTGACGACGGCAAGAAACGCTACCGAGTCCTCGAGCAGGCCGATGCCACGCAAGAACGGGCCCGCGGATCCCAACTGCCCGCCGCCGTGACCGGTTTTTATGTCCAGAAGGCCAAGCTCTACACCGCGCTCAAGATCATCAACAGCGCCGGCCACGAGCTGGCCGATCTTTGACGGAACCCTCGGAGGGTTCCGTACCTCCCGCGACGGGCTCCGGCGAGCAAAGCTCGCCTTCGCCCACGCGCTTCTCGACCCGCAGTCGAGCGACCGCTACAACCTGAGCATCCTGCACCGCCACGGCGCCCCGGCCGCCAGCGAGCTCGCGCCCGCGCCAGCAAGCAAGCCCGCCTGATCCAAACCCGCCGCCAGGCGCCAAGCGCTGCGAAAGCCAGGATTCGCGCGCACTTCGGCGCCTTTTCCTTATACGTCACGGGTGGCGCGCGGGTGCTGGCGCGCCCGTCCTGGCGCTCGGCCAGTGGCGCTTACCTCATGGCGCGCGTCGCGGAGATGGATACCAGCGTTCATGAAAGCGATACAGCGCTGTTGATGCCACCGACAGCGTTGCGAAAGCCGCTATCAGCATCGGGGATACCGATACCGGTGTCGAGGAGGCCGCCCTCAGTATCCAGGGGCACGATACCAGCGCCGGGCGGCCCAACACCAGCAGTGGGGGATTCACTACCAGCACCCAGAAGGTTGCCGCCAGCGTTGCGGACGTCACCACGAGCGCTCGGCAAGTCGCGATCTTTGTCGAGAAGGTCGCCGCCAGCACCGAGACGGTCGCGCGCAGACGCGCTGGCCTGCCGCGCCCCGAAAAGCCAGCCCTGGCTGCTATTGGCACGCTATACTGGAAGCATGACGCTGCCGCAGGCGATCCTTGAGGCCGCGCTCAAACTCGACCCGAGCGAGCGTGCCGCTATCGCCAGCGCGATCCTCGAGAGCCTGGAGGACAGCGCGTACGGCCAATTGCGTCCGGCATGGGAGGACGAGATCCAGCGCCGACTGCGCGATGTCGAAGCCATCCGCGCCGACCTGGTACCTGCCGATCGCGTCTTCGCCGAGGTCGAAGCCGAACTGCAAGCCCGCCGTGCCCCGCGATAAGGTACCGGTTCACTTCTCGGCCCCAGCCAAGGCCGATTTCCGGGTGTCGGTCTTCTGCTCCGTCGAGATCCTGGCCGTCGCCCACCAACGCCGCGACCCGGCCTCATGGACGGATCGCCGGTAGAAGATGTCCCGCGCTTGTGGCCGCCTCGGATTGAGGCAAATCATCCGCTGCCACCAAGTCCATCCAGAATCGTGAAACCTGTCACGAAACGGTTGCTTGGTGCTCAAGCGTTGGGGTGGTTAGCCTCGCCACGACATGAAGAGGTCTTTCGGTCGCAGGCGAAGTTCCCGCTTGGTGCCAACCGTGGCTCTCACTAGTCTACTCGCCGCGGGTGCAGGGAGAGTGTGCTTTGCTTTTGATTCAGGACGTCTGAGTGCTGGCGCCGAGCATACGTGCGGGGTGAGAAACGACGGAACCCTGGCATGCTGTGGAGCGAACAGCTTGGGGCAAGGGACGCCGCTTGCCGGCTCCTTCGCGCAGATTAGCCTGGGCGGCTCTTTCGACTGCGGGCTTAGAACCGACGGAACGCTAGCTTGCTGGGGCTACAACGGTGAGGGAGAGGCAACTCCTCCGTCAGGGCACTTCTCCCAAGTCTGCGCTGGTGCCAACCATACGTGCGCGATCAAGACAGACGGGGCGGTTGCTTGCTGGGGGTACAACGCCAATGGACAGGCCACGCCTCCGCAAGGCTCTTTCGCACAGATTAGCGCCGGCTGGCAGCACACTTGCGCTGTCAAGGTGGACGGGACGGTTGCTTGCTGGGGGTACAACGCCAATGGACAGGCCACGCCTCCGCAAGGCTCTTTCGCGCAGGTTAGCGCGGGCTATTTGCACACTTGTGGCCTAAAGACGGACGGAACAGTGGTCTGCTGGGGGGACGCTAGCCACGGCGAGGCCACACCTTCGCCTGGTGCCTTTCGTCAGATTAGCGCTGGCCATTTGCATACATGCGGCGTCAACACCGATGGAACACTGGCCTGCTGGGGAGAGAGCACCAATGGCCAGGCTACTCCGCCGTCGGGTGTGTTCACCGTCGTTAGTGGGGGCTGGTTGCACGATTGCGGTCTCAAGACCGATGGGACGCTAGTATGCTGGGGAGACAATACCTACGGTCAAGCGACACCACCGTCGTGGTGGTTTGCGCCGGGGCCGACGCTCATCGGGAATTGGACATTCGATGAGGGTACTGGAACGACGGTGGCGGACTCGTCGAACCATGGAAGAAACGGAACCCTCCAGTCAGCCGTCGGCGGCAATCTCCCGACTTGGATCGCCGACGGGATTCATGGGAAGGCTTTGCACTTTGATGGCACTGGATACGCGCGCCTTACGAATACCGCCAACGCCTTTGACTTCGGGAGGAAGGGTTTCAGTGTCGCCGGATGGGTGCGCTACGCTACTCTCCCGCAACAGTCGACAGGAGCCGACTACTGTTTCATAGGCAAGCAGGATTCGTTACCCTACGACAACGGATATACTTTTGTCGTCGACTGGCCTCCGGGAGCTCCCAACCATCTGACCTTCTACGACTGCAATCAGAACACCATGTTAGTCACACCAAGAACCTATGATGACCAACAGTGGCACTTCGTCGTTGGAACAAACGACGGCACTACTGGCCGATTGTATGTGGACGGCCAGCTAATTGGTGCGCAGCCGGGTGCGCCTGGTCTCAACAGCGCGGATATGCTAGTGGGCGGTGTTGTCTTCACGGGGGCCTTCGTCGACGGCTTCATCGGCGATATCGACGAAGTACGAGTCTACGATGCGCCGCTGGCGACCGATCTCGTGCAGAGCTTGTACAGCGGTTACACGAGCGGGAAGGCGCCCCTCGGCAATGCCGTTCAAGTCGCGCCAGACTATGCGTTTTCTCTGCCACAAGGAACGCAGCAGACCTTTTCGGTCTACCTCACCAATATCAGCAACGTTCAACACACCGCCACGCCGACCGTGATCGATCCCAACTCGCAGCTCGCGGTTCGGGTTGGTGCGCCTGGGTCGGTCACGATCCCGCCGGGGCAAGTGGTCCCCACCACTCTGGTCGTCGATGCCTCGCAGGCCTCAGTCGGGACCTACGGCAACATCCAATTGGACTTAGTCCTG
>Ga0302323_100001844_pt1 | contig 17201 bp, 10 predicted proteins | sample Fen_T0_3_FD_201950 | JGI IMG/M metagenome (GOLD analysis project Ga0302323, IMG submission 201950) | Peat permafrost microbial communities from Stordalen Mire near Abisko, Sweden - Fen_T0_3 | ecosystem: Environmental > Terrestrial > Soil > Wetlands > Permafrost | place: Sweden: Abisko... | reverse complement strand
GCCGACATGTGGGCGGCCGGGACTGCCACTTGCACGTTTCTCAGTCATGCTGGAGACAAGACAGTAACCCTTGTCGTAGGCCGCTGCACCTTCCTACGCCTTTGGCTATCACCCCATGGCGTCGACCACGATTGCATCATTGCATCGCTCACGCCGCCGCGGCTTCCAGGCTACAATGTGCCGCAGGCATGACGTCATCCTTTCTCGTCCTCGACATCGAAACCATTCCCGACGCAGAGCTGTATGCGCCCGCACAACCCAGCCCGGGCACCGAACGCACGTTCCCGCCGATCTTCGCCTGTAAACCGGTGGTCATCGGCGTGATGTGGCTCGACGAGAACCTGGTGTGCAAGAAGGCCGGCACCATGGGCGAGGGCAAGGACGAGGGCGGCATGCTGGCCGACTTCGCCGAGTTCGTGAACAAGTGGGAGCCCACCTTGGTCACCTGGAACGGCCGCGGCTTCGACTTGCCGGTGCTCATGTTGCGCAGCCTCCGTTACGGCGTGTCCGCGCCCTGGTACTACCGCAAGCCGGGCTATCGCTATCGCTACAGCACGGCAAGCCACATCGATCTGTGCGACATCATGTCCGATCACGGTGCCACCCGCATGACCTCGCTACACGGGGCGGCTCGGCTTATCGGTCTGCCTGGAAAAGATGGCGTCGACGGCAGCCAGGTCGAGACGCTGTTTCGCACCGGCCAGATGGAGGCGTTGCGCGGCTACTGCCTGTCTGACGTGGCGCAAACGGCGTTCGTGTTCTTGCGCTACCGGCTGCTCGCCGGGTTGCTCGACCGTGCAACGTACACGCAAGCAGCGCGAGGGCTCCTCGACACGCTGTCGGCCGATCCTCGGCTGGCACCACTGGTCGCACACGTCGACCGGCCGCGCCTGCTGCTCGAGTAGACGGCGCCGTCTGCTAGGCTACAAGCCGCAGTCACCGCGATGCGCCTCCTTCTCGTCACGCCGCCCATGGTGCAGTTCAACACCGCCTACCCAGCGGTGCCCACACTCGCGGCATTCATGCGCAAGCACGGACACGACGTGGCGCAGGCGGATCTTTCGCTCGGATTGGCGCAGCGCCTGTTTTCGACCGAGGGCATAGCCGCCGTCGCATCTGCCCTTCGCAAAAAGTCGAACCAGGGAAAGCCGCCTGCGTCGGTTCGGCACTTCTTAGCCAATGCAGTCAGGATCGCAGCCGTGGTGCCTGACGTGGTTCGCTTTCTGCAGAATCGCGCACCCGAGCTCGCAACGCTGTTGGTGCAGAAAAAGAGCCTGCCCGAGGGTCCGCGCTTTCGCGCTTTGCAGGGGCTGATGGATGGCCAAGACCAGGCCGTGGTTGCGCGCCACCGGGGAAGCCTGTTGCTGGACGAGATCGCCGATGCCGTCCGCGAAGGCCTCGACGAGAATTTCGAGCTGGCCCGCTACGCCGAGCACCTGGCCGCCGAAGTCGGCGGCTTCGACCGCCTGGCGCAGGCGCTGACGAGAAAGCCGACGCTGCTCGACCGGTGGATCGATGATCTGGCCGATAACGCCCTCCGCGAACACGCACCCGACCTCGTGGGCACGACCGTCCCTTTTCCAGGAGCGCTCTATGGGGCGTTTCGTATCGCCCGGCGGGCGAAGGCGAAAGACCAGGCCATCGTCACCGTGCTGGGCGGCGGCTACGTGAACACCGAGCTGCGCGAGCTTTCCGAGCTGCGCGTCTTCGACAGCTTCGACTACGTGACCTACGACGACGGCGAAGTCCCGCTTCTGCGCATCGTCGAGGCCGAGGTCAACCACGCCTCGGTGCCCACCTTGGTGCGCACCAAGCTCCGGCAAACCGGGAAGGTCATCACCCTCGACGACCCGACCGCCCCGCACCTGCGCCACCGCGATCGCCCGGCGCCTGATTTTTCAACGCTGTCCCGGGCCGGCTACATCGCCATGGCGGAAAGCCCCAACCCGATGCACCGGCTGTGGACCGAACGCCCCTGGATCAAGCTGACCCTGGCCCACGGCTGCTACTGGCACCGGTGTGCGTTCTGCGACATCACCCTCGACTACATCCGTCGCTACGACCCGGCAGACGCGGCGGTGGTGGTCGACTGGATGGAACAGGCCATGCGCGACACCGGACTTGCAGGGTTCCACTTCGTCGACGAAGCTGCCCCGCCCGCGCTGCTCGGACATCTCGCGCGCGAAATTCTCAAGCGGGGTTTGAAGGTCGAATGGTGGGCAAACATCCGCTTCGAAAAGCAGTTCACCCCCGAGCTGTCCAAGCTGATGGCGGATGCCGGCTGTCTGGCCATGAGTGGCGGGCTCGAATGCGCACACGACCGCCTGCTTGCCTTGATGGACAAGGGCATCACCACCGCCCAAGCAGCCACGGCCATGGCCGCGCTTTCCGACGCCGGCATCATGGTCCACGCGTACCTGATGTACGGCTATCCGACGCAGACCGCCCAGGAGGTCGTCGACGCCCTGGATTACGTGCGGGGGCTATTCGCCAAAGGCGCGCTGCAATCGGCCTATTGGCACAGGTTCGCGCTGACCGCGCACAGCAATGCCCTTCGCGACGCCAACAAACTGCACCTGCAGATCCTGAGCGACCGCCCGACGACGTTCTCTCGCAATGAGATCGCCTTCCAGGAGACCGGCCGCGAGGATCCGGGCATCTACGGCGAAGGGCTGCGGCGGGCCGTCTACAATTTCATGCACGGCGTGGGCTTCGAGCTGGATGTGCGTTCCTGGTTCGATTTTCCGATGCCGAAACCGACAGGGCAGCATCCCAAGGCATCCGTTGCGCGCAAACCCAAACGCAAGGTAACGTCCGCTTAGAGCAAAGCCATGCCAAGACCCTTCGTGACCCCCGGCACCCAGACCCATTTCGCCCCGGATTGCCCCGTCTCCATTGCGCACATCCGCCTCGATCTGCAGCCAGATCTGTTGGGGCGCAGCCTGCGCGGCGAGGCCACGCTGTCCTTGCAGTGCCGAAAGGACGATCTCGACGCCGTCGAGTTGGATGCCATCGATATGCACTTCGCGTCGATCACCGTCGACGGTAAGCCGGCTGCGGGCACCCACTACGACGGCAAGCGCCTGCGCATCACCCTTGACCGACCACGCGCCCGCGAGGAGAACTTTGCGATCACCCTCGCATACCACTGTTCGCCCCTGCGCGGGCTTTACTTTGTCGGCCCAGACGAGGCCCACCCGGACCGACCGAGGGAGTGCTGGACGCAGGGGCAAGACGAGGATTCCCGGTTCTATTTTCCCGTGGTGGATGCCCCGAGATTCAAGGCCACGAGCGAGGTCATCTGCACGGTACCTGCCGACCTGTTCGTATTGTCGAACGGCCAGCTGCGCGAAGCCAAGGATGTGGAAGGCGGCCGCAAGCGCTGGCACTACGTCCTCGACTTCCCGCACTCGCCGTACCTGGTCACCTTGGTGTGCGGACAATTCGTGGAAATCCGCGACCGCTCGCCGGTCACCGGCACCGAGGTCTACTACTACGGTCCCAAGGGGCGCGAAGCCGACCTCAAGCGCAGCCTGCAGATGACCCCGGCCATCATCGACCATTTTTCCAAGATGATCGGTGTGCCCTACCCCTTCGGCCGCTACAGCCAGATCTTCGTCTCGGATTTCATCTTTGGCGGCATGGAAAACACCACCGCCACGACCCTGACCGCCGAGGCGATGCTCGACGAGCGCGCCGCCCTCGATCAGGACATGGAGTACCTGGTCGCGCACGAGCTGGCCCACCAGTGGTGGGGCGATCTGCTGACTTGCCGGGAATGGCCCGAGGCGTGGCTGAACGAGGGGTTCGCCACTTACTTCGAGTACGTATGGCGCGAGCATTCGCGCGGACGCGACGAGGCGGACTTTGACCTGCTCAGCGACATGGACACCTACCTCGACGAGGCCGGTGAATACCAGCGGCCGATCGTGTGTCGCCAATTCGAAGAACCCATCGATCTGTTCGACCGCCACCTGTACGAAAAGGGCGGGCGCGTGCTGCACATGCTCCGCAACGAGCTGGGCGAAACCGCTTTCTGGCGGGCGCTACGCCTGTACGCCGAACGGAACGCACGCGGCTCGGTGGAAACCCGGGATCTGGCCCGTGCCCTCGAAGAGGCCACCGGCCGGAACCTCGACGGTTTCTTGCACCAGTGGGTAAATCACCCCGGTCATCCCGAGCTTGAAGGCTCGTGGGAATGGGATGCCGACAAGGGTGCCGGGACACTGCGGGTCGAACAGAAACAGCAAGGCGAGCACATCTACGAGCTGCGCACCACCTTGCGCCTGGAGGTCGACGGCCGAGAAGTCGACGAGCCGATTCACATCACCGAGAAGACGCACACCTTCGAGATCAAGGCCGCGACTGCGCCGACGCAGGTGATCTTCGATGCCGGCGACGTACTGCTCAAGACCATCAAGCTCGAAAAGGCCCGCCCACTGTGGGTTCGCCAACTCTCGTCGGCGCGCCTCGGGATTGACCGGGTGCTGGCGACGCGTGCGATCGCCGACAAGCCAGACCCGCTTTCGGTCGCAGCCCTGCGGACGGCGCTCGAAACCGATGGCTTCTGGGCGGTTCGGGTCGCGGCTGCGATGGCGCTGGGCAAGACGCGCAGACAGGACGCCCTGGACGCCTTGCTCGCGGCCCGTTCGCAAGAGCATCCCAAGGTTCGCCGGGCCGTCGCGGCCGCGCTGGGAGAATTCCGGGTCGACTTCGATCCCGGCAACACGCGAGCCGCCGAGGTGCTGGAGGCGTGGCTCACGGAAGGCGATGCGAGCTGCTTTGTCGAGGCCAATGCGGCGCTCGCCCTCGGGCGGGTTCGCTCGCGCAAGGCCGTGCAGATACTGACACCGGTGCTCGACCGGCGGTCGTACGCGGACACCATTCGAGCGCGCGCGCTGGAGGGCCTCGGTGCATGTGGCGACGAGGCCGCCTATCCGGTGATCGCAGGAGCCATGACGCGGACGTCGTCGTTCCAGTCCCGTCGCGCGGCGGTGACCGCACTTGGCCGTCTGGCCGAAGGCACCGCTTTCGCGCGCAACGCTCGCGAGCGGCTGGAAGTGTGCCTCTTCGATTCTGATTTTCGCGTGCGCATGGACGCTGCCCTGGCCTTGGTCGAAATTGGTGATATCCGCGCCATTGCTGCCATCGAGCGAGCCCGCGCAGCGGAGCTCGACGGCCGGGCCAAGCGCCGCTTCAAGCACGCGATCACGCAACTGCGGGAAAAGGGGGCGCCTAGCGAGAAGGTAAGAAAGCTCAGCGAAGAGATCGAACGCCTGCGCGCCGAATCCCACCGCCTGCGCGAGCGTCTCGAAAAGCTGGAAAATGCTGCACGGCCGACGCCCCCGCCGCCGACGACGCCTCCCACCAGAAACCCGGTCAAGCGTCCGCGCCCTGGCACCCACCGGTCAGGACGCAAGACTGCGGTGCCGCGGCGACGCTGACGAATCCTTCCGAAAGAAGGCTCATCGTCCCAGCCACCTTGGTTCACCCCATGCCGCCCAAGAGGTCTTCCAATGAAATGGTGGCGAAGGTGGTGGCACAGTCGCTCATGCCGTACGGGATGATGATCTCGCGACCGTGTAGCAGTGCCCCGCACGTGTAGAGCACATTGGGCACGTACCCGTCGCGCTCCGAATCGTTCGGGGCCAGCAGAGGTTCGCGCAGACGTCCGATGACTCGCCTGGGATCCTCGAGGTCTAGCAGGAAGGCGCCCAGACAGTACTTCCGCATCGGCCCAACGCCGTGGCTAATCACGAGCCAGCCCGCCTCGGTCTCGATGGGTGAGCCGCAGTTTCCCATTTTCAGGAATTCCCAGGGATACTCGGGCGACAATAGCAGCGTGGGCTTCTGCCAAAAACGGACGTTGTCAGAGAACATGATCAGAATATTCTCGTCGTCCTGTCGCGACAGCATCGCGTATTGGCCCTCGAGCCTGCGCGGGAACAACGCCATGCCCTTGTTCTGCACGGCGGGACCGTTGAGCGTGCTGAACTTGAAATGCAGGAAGTCGGGTGTCTCGAGCAGCTGCGGCAGGGTCATCCTGCCGTCGTAGGCCGTGTAGGTAGCGTAATACGTGATGCTGCCGTCGTCGTCCCGGAAGCGGACAAACCGCGCATCTTCGATGCCGTGGCTCTGGCTGGACGTATAGGGAAACAGAACGCGCTGGCCGATCTCGCAGCTGGCGGCGAAATGCACCTCGTAGTTCGATTCCGCCAGCAGCAGAATTCCGCGCGCGGCACGGCTGGCGGTGGCATCGGCCGCGTCGCCACACAGCAAGTCCCCAGCCAGAACCAGTCGAAGGTCGTCCAAGGTGAACGACTCTGGCAGTCTCTCCAGTACGTGCTGGCAGAACTCGTTTTGCAACCCCGCCTCCGCGAGCTTGCGAGCGAACAGTGCCTTCGCATACTCGGCGTCGGAGCTCCCCTCGGGCTCGCTCACCAGACGTGCTCCCGGCACGAGCGTGATGCGATTCTGGGCACTGACCGCGCCCTCCCTGAATGCGATGGAGGAGATGTGTCCCTCGCCCGTGGCTCGCAAGCTGAGGATGAAACGAAGCGCCCCAGGCCCCATGCCGCTCTGGTCGGGATGAGGCACGATGGATGGGTTGAAAAGCGCGGCAGCCTCAAGCGAGTATTCGTGGCTGAAGTAGGCGCCGATCAGCGTTTGCCTTTGGGGCGAAAGATCAGCGGCACCGTCCAGGTGGCGCCTCACCTGGAGGAACCGATCACGCAGGTGACGTTCGAGGTTTGCGTGCCGATCGGCAAACTCACCGAGAACCATCTGCAACTGGCGCGAGACTTCTACGTCGGAAAGCGCCAACACGCGCGCAACCATGCGGCGCGCAAGCTCTTCGCTGGTGGGATGAAAAGGGCGCAGCAACACCCGGGAGAGATCCCGCTTCAAGATAGGTCCGATGCGCTTCGCGTGAACGGTTGATTTCTTCATTCGATGGAGCCCATGGTCGCTGGTCTGGGCGCTTCTTTGAAACTGGTGAGGAAGTTCTGTAACTCTTGCATTTCCGCCAACGCGATAAGGAAGGCCAGGGTGGACTCGGCGCCCTGGTTTTGACTCACCCGATCGACGTGCAAACCGTCGCGACACCCGCCGGTGGTCGAGTCGTACACGGTCAGCCCCAGATCATTGCGACCCAGGAACCACTCGAAAGCCCGCTGCGCCTCCCCGACCCAGAACATATCGCCCGTCGCGTGGAAGGCCCCGATGCAGGCGGATGCCGTAGCCTGCGCTTCAATCGGTTGTTGGTCGAAAAGCGCGCGTTCCCCGCCGTGCTTAAAAAAGCCGTTCGAACCCACGGGCCGCAGAGCCCCAGTCTCAGACGTCTGAATCTTGACCAGCCACCGCAACGTCTTTAGGCCGGTCTCGAGCATCTTGGCGTCCTTGAGACAGCGGCCGCTGAGCACGAGTGCTTGAGCCAGCCTGGCGTTCGTGTACGAAACCACGTCCTCGAACCACTGCCAGTCCTCGGTGGCAGCGTCCGCATACCGTTGCATCAGCTTGGTGGTGAGCGTCTCTCGAATCTGGCCGGCGCGACGGTCGCCTCCCAAACGACTCAGGTACTCGTCGATGCCGATGAGCGTGTAGGCCCAGGCCCGGGGCGAGGTGAACCCAGCGGCCACTGGCAACGCCTGCTCGAAGAGATCCGCTGCCAGCATCTGAAAGCTGCCCTGTCCTGCCTGCGCCACGCACAATCCGAGTGCCCACAGGGCGTGCCCGTGGCAGTCTTCCGAGCCAACGTCCTCGATCCAGCGACGATCGAAGCTCATGAAGTTACGGAAGCGCCGGCTCGACCGATCGAAGGCATGGTTCAAAAATGCCGCGTAGGTGGCGGCGCACCCAGTTATGCGCGGTGACACCCGGCCCAACTTCTGGAGCATCACGGCCAAGACCAGCGCCCGGGCATTGTCGTCTGTACAGTAGCCCTCGGCGAAATTGGGTACCGTGAAGCTGGCGTGCTGGAACATGCCGGTGGAATCGGTCATCCGAAACAGGTGGTCCAGCTTCAGCTCGGGTAGCTGCCCAGGTTGCTCGTCCAGCGTCTTGATCGGCGACGACTTTCTGCCGACGAAGCTATGTTCACGCTGGGCCTGTTCGAGCGACTTCATGTACAGCTGGGCCACGCGGCTCCAGATCATTTCACGACCGAGCCGGTAAGCGTTCTTTCGCATGGAATGGCGCAGCGGTTCGTCGCGCAACAATTCCACGACCGCCTTGGCGATAGAGGGCGGGTCACGGAACGCCACCAGCTTGCCGCGCTCCTCGGTCAAAAGCTCGGTAGCATGCCAGTAGGGCGTCGATACCACGGCGTTCCCGGCGCCGAAAGCATAGGCCAGCGTGCCCGAGGTAATCTGAGCCTCGGTCAGGTACGGTGTGAGGTAGATATCCGCCGCGCCGATGAAGCGCATGAGCTCTTCCAACTCGACGAAGCGATTGAAAAAGACGACATGCTTCTGCACGCCGAGGGTCTTGGCCAGTCGCTCGAGGCTCAGGCGGTAGGCTTCGCCTTCGTCGCGAAGCAAATTGGGATGCGTCTGACCGAGCACGATGTAAACGACGTTCGGAAACTCGCGGATCACGGCGGGCAGCGCCCGCAACGCATCCTCGATGCCCTTGTTGGGCGAGAGCAAGCCGAAGGTCAACACGACCTGTCGGCCCGCGACACCGAACTCGTCCTTGAAGTAGTTCGGATCGGCAAACGGCATGTCGGGAATGCCGTGCGGGACGTAGTCGATCTTCGCCGGCGGTGCTCCATAGACGTCGCAAAGGAATTGACGTCCTCGCTCGGCCATGACCACCAGGCGTGTCGAGAGGTGGATCAGCTCGCGCATAACGCGACGTTGATCGAGGCTGGGTTCGCGCAGAACCGTGTGCAAGGTGGTGACAATCGGCATTTGGAGCTCGCGCAACAGCGCCAGCACGTGGCTGCCCGCCGGGCCACCGAAGATTCCGAACTCGTGCTCGACGCAGACCACGTCGACATCCGTGATGTTTAGAAAGTCGGCCGCGCGCAGATAAGACGGCAAGTCCTGCTCTTCGATTTCGAAACGCACCTCCGCCGGGTAATCGTAGCCCCCCGCCACATCATTGACCGGCACGACCAGGCACTGCATCTCCGGGAACTCGGCCGCCATGGCGCCGCGCAGGTCGGCCGTGAACGTCGCGATCCCGCACTTGCGTGGCAAATAGTCGGCGAGGAACGCAATCTTGCGAATCGGGGCAGGTGTTTGAGTGCGCATGGGGCCTTCGAGCGGCCGCCTGGCCCCTCACTAGAATGACGATGGACGACAACCGAGGGCACGTCCACCGCGAAAATCCCTCTCGCAACAGATAGTTTTATCCTCACCGGACATAGTTGGGGCATGTCCAATTCCCCAGACGTCGCAATGTGCGGCGTCTCGACAGGGGCTCGCGCCAGAGTGCTTATGCTGCCGGCGGAGTAGCCATTGGCGGCGGAGTGACCGATCCGATCATGGTCCCCTTGAGATCAGGCATTTCCGTCAGCACCAGGGGCAGAAGCTCATCCATGCGCCTGACGTGGATGATCTCCAGCTCCTTACGCGGCTGTTCGGGAATGTCGATGACGTCCTTGCGGTTCCGCTCGGGCATAATCACGCGCTTGATGCCAGCCCGGTGCGCGGCCAGGAATTTCTCCTTGATGCCGCCGACCGGAAGGATGAGGCCCCGCAACGTGATTTCGCCGGTCATGGCCACGTCGCTGCGCACCGCCTTCCCAGTGAGAAGCGACACCATGGCCACGAACATGGTCACGCCTGCGGACGGGCCGTCCTTGGGAATGGCGCCGGCCGGAATATGCACGTGGATATCGCTACGCTCGAGGAAGCCGTCTTCCAGGCCCAACCACTTCGAGTGCGAGCGTATGAACGACAGCGCCGCCTGCGCAGACTCCTTCATCACGTCGCCCAGCTGCCCGGTAAGGACGAGGTTGCCCTTGCCGTTCATCTTGGTCGCTTCGATGAAGAGAATCTCGCCACCGACCGGTGTCCACGCCAGGCCTGTCGCCACGCCGGCCTCGGAGGTGCGTTCGGCAATCTCGGGCAGGAACTTCTGTGGGCCCAAGAAATCGGGAATGCGCTTGAGGTCGACGATTTCCTTTTCTTTCGCCTTGTCTTCCGCCACCAGGACGGCGACCGCGCGAATCACGTTGGCAACCTCTCGTTCGAGATTACGAACCCCCGCCTCGCGCGTGTAGCTGTCGATGATTTCGCCCACCGCCGAGTCCTCGAACACCAACCGCGCGTCGGTGAGCCCGTGCTCTTCGACTTGCTTCTTGATGAGGAACTGCTTGGCGATGTTCAGCTTCTCCTCACGCGTATAGCCCGGAATCTCCAGGACCTCGAGACGGTCGCGCAAGGCCGGCGGCACGGGATCCAAAATGTTGGCCGTGGCGATGAACATGACCTTGGACAGGTCGAAGGGAACTTCGAGATAGTGATCCGAGAACGAGTGGTTCTGCTCGGGGTCGAGCACCTCCAGCAGGGCCGCTGCGGGGTCGCCGCGGAAGTCGTGACCGAGCTTGTCGATCTCGTCGAGCATGAAGATTGGATTGTTCGACCCGACCTTCTTCATGCCTTGGATGATACGGCCCGGGAGCGACCCGACGTACGTGCGTCGGTGACCGCGGATTTCTGCTTCGTCTCGTACGCCGCCGAGCGAAATACGCATGAACTTTCGTCCTAGCGCCCGGGCGATGGACTTGCCAAGCGAGGTCTTCCCGACGCCGGGCGGTCCCACGAGGCACAGGATGGGGCCCTTCTTGTCGGTCTTCAGCTTGCGGACAGCCAGGTACTCGAGAATGCGCTTCTTGACCTTCTCGAGGTCGTAGTGGTCCGCGTTGAGGATGTCGCGCGCGGCCGGGATGTCGAGCTTGTCTTCGGTGGTGATAGACCACGGCAACTCGACCAGCCATTCCAGATACGTCCGTGTGACGGTGTATTCCGCCGACGACGGTTGCATTACCTTCAAACGTTCGAGCTGCTTGAGCGCGACCTTTTCGCTGTCGGGCGGCAGCTTGGCTGCGGTGATCTTCTCGCGGAAGTCGTCGAGGTCGCCACCGGACTCGTCGATCTCGCCCAGCTCTTCCTTGATGGCCTTGAGCTGCTGGCGCAGGACATACTCGCGCTGGTTGCGCCCCATCTCTTCCTGAACCTGGGTGTTGATCTTCTCGCGAACCTTGAGAACCTCGTGCTGGCGCGACAGGAACTGCAGCACACGCCGCAAGCGCGCCTTGAGGTCGAAGATCTCCAGAATCTCCTGCTTCTCGTCCACCTGCACGTCGAGGTTCGACGTGATGAGATCGGCCAGTTGGCCTGGTTCGCTCACGCTATCGAGCAACGCCGAGGCCTCCTTCGGCAATTCGGGCATCAGCTTGATCACGCGCTTGGCGACATCCTTGACATTGATGACCAGCGCGTCGAGCTCGGCGGAGCTGCCCGGAGCATCCGACAGCACCTGGATCTTGGCCATCATGTAGGGATCCTGCATGCCCAGCTCCAGCAGGCGAACACGGGAAACGCCTTGCAGGATCACCGAGAAGCTGTCCTTGGCCAGCTTGATGACCTTGAGGATGCGTGCCGCACACCCTACGGTGTACAGGTCGGCAGGGCTCGGATCCTCCACGCGGGCGTCACGCTGGGTGACGATGGCGATGAGGGGCTTTTCCTTGGAAATAGCCTCTTCGACGAGCTTGACCGACTTCTTGCGTCCGACATCGATGGGAATGATCGAGTTCGGAAACAGAACCGAATTGCGCAAGGGAAGGACCGGCAGAAACTCCGGAATCTCCACCGGACCCTCGGGAACAGATTTCTTCGCTGGCATTGCCCGGATCGTAGTACGCACGGAAGCTGCCCGCGACAAGTTTCAACAAGGAAAATTATCGAGATTGAGCCGCCCCCTCCCCGGGGCCAGAACGGAAACCGGGGCCGGAACCGGATCCAGTCGTCGGATCCGGCTTCGGCAAGCGGCACTACTTGGCCGTGATGTAGCCTTCAGCGGCCAGCAGCTCGGCGGTCAAAACGGCGCCGCCAGCGGCTCCGCGGACCGTGTTGTGCGACAGGCACACGAACTTGTAGTCGTAGATCGGATCCGTGCGCAGACGACCAATGGAGATCGCCATGCCATTTCCGGCGTCCCGGTCCAGTTTGGTCTGGGGACGGTTGTCCTCGGCGAAGTAGATCAGGTAGGGCGAAGGCGCGCTCGGCAGCTTGAGCTGCTGCGGCTTCCCCGCTGCCTTCTTCCAGCACTCGAGGATCTGCTCGGCCGTTGGTTTCTTGTCGAAGCGAACGAACACCGCGGCCATATGGCCGTCGCTGGCTGGCACGCGAATGCACTGGGCCGAGATCCGCGGGCTGGTCGCCGGAATGATCTTGTTGCCGTCGACCCTGCCCCAGATCTTGAGCGGTTCCTCTTCCGACTTCTGCTCCTCGCCCTTGATGAAGGGGATCAGGTTGTCCACCATGTCGGGCCACGTGGCGAAGGTCTTGCCTGCGCCGGAAATCGCCTGGTAGGTGCAGACGAATATGTCCTTCGGGCCGAACGCCATCAGCGGATCGATGGCCGGCACGTAGCTTTGCAGCGAGCAGTTGGGCTTGACGGCGATGAAGCCGCGCTGGGTCCCGAGGCGCTTGCGCTGTTCGGCGATGATGGCCATGTGATCCGAGTTGATCTCGGGCAACATCATCGGCACGTCGGGCGTCCCGCGATGGGCCGAGTTGTTCGACACCACCGGGACCTCGCGACGGGCGTAGTCCTCTTCCAGCTTCCTGGTGTCGTCCTTGGGCATGTCGACGGCGCAGAACACGAAGTCCACGTTCTTGGCGACCTCGTCGATGGACGAGGCGTCCAGCACCTTCATGTCCGCGACGGCAGCCGGGATCGGAGTCTTCATCGCCCAACGGCCAGCCACCGCGTCCTTGTACGTTTTGCCCGCAGAATTTGCGCTCGCGGCCAGGGTAGTGACCTTGAACCACGGGTGATTCTCGAGCAACGCCAGAAACCTCTGGCCCACCATGCCTGTCGCCCCCAGAACCCCGACGCGAAGTGAAACGGCCATTGTGCGAACTCCTTTTTGTTGGAAAGTGGAGCCGCGTACTATAGCAGGAGTTGGCTGAGCCCGGCAGCGGTGGCAGCACAGCCCCTAAGGCATAGCGCACGTAAAGTAGTCACCCGTCCGGTAGCAACCGGCCCCACCGCCGCCGCACATGCACGAGCAAATGTTGCTGCATGCGTCGGGCAACGTGTAGCAGGTAGGCCGAGGCGGCGCCATAGAACAGCCCGGCCGTTGCTCGACCGCCGCGCCGTATCCGCTGCATGACGATACCAAGACCAAGCCGGCAGGGCAGCCGCCGGCGTCAGTTGGAGCTTCGCAAGGCGGTACCGCTCCACCTACGATGAGGACGCACGCTTGGCCTGCACCGCACGCGGCGTCCCCGCAAGGCTGGACGGCGTCCGCCGCTACATCGAGGGCAGGAGCATCTGGCGTCGCATCCATGGTCGACAAATCTCGGCCACCGTCGAAGGCATCGGCGATGTCCGTTGTGCAAAGCCGATTCAGGCAGCGCACCCCAACCGAACCGATGGGCATCGCGCCCGCCGAACCGGTCGGGGTGAGCCGACCGGTATCGGTCACATATCGGTAGTCCTTCGTGGTGGTGCCACACAGCCCGCCACACAGGCCAATCCGCATCAAGCACCCGAGATAGGCGTCCACCTGGGATACGGCTACGCCCAATGCCTCGTCGGGGCTGCAGCAATTGTGGGCGGTCGCGATCGTGCACTCTTCATCGCGGGTGCAGCGACGGGCGGCACCAGGCAGCCCCCTGCCTCCGTCCTCGCCACAAACGCCGCCGACGACGGCGTCTAACGATGTCAGGCCCCCTGCGTCGGAAGCAGGCATGCCACCCGATCCGACGATGCCGCCGCCATCGGAGGTGCCGCCCGAGCCTCGAATACCACCACTGCCCGCCCCACCGGCGCCTGGGCTACCGCCGGTCTGCCCCGTGCTGGCGTCCGCGTTGGCCTTGAGACTCGACCTCGAGTTGCAAGCCACCGTCAGTATTGCCACCGCGGATACGGTGGCAAAGGCAGATACGCGACTTCGATGAGCAGGTGGCATGGCGAGTGTCCTCGCCAGATAGTATCAGCCGCCCAGTGCGCTAGCGCCTCTTGTCCGACTGACCCAGCTTGGGCACAGCGACGCCGGTCACAACCGCGGCGCCCGGTGCGCCGAAGTCGCGCTTGACCCCATGGTGGGCCAGGACCTTGCCTTCGATCTTCTTTGCGATGTCGGCGTGTTCGCGCAGGAACTGCTTGGCGTTCTCGCGGCCTTGGCCAATGCGTTCGCCCTCGAAGGCGAACCATGCGCCTGACTTTTCGACTGCGTTGCACTCGGCGCCCATGTCGACCAGGTCGCCTTCCCGGCTGATACCCTCGCCGTACATGATGTCGAACTCGACCTCGCGGAAGGGCGGGGCCATCTTGTTCTTCACCACCTTCACCCGGGTGCGGTTGCCGACCACCTTCTCTCCGTCTTTGAGCGCCCCCACGCGCCGGATGTCCATGCGCACGCTCGCGTAGAACTTCAGTGCGTTGCCGCCGGTGGTGGTTTCGGGATTGCCGAACATCACGCCGATCTTCATGCGGATCTGGTTGATGAAGATGACCAGCGTATTGGATTTGGAGATGGTGCCAGTCAGCTTGCGCAAGGCCTGGCTCATCAGGCGCGCCTGAAGCCCCATGTGCGAGTCGCCCATCTCGCCTTCGAGCTCGGCACGCGGAGTGAGCGCCGCCACCGAGTCTACGACCACGACGTCCACGGCACCGGAGCGCACCAGCATCTCGGTAATTTCCAAGGCCTGCTCGCCACAGTCGGGCTGCGAAACCAAAAGGTCGTCGGTCTTCACGCCCAGCTTGCGGGCGTACCCCACATCGAGTGCGTGCTCGGCATCCACGAACGCCGAGATGCCACCCGCGCGCTGCGCCTGCGCAACCACGTGCAGGGCCAAGGTCGTCTTGCCCGACGATTCAGGGCCGTAGATCTCGACAATGCGTCCCCGCGGCAGTCCGCCGACACCCAGCGCGATGTCGAGCCCCAGCGCGCCCGTTGGGACGACCTGCACCTCGGGCGGTGCGCTGTCCTCCCCGAGACGCATGATGCTGCCCTTCCCGAACTGCTTCTCGATGGTGGAAACCGCGAGCTCGATGGCGCGGTCGCGTCCGGGATCGCGTGCAACCCTGCCGTCCGCCTTGGCTGCTTCGTTCTTGTTCTCTTTGTGCTCGCTTCGATCGGGATTGGCCATGTCTACTCCTGAACAGGAAGGCCGTTTGCACCTCCTGGTTTTGCTCGTGACTACATGAAGTGGCGGCGGGCGAGGTCGAGGGCGAAATACGCCGCCGCCTTACGGATGCGCTCGCGGTCGCCGGAAAACAGCTTACCCACGGACTTGGTCGGCCGTGGACCGGAGATGGCAAAACACACCGTGCCGACCGGTTTGTCGCCAGGCTTGCCCTCGGAAGCCGTGCCTGGACGACCGTCCATCTTGGTACCCGCGACCCCGGTGATGGCGACGGCGATGGTGGCATTGGTGGCCTTGCGCGCACCCTCGGCCATCGCGCGAGCGCATGGCTCGCTGACGGCGCCGTGCTCGGTCAGCAGTTCCGCCGGAACGCCAAGCAGGTTGACCTTCACCTCGTTCGAATACGCCATCACACCACCCACGAAGTAATCGCTCGACCCCGGCTCGGACGTGATGAGCTGCCCGGCGTAGCCACCGGTGCAGGACTCGGCGAGCGCCAAGGTGGCGCCGGCCCCCCGCAGCGTGCGGCCGACCACCATGGGGAACGTCTCGCCGTCGATGCCGTAGATGCCCTGGCCGATGCGCTTGCGCAGATCGTGATCGAGCTGCTCGAGCACCGCCTGACTCTTGGCAAAGTCGCCGGTTCGGACCACCACCTTCACGTGGTTTTCGGGCGAGGCGGTTCGGAAGTGGACCGTGGTGTCCGGAACGTTCTCGATAAGTCCTACCAGGCGGTGATCGATGTGCGACTCGCCCATGCCGTAGACGTGGAAGGTTCGAACCGCGGCGCGAGGCACGCCATGGTCTTCCATGCGCTTCACCAGCCTCGGCATGCATTCGACGGCAAAAATGCTCTCCATCTCGCGTGGAATTCCCGGCAGGAAGTACGCCTCGGCGTCACCGATGCGAACACAGAAGCCGGGCGCAATACCGGCCGGGTTTGCGAACGCCTGGGCGCCCTCAGGAATGCGGACTTGGCGGAGGTTGTTCGGCGTCAGCTCGAAACCGTGGGCCGAAAATCTCTGCTTCATGGCCGCGAGCGACTGGGTGTGCTCGGTCGTGGTGACCCCGAGCACCTCGCACACCACGTCGACGGTGCGGTCGTCTTCCGTGGGGCCAAGGCCGCCGGTGGCAATGATTACCGACGCTTCGCCGGAGAGCCCAAGCAGGGCGGCGCGGATGTCAGCGGGCGCGTCCGAGACGACCCGGTGCGCACGAACCTCGTAGCCGGCGTCGAACAGGCGATCCGAAAGAAAGGTAGCGTTGGAGTTCGCGATCTCGCCCCGCAGGACTTCGTCGCCGATGGCGAGAATCGCCACGGTTCCAGGACGCGGCTTTGCCATCGCAACCACCGCAGGCACGGATGTCGCCTCTGTGGTTTTCGTCGGGGCCGGGGGCTCCGGCGTGGGCTTCCGGCTGGAAGCCACCTGCCGCTTGACGGCCGACTTGGCGGATTTAGGAGCCACCTTGGCGCTACTCGGGCGCGACTTAGACATTTGTTCAGTACCTTAGCGAGCACCTTTGCCGCAGTCAACAACCGCGAACAGAATCTCCCGAAACGCGGAACAAGGTTGACAAGGCCCCACCTCCGACGGTCAACTGTTAGTGCAATCCATGCGCATCCGCTACGCTGCCAAGACCGATCAAGGACTCAAGCGTAACCACAACGAGGACTACTTCTGCCTCATCGAGGACGAGCAGCTTTTCCTCGTCGCAGACGGAATGGGAGGACACGCCTGTGGCGAAGTCGCGTCGAAGATGGCTGCCGACGTCATCCGCGAATTTTTTGCCCGCACGCGCGACGAAGAGGTCACTTGGCCGTACAAGATGGACCATGCGCTGTCGGTTCTCGAGAATCGGTTGAACGTG
>Ga0302323_100001841_pt1 | contig 17224 bp, 14 predicted proteins | sample Fen_T0_3_FD_201950 | JGI IMG/M metagenome (GOLD analysis project Ga0302323, IMG submission 201950) | Peat permafrost microbial communities from Stordalen Mire near Abisko, Sweden - Fen_T0_3 | ecosystem: Environmental > Terrestrial > Soil > Wetlands > Permafrost | place: Sweden: Abisko... | reverse complement strand
CGCCGGTCGCGCCGTTGGCGCCGTTGGCGCCGTTGCAGACGTAGGTGGCTTGGCCGGCGCCAACTTGAACAGCCAGGCCGCCACCGGCACAGTTCGGGCCGGCCGCAACCGGCGAGACGCTAGCGCTCTGGCCATCGGCGCCGTCGTTGCCCTTCGCGCCGTTGCAGACATGGGTTGGGGTGCCTGCGCCCACCTGGACGACCATGCCGCCGTTGGCGCAGTTGGCGCCAGCGGGTGTGACGACGGCGCTCTGGCCGTCCACACCGTCGCTGCCCTTCGCGCCGTTGCACACATAGCTTGGCAGGCCCGCGCCCACCTGAACTACCACGCCACCTTTCGCGCAGTTGCTTCCCGGAGACACAGGTGTCACAACGGCGTTCTGGCCGTCTATGCCGATGGTTCCGTTTGCCCCGTTGCAGATGAAGTTCGGCACGTCCGTGCCGGACTGGACCTTGACGCCGCCATTCTCGCAGTTTGCTCCGGCGGGCTCGGGCGTCACGCTTGGCGCCTGGTCCTCCGAGACCGGGTCGCCCTTCGTATCCGAGCAATCGGCAGTGAAGGCAAGCGCCGCAACGAGATGGAGCCCTACCATCAGGTTATGCATTCGCAGCATGCGGCGGTCGGGTCGCACATCCCGAACCTGTCGGAATGCCCCGTCTCTAAGATTGAGGCGTGGCCCTGCCACTACTCCCACGATTTGGCGTATGGCGCTCATATCTTCATGGTGCGCCTGGATTGTCAGCGAAGAATGACCCAAGATGGGTCATTCTTTGGCCAAGGTTAAGGGGTGGGTAACTGGCCTGGGCTACCCGATCTCCCGCCCACTCTGCCCGCGATATGCGGCCGGCCCGGGGCGCCCCGAGCTGCCTAGCCACTAGGCGCCGGGGCCGCGCCAAATGGCTTCGTGCTGGCCCATCCAGGTCAGTGCTGCTTCGAAGTCGGGGTGGTCACCCAGGTCGGCTGCCATCAGGCTGGGGGAAACATAGCGAAGTCCCTTGGCTTCGCTGGAACGGTGAAAGACGCTGCGGTCGGCGGGTTTCACCAGAATGCAATTGGCGTCCTGCCCAGCCGGGTGGAGAAGGAACTGGTCGACGGCTATGTCGACTTCTTCGACGTAGGTGACCGCTGTGGTCGGTAGCGCCGAGGCTGCGAGTCGGGCAAAGGCGACTTCTCCTGTCAGCGCGTGCAGGAACCCACTGCTGGACAGTCGTGACAGGTAGTCCGGAATTCCGCGCGTGCAGGTGAAGCGGAACAGGTCGCCGCGCATGGGCAGGCTCGTATCTAAAGACCATCGGCGCAGGATTTCTTGCCAGGCCACCGCCTCGATCTTTCCGCGCGGCTGACGCTGCACCAGCTGGGCGTTGGAAAGAAACGACAGCACGCGCGAGGTGTAGCTCGATTCGACCCGCGCAAGTTCGGCCAGCTCGCCAAGAGAATAGGGAGGTCGAAGATCGATGAGCGCGCGTGCCACCCGGCCCGCCATTTCACCGCCCAGCGAGCGTACAGCGCGCTCACTGCCGGGGGAGGCGCCGGTGCTGCCCTCGCGGTGAAGGGAAAGGCCGATGTCCTTCAGCTCGACCAGCGCATTCCCTGTGAGATCCACGAAGCCCATGCCGAAACCCCGCAAGCGCTCTTTCACGGCAGGCGCCAGGTAGGGCGAAATCAACAAGGCTGGGTTGGGAGCCTTGGCGACACTCGCCGCAAGGCCGCCCAGGTCGCGCGCCTCGACCCGCTTTCGCGCCAGGACCAGGCAGGTGATGCTTCGCTTGGTCGGATTGCGGATGACCAGCCAGGCGTCGGCGGGGACTTCGCGCTTCTCCAAGCCGGACTTGGCCATCGAGTAACCGTCGGGCAGTAGTTCTGCCAGGGCAGCAAGCCCGTCACGCAAAAGGCAGTCGGAAACAAGCGGCATGCATTCCGATCGTAGGTGCGCGCGGGCGCAAGCTCAAGACGAACTTGAGCCAAGCGAACGGAACACGCGTTCGAAGAGCGGCAGCGCACGTTCGATGGTGACAAGTGGCACAGTCAAGGTCAGGCGCATGTAGCCGCTGCGGCCAAAGCCCGTGCCGGGAACGGCCAGAACGCCTTGCTCGGCCAGCTTTTGGATGAAGGCGATATCGTCGGGTGCGGCAGCGCTCACTGGTGTCTTGCAGAAGACGTAAAACGCGCCCTCTGGTTTGCGCAGGTCGTAGCCGACGGCGGCAAGCCCGTCACACAGGCGATCGCGCTTTTCTTGGTAGCCCGCCACATCGACCGACACGGTGGGATTCTGGGCGACCACGCGTTGCCAGAGGGCGGGGGCGTTCACGAAGCCCAGCACGCGGTTGGCGAAGGTGCAGGCGCTGCGCAGGGTGGGCAGGTCGTGCAAACGCGGTGACAATGCCAGGTAGCCGATGCGCTCGCCCGCCAAGGCTTGCGACTTGGACCACGACGTACAGATGACCGTATTCGTGATGGCGGCGGCAACCGGGGTTTGCTTCTTTCCGTCGTAGACCAGACTGGTGTAGGGCTCGTCCGAAATCACCAGAATCTCGTGGTCGCACCGGGCAAGCAGCTCCTGAAGCTCGCCCAGAGTCGCGGCCGGGTAGACGCGCCCCGTGGGGTTGTTGGGCGTGTTGAGCAGGATGGCGCGGGTACGATCGGTGATGGCGGCGGCAATGGCTGCGATGTTGGGCAAAAAGTCCTCGCCGCTTTCGACCGGGACCATCTTGCCGCCGTGGTTGCCGATGTAGAACTCGTATTCCGAGAAGAAGGGCAGAAGGACGATGACCTCGTCGCCCGGATCGAGAATCGTCTTGAGGATGACATTGCAGGCGCCGGCCGAGCCCACCGTCATGACGATGTCAGCCGGGGAAAATGCCAGGCCCGTGTCTTGTCTCAGTTTGTCGGCGACGGCGGTTCGCGTTTCCAGCAGCCCCGCGTTGGGCATGTAGCCGTGACTGCCGGGCCGGTCGCTGGCGACGGCGCGCCGGAGCGCTTCGATGACCGGCGCAGGCGGTTCGACATCGGGATTGCCCAGGGTGAAATCGAAGACATTGTCGGCCCCGCGCTCCTGGCGCAAGCGGGCCCCTTCTTCGAACATGCGCCGAATCCACGATGCACGTTCCAGCTTTTCTCGGATGCTCTGGGCGACCATCAACGGCCCTAACCGCCCAGAATTTCGGTGGTCGACAGCACGCTGATGGCGGCTGCCTGCATGCGCGCGATGGCGGCATCCGGGTCGTCGAAGCGAAAGATCAGGACCGCCCGATCGTCGTGGCCGAAGGGAAACGCATACATGTATTCGATGTTCAGGGGCGATCCCTCCAGCGCCGCCAGCACGCGCGCCAGTCCCCCCGGCCGGTCCTCGACCTCGACGGCAAGGACCTCGGTGGTCTTGACGACGAAGCCCTTGTCTTCGAGCAACTTCGCCGCCTGGTCCGGTTCGGCCACGATCAGGCGGAGCACGCCGAAGTGCTGGGTGTCGGCGACGGAAAGCGCGCGCAGGTCGATGTGGTGGTCGGCCAGCAGTCGGCACGGCGCCAGCAGGTGACCCGGTTTGTTCTCGACGAAAAGCGAAAGCTGTTTGATCTTCATCCTACCGCCTGTCAATCACGCGCTTGGCCTTGCCTTCACTGCGCGCAATGGTTCGTGGTTCGACCAAGGTGACTTTGATGCGAATGCCCAGCACACGTTCCAGGGTATCACCCAGCCGGGTGGCCAGGGCTTCCATGGCACCGACCTTGTCGCTGAACAGCTGGGGCGTGACCTCGACCTGGACTTCGATCTGGTCAAGACCGTGCTCGCGGGTCAGCAAGATTTGGTAGTGCGGCAGGGTGCCCTCGATTTCCAGCATGGCCGCTTCGATTTGCGACGGATAGATGTTCACGCCGCGAATGATCAGCATGTCGTCGCTGCGTCGGCCTATGCGTCGCATGCGCCGCAAGGTGCGGCCACAGGGGCAGGGTTCGGGAATCAGGGCGCTGATGTCGCGCGTGCGGTAGCGAATCATGGGCATGGCCCACTTGGAGAGGGTGGTCAGCACCAACTCGCCTTCTTGCCCGTCGGGCAGGACAGCGCCGGTCTGGGGATCGATGATTTCGGGGTAGAAGTGATCCTCGAAGACGTGCAAGCCGTCGTGACAGGGGCACTCGACCGCGACGCCCGGACCGATGATCTCGGATAGGCCGTAGATGTCGAAGGGATCGATACTGGTGTTTGCCTGGATGTGCTTGCGCATGGATTCGGTCCACGGTTCGGCACCGAAGACGCCGATGCGCAGGGGCAGGGCCTTCATGTCGACGCCAAGCTGGGCGGCGCGGTCGACGATGTGCAGGAAATAGGTTGGTGTGCAGCAGATGGCGGTGACGCCGAAATCCTTCAGCACCATGATCTGGCGGTCGGTGTTGCCCCCGGAAATCGGGATCACCGTGGCGCCAATGCCTTCGGCGCCGTAGTGCGCCCCCAGGCCCCCCGTGAAGAGCCCGTAGCCATAGGCATTTTGCACGATGTCGCCCTCGTGGATGCCACAAGCGGCAAAACTGCGCACCATGACCTCTGTCCACACCGCCAGATCTTGCTTGGTGTACGCCACCACGATGGGTTTGCCGGTGGTGCCGCTCGAGGCGTGAAGGCGCACGATAGAGCGCAGCGGATCGGCAAAGAGGCCAAAGGGGTAGGTGTCGCGCAGGTCGGACTTGACGGTGAAGGGCAGGCGCGCGACGTCCGCCAGCGTGGTCAGGTCAGCCGGTGTCAGGGACCGTTCCTGCATGCGCTGCCGGAACAGCTCGACGTGGTTGTAGGTGTGGGCCACGATGGCGCGCAGGCGGTCCCATTGCAGGCCGCGCAATTGCGTCGGTGGCAGAAAATCCGGCGCACTGACGGGGTGAAAAGTAGGAGGCTGGTCCTTGGTCATGGCCCGCATGATGCGGCATCATACACAAAGCGCGCGACCATGGATCTGCCGTTTCCCATGTCGCCTGAACGGACGCTTGAAGCTCAGTGGGCGACGTGGCCGTAGTGCGCAAAAGCCTCCACATTGTCCGACGGGAGAGGGTGACAGTCGCTACTTTTCTAGGCAGGATGGGCACCCTATGAGCAACGACGTACTTCGCATTGGCATGCCCGCAGGCTCCCTCGCGGATCCCAACCGGGGCGGCAACCTCGTGCAACTCTTGGAACAGGCCGGTTTTCGCACCTCGGGCTACCAGTCCGGGGGGCCCAGCAAGTTCTCGACGGTCAACTTCCTTTACGGCTGGGATGGCCGCCCGCAGGAATTCGCCACCCAGCTGGCCATCGGCGAGCTGGACGTTGCCATCGCGGGCGACGACTGGATCCGCGAACGCGTCCTCGAGCTGAAGTACGAATACGACCAGCACATCGAGCTGCGTAGGGTGATGTCGCTGAACCGCGGTAGCGTGCGCCTGGTCGGCATCATTCGGCCCGACAAGGACTACAAGGACGCGGCGGCCTTCTTCAGGGCCCTGGGCAGCAGCAAACCGCTCATCACCGCGGTGGCCGAAATGCCCTACCTGGCCCTGGAATGGATCGGCAAGCGCCTGAAAGAAGTCGGTCTGGAGAAGTCGTTTACCGAGTTCTCGGTGCAGAAGTACTCGACGCCATCGAAGATCGAGGCTGGCGTGCTCATCTTCGAAACCTGGGGCAAGACCGAGGCTAAAGTACTGAACGGTGGTGCCGACCTGGGGCTGGAGATCACCCAAAGCGGCAGCGCCATCAAGAACTACGGCTTGCGCATCATCGACGAGGTCATGGAGTCGGGCACGTCGATCTGGGTGAATCCGATGATTCGCGAAGACAAGCCGAAGTACGACCTTCTGCGCATGTTCCTCATCAACTTGTATGGCGCCATCAACGCCGAGAACAAGGTGCTGCTGCTGTTCAACGTTCCGGTCAAGAACGCCCCCCAGGTCGAGGCCTACCTGGTGCAGAACAACCTTTTCGCCGACGAGCCCAGCCGCATCAGCGGCCAGTCCTACACCGAGTACAGCATCGAGGTCGACACCGCCAGCGCCAAGCTCCCCCTGGCCAAGATTCGCTATGACCTGGCCGTGATGGGTGCCCGTGGCATCGACACCATCCCTCTGACCTCATCCATTCCCGCGATCAATGCCATTGATGAATGGTAGTGGGGGCTGCCAGGGACTGCCTAGGGTTGCGATGAGTCGCAAGCATTCGGGCCGCCACAGGTGCTACAGGCCCGGGAGATGATGATCTTGTTCACGCCGGCTCGCTTGATTCTGTCACACGGCCAGCCGTAAAACGTGATGCTTGAGAAGTACTCCGTGAACATGTAGCCGTCGGTATTGTTCGGTTCAATCGGGCTATCGTCATCAAGACTAATCTGAACCCCGTTGAGGTCATGGGGAATGGGTGTCCTGCTATCGAGGCTGATGATGCATGCCTGTTGAGCCACATTGGAAACGAAATCATCGAGCTCCTTTTCGAGCGTTGCTTGTGTGGTGGCAGGCGTTGGGCTGATGGCCTTCACTCGTGTTTGCGCACCTGGTCCCAGCTGCTGACCGATCTTGAACATGCAGGAGTTGGCAGCGAATGAGACGCCGACTGGCAACATGAAGACATACACATGGTCGTTCACAAGGTTCGTCGTCGCAGTCGTTGCAAGGTCGCAAGGAGGGCTGCTGCCGGTGTTCGTGGCGCACGATGGGTCTGATGCAGTGACTAGCAGGACATACTGGGCATTCTGGTTCCCGCTTGTTCTGTAGACTTTAGCGAGCGCATCGTAGGACGGCGAATCGAGATTCGAGGAGAAGCAAGACGTGGCTGGTGCCGGGCCACATGAGATGGAATCTTTCACCCAAGGCCCAACGCTCACAGGTGGAGTCATGGATCCAGCGCAGCAGGTGTTCTGGGGGCACGCCGTAGTCATTTCTGCGGGGTTCGCCGGAAACTGTAAGAAACCAAAACTGACGGAGTACTGATAGCTATCGATTATTTTCGTCAGGGCATTGGCTGCTGCTAGACCGCGGGTCGTGCCGTCGAATGCCGCCTTCATGGCCGCCGAGCGGTCGAGCAAGAGCCATAGCGAGACAGGCTGCACAACCACTGAACCTATCGGCTTGGAGCCCAAGCAAGAGTTGCCCCGGTCCCCTGAAAAACCGGATTTCGCGTCTTTGGGAGATGCCAGGTCGGTTGTCGCAGGGGCATCGGAGACCGTCGCCAGCGCATCGGCGAACCCACTGTCTGGCAATGAATCGTTGATGACCAGGTCTCGCGGTTTGCATCCATTGAGGACGGCAAGCGTGAAGGCGAGCGTGAGGGCACGCCGGAGCATGGCAATCACTTGGCGTCGGAAGCCGCTTCGGTGGCCCGCAGTCGCTCGGCCAGACGCTGAACTTCACCACGTCGTTCGCTGTCGGGGTGGCGTGCCAGGAAGGCCTCGGCCTCGGCCAGGGCGGCGTGCACCTCGCCAACGTGGCTCAGCGTTTCGACGATCGATAGGTCGGTTTCGGTGCGCAGTAGGCCGGATGGGAAGCGCGTGCGGTACTTCTCCCAAAGCGCCACGGCCTGACGCGGATGGTTGAGATCGTAGCGCGTGATGCGTCCGAGCTCGTAGGCTGCGTTTTCCGCCGCCGGGCCATTTCCCTGTGCTGCGCGGTTGAGAATATCGAGGGCCTTGTTGACGTTACCGGCTTGCAAAGCGGCCTGCGCATCCAGCAAGTGCTGATCCGTTTGAATCTTTGCTCGGGGTGCCGTGCTGTGCGCCTTGCTCTGCTTCGGTGCTGGCTGCGCTGTCGAAGCATCGTCGGGGGAGAGGGGACCATGCCAGGCATCACCGGCAACCAAGCGCGTCGAGTGGGAACCTCGCCACACTTCGACCACACCTTCGGTCACCTCGACCCCAACTGTGCGGCTGGCCACGCGAACCTCGAATTTGGTTCCGACCACCGTAACCACGTAGGGTCCTGCCGTCACCGAGAACCGCCAGCCTGGGGGCTGATGAGGCACGGACAAGCGTGCGCTGCCCTGTTCGACCGCGGGGCGATGCTGCTTGTCCCACGTGATTGCGGAATTTTCGTCGAGCTCGGCCTCGGCACCGCCGCCAAGCGCAACCCGAGCTCGTTCACCCACGCCCGTGCGCACGACGTGTCCAGGCGCCCGTTCTGCCTCATCGAGCACAACCTGCTCCGGCAACGGAGAAGCCGGTACGGCCTCTGCCGGCGGGACGATTGCCACTGGCGATGGAGCCTGCGTGCTGTGGTTGACAAGGGCCAGCTGGGAGGTGGCTTTGCCTCGGAGATGCGGGTAAGCAAATACACCCGCGGCACCAAGCAACACGACCAGCGTCGCGCTGGCAAAAGCGAGAAGGCGGTAGGAACGGGGCGGCGTCAGCTCGGTAGCCTCGGCGATATTGGCCCACACCCGGCGATGGGTGATCTCGTCGCCAGTTCGCTTGGCCGCCTGGTCTAGACCATCGCGAATCAATTTCTCCGCTTCGCTTTGCGGTGATTCAAGCCACGTCATGGCACCATCCTCCTTGCCACCCGAACCATCTCGGCACGCGCGTGATGTAGGCGCGACCAAACAGTATTTTCGGGACATCCAACAACATCGGAAATCTCTTTTGCAGAAAGACCTTCGATTTCGAAGAGCACGAGGACGGTTCGCTTCTTTGCCGGCAGCTTGGCCAGCATGCGGTCCAGGGTTGCGACTTGGGTCGAGCGTTCGGAGGGGTCAACGAGGAGGTGATTGGATTCCTTCAGCATAACTAGTCGCATAAGCTCGCGTGTGCGTCGCCGTCGCCCCATGCGAATCGCATGGCGAGCAGCTATTCGGTAGATCCAGGTGGAGAGCTGAGCCTCGCCGCGGAAGTGGCGCAAGCTGCGGAAAACTGCAATGAAAATATCTTGGGCAGCATCTTCGCGCTCCTCGACGGGGACGCCGAGCGAGGCGGTGAAGCGGTGAACCGACGGCGCATAGCGGTCGTAGAGCGCCCGCCAGGCTGCCATATCCCCATCCCGGCACATCCGCACCAGGTCGGCGTCGGCCGCTGCATTGGACATGGGCAATGGGGTCTTCGTGAATTGCTTTTGTCCCATATCTGCCTTCGCCCTATTAGAGTCGTCGATGTCCAAAGTTCATCATCCCGATCAAAAGGAAATTCCAAGGCCTAGAGCGAGTATGACATAGGCGTAGGGCGCAGTAGTCGTAGACCAGACCTTGCTGGTGGTCACTATGTTGTAGCGCAGGATGGCAGCATTCCCACTCAGATCGAGCCGAGCGAAGAAATGCTCTTGAAAGAAGAGCAGATAGCTGGCTCGCAGGCCCCCCGTCGAGGCCCAAGCGGTCTGATTCTGAACTTTCGAGTTCACCGTGGCGTTCAACCATATGTATTCCAAGGCGATGGTCGGTCCGGCATACAGGCGACCGCGCCAGACCGACCACGCGAGCAGCGGTGCCACTTCCACCGCCGGATGGACGATGATGGCCGACCCCGTGCCCAAATCCGAGTTGTGGAAGATACCGTTGATGAGACTGGCCGACGTTTCCAGCCACAGCTGGGTGCCCGTCCGACGAGGGCTTGTGAGCGCGATCCCAGCGGTTAGCTTGAAGTCGTTGCTGGCGGGGTCCCATGATGAGCCAGGTGTGCGTCTGCCCACAGTGAAGGACAGTGCGTATCTTGCCGATTCGGGCGGGAGTTCCAGGTCCGACGGAGATGTGCCCGATGGGGATGTATTCGACGGGGATGGGCCCGATGGCGATTTGGATGTCCTTTCGGAGGGGGCAGCGACTGCGGCGCGAGAGGGCTCCGCCGGCTCCCGCGCGGCGGGCGGAACCGCTGCGGGCACCGCTTCTTTGGGCCGCTCGGGCGCCGCTTCTTTTGGCGTTGCGGGGGCGAGGGGGTTGGGCGGCTCGGGCACCACTGGTTTGGGTGCTGCGAGCACGGCGGGCTTGGGTGGCGGCGGCGCTGGGGTGGGCGCCGTGGTCTCTGGCTTGCGCTTTTTCTCCGGGGCGTTCGGCAGCTCGAGCTCGTCGAAATAGCGCTCGACGATTATCGCCACTGTGTCGGCGAGGGCCGCGCAATCGCGGGCGCGATCGCCGACCGGCGGGGGCAGCGTGCGGTAGATCCTCACGCGCCCGTTCTTGTCGATGAGGAAGAAGCTGGTATCGCCGGTGCCGAGGGCCGGGGACAGCACCAGGGTGAGCTGGTTGTTGGGATTCTGGTCGGGCGCGGACGCCAGCAAGTGGGGCACGTGCTTTTCCAGCGCCGCCGCGACCTGCGCAGAAGACGGGCAGTTGTCTTTGGGTCCAGGCGCAACCGTGACCAAGGCGGCTTGCAGGACCGCTCGGACGATGACCGGAAGAAAGCTCACGTGCACTCATGCCATTGTAACCGCGCCAGAGCGCAATACACAGAGCGTGCTTGAGAGGAAAGGCGCCTCCAAGGAATCCAGGATGCCAGGAAAGTAGGAAGGTAGGCGCGGGCTGCCGCCTGGCCCTCGGCCCGGCGGCGCGAACGGCACATATAGTCTCGGCCATTGACGATTGACGAGCCCTCTCCCCATGGACGTAAGATGCGTCCATGAAGCGCGGCCTGCCCTCGATCGCATGGATTATGCCTGCCTTGCTGCTGGTCCCTTCGGCGGCTGCGGCCCCCAAATTACTGAAGCCGTCGGGCACGGTGACCGCCGGTACCGGCACGCTCCACGACGCCTTTGCCTTCGACGAAACCGGCAGCAAGCTGGCCACCATCGAGTTTACTGCCCGGGGCGCCGTGCAATTCCTGGTCGGGCCCCCGGGGGGCAAGCAGCGGGCGACCAACATCGCCAGTTTCTCCGCCACGCCCGAAAGGATCCTGGGGCTTGGCGGCTACTGGTTCGTGATCTCGAACGAGGGTCAGCGGCGTGCTGCCATCTTCGATTCCAACGGCAAGCTTCGCCGAACCACACAGTCTTTCGATGACTGTGAGATTTCGTCATCGCCCAAGGCATTCGTGGCCTATTCCGAGCGGAAAGAACCAGGGGGCAATACCCGCTACAGCATTCAAGCCTACAAGCCCGACGGTGCGACGTTGATGATCCACGACCTTCTCGTCGATGGCGGTGGCACCATCGCCGGCAGCGACGGTGCCGTGTTCCTGGGCTTCACGCAAAGCCACTTTGCCGCCATGGTGCAAGTCCCCGGCGCGTACAATCGCAAGACCGACGTACGCCAGCCGCCTCAGTTCGCCCTTTACGACATCAAGAGCGGCAAGATCGGTCCGGGCAAGCTTCCACCCAAGCTCGAGAACTTCCTCGACTACGTTCGCAAGCGCAGCGAGAAGCCCGACCTTGCTGCCGTCATCGTGCTGGCCGACGGACAGAAGGGCTACGAATTGGTTGGTCCTGGCGAGAAGGTTCGCCCGATCGACCTCACGGTGCCGACCCAGGACTACGACCAGTCCTCGCTGCAGCAGCGCCAGGTTGGCAGCAAGGTGGTGTTCTCTCTGGTGGCCGACCGCCCCATGCAAAAGCGCGGGGACATGGCCGAGTCGGGGCGCTATGCCCTGGCTTTCTTCAGCCTGGATCCGGCCAGCGGCAAGGTCAGCGTGATTGGTGAAATCCCGCTACCCGACAAGCAGCCTTACCCTTGGTCTGCGGGCGGGAACAAGATCGCCATTTCACGCAAGACGCCTGACAACAACCACGAGGTGGTCATCTATTCGCATTGACGATTGGCGTCGGCAGGGGTGCCGACCAGGCGCTGGGCTTCCGCGGTCGACCGCAATACGCAGTCTTCGATGGCCAAACCGCCAAAGTAGTTGCCCGTGATGAAGAGGGGCGTGCCCGCGATACTTTCGTCGAGGGCGCGCACGATGTCCGTATGACCGAGCTGGGGCGAGGGCAGGGACGAGGCGTGCTCGGCCACGTGGACGAAGCGAGCCGGGACGACACGGGTGACAGTGGCGATGCGGTCGAGCCGCTCTTGGGGTGAAAGGCCGGCTTTGAAGTGGAAGGCAAGCGCGCGGTAGCGCCCGTCCGGGATCACATCGCGGCTGACCGCGGAAAAGAAGACATCGTCGATGGGAACCAGCCCAGCCAAGCGCGCCAGCGGAAGGTCGTGTTTGTCGAAGACCACCCCCGTCGACACCAGCGCCGCAGTACGGATGCGCGCCAGCGCCGCCGCCGCGGCGGGTGCCAGGGACGAAAGCAACGAGGCCGCCGTATCCGAGGGAAGGGCCAGCGCGACCCGTGGCACGCTGGTGCTGCTCCCATCTTCGCCATGGACCACGAAACCCTGCGCCGTGCGCTCCAGGCTGCGTGCGCCAGCGCTCAGTCGCAAGGTGATGGGCTGCTTGTGGACCAGGCCGTCGACGAGGGTCGAAAGGCCACCCTTCAGGGTGAAGCTGCGCGGGGTGTCTTTGCGGCGTGGCCGTTTCTTGAACAGCATGGTCGCGGGAAAGTCCTCGGCACGTTGCGAAGGCACGGCGGAAAGTAGCGGCGCGAAAACCCGTTGCCAGTTGCGTTTGCCCACCAGTCCCCCGTAATATTCGCCGACGGTGTGGCCGTCCTTGCGTGCGGTGAACGCCCGCCACGACGACAGAAACAGCTCGCCGAGCGCCAGCTGCGAGGGCACCGAGCGCACTTTTCCCTCGACCAGCAGGCGGTAGGGAGCTTTTTGACGGCACAGGATCTGGTCCTCGAGCGCGAGTGCCTTCATGATGTCCAGCAGCGAGCCGTACGAGTTGTAAAGGGTGTGGGCTCCTAGCTCGAACCAGAAGGGATCGACATCGCTTGCCGCCGCCGACATGCGCACTGTGTGCAGGCAGCCACCGGGTTGGGGGGCCTTTTCAAGCACCAGGGTGCGCAGCCCCGCGCCGGCACAGCGGTGCGCAAAGGTCAACCCGCTGATTCCGGCCCCCAGAACCGCAATATCGAAAGAGACAGCCATGGTGAATGTCTACGGCGCCAGCCCTACGCTTGTCCACCGAGCTTTGCTACGTCAAAGCCATGGGTGAACGCTTGCGTGCGGTGGTATCCTCTGCCCGACGTGTTTCCGTTTGGCAGCAACCGCAAGGAGAGTGGTCTAGTCGTGGCACCGTTGCCCGCGCGAGAAGAAAAGGCTCTGTTCGTTTGCAAGGCGGACGGCCTGGTTCTGGCGTGGAATGAGGCTGCCGAACGGCTCTTGGGATTTTCCGGTGCGTCCGGCGCCGAAAATGGACTGGATCAGTCGCTGAATCTCGAGGAATCGGCGTCGGACCTTCTTCACGCCCTCCTGACGGAAGAGCTGCGGGCCCATCGCCCGCTGGCCGTTCGTGCCGGAAAGGGGGCGGCGCGGTCCGTTTTCGTGTCGGTGATGGCCCTCAAGACAGTCAGCGACGGCGGCGACCAGCCCGCTCCGTTTCTCTGCATGGCGTGGGATGCGGAAGACAGTTCGGCCCAGGCCGGGACACCAGACAGCTTGCCCGTCGTCGCTCCTCCTGATGTCGGCCCTGCCGGCGAGGCCTCTGCTGCACCCCAGGTTGGGGTGGGCCCGTTGCCGCGGTTCGTGCCGCCGGAGGCGGGCGGTGGCGTGGTTCTTCTTGTCGAGGACAACTCGATGGTGCGCAGGTCAATCTCGACGACCTTGCGCGGTATGGGGTTCGAGGTCCTTGCCGTCGATAGCGGCGAAAAATGTCTCGAAGCCTTCAATGACCTGAAAGTCCCGCTGGCTCTCCTCATCACCGACGTCGTCTTGCCAAAGATGAATGGCAAGGAGCTGATCGAGCGTATACGCCTTCTGCAGCCCGGCTTGCCGGTGTTGTTGATGTCCGGATACGATCGGTCGACGCTGGCCAGTCGCAAGTACCCCATTTCCACCGAGCACTTTCTGCAAAAGCCTTTCGACTCCACCGACCTGGCCCAGGCGGTTCGCCAGGCCCTCGGTGTTGTAGTCTAGGCCGAACCTCGATGAAGAGTCTTGCGCGAACCTTGGTTTGGACCGTCGTGGCCGTGCTTGGCGCCGCTGCGTATGCGGTGATTGCCCTGCGTCGGGGCGAGCCCCTCAACGCCGCTTGGCTGATCGTTGCAGCGCTGTGCACGTACGCCGTCGGTATTCGTTTCTACGCCAAGTGGATTGCGGCCAAGGTGCTGATGTTGGACGACTTGCGTGCGCCGCCAGCCGAGGTTCACGACGACGGACGCGACTTCGTGAAGACCAACAAGTACGTGCTTTTTGGTCATCACTTCGCCTCCATCAGCGGTCCCGGACCTTTGGTGGGCCCCGTGCTTGCCGCGCAATTCGGCTACCTACCGGGCACGTTGTGGATCTTGATAGGCGCGGTGCTGGGGGGGGCCGTGCAGGACTTCATCATCTTGTTTGCGTCGGTCCGGCGCGACGGCAAGTCACTGGCTGAAATGGTTCGCGAAGAGGTCAGCGGGCCTGCGGGGACCATCGCCATGTTCGCCATCCTGGGCATCCTGGTGATCCTGGTGGCCAATTTGGGTTTGGTGGTGGACAACGCCTTGGCCGAAAGTCCGTGGGGCGTGGTTACCACCGCCATGACCATGCCCTTCGCCATGGTGATGGGCCTGTATCTGCGCTATTTGCGCGTGGGCCGGGTGATGGAAATGACCGTCATCGGGGTGGTCTTCCTGGCGCTGGCGCTGCTGGCCGGTTTTGCCGTCAACCATCACCCCACGCTGGGGCCGCTGTTCACGCTCAGCAAAGAAAAGCTGGTCATTTGCCTCATCGTGTACGGTTTTGCCGCCAGCGTCCTGCCGGTGTGGTTGCTGCTGGCGCCGCGCGACTATCTGGTGACCTTCCTGAAGATCGGCGTCGTCATCCTGCTGGCGGTTGGCATCGTCGTCGTCCTGCCGCCCATCAAGATGCCGTGGCTGACCAACCCGGCCAGCTTCACCGGCGGTATGCGACCGGTGGTGGCCGGCAGCCTGTTTCCGTTCTGTTTCATCACCATCGCCTGCGGCGCCATCAGTGGCTTTCACTCGCTTGTTTCCAGCGGTACGACGCCCAAGATGGTCACCCGCGAACGCACGGTGAGCACGGTGGGGTACGGCGCCATGTGCTTGGAAAGTTTCGTCGCCATCATGGCCATGATCGCCGCTTGCGTGCTGGATCCCGGTGTCTATTTCGCGGTCAATGCCCCCGTCGGCCTGGTGGGTAGCTCGCCCCAGGCGGTTGCCCAGGCGGTCTCTGCGTGGGGCTTCCCGGTCAGTGCCGACCAAATCGGTGCCCTGGCCAACGCTATCGGCGAGAAGAGCGTCCTGGCCCGAACCGGCGGTGCGCCGACGCTGGCCATCGGCATGGCCAGTATCTTTCGCGCCATCATCGGCGGTGATGCCGCCACGAAGCTTTGGTACCACTTCGCGCTGATGTTCGAGGCCTTGTTCATCTTGACGACCGTCGATGTGGCGACGCGCATCGGTCGTTTCCTGATCCAAGAGCTGGGCGGCCGTGTGTGGTCGCGTGCGGGCGACACCAAGTTCTATCCGGCCAACATCGGTGCAAGTCTGCTGTTTGCCGGCGCCTGGGGTTACTTTCTCTATGCCGGGGTCAAGGATCCTTTGGGCGGCGTCAATTCGTTGTGGCCGCTTTTTGGTATCGCGAACCAGCTGCTTGCGTGCGTGGCCCTGTGCCTGGCAACCACCATCATCATCAAGTCGGGGCGGGCGCGCCTGTCACTGGTGGCGCTGGTGCCCTTGCTGTGCCTTGGCACGGTGACCTTTGCGGCGGGCATCGAGAAGATCGTGCATCCCAACCCGCGCATAGGTTTCCTGGCCATGGCCAACAAGCTGGGCGCGGACATAGTGGCGGGCAAGGTGCCGGCCGGCAAGCTTGCCGCAACCAAGGCCCTGATTTTCAACAGTCGACTGGATGCCCTGGTGGCTGGGATCTTTCTTTTGCTGGTGGTGGCCATCTTTGCCGTGTCGGTGCGCGAGTGGCTGCTGGTGCTCAGCCGGCGCAAGCCCGCGCAGCTGCACGAAACACCACCGGTGTGGCTGCCCAAGATCGTCATTGCGTCCGAGAATCAGAGACGTTGGTGGCAGCTGGGGCAGGCGATCTTCATCCTGGGCGCTCTGGCGCGTGAGCTGTCCGGGGAAGCAGCGGCGGCGCGCAGCCAACTGCCTGCCGACGAGGCGCTGAAGCAAACCCTGGCGGACAAGTACGACAATCCGCACGGGCCCACGCGATGTTGTTAGCCTTTGGGTCGGCACAGGCCGGCCTGGCAGGACCAGACATCCGTTCGGGGGCAGTCATCGTCGTTGGTGCAGGGGAGAAGACAGACGGGTTCGTTGTCGGCGGCGCTGCTGTCACAGGTAAGGCCGGTGTCGCACGTGCCGGTCGACGTGAAGCCGCCCGTGCCGCATAACAGCGACCCGGTGCATGGCATACCGAGCTTGCCGCAAGTGCCGGCGCTGGCGGCTTGCCAGGCGAGGGCGCCGTAGTCGGCAAGGGTACAATGGATGCCCTTTGCTTCGCTGCCTAGCGACGCCGACATCAACTTGGTCGACTGTTGTGCCTTGCAGGTGTCGATGGCGATGGCGACGGGCATGGCCTGGTCGGCGGTCATCTTTCCGTGGATGTCGAACGACCAGTCATACATGCACTTGCCACACGAGGCGACCCTACAAGAGGGGTTGTCGATGTGCAGTTCCAGGGTCCCGTTGGCCGTCAGGGCCGAATCGCCAGCCCAGGTGGCGCCGCAAGCGTCGTCGAAGTTGTAAAGGTCGATCTTCACCTCGTCTGCGGCGACGCGCTGCCAGGCCACGCAGCGAAGCCCGTCCAGCCCAGCCTCGCTGTCGATGGCGAGCAGGCCATAGCGGTGGGCCATCATCTGTCTGGCGGCCGTGTCCTTCTTGCAGGCACTGCTGCTGAACAGGACCTTTTGCAAGCCCGGCCCTGTTGACGTGTTCGTGTCATCGCTCGATCCACAGGCCGCCAAAGTACCTAGCAACAGCCCCACCCACGCGCATGATCTAGTCGGCATGGATCGATGCTAACCCCGGCGTTTTGGGCTGTCTACCTCGCGTCCAAGCGCAAGGGGCGGCACTGGTGATCGAAGGCACCCCTTGGCGGGACAGCGGCGGTCGACTACCTTGGGGGCATGGAATCCGTACGCTCTCTCATCATCGGCGCAGGCGTCAGCGGCCTGGCCACGGCCGCGGCGCTGGCCGAGCGCGGTGACGACGACTACCTGGTGCTCGAGGCGGATGCCGAGATCGGCGGCTACTGCAAGACCATCAGGCGCAACGGCTTCGTGTGGGATTACTCCGGGCACTTCTTCCAT
>Ga0302323_100001840_pt1 | contig 17226 bp, 16 predicted proteins | sample Fen_T0_3_FD_201950 | JGI IMG/M metagenome (GOLD analysis project Ga0302323, IMG submission 201950) | Peat permafrost microbial communities from Stordalen Mire near Abisko, Sweden - Fen_T0_3 | ecosystem: Environmental > Terrestrial > Soil > Wetlands > Permafrost | place: Sweden: Abisko... | reverse complement strand
TAGGCGCCGACCGGCGGGTTAGCTCAAATCTGATAGTCGTCGGGCTGCTCGCGAACCCTGAAGAACTCGCGGTGAACCAGCGAGCGAACCCGACTGAAGCTGTCGGTGGTCCGGTCACGCGGGCGGGGCAAATCGATGGGGATGGTCTTGCGCACGGTCCCTGGACGGTTGGACATCACGGCGACGCGGTCGCTCAGGAACACGGCCTCCTCGATGTCATGCGTGACGAGCACCACTGTGGTTCCCTCGCTTCGCCAGATGCTGAGAATCTCCTCCTGCAGCTGCATGCGCGTGAAGGCGTCCAGCGCCCCGAAGGGCTCGTCGAGCAGCAGCACCCTGGGCCGGTTGATCAGCGCCCGGGCGATAGCCGCTCGCTGGGCCATGCCGCCCGAGAGCTGGTGAGGATAGGCCTCTTCGAACCCCTGTAAGCCAACCAGGCGCGTGTAGTGGAGCACCTCGTCCTCGGCGACCTCTTCGAGCCCGAAGGCCACGTTGTCGAACACGGTAAGCCACGGAAAAAGTCGATGCTCCTGGAAGACCAGCCCACGGTCGATTCCCGGATGAATGATCGGGACGCCGTCGAGCGATACCCGCCCCGCCTCCACGGTTTCGAGCCCTGCGATAATCCGCAGTAGGCTGCTCTTTCCGCATCCGCTGCCGCCCACGATCGCAATGAACTCGCCAGCCTTCACGTCCAAGGAGATGTCGGTCAAGACCTTGAGCGAGCCCGAGGACCCGACATAGCTCTTTTGCAGATCCTCGATGAGGAGTCGCCCTGGCCGGGCGTCCTTCGGTTCAGTCATCGTCTTCCCGTACCACAACCATGTCTTGTATTCCAGACATTAATCTCGTATACAACGCCCATGGCTCAAGCATTGAAAGCGCGCCTCCGCAGCGACGAGTTGTCGTTTTCCCAGGTGGTTGAGAAATACCCCACCGTGCCCCGACTCATAACCCTGAAGATCGACGTCCAGCGGCGCGGCGTGCACTACACGGAAGAGGCTCTCCGCCAAGTCGATGAGCAGAAGCACCAGCTGCGAGGCACCTACATCTTTGGTTCGCGCGACGCGGCCTTGACGCCAGTCCCGGAGTCGCTGGTCCTGCGTGACGGGACCACCATTCTCACCGACCCTACCCCGCTGCCGCAGAGTCCGTACCTGGTCGACTTTTCGAACGGAGAGTTCGTTCTGCGCGACGACGCAGAAACGCTGGAGACCGTCGACCTGTGGCCGCAGCCCGCTTACTACGGGAAGGCCACCCGTCGCGGCACGCAAATGAAGTACGTCGTCACGGCGCGTCCTCAACGGCTGAACATTTTCACGTCGAACTTCTGCCACTTCTGGTCGAACGACAAGGGATGTCAGTTCTGCGACATCGTCACGCACCTTCAGCAGCAGAAGAAGGAGTGGGGGATCCCTACGCGACTGGATCCTCAAGACGTGGAAGAAACGCTCCGGGAAGCGCTCAAAGAGCCGGGACGGTTCACCAGCATCTGCCTGACGTCAGGGAGCGACACCCGGGGGGACGAGCTGTTCGATCGAGAGGTCGACTACTACATCGAGACGCTGCAAGCGGTGGGTCGGGTGTTCAAGACCAAGCGCTTTCCCAGCCAGCTCATCGCATCGGCGTTCACCGAGAAGCAATTGGCGCGCCTTTACGAGCAAACCGGTCTTACCAGCTACACCTCTGACTTGGAGGTGCTGAGCGAGCGGCTGTTCAACTGGATCTGCCCTGGCAAAGCCGAGCGGGTCGGCTACCGCGAGTGGAAGCGCCGGTTGGTGGCGGCCGTCGACATCTTCGGCCGCGGCAACGTGGGCACGGGCCTGGTTGGCGGCGTCGAGCTGGCCAAGCCGAACGGATTCACCAGCGAAGACGAAGCACTTCGGTCGACCCTCGAAGAGGCCGAGGATCTGGCCAGCCACGGCGTCACCACGGTGTTCATCGTGTGGGTCCCTCGACCGGGTTCCATGTTCCGCGACCAGACCAACCCATCCCTCGAGTACTACGTGCAGCTCGCCAAAGGGCTTCACGACCTTCGTGTTCGCTACGGCCTGAGGGTCGACTTCGACGATTACCGCCGCTGCGGAAACCATCCCGACAGCGACCTGTCCCGCTTGCTTTGAGAAACTACCCAAGGAGCATCATGAATTTTCGCAGCGCCCTCAAGACAGCAGCTCTGGCGATTCTTGCCGTCGCGGCTTCTTCGTTCTCGTCGTCCGCGCACGCCACCGAATTGCGCATAGCCACCCAGCCCGCGCCCCTGTACGCGCCCATCTTCGTGGCGAAGCAAAAACACTGGCTCGAGGATGAGCTCAAAAAGGACGGGGTCACGGTCAAGTGGTCGTCATTCGTCGCCGGTCCGCCCGAGAACGAGTCCTTCGCGGCGGGCCAGCAGGACGTCGGTGTGATGGGCGATACGCCCGCGATCATCGCACGTGCAGCCGGACAGAATACCCGCATCGTAGGCATCTCCGCGGTCGGCCCCAAGGCGCTGGCCTTGGCGGTGCCGAAGGATTCCCCGCTCAAGACGGCCGCCGAGCTGAAGGGCAAGCGCGTGGCCGTCACCAAGGGCTCATACGCGCACCATCTGCTTTACGTGATCCTCAAGAACGCTGGATTGCAGTTCTCCGACATCAAGCTCGTGCACCTGCCCCCAGCGGACTTGGTCAGCGCCTTCCTTCGAGGCGACGTCGACGCCGCCTCGACATGGGAACCCTATCTCAGCAAGCTGACCGAGAGCGGTGCCCGTATTCTCGCCGACGGAACCGGCATCAAAAAGGGCGAGCTGGTCATCATCGCAGTCGACGAATACGCGAAGAAGAATCCCCAGCTCGTCGAGAAGGTCCTTCGCATCTATCAACGGGGGTATGAATACATCAAGGCCAATGCGAAAGAGGCCGCCGAGCTGATTGCGCCGGAGGTCAAGCTCACGCCCGCTCAGCTCGGCCCCGTCCTCGCCAAGCTGGACTTCAGTCCGGTAATCCGACCCGAGCATGTGGACGAGCTGAGAAAGACCGAGGAGTTCCTGCGCACTCACGAACTGACCAAAAATCCCGTGGACGTCGACGCCTTCGTCGATGCCCGGTATCTCAAGTCGGCCGGACTAAAGTAATGGCGGCGCCCTTTCACCTCGTGCTCGTCAACCCCGCGTTCTTCGACGGGGACGAGTTTCGCAACCGATTCGAGGCGTACCTCGAGTGGATCAAGGGGGGCAACCTGTACGTGGCCCCCTTCGAGCCGCCCCTCGGGCTGGCATACCTGGCGGCCGCCCTCAAAGCCGTCGGACACCGCGTGACCCTGCTCGACATGCAGGGTTCGATCATGGATGCGGAGGCGCTGGCCAAGCAGCTCGTCGAGCTGGCGCCCGATCTCGTCGGGGTGACCGCGATGACGACGACCTTGCCCGATGCCGTGAAGGTGGCCCGAACCGCACACCGGGTCCTGCCGGACGTCCGGGTGGTGTTAGGGGGAGTTCACCCGACGCTCGATCCCGACTCGGCGTTGGCTGATGCCAGCGTGGACTTCGTGATCCGTGGCGAGGGTGAAGCCGCGCTTCCACAGCTCATCGAGGCGCTGCAGGGAAAGCGCCCCATGGCTCAGGTGGATGGACTTTGCTACCGGGGCGAGGGCCGCACGCAGATCAAGTCTAAGGCACCCCCCATCTCGGACTTGGACAGTTTGCCCATGGCCGACTACGACGCCTTTCCAGTCGGGCGCTACATCGAGCACAACGCCTATCTGCGGGGAATGCGCGGCATCTCCATGCTGATGTCCCGTGGCTGCCCTTATCAGTGCACCTTCTGCGCGGTCCACGAGACGATGGGGCGCAAGTGGCGCCCGCGCTCGGCCCGCAAGATCATCGAACAGATCGAAGATCTACGCGACCGCCACCAGATCCAGGGCGTGTGGTTCAAGGACAGCATCTTCAACCTGAACCGCACCTGGGTCGAGGAGTTCTGCCAACTCATGATCGAGCGCAAGGTCGGCGTCACGTTCCAGGCGCTGACCCGCGTCGACCTTATCCGCGAAGACGAGCTGAAGCTGCTCAAGCAAGCCGGCCTGACGCAGCTCGATCTCGGCATCGAAGCCGGCTCGGTCAAGACCCTGCAGCGCCTCAAGAAGGGCATCACGCCCGACCGCATTCGTGACCAGGTCGCCCTGGCCAAGCGCTACGTCAAGGTCTTCGGGTTCTTCATGATCGGCATCCCCGGCGAAACCGAGGACGATATCCGCGAGACCTTCGCTCTCGCAAAGGACATCCAGCTGGACCGATGGACGTGGAGCATCTACAGCCCACTGCCAGGGTCGGCGCTGTTCGAGGACTTGGTCCGGGACGGCGTGGTGAAGCCGGGTGAGCTGCAATACGACCGCATTCACTTCACCGACGCGTACGAGGGCGTCTGCCAGGTGGCCCCGCAGCGTCTGAAAGAGCTGTACCGCGAAATCAACGACTACTTCTGCCAACGCGCGCCGGTCGCGCAGGCAGGCTGACAGGAGCCCCCCATGAGCGTCCCATTGACTCCCGAGATCATTTCGCTGCTCCAGGATCCGAGCACGGTCAAGGTTCTCACCACCGTCGATGGCGACGGCGTTCCACACACCGTGTTCAAAGGTTCGTTGCGCGCCGATGAATCGGGAAACCTCCAACTGCTCGAGCTCATCGAGAGCTCGCGAACGAATCGCAATCTGGTACGCAGCATCTGGTACAACCGCCCAGTCTCCGTCTTCCTCAAGGGGAAAGACTCCCGCTGCTTTCAAATCAAGGGCGTTCCCATCAAGACCCACGTGTCAGGCCCGGTCTTCCAGAAGCACTACGTGGCGATCCGCGAGCGGTTGGGCGATGTCGACCTGGCAGGGGTGTGGATCATCAGGCCCGACGAGATCATCGATGAGACGCCGGGCGTCCGACGCAAAGAGGAAGACGCGGCTCACCCGGTCTTCGTCCATCTAGATCGCTTGGTGTCGAACTAGCCCATGCCCCCTGACGTAGCCCGCGCAGCCTTGGCGCCCGAGATTGCCCCGACGTCGACGCCGCAGCCTGCCTCGCTCCGGCATCCCGAGAAGACCAGCAATCTCCTGGAGCAGGGCCGGCGGCACTCCACGAAGCTATTCCAGTACTTCCTCCTGCCCGCCGCCACGGTGGTCCTATGGGAGGCTCTGTGCCGGGCCAATCTGATTCGCGTGATCGCGCTGCCCGCCCCGAGCACGGTGGCGGCAACGCTGTGGTCGTTGTGTGCCTCGGGACAAATGTTCCTGCACATCGGGGTCAGTCTCTTGCGGGTGCTGGAAGGGTTTGCCTGCGCCACAGCGCTGGGCCTTGTCCTTGGCGTTGGGGTCGGGGTCTCGACGACCTTCGCGCGCATGACCGACCTCATGATTCAGATCATGCGGCCCATCCCCCCGATCGCGTGGATCCCGCTCGCCATTCTCTGGTTCGGCATCGGCGAAGCTTCGAAGGTCTACATCATATTCCTGGGTGCGCTCTTTCCCATCATCGTCGGCGCTGTGGACGGCATTCGTCACACGGATCGCCGGCACCTCGAGGTCGCGCGTGTGCTGGCGGCCTCCCGTCCGAAGCTCATCCGCAAGGTGATCTTGCCGGGAGCCATGCCGACGATCCTCACCGGCGTTCGCATCGGCCTGGCCAACGCCTGGGTTTGCGTCGTGGCCGCCGAGCTCATCGCAGCGGAGCGCGGCGTAGGCTACATTATCGTGGACGGGCGCGAGATGTCTCGTCCTGACCTCGTCATCGCGGGCATGATCTCCATCGGTCTCATAGGCAAATTGATGGATGTTCTCCTGCGCCGGCTGGAACGACGACTGCTGCCATGGCGAGAGGGCAACGCGTGACGAAGGATGAGAGGACTGCGCTATCGAAAGGCCGCCGTCAGGCCGCCGCTCCCGCGACTGTCGCCTCTGGCACCTCCACCAAGCGTCCGGTCTCTACCTGGTAGATGTACCCGTAGATGGGAATGTGCTTGGGTACCAGCGGGTGAGAACGAAGTCTTTGAACATCTTCGAGCACACTCTGTGACTGATTCTCGATCGCGAGCCAGTCGACGTAGTTGCCTTCTCGCGACCCCGGCCCCTTCCCCGAGTCCTTCCAAGCCCCCCCCTCGTACGACGCCGTCTTCAGGCTACTGGACAACAACCCCCGGATGACCTGATCGGAAAACAACTCCATTCCACAATTGGAATGGTGGACGACGAACCACTCGCGGGTTCCAAGCAGCTTGTAGGAAATCACGAGCGAGCGAATTGCGTCGTCGCTCGCTCGTCCGCCAGCGTTTCGAATCACGTGTGCATCCCCCTCTCGAAGCCCAGCCAACTTGGCCGGATCGATACGTGCATCCATGCACGTCAAGATCGCGAATCCTCGGGCCGGAGGTAGCGCGAGCTTGCCTTTTTCGCCAAAGCTTGCCGCGTATGCAGCGTTTGCTTGAAGAACCTCGTCTCGAATCTGACTCATGTGAACTCCCTTCGATGCCGCCATGGACGCCTCGTTCGGTATAGCGGACATTTGTCTAGTATCAAGTCTTGGCGTGGCGACTGTAGCTGCAGTGGCAAGAGTGGGACGACAACGTTTCAGCTGCTATCTTTTGGACCGATGGTCCGGTCATTCGCCCGCGAAGGTGGAGAAGATGTACGGGAAGAGAGTCGGCCAGTCGATGGCGCGCCACTCGACCGAGGACCTTCCGCACACCACTTGCACGTCATGGCCAAGCCAGTCGGGCCGATCTGCAACCTGCAATGCTCCTACTGTTTCTACCTCGACAAGGAACGCCTCTACCCGTCCCCGCACACTTTCAAGATGTCGGAGGAAGTCCTGTCGCAGTACATCCGCCAATATATAGACTCACAACCGGGCCCCGAGGTGAGCTTCGCCTGGCAGGGTGGAGAGCCGACGTTGCTGGGAACGGCCTATTTTCGGCGAATCGTGGAGCTGCAGCGCGAATTCGGAGCCGGACGTACCGTCACCAATTCCTTGCAGACCAACGGGACGTTGCTTGACGACGAGTGGTGCCAGTTCCTTGGCGACGAGCACTTCCTCGTCGGTATCAGTGTCGACGGTCCCCGCGAGCTGCACGATCGCTATCGCGTGGACCGGAAGCAACAACCGACCTTCGACAGGGTCATGCGCGGCATCGAGCTGCTGAAGCGCCACCAAGTTGCGTTCAACACGCTCACCGTGGTGCATCGGGAGAACGCTCGCCAGCCTCTCGATGTGTATCGCTTCCTCAAGGGAATCGGTGCCCAGCACATGCAGTTCATCCCGCTCGTGGAGAGGACAGGCGAAAGCGGGCAACTATCCGCGCCGCCCATGGCCGACGAGCCTGCCGCCTCCGTCACGCCATGGAGCGTCCTGCCTCGCGACTACGGTGACTTTCTCGTCACCGTCTTCAACGAATGGGTGCAGCGTGACGTCGGCCAGATCTTCGTCCAGACCTTCGAAGTGGCGCTCGGGAACTGGATGGGGCTGGGCTCGAGCCTCTGTATCTTCGCCGAAACATGTGGTCACGCCGTCGCGCTGGAGCATAACGGCGACGTCTATTCGTGCGACCACTACGTGTTTCCTCGCTACAAGCTCGGCAACGTGCTCGAGGACAGCCTCCACGCGCTCGCGTCCCTCCCCGAGCAGAAGCGCTTCGGCGACGCCAAGCGAGACACGCTGCCGGGCTACTGTCGCACGTGCGAGGTGCGCTTCGCCTGCAACGGTGAATGTCCGAGAAATCGCTTCTTGCACACGCCCGACGGCCAGCCAGGCTTGAATTACCTGTGCGAAGGCTACCGCCACTTCTTCCGCACCATCGACCCCGCGATGAAGGAATTGGCCAAGCTCCTGCGCTCCGGGCGGCCGGCAGCCGAGATCATGCATCCCCCGAAGGCCGCACCATCCCCACGCCTCACGGCATCGCCGAGTGGCATCGCCCGCAATGCGGCCTGCCCCTGCGGCAGCGGCCGCAAATTCAAGCGATGCCACGGGCGGAGCGCCTAGACTAGGCGTCGCTGGCCTGAACGACGGACACCACCGACAGCGGGACAGGGCCGTCGAAGGTCATCTCGATGATGCCCTTTGTGGCCAGGGCCTTCACGTGTTCGAGCAGGCGTGGGTTCGGTCGGCCCTCTTTCACCGGGAAGAATTCGACCTGCTTGCGCGCTAGCTCGTCGACCTTCCGGTATGTCCTCTTCAGCGCCTCTCTCGCCGCCGGCACGTTCGACCAGTGTGGCAATAGCAGCAAAAGCTTCCCGCCCTTTTTGAGGTAGGGCTTGGCCTCGACGATCGAGCGAATCACCAACCGCGATCCGTCGTCCCCGCCGTCGGTGGCGATCTGCATCCCCACGGACAGTCCCCAGTCGTCGCCTTGCAGATACGGCACCGCGGGCGGATGAACAGTAATAAAGTCGAAGCTCTCCTTGGCAAGTCCGTCGTACAGACTGGCGTTGACCACGGAAACCGCGACGTGATTCCGTCGGGCGTTTCGACGAGCAGCCTCGAGGGCGGCCTCGTTGATGTCGGATACCCCCACCTGACTTTCGGCGACGTACTTGGCCACGGCAATTCCGACGACGCCGCTTCCCGTGCAGGCATCGAGCACGTGCGCGCCCCTGGGGATCACTTTTACCGCATGCTCTGCCAACAACAAGCTTGCGGGTTTGGGGGCATATACATTCTCGTCGTCGGTCTCGAACTCCAGGTCGCGCCAGACTATCGGCCCGATTTGGCTCATGGCGATGGCTCCTTGGTCTGCGGTGGTGGTTGAAAGCGCTCGCGCAGCCCCTCGGGAACTGGTGGAAAGGTCTTGAGGCTTTCCTGGAATTCGCGAACGACTTTGAGACAGCTGACGATGGCCCAGCTGTTACGCAGGGTCTCCTCGGGGTACTCTTCCTTGGGATCGGTGGTCAGATTGAAGAGCTTGGGGAGCGTGAGCTTGCTGGGCGTCCCAAACCAGTCGCGCGTCTCTTCGTAGAACGAAAGTTTCCAGTTGCGCCACTTGACCGCTTCAAGACGCTCGCCCACAAACGCAAGGACGGCCTCGCGATTGGAGTGTCGTCGTCGTCCGGTCAGGAAGTCGGACTGGTCGACACCATCGACGGCTCGGTCGTTCGGGACTGCCACACCGGCAAGAGCGGCAAACGTCGTGAAGGTGTCCACCTGGTGGACGATTTCGTTGCTAACCCCGCCAGTCGGAATCCGCTTCGGCCAGCGGATTAGGAAGGGCACGCGAAGCGATCCCTCCATGTGTGTGAAGTAGTATCCCCGCCATGGGCCCGACGATCCCTGCCACGGGTAGGTGGCTTCGGGGCCGTTGTCGCTGGTGAACACGACGATGGTGCTGTCGCGAATGCCAAGCTCGTCGATCGCGTCCAGAATCTCGCCCAGGTGATGATCGGTTTCGACGACGGAGTCCGCAAAGTCCCCGTTGCCCGTGCGACCCGCGAACTGCGGATGCGGCAGCGTCGGCAAGTGCACCTGGGTCAGGGGAACATAGGCGTAAAACGGCTTTCGGTCAGCCACGCTACGTCTCATGAAGTCGATCGTCCGCCGGGTTATGTCGGTGTCGAGCAGCCGGCGCTGTTCCAGATCGTAGAGCCGTACTTTCCTGCTCTTTTCGCCCTTGGTGCCTTCGAGGATGTGCTGAGGCTCGAGCCCGGACGCCTCGAAGCCGGGGTTTCCTGGCCAGAAGACCTCGTCCGTTGTTCGTGGAATGCCCCACCATTCGTCGAAGCCCTGGTCGTTGGGGAACCGGCCATCGATGCTGCCGAGGTGCCACTTGCCATAGTGGGCAGTCCTATAGCCCGCATCCGATAGCAGGCGGGCAAGCGTGATCTCCCACGGGTTGAGCCCCTGACTGGCCGGCTCGCCGACCGCCGGATTTCCGATAGGGACCGTGAGCGTCCCCGAACGATAGGCGTAACGTCCGGTCAGCGTCGCGGAACGGCTGGGCGTGCATTGAGCCTCGACGTTGAAGTTGGTCAGCCGCAGGCCTTCTTCGGCCAGCGCGTCTGCACGGGGTGTCGGTGCGCCACGGATGGCGCCACCGCCATAGCAACCGAGCTCGCCGTAACCGAGGTTGTCGGTGAGGATGTAGACGATGTTCGGTCTCTCTGTGGCGACCGACGTGCCTTGTGTTTCAGTCATGGGTTTACCTATGCTTGGTCGTCAAGCGTGGCCGACGGTCTCCTCGCGAAGCAGTGCCATGCAATTGCGCTTGAGGCGCATGAACTCAGGGCTCACCAAGACATCCTCGCTGCGAGGACGGGGCAACTCGACATCTAGAATACTCTTCAGTCGGCCCGGGCGACGGGTCAGCACGGCGATGCGCGAGCCCAAGAAGACGGCCTCGTCGATATCGTGGGTGACAAAGAGGATCGTCATCTTGAATTCGCTCCAGACGTCGAGGAGAAGCTCCTGCATCTTGAGTCGGGTCTGCGCGTCGAGAGAGCCAAACGGCTCGTCCATGAGCATCACGCTCGGCTGATTGACCAGCACGCGAGCGAGGCCGACCCGCTGCTGCATGCCCCCCGACAATTGCGTGGGATAGTGGTGGACGAACTCGGATAGGCCGACCTTGCCCAGGATCTCGTCGAGGATGGCCTGGCGTTTAGACCACGCCACCTTGCGCATGCGCAGGCCGAAATCCACGTTGTCGCGAACCGACTTCCACGGAAACAGCGTCGGCTGCTGGAAGACCACCCCTCGGTCAGAGCCGGGTCGGTCGACGACCGTGCCATCGACCAATAGGGTGCCGGCCCGTGGGGCCTGAAAGCCAGCGATGGTGCTGATGAGGCTGGACTTCCCGCAACCCGACGGCCCGAGAATGGCGAGAAACTCTCCCGCGTTCACGTGAAGAGATAGGCTCTCGAGCGCAACCACCGACTGGGCACCGGTGCCGAACACCAGGCTCACGTCCTTGAGATCGATGGTGCCCTGATTCATCGCGCATGCACCAGGTGGCGATGCCATGGCATGAGCACTCGGCCCAGCAGGCGCACCACGAAGCTCGATCCCATTCCCAGGATGCCGATCGCCAACATGCCAACGACGATGTCGGCGTAGTTTTGCAAGGTGTACGATTCCCACGTGAAATAGCCGACGCCGAAACGCCCCGAGATCATCTCCGCGGTCACCACCAGAAACCAGCTAATCCCCATTCCAATCGTCAGGCCCGTCACGATCGAGGGCAGGGCGCCCGGCAAGATCACCTCGGTGAAGATGTGCCACTGCCGTGCACCCAAGGTCTGGGCGGCATAGATGAGCCGTCGGTCCAGGTTTTCGACGCCGTGGATGGTGCTGAGAAGGATCGGGAACAGAGCACCCACGAGGCAAATGAAGATCATGCTTTGCTCCGGCGTGGGGAACATGAGAATCGCGAGGGGAATCCACGCGACGCCAGGGATGGGCCGGATGATTTCGAGCGGGGTCATCACGATGTCTGCCAACAGCCGTGAACGGCCAATGACCAGTCCCAAGGGAATGGCCATGGCAGCGGCAAGGGCGAAACCGGTCAACACCCGGCGCAGGCTGCTGAGCACGTGCTGTGGCGTCTTCGACGACCGCACGAATTCGAGTCCGGCTGCCAGGACGTCCGCAGGCGTGGGCACGAACGAGAAGCTCACGATGAACTTGAACTTATGAGTGGACGCCAGGTGCCAAAGCCCCAGAAACGCCAGCGCGGCCAATGCGCGGACGAGGGCGCGGCGCACAAGGGTGAGGTACGCTCGCGACGGTTCTCGCGATGGCGACACCACGATCGCGCTGTCGTCACCAGCGACGGAAGCCCCGTTCCAGCGTTCGGTGACCGACGCCTGGTTGGGTGCAGGCGGCACGGCTTGAAACGTCACCGATGCCCGCGCTTGTCTACGGTTTGCCAGCATCGGCGTAAGTCGAGAGCGAGCCCTTGTGCCCCTGCGCCCAGCGCTCTGCCTTTGCCTTCTCGAGGAACGCCGACACCTCCCCGCCCTCGCGGACGTACCAAGCCTTGTCGGCGAACAGCTTGAGGCCACTTTCTCGATCGTGCACGAAGACAACGCGTGCCTTCGACCCGCGCTTGCCCAATTGTTCTAGCGCCGCGAGGGTGTCGGCGATGCTCTTGTACAGACGCACCTTCTTCTCGCCCTGCACCCAAACTTCGCCCGCCAGCTTCGGATCCTTCACGGCCTTTCCGTTCACCTGGTCTTTCGCAGTGAACGATAACGGCGCATAATCCTTCAGCCGCGCGTCGTAGTCGTAGCCGAATTCGCGAGCGGCCTGACGAATGAACCTGTCGTCGACGAAAGTCGCCACGTCGACGTCGCGTTTGATCTTCTTCAGAACCTTCGCCGTCTGCGCCGCCTGACGGATGGCCGTGATGAACTCGGGCTTGAGCGTATAGTCGCGGGTCTGAATTCCCTGGGGCCCGTGAAATGCGTAGTACACCTCGGCCTCGATGCCGGTCCATTGTGCTAGCTTCTCGGCGTATCCTTCCACATCCTGCCGGAGCAATCGGTCCGCCTCCAGGGTCGCCTTCAGGTACGCAACCACGAGCTCCGGGTACTTCGCCGCGAAATCCGACCGAGTCTGAATCCCGTGCGTGGTCGTAACCCTGGTCGAGCTGCCGTCGAAGATCTTGCGGGCAAACCCTCTGAACGGAAACAACTCTCCGAAGGGAACGAAGTCGGCGTGCGCGTCGATCTGGCCAGAACGAAGCGCAGTTCCGGCTACCTCTGGGGTCTGGGTGATGATGGTGACGTCCTTGGCCGGATCCCAGCCCTGGTCGAGAATCGCCCGCAGCAACATGGCGTGAGCTGTGGACACGAAGGGAACCGAGATCGTCTTCCCCTTCAAATCAGCAAGCGACTGCGCCGGAGAGCTCGCCGGCACCAGGATCGCATTGCCCGCACCGCTGATGCCGCCGGAAAGAGTGGCGATGTAGATCGAGCGAACATCGCTACCCGACTCGAGAAAAGCCGTAGCTCCGATGACAGCGGGAAAATCCGCCATCTGCACGATATCGAGCTGGTTGTTTAGAAACTTGGTGTTGAGCTGGCCGCCGGTTGGCTGACTCTCCCACTGAATGTCGTAAGTGACGTCCCTGTACTTCCCGTCGTGCGGGAGGAACTTGTCGAGGAGCTTCAGCTCTCGAACCAAGGGACCGCCGGTAGCGCAATTGATGGTCGTGTCTTGGGTGCCGATCGCGATACGCACACGTTCGCCTGCCGAAGCCTGCGATTCGGACAACACGGCGACTGCAGCGAACAAAAGGATCAAAGCGAGCCTGCGGCTCCGTTCGCAGCCACCCCACCTTCGCCGAGCGACCAGGCGTTTCCTACTAGACATCTAGATTCTATACGAGACACATACTGGGCGTGCAAGAGCTATTTGTTGCCGTCGATGAGCGACACGCTCTGGCCCGTTCGCGCCAGTCGGGCGGCAAGAAAGCAGATATCCCCTCCTGCCGGTGCGCGTGCCCGCCTCCATAACTCACCGACCTCCAGCAGCACACACACCGGGCCTACCGTCCCTGCACAGGCTCGACGGCACCACACGACTTCGCGCTGGGGAAACATCGTCGCTGCATTGTCGTAATACACGACCTCATTGCACGACTGTTGAGCACAACTTAGGCTGGTGCCGTCATATTTGCTGGGCTTGCCGTCATAGATGACGGGCGCCTGCTTCAAGCACGTCCACGCGCGTGCTCCCTGCGCGTTCAGCCTCGCCGAATCACTTTGGAGGGGCACTGGTCTAGCCTTCAAAAACCATAAGCCACGCCTCCATGACCGAACAGGACCGTCGTTCTGTCGGTCGACGAGATAGCGGCCCACGAGCCATTCCGCCGACTGCCCCTCGACTTGGGGAGGCAAACAGGCGGTGGATCCAAACGCCGAGCAGCCAGCACATATGCTGGCCGTGCTATACCCCATAGGCTGGCCAGAGCCGTGCGATGCCCCGTCGACAGCCCTCAACCCCGGAGAATTCCCCAGATTTCCCGTGACCAGCGTTGACACCCTCTCGGCCCAACTATTGCATTACGGTCCCGAATTCAACTTCACGCTGGAGGGGCGACCTCGCCATGGCTCCGATCGGACTACAATTCTTGTCACTGCTGTTCTTCTCTTGGTCGCCACCACAGCCTTTGTCGCCGGCATCACCTGTCGAATGAGCACCTCGATGGGTTTGACAAAGCCGTGGCTGCTGACGCTGTTCCCGCCCCATGGCTCACGCTTTGGGCAGCTCGCCAAGACTGCCCTGCTCTTTTCCAGCAACGCCAGATCGGCCAGCTGATAGAACACTACAAAGACGCGATCATCGGGGGCAGTGTTCACGACATGGTTCCTGTGGGCCAGCAAAAGCGGACTAGTCCTGTCTTATTTGCTGGACAGCTGTCCTGCGCTAAGTATTGTACAGACGGAAGAACGTAAAAACCAAAGAAAGGAAGGCACGAAATGCGATTGGCACGTATTCTGATCGGAGCATGGCTGTTTCTGGGCGGCATCACCGCCTGCAGCGACCACAACCCAACGGTGTTCTTTGCAGCGGACGCCGGAGCTGACGGAAAAGCTGAAGCAGGGGCATCTCAGGACGGCGGTGGAAACCACGACGGCGGGACGGTCGAGGTTGCGAGCGACGGCGGAGGCTCCGCGGTGGAGGTTCGGCTGGCGGTCGATCTTACCCCCGAGCTTACCCCCGAGGCAAATCCCGGCATCGACGTGCCCAGTTTGGCAGACACGGCCCTGGATCGGCCGCCGGGCTCGGATCAGGCGGTGGAGGGTCCAGCACCGACAGACAGCAATCGATCAGGGATCGATAGCTCTGGCCCAGCCCTGGACGGACCGGCGGGAACCGCGCTGGAGGTTGGCATCGATTCATCCGCTGATCTCGACAGCAGCGGAACAGGGGGCTAGCCGTGGCAAAAGATCTATTCCAACTCAGGAGAACAATGACGATGTCTCACTCGACAGGACACAACTCACGCGCATTTCGGCGGGCGCTTGCCGCCGTGGGCATCATGCTGCCCCTCGCTGGCCCCGGCGCGGCGCTGGCTCAGACTGCCGCAGAGGCGCCAACTCCAAAGGCGGCGGCGCAAGACGCGCCATCGACCGCCACTGCCGCGGTGCCCGGTGAGCTCTCGCCTGCTCAGCTCAGCCAAATCGAGCAGGCCACCCAGGAGGCGCGGATCGCCAGCCGGAAGGTTGAAATTCTGGAAGAGCAACTTGCCGCCAAGGCCAAGGAGCCTTCCGCCGCGACTGCTGACGAGAAGGGATTCGGATTGCGCAGCCCCGACAAGGCCTACGCACTCAAGTTCCACACCCTGCTACAGGCCGACTCGCGCTGGTTCTTTCGCAATGACGCCCTTTCCGACAAGGCTGACACGTTCCTCATCCGGAGGTTCAGGCCGACCATCGACGGCACCGTGCTTGGCATCGTCAATTTCAAGTTCACACCCGATTTTGCCGGCGGTGCGGTTGCGGTCTTCGACGCCTATGCGGATGTCGGGCCCTTCCCCTGGCTGCACCTCGTGGTTGGTAAGTTCAAGTCGCCGCTCGGCCTTGAAAGACTTCAGTCGGACGCGGATCTTGCGTTCGTCGAAAGATCGCTGACCCAGAACCTCACCCCACAGCGCGACGTCGGAGCAGCCCTTTGGGGGGAAATTCTAGGGGGATTCGTGGTGTACCACGCGGGCGTCTACAACGGGAACGCGGACGCGGCCAACAGCGACGTGGATGCCAACCACGGCAAGGACTTCGTCGGACGGTTGCTCGTTCAACCCTTCAAGCTCGAAGGGCTCGGCGCGGCTGGCGATCTGGGGTTGCATTTCGCCGCCAGCACTGGGAACCGATTCGGCCTGCCCACCAGTGCCCAGCTTCCGTCCTACAAATCGGGCGGTCAGAATAGCATCTTCGCGTACAACGCACCCGCGAGTGACCCCACCGGTATCAATACCCCGTTCGCGCACTTGCGGCAGACCCGACTCAACCCAGGGCTCTTCTACTATTACGGTCCTCTCGGGGTTCTCGGCGAATTCGTTTGGTCGAAACAGGGCGTCCAGAAAGGGAACACCCTGGCATCCGTAAAACATCAGGCCGCGCATGCGACGGTGTCCTTCGTGGTCGGCGGTCGCAATGGGTACAACGGCGCTACGCCAAACCAGAATCTGGATCTCAAGAAGGGAACTTGGGGCGCTCTGGAAATTGCAGCGCGGTGGAACTACCTGAAACTCGACAGTGCGACTTTCGGGAATTCCGCGGACACCACCCAACCGGTGTTTTCGGATCCGACCAAGAACGTCAGCAAGGCTCAGGGATTTGCGGGTGCGGTGAACTTCATTGCCAGCCGAGCCGTGAGGCTCGCGTTGGATTTCGAGCAGACGCGCTTCACGGGGGGCGCGGTGGCGGCTGACAAGACGGTCGCGGATCGTACGACCGAGAACGTCCTCATAGGAAGACTGCAACTCAACTACTAGTAGAGCTCCTCTGGTAGCCCTCCTCGGGGCCGACAGCAGGTCCAGGTCTGACACCTGACTGACGTTGTCGGCTCGCGAGGGGGATAGCTGCGTCGACAGAGAGAACCAGGGCCCGATCGAAAGGACCGCCCCGATGAAATTTTTCCAAACCGCAGCTACCGTCTCCTTGGCCGCCCTATGTTCCCTGTCAACCTCGTGTCGGGGCGGCAAGGACGCAAACAGCCAGGGACCGTCGTCCGCGTCGTCAGCCGCTTCCCAAGCCAAGAAGGCGCGCACGCTGACCTTGGGCGCCTACACGACACCACGAGAGCCCTACGGAAAGGCGATCATCCCCGCATTCCAGAAGAAGTGGCAAGCTGAGCAAGGCGAAGAGCTCAAGTTCGAGGAGTCGTACCTGGGTTCGGGCGCGCAGGCACGAGCCATCGTCGGGGGATTCGAGGCCGATGTCGCGGCACTCTCACTCGAGGCCGATATCAAGAAGATTGCCGATGCGGGACTCGTCACCAGCGATTGGAAAGCAACGCCGACCAAGGGCATGGTCACCCGTTCGATCGTTGTGATCGGCGTGCGCCCTGGCAACGCCAAGGGTATCAAGGACTGGTCCGATCTAGCGAAACCAGGCATCAAGGTCCTGACCCCGAACGTACGCACCAGCGGCGGGGCAATGTGGAACATTCTGGCTGTCTGGGGCGCGGCACAAAGGGGCAAGGCCGGCGTGAAGGCGGGCGACGCGGCCGGTGCGGTGAACCTGCTTGCCCAGATCATCAAGAACGTACAGATC
>Ga0302323_100001839_pt1 | contig 17229 bp, 18 predicted proteins | sample Fen_T0_3_FD_201950 | JGI IMG/M metagenome (GOLD analysis project Ga0302323, IMG submission 201950) | Peat permafrost microbial communities from Stordalen Mire near Abisko, Sweden - Fen_T0_3 | ecosystem: Environmental > Terrestrial > Soil > Wetlands > Permafrost | place: Sweden: Abisko... | reverse complement strand
GTTAATCGCAGTCAGGATGCAAGGCTGGCGGCGCAGCTCAAGGCGCTGGCCGGTGTGCTGGGCTTGCTGGAGCGCGATCCGCAGGACTTTCTCCAGGCAGGCCAACCGGACGCGGCCGGCGGGTTCACGCCGGAAAGGATCCAGGCCCTGATCGACGAGCGCGTGGCCGCGAAAAAGGCCAAGGATTTCCAGCGCGCCGACGCCATCCGCGCCGAATTGCTGGCCGGCGGCGTGGTGCTGGAAGACAAGCCGGGCGGCCTGACCGGATGGCGCCGTTCCTGACCCAGGTTTCCCGGCGCACGCGTGCGGTGCGGGAGGGGCGGGGCCGTGGCAAATTTGCCACGACTTGCTTGCTGCCACGCGTCATTTTTTGACTTGGCGGAAAAAAATCGTTACCATTCAAGCAGTTTTAGGCCCACAAGGCTGCCTCTCAGGCTTAAATAAGACGCCCGTCTTGGCACCTTACCTGGGAATGTGCTCCGGCGGCTCGCATCGGGATTGATACAAATAAGTGTCGATTTCCCGTCTTCATTTGCTTCACCAGAGCGAACGTTTGCGTAAACGTGCCTTGAGTCGGTAGCCCGGACTCGGCATGCAGCGGCTTTCCCTTTTACAGCTCTAGTGAGGCCATCATGACCACAGAAACACCGCAATTGACCGGCGCCGAAATCGCCGTGCGCTGCCTCCAGGAAGAAGGCGTCGAACACGTGTTCGGCTATCCCGGCGGCTCCGTTCTCTATCTTTACGACGCCCTGTTCAACCAGGACATCCTCAAGCACATCCTGGTGCGTCACGAGCAGGGCGCGGTGCATGCCGCCGACGCCTATGCGCGCAGTTCCGAAAAAGTCGGGGTCTGCCTGGTGACCTCCGGGCCGGGCGTGACCAATATCGTCACCGGCATCGCCACCGCGTACATGGACTCGATCCCGATGGTGATCCTGACCGGGCAGGTGCCGACTCACGCGATCGGCCTGGACGCCTTCCAGGAGTGCGACACCGTCGGCATCACGCGGCCGGTGGTCAAGCACAACTTCCTGGTCAAGGACGTCAAGGACCTGGCGCTGACGATCAAGAAGGCCTTTTATATTGCCCGTACCGGCCGTCCGGGCCCGGTGCTGGTAGACATCCCGAAGGACGTGAGCTTCCACAAGTGCGCCTTCAGCTACCCGGCGCAGATCGAAATGCGTTCTTATAACCCGGTAATCAAGGGGCATGCCGGGCAGATCAAGAAGGCGGTGCAGATGATCCTGTCGGCCAAGCGGCCGATGATCTATGCCGGCGGCGGGGTGATCCTGGCCGATGCCGCCAAGGAGCTGAACCAGCTGGTCGACACCCTGGGCTACCCCTGCACCAACACCCTGATGGGCCTGGGCGGCTACAAGGCTTCCGACTCCAAGTTTGTCGGCATGCCGGGCATGCACGGCACCTATGAAGCCAACCTGGCGATGCAGAACTGCGACGTCCTTGTGGCCATAGGCGCGCGCTTCGACGATCGGGTGATCGGCAACCCGGCCGACTTCGCCAAGCACCAGCGCCAGATCATCCACATCGACATCGATCCCTCGTCGATCTCCAAGCGCGTCAAGGTCGACGTGCCCATCGTCGGCGACGTCAAGGACGTGCTGCAGGAAGTGATCCGCCAGGTGGAGGCAGGCTCGATCCGGCCGGACGCCCAGGCCCTGGCCGACTGGTGGAAGCAGATCGAGGAATGGCGCTCGCGCGACTGCCTGAAGTACGACCGCAAGAGCGCGAAAATAAAACCCCAATACGTGGTCGAAAAGCTCTGGGAGCTGACCGGCGGCGACGCCTACGTGACTTCCGATGTCGGCCAGCACCAGATGTGGGCCGCGCAGTTCTACCGCTTCGACAAGCCGCGCCGCTGGATCAATTCCGGCGGACTCGGCACGATGGGCGTGGGCCTGCCCTACGCGATGGGCGTGCAGATGGCGCACAAGGACGCGACCGTGGCCTGCATCACCGGCGAGGCCTCGATCCAGATGTGCATCCAGGAACTTTCCACCTGTAAACAATACCGCCTGCCGGTCAAGGTGTTGAACCTGAACAACGGTTACCTGGGGATGGTGCGCCAGTGGCAGCAGATCGAGTACGGCAGCCGCTATTCCGAGTCCTACATGGACGCGCTGCCGGATTTCGTCAAGCTCGCCGAGGCCTACGGCCACGTCGGCATGCAGATCACCAAGCCGGCCGATGTCGAGGGCGCGATCCGCGAGGCCTTGAAGCTCAAGGACCGCTGCGTATTCATGGATTTCCTGACCGACCCGAAGGAAAACGTCTGGCCCATGGTCCAGGCCGGCAAGGGCCTGACCAGCATGCTGCTTGGCTCGGAGGATCTGTGATGAAGCGCCATATCATTTCCATACTCATCGAGAACGAGGCGGGTGCCCTGTCGCGCGTCGCGGGCCTGTTTTCGGCGCGCGGCTACAACATCGAGACCCTCACCGTGGCGCCCACCGAGGACCCCTCGCTGTCGCGCATGACCATCGTCAGCGTCGGCTCGGACGACGTGATCGAGCAGATCACCAAGCACCTGAACCGCCTGATCGACGTGGTCAAGGTGGTCGACCTCTCCGAGGGCGCGCACATCGAGCGCGAGCTCATGCTCGTCAAGGTGCGCGCCACCGGCAAGGAGCGCGAGGAGATGAAGCGGATGGCGGAGATTTTCCGCGGCCGCATCATCGACGTCACCGACAAGACCTACACCATCGAGCTGACCGGCGACGTCGCCAAGCTCGACGCCTTCATCGAGGCGATCGACCGCGCCCTGATCCTGGAGACGGTGCGCACCGGCGCCTCCGGGATCGGCCGCGGCGAGCGCGTGCTGAAGGTGTAAGGGCGGGATAAGCACGCGAGGCCTGCAAAGCCGGCGGCGAAGCGCGATAATTACGGGTTCCGCGCTTCGCCGCCGTTGGAAACCATCGAACCACCCGATCACCCACGATCACCCATCGTCCACGACAAGTAGACAACACGAGAGAGGAAGACCATGAAAGTTTATTACGACAAAGACGCCGACCTGAGCCTGATCAAGGGCAAGAAGGTCTGTATCGTCGGCTACGGTTCGCAAGGCCACGCCCACGCCCAGAACCTGAACGACTCCGGTGTCAAGGTCACGGTCGGCGTGCGCAAGGGCGGCCCGTCCTGGGACAAGGTCAAGAAGGCCGGCCTGAAGGTTGCCGAAGTCGCCGAGGCCGTCAAGGGCGCCGATTTCGTGATGATGCTGATGCCCGACGAGCACATCGCCGCCACCTACAAGTCCGAAGTCGAACCGAATATCAAGAAGGGCGCCACCCTGGCGTTTGCCCACGGCTTCAACGTCCACTACGGCCAGGTGATGCCGCGTGCCGACCTGGACGTCGTGATGGTCGCCCCCAAGGCGCCCGGCCACACCGTGCGCTCGACCTATGCGGCCGGCGGCGGCGTGCCGATGCTGATCGCCGTGCACCAGAACCCGTCCAAGAAGGCGCGTGACCTGGCCCTGTCGTACGCTGCCGCGATCGGCGGCGCCCGCGCTGGCGTGATCGAGACCAACTTCCGCGAAGAAACCGAAACCGACCTGTTCGGCGAGCAGACCGTGCTGTGCGGCGGCGCCGTCGAGCTGATCAAGACCGGCTACGAAGTGCTGGTCGAAGCCGGCTACGCCCCGGAAATGGCCTACTTCGAGTGCCTGCACGAACTCAAGCTGATCGTCGACCTGATCTATGAAGGCGGCATCGCCAACATGAACTACTCGATCTCCAACAACGCCGAATACGGCGAGTACGTCACCGGCCCGAAGATCATCACCGAAGCCACCAAGGAAGCGATGCGCCAGTGCCTCAAGGACATCCAGACCGGCGAATACGCCAAGAGCTTCATCCTGGAAAACCGTGCCGGCGCCCCGACCCTGCTGTCGCGCCGCCGCATCATGGCCGAGCACTCCATCGAAGTCACGGGCGAGAAGCTGCGCGCGATGATGCCCTGGATCAAGAAGAACAAGCTGGTTGACCAGACCCGCAACTAAGAAACAAGAGCATTTGGAGCGTTGATCCTGGCTCCAATCCCTTCTGGAGGGGATTGGAGCTAGATTGCTTTTACGACTACTCGCACTCCTTAGGTCGTGCCGGTTCGTCCCTCGCAAAGGGAACGAAGACATAAAGGCTAAAATAGGGCACTACGCGTGCCCTATTATTTTTTTGGAGATCGCAATGAAGACCAAATTTCTGCTGTGCTGTGTGTTCCTGTCGGTCCTCACCGCCTGCGGCAACAAGACGCCCGAGTCCCAGGCGGCCAAGGATGTAGGCAACATCCCCAAGCAGACCATGGACAAGGCCGTCTCCGGCACCGAGGCGGCAATGCAGAAAAGCGCTGACCGCAACAAGAGCGAAGATCAAAAATAATGAGCCAACCTGGTTACCCGCATCCCATCATCGCCCGCGAGGGCTGGCCGTTTCTTGCTGGTGCGGTTGTGTTGGCCCTGGTGGTCAACTGGTTCAGTGTCTTGGCATCGATCCCGTTCTGGCTGATCGCGATCTTCGTACTCCAGTTTTTCCGCGATCCGGCGCGCCCGGTGCCGCAGGGCGCCAAGGATGTGCTCTCGCCCGCCGACGGCCGCATCGTGGTGATCGAAAAGGTCGAGGACCCCTACCTGAAGCGCCCGTCCCTCAAGATCAGCGTGTTCATGAACGTGTTCAACGTGCATTCGAACCGCAGCCCGGTGGACGCCAGCATCGTCAACGCCTGGTACAACCCCGGCTCTTTCGTGAATGCGGACCTGGACAAGGCCTCCACCGAGAACGAGCGCAATGCCCTGCACCTGCGCACCGCCTCCGGGGTGGAACTGACCTGCGTGCAGGTGGCCGGGCTGATCGCGCGGCGCATCCTGTGCTACGTCAAGCCGGGCGAGACCCTGGCGCGCGGGCAACGTTATGGTTTCATCCGCTTTGGCTCGCGGGTCGATGTGTATCTGCCGCCCGACACCCGGGTTCTGGTGGCGATCGGCGACAAGGTTTCCGCCTCCAGCACCGTGCTGGCCGAACTCGCCTGAGCCGGCTGCCGGCAGATAAGCCGCAAGGCAGGCGCGGCTCACGTAGAATAGGCCCATGAGCGAACTGCGCCCCCGCACCATCACCCGCGCCAGCCTGCGCCGCCGCGGCGTTTATCTGCTGCCCAATGCGTTTACCACTGCGGCGCTGTTCGCCGGGTTCTACGCCATCGTGCAGGCGATGAACGACGAATACGTGCGCGGCTGCATGGCCATTTTCGTCGCCATGGTGCTCGACAGCCTGGACGGCCGGGTGGCGCGCCTGACCCACACCCAGAGCGATTTCGGCGCCGAGTACGACAGCCTGTCGGACATGGTGTCCTTCGGCGCCGCCCCGGCCCTGATCATGTACGAGTGGGCGCTGCGCCCACTGGGCCAGTGGGGCTGGTTTGCCGCTTTTGTGTATTGCGCCGGCGCGGCCCTGCGCCTGGCGCGCTTCAACACGAATATCGAGGTGGTCGACAAGCGCTACTTCCAGGGTCTGCCGAGTCCGGCCGCGGCGGCCCTGGTGGTGGGATTCATCTGGCTGGCGGTGGAAAACCGCCTGCCCCTGCAGCACCTGAACGCGCTGACCGCGGCCTGGCTGCCGGACGGGGTCACCCTGGTGGCGGTGCTGGCGTGGTGCATCTCGGTGTATGGCGGCGCGACCATGGTCTCGAACGTGCCTTTCTACAGCTTCAAGGACGTGGGTCGCTACAAGCGCGTGCCGGTGGCGGCGATTTTCCTGATCGGCATCGCCATTTTTGTGGTGCAGGCCTATCCGCCGCTGGTGCTGTTTTCGCTGTTCGTGATCTACGGCTTTTCCGGCTATGTCATCTGGCTGTGGAACCTGAAATCCGGCAAGCGCAGTGCCGACATACTGCGCAAAGCGCATCCGCCCGAAGAACCGCCTCTCCCATGATGCGCAGGCCGCCGCAGTTGCGTCGCACCTGGCTGTTTGGCGCCGGGGCCGATGCGGCGGTGCATGCGGCGATGGCGGCGAGCGGCGCCGACGTGCTGATCCAGGACCTGGAGGATTTCACCCCGCCGGCGCGCCGCATCGAGGCGCGCTCCCTGGCCGCCGCCTTGTACGCGTCCTGGCACGCGGCCGGGGCCGAAGTGGTGGTGCGCATCAATCGCCTTGAGGACGTGGGCCTGACCGACCTGGACGCGGTGATGCCGGCGCAGCCCGATTGCATCGCCTATCCGAAGGCGGCCAGTGCGCACGAGATTCGCAACCTGCATGCCGAGATCGGCAAGCGTGAAACCAGTTGCGGCTACACGCCCGGCAGCATCGAGATACTGCCCATCTGCGAGACCGCGGCCGGTGTGGTCAACCTGCGCGAGATTGCCGCCGCCAGTCCGCGGGTGCGCTGCGCCCTGCTCGGCGCCGAGGACCTGGCCGCCGACCTGTGCGCCGAGCGCGGCCCCGACGCGGTGGAACTGGACTACGCGCGGCGCCGCTTCGTGCTCGAATGCCGCGCCGCCGGCGTCGAGCCTATCGATGCACCCTACACCTATGCCGATGTCGAAGGCGCGGTGCGAGAGGCCACCTACGCGCGGCGCCTGGGTTACCGCGCCAAGAGCCTGGTGCGCGTGGACCATACCGAGGCGCTTAATACGGTGTTCACTCCCGAAGTCGGCGCATGCGCGCGCGCGCTGCAACTGATCGCGGCCTTCGAGGCGGCCCGCGCGCGCGGCGAGGAGCGCGTGCTGATCGACGCCCAATGGGCCGAGGTACCCACCTATCTCAACGCCCAGCGCATGCTGGAACGCGCCCGCGCCTTCGGCCTGATCAAGTAGCTGACGCTAGCGCTTGCTGCGCAAGCCGATGTTGCGGCCCATGAACTCGGCGGACTTTTTTTGCACCCAGACGATGAAGGAGGCGATTTGCGGATGGGCGCGCAGCGCCTCCCAGGTGCAGTAGTCCGCCGCCAGTTGCTTTTCCGTCAGCGTCGCGTGGATCTTGGTGTGGCAGACCCGGTGCACCAGGAACTTGTCGCGTCCACGCTGCGATTTCGGCACCAAATGGTGTTCGTCGACGCTGGGCCCCGGCACCAGCCGGCGGCCGCATAGCGGGCAGTCCTGCGGCGGGACGGCCGCGGGTGCCGGCGCAGGGTTCTTTTGCTGCGCCTTGAGCAACTTGGCGGACAGGCGTGGCACGTTGCGGTTCGCCCTGGTTCTACCCGCCCTTATCCGTTGCTGCCTTGGCCCGCCAGTTTCTCGATCGCGGCCTGGTCCAGCCCGACCTTGGCGCCGGCGCCTACGATCTCCTGCCAGGTGGTCGGGTCGACCGGGATGCCCTCGGCCAGGCGCTGCTTTTTCCACTCGCGCTCCGGCTCGCCGGCGATTTTCACCTTGTCCACGCCGGCCGCCGGCGGTGAGGCCAGATGCCAGGCGACAAAACTTTCCATCTCGCGCGCCAGGTTATCGCCGGTGCCCATTTTGGCCGGGTCGACGATGATGGAGAACATGCCGTTGAGCACCTTGCGTTCACCAGTCGCCGCGCCGGTCCAGGTCTTGCCGCCGGAGAGGGCGCCGCCCAGCAGTTCACAGATCAGCGCCAGGCCTGAGCCCTTGTGCTCGCCGAAGGGCAGGATCGCGCCGGACGGCTCGATCACCGTGAAGCGCGGGTCGGTGGTCGGCTGGCCGTGGTTGTCGATGATGGTGCCGGGCGCCAGCTGCACGCCCTTGTTGTAGGCCACCCGGGTCTTGCCCTGGGCGATCTTGCTGGTAGCGAAATCGAGCACGATGGGGTCGTGGCCAGGACGCGGAATGCCGACGCAAAACGGGTTGGTGCCGTGGCGCGCATCGCCGCCGCCGAAGGGCGCGACGATCGGCCGCGCCAGAACGTTGACGAAGTGGATCGACACCAGGCCGTGGTTGATGCACTGCTCGGCCCAGTGGCCGATGCGGCCGATGTGGTGCGAGTTCGACAGGCCCACCACGCATACGCCGTTGCGCTTGGCGCGCTCGGCGCCCAGTTCCATCGCCTCGTAGCCCATCACCTGGCCGTATCCGGCGTTGCCGTCCAGCGTGAGCATGGCGCCGCCGTCCATCACCACCGATACATGCTGGTTGACGTTCAGGCCGCCTTCCTTCATCGCGTCGATATAGCGCGGCACCATGCCCACGCCGTGCGAGTCGTGGCCCCTGAGGTTGGCTTCGACCAGGTTGGTGGCCACCAGTTCGGCTTCGCGGTCCGTGGAACCGCCGGCCAGGACGATGCTGCGGACCACGTTGGTGAGGTAATCAGCGTTGACGTTGCGGTAGTCGGCCATGGTGTCTTGTCTCGTTGTATTGTTGGACGGGAATTTACGAACGTTCGCGGTGAGCCAGTCGAGCCACATGCGCGGAGCGCAGGCCCTTCGACAAACTCAGGACGAACGGAGCAAGGTGCGTAGTGTCAGAGGACCTTGCCGGGATTCATGATGTTCTGCGGGTCTAGCGCCGCCTTGATGCTGCGCATCACCGCCAGTTCCAGCGGCGCCTTGTAGCGCTTGATCTCCTCGCGCTTGAGCTGGCCGATGCCATGCTCGGCGGAGATCGAGCCGTTGAACGTGGCCACGATGTCGTGGACGATCAGGTTGACCTTCTCCCATTCGTGCATCCACGACTCCTCGGTGAATTTGTCGAGAGGATGAGCGATGTTGTAGTGCAGGTTGCCGTCGCCCACATGGCCGAAGCTGATCGGCCGCACGCCCGGATATACTTTGACCAGCGCGGCGTCGGCGGCGGTGATGAAGTCGGCCATGCGCGAAATCGGGATCGACACGTCGTGCTTGATGTTGCGCCCCTCGTGCACCTGCGACTCGGTCATATTCTCGCGCATCTCCCACATGCGCTTGCCTTCGGTCTGGTTCTTGGCGATGGCGCAGTCGAGGATGATCTCCTTTTCCAGCGCGTCGCCGAGGGCGGCTTCGACCTCCTCGGCCAGCACCGCGGCATCGCGGCTGTCGGCGATGTCGGTCAGCACGAACCAGGGGTAGGTCTGCGGCAGCGGCGCCTTGAGTTGCGGAAAGTGCTTGGTCACCAGCGACAGGCCGAAATCCGAAATCAGCTCGAAGGCGGTGAGCCGGTCACCCAGCGCGCCCTTCATGTGGCTGAGCAGCTCCAACGCCTTTTGCGGCGATTCAAGCCCGATAAAGGCGGTCTGGGTAGAGCGCGGCATCGGGAAGAGTTTCAGCACAACGGCGGTGATCACCCCCAGCGTGCCCTCGGCGCCGATGAACAGGTGTTTGAGGTCGTAGCCGGTATTGTCCTTGCGCAGGCCACGCAGGCCGTTCCACAACTCGCCCGATGGCAGCACCACCTGAAGGCCCATCACCAGTTCGCGGGTGTTGCCGTAGCGCAGCACCTGCACGCCGCCGGCGTTGGTCGAGATATTGCCGCCGATCCGGCACGAGCCTTCGGCGGCCAGCGAGAGCGGAAACAGCCGGTCGTGCGCTGCGGCCGTCTCCTGCAGGGTCTGCAGGATGCAGCCGGCTTCCACCGTCATGGTGTTGTTGATGGTGTCCACTTCCAGCACCTTGTTGAGCCGCGCCACGCTGACGACCACCTCGTGCCCGGACTCGTCCGGCACCCCGCCGCCGACCAGCCCGGTGTTGCCGGCCTGCGGGACGATCGGCGTCCTGGTATCAGCGCACAGCTTGACCACCGCCGCCACTTCTTCCGGCGTGCCCGGCTTGACCACCAGCAGCGGCTTGCCGAAATACTTTTTGCGCCAGTCGTTGGCGTAGGGCGCGAAGTCGCTGGTGATCACATGGGCGTCGCCGACAATGGCGCGCAGGCGGGTGGCGAAATCGGACATGCTGCGTGGCTCCTGCTTTGAGATTGCTTGCCGTGAGTCTACTGAGGGCCTACCGGCAATGCGCCTAGTAAACCGCCCGGCCGCCGGAGATATCGAACACCGCGCCGGTGGTGAACGAGCATTCCTCCGAGGCCATCCAGGCGATCATCGCGGCGATTTCCTCGACCTGTACGAAGCGGTTCATCGGGATCTTCGAGAGCATGAAGTCGATGTGCTGCTGGGTCATCTGCGCGAACATCTCGGTCTTGGCGGCGGCCGGGGTCAGGCAGTTGACGCGGATTCCGGTCTGCGCCAGTTCCTTGCCCAGCGACTTGGTCAGGCCGATCACCGCCGCCTTGGAGGCCGAGTAGGCCGGCGCGTTCGGATTGCCGTCCTTGCCGGCGATCGAGGCGATGTTGATGATGCGCCCGTAGTCCTGTTTCATCATTCCCGGCACCACCGCCTTGCAGCAGTGAAAGGTGCCGATCAGGTTGATCTCCTGGACCTGGCGAAAGTCCTTGGAGGAATATTCCCAGGTCTTCTGGTTCGGCCCGGTGATGCCGGCGCTGTTGACCAGGATGTCGATCTTGCCGAAGGCCTTGACCGATGCGGCCGCGGCGGCGATCACCTGGTCCTCGTCGGTGATGTCGACCACGCAGGTCTCGACCTTGCCGCCCGCGCTGTTTACTGAGGAGAGCGTGGCCTTCGATTGCGGCAGGCGGTCCGCCATCAGGTCCCACAGCACCACGTTGGCGCCGCAGGCGAGCATGCGCTCGGCCACCGCGTAGCCGATGCCGCGCGCCCCGCCGGTGATCACCGCCACTCTGCCCTTAAGGTCGATTTGGTTCATTGCCGGTCTCCTTGTGTTTTAGTGTTTTTGCGATCTTCTTGAGCGGTCGAAGGTACATCGCCGCGCAGGTGAAGTAAAGAACGCTGAGCGCGACTTCGGCGCCAGCCAACTGGGCCGACAAGCCGTGGTCGCTGGTCGCGCGCACCGCGCCTTCGGTGAAATACAGCCAGATCAGCAGGGTGGACCACTGCATGGTGTAGTTGTCGCTCTTGAGCACTCCGCGCAGAGGCAGCAGCAGCGGGATCACCTTGAGCACCAGCCAGGAGCCTCCCGGGCGCACTGGCGCCAGCCACAGCTCCCAGGCCACGCACAGGGCGATCAGCAGCACCAGGCTGAGGGCCGCAATGCGCTGTAGCAGGGGGTCGGGTACGGGGCGCGCCATCTAGCGGGCCAGTTTCATTGTGACGTTTGCGAGCCGTTTGCCAAGGGCGTAGGCGAGGCGCTTTTCGTCTTCGCTCACCGGCTTGTCGTCCAGCGCGCCGGCGACGTGGCTGGCGCCGTAGGGCGTGCCGCCACTGCTGGTACCCAGCAACAGGGGCTCGGTATAGGGCAGGCCGACGATCAGCATGCCGTGGTGCAGCAGCGGCAGCATCATCGAAACCAGAGTGGTCTCCTGGCCGCCGTGCATGCTGGCCGAAGAAGTGAACACGCAGGCCGGCTTGCCGGCCAGGGCGCCGTTTTGCCACAGCGCGCCGGTGCCATCGAGAAAATGCTTCATCGGCGCGGCCATATTGCCGAAGCGGGTCGGCGAACCCAGCGCCAGGGCCGCGCATTCTTCGAGGTCGCGCAGCTCCGCGTAAGGCGCGCCGCTGGGCGGGACAGGCGGGGCGGCGGTCTGGGTGATACTCGCCACCGGAGGCACGGTGCGCATCCGCGCCTGCGCCCCGGGGATGCTTTCGATGCCTGCGGCAATGCGCTCGGCCAGCGCGCGGGTGGCACCGCTGCGGCTGTAATAAAGAACCAGGACGTCCGGCATCAGGCGAATCTTCGGGATTGAGCAGGTATTATACGGAGCCTTTGCATCCCGCCCCGCGCGCCGCGCCCGGGAAAGGGCGGACAAGGGTGCGGCGGTCCGGCGCTTTCCGGACCTGCGCCGCCGGCGCGCCCAACCACAAGGAAACCTGATTTGGCGGCAAAAAAGCCAGCGGCGGCCCGCAGGAGCGCCCCCAAAGAGGCGCCCGACCTTGCCCAGCGCATCGAAGCGCGCTTGCGCGCGTTCAGTGCGGAGCTGCTCGACGTGCGCCAGTTGCGCTACCTGGTCTATCTGGTCCACCGCGCCGAGCAGGACCAACTCGCCCAGGCCGCCGGCAGCCTCACCTTCACGACCCTGCTCTCGCTGGTGCCCATGGTCACCATCGCGCTCGGCCTGTTCGCCGCCTTCCCGCTGTTCGATTCGGCCAAGCACGCGATCGAAACCTTCATGCTGCAAAACCTGCTGCCGAGCGCCGCCAGCCAGGTGGTGAGCGACTACATCCTGGGCTTTGCCGACGCCGCCGCCAAGCTCACCACCGCCGGCCTGGCCGCCCTGGCCTTCACCGCAGCGGCGCTGATGCAGACCATTTTCAACGCCTTTGATGCGATCTGGCGCGTGCCGCGGCCGCGGCCGCTGGGCCGGCGGATCCTGATCTACTGGTCCACCGTCACCCTGGGGCCGGTGCTGATCGGCTCCGGCCTGGCGATCACCTCCTACCTGATCTCCGCCTCGCTGGGGTGGCTGCCCGGCGCGCAATGGCTCACCCAGGTGGTGCTCGGCCTGGTGCCGGTGTTGCTCACCACCATCGCCTTCACCCTGCTCTACGTGTGGGTGCCGAATCGTGACGTGGAATGGCGCCATGCCGCCATCGGCGGCGCCGCAGCGGCGCTCGGCTTCGAGCTGATGAAGCACCTGTTCGGCCTGTTCATCTCGCGTTTTCCGACCTATCACCTGATCTACGGCGCCTTTGCCGCGATCCCTATCTTCCTGGTCTGGATCTACCTCTCCTGGATGGTCGCGCTGCTCGGCGCGCTGATCGCCGCCACCTGGCCGCTGCTGCGCTACGAGCGCGCCGAATCGCGCCCCTGGCCGGGCTCGGTGTTTGCCGATGCGATGCGCGTGCTGGCCTTGCTGCTGCGTGAACGCGAGGCCGGCGGCGCCACCCCACGCCAGGTCGGCGGCGCCCTGCATACCAGCTTCGGCGACTCCGAGACCCTGCTGGAAAACCTGCGCGACGCGCGCTGGATCGGCCGTGTCGAGGACGCCGCCGGCCAGATCCGCTGGGCCCTGCTCTGCGACCCCGATACCGTGCGGGTGGCCGACGTGTTCCGCCGCTTCGCGTTCGACCCGGCGATGGCGCGCGACCGCCTGGTGAGCGAAGACGAAGGCCTGGCGCACAGTATGGATCAGGTGGCCGGCTGGGTCGAAACCGGCCTGGGCCAGACCCTCTACGAAGCGTTCGGCGAGGAACCCGTCAAGCCTGCCGGACCTGAGACAATTGCACGGGCGCACGAAACCTAAACGTAACCCCTAAACGTTACCCCGAAACGTGATCACGCAACGCAACCGCAATCCGAGGCAAGCGCATGGCAAATTTCATCACCACACTTGATGCCGCCTGGCAGGCCAACGACTCGCTGCTCTGCGTGGGCATAGACCCCGACCTGGCGCGTCTGCCCAGGCAGCTTGCCGGCCGCTCCGGTGCGATACTCGAATTCGGCAAGGCCATCGTCGATGCCACCGCCGACCTGGTGTGCGCCTTCAAGCCGCAGATCGCCTATTTCGCCGCCGCCCGCGCCGAGGACCAGCTCGAAGACCTGATCGCCCACATCCACGCCAGCCATCCGGCGATCCCGGTGATCCTCGACGCCAAGCGCGGCGACATCGGCTCCACCGGCGAGCAATATGCGCGCGAAGCCTTCGAGCGCTACAAGGCCGATGCGGTGACCGTCAACCCCTTCATGGGCGGCGATTCGGTCAGCCCCTTCACTGATTACCTGGACAAGGGCGTGATCATCCTGTGCCGCACCTCGAACGCCGGCGGCGGCGACTTGCAGGACCTGATGGTCGGTGGCGCAGCAGGGGAAATGAGGCTTTACCAGCACATCGCCCGGGTGGTGGCCGACAAGTGGAACGGCCACGGCAACTGCGCCCTGGTGGTCGGCGCCACCGTCCCGGCCGAACTTGCCGACGTGCGGCGCATCGTCGGCGAGATGCCCCTGCTGGTGCCCGGCATCGGCGCGCAGGGCGGCGACATCGAGGCGACGGTCAAGGCCGGCAAGAGCGTCGCCGGCACCGGCCTGATGATCAACTCCGCGCGCGCCGTGCTCTATGCCTCCAGCGGGGAGGACTATGCGCTGGCCGCGCGCAAGGTCGCCAAGGCGACGCGCGATGCGATCAACCTGCATAGGTAGTATCCGCAGCATCCGCCCCCATATAGCAGGCGTAGATTCGCATGGTGTGCTGCGCTTGTTTTCGCGCTAGCCAAGAATTGAATCAGTCACCCGGAAAGGAATCACATGGCAGACACACATGAAATCGCCACCCTGGGCGCCGGCTGCTTCTGGTGCGTCGAAGCGGTGTTCGACGACCTGAAAGGCGTGCAGTCGGTCGAGTCCGGCTACATGGGCGGGCAGACCGTCAATCCCACCTACGAGGACATCTGCGGCGGCGACACCGGCCACGCCGAGGTGGTGCGCGTCACTTTCGACCCGGCGCTGGTCAGCTACGCCGACATCCTGCGGGTGTTTTTTACCGTGCACGACCCGACCACCCTGAACCGCCAGGGCAACGACTCCGGCACCCAGTACCGCTCGGCGATTTTTTATCACTCCGAAGAGCAGAAAAAGACCGCGCTGCAGATCATCGCCGAAGTCGACAACGAGGGCATCTGGGGCCGCAAGGCCGTCACCGAGGTGACCCCGGCCTCGACCTTCTACGTCGCCGAGAACTACCACCAGGAATATTTCGCCCGCAACCCGATGCAGCCCTACTGCCTGTTCGTGGTCGCCCCGAAGGTGAAAAAATTCCGTGAGAAGTTCGCGGCGCGGCTCAAGAAATAGGGCAGGGCGGGATACTCGCCCGTCTCCCTGTCATTGCCGCGCAGGAAGGGAATGTCGTGCGCGTAAGACCTGCTGATCGATGCTTGCTCATGCGCGGCAGCATGTTTCGAAGTGCGCGCGGGACGCTTTGAATGGTGCAACCATGCGGCCTTACCCAGCCGCCGCCTTCTTGATCAGTTCCCGCACCACCGCCTCCGCCAGCTTGGCGATGGTCAATGGCGCCGAACCCTCCGCCTTGTTGTTGGCCGAGAGGTAGACCCGGTGCCCGGCCGCCGCGGTGGCGGCGATCACGCGGGCCAGGGTCGCGCGGGTGTGCAGGTCTTCGTCGACCAGTTTGTTGAAGGGCGCGTACTGCGCTTTGGCCTCCTCGTAGCGGAACCCCGAGTGCAGGTTCCAGCGCACCACCAGGTCGCCCGGCCAGAGCGCGCGCAGCACCGGCAACTGTTCCTCGGCCGTCGGCATGCGCGCGTGTACCCCCAGGCAGTAGCGTGCCCCGGCGTCCTTGAGCGCGGCAGCGAAGTCGCGGGTCAGCAATTCGCCACTGCGCACTTCCACCGCGAATAATGGCTGGACGCTGAAAGTGGTGCACATCTGGTTCAGCGCCCACAGGAAGGCATGCAGGCGCTTGACGAAGGCCGGCACGTCGGCCAGGGTGCGGCGCGACAGGGGCGAGAACTGGAAGGTCAGCGGGCCGGCCTTCTCGCCCAGCCCGGCGATCGCAGGCTTGACGAATTCGTCGAACGCCCCCTGCGCGTCCAGGAAGCGCGGATTGAGGTCTATGCCCTGGCCCTTGTCGCCGCGCTGCAACTCGTCGGTGATGAAGGCCGGCGCCTTGACCAGGAAGCGGAATTCGTCCGGCACCTGGCGCGCGTACTCGGCGTACTCAGCCAGCGACATCGGGTTGTAGAAGGAGCGGTCGATGCCGGCGGCGCGCAGCAGGGGGTGGCGCGAATAGGCCGCCAGCCCGCGCCGCGACAGGGCCGATTCGGACGCCGGCTTGTCGTAGACGATGCCGGCCCAGCCGGGAAACGACCAGCTCGAGGTGCCCATGTGGATGCCGGCGGGTAGTTGCTCGCCCAGCTTGCGCAATTCTTCCCCGACCATCGCCGGGCCAATGGCGCGCGCCGGCTTGGCCGGGGCGCCCGCGGCAGGGGCGGGTTCATCGTCCGGCTCTTCGTCAGCGGTGCCGAACAGTCCTATCTGTCCGCTCATGCAAATGGGGAAGGGCAGCACATGGGGGGATTATCGGCGAAAATCCGCCCTGGATTCCCCCTGCCCACCATCCCGGCCTTGCGCACCCGCTCCACTCCGCTCGCCGCCTTACTTCCATCCGCATGAAACTCGACCTGATAGATTACGAACACGGCATCAGCGCCATCGACTCCGGCTTTGTCCGCCCGCGCCTGGACGCCATCCACATGGTGGTGGAGGACGGCCGCGCCGCTTTCATCGACACCGGCACCAACACCTCGATCCCCTTCGTGCTCGAAGCCCTGCGCGCCAAGGGCCTTACGCCCGAGAGCGTCGACTACGTGATGCTCACCCACATCCACCTGGACCACGCCGGCGGCGCCAGCCAGATGATGAAGCTGTTTCCCAACGCCAAACTCACCGTGCATCCGCGCGGCGCCCGCCACATGGCCGACCCGGCCAAGCTGTGGCAGGCCACGGTCGACGTCTACGGCCTGGAAACGGCGCTGCGCAATTATGGCGAGATCATCCCGATTCCGAAGGAGCGCATCATCGAGACCCCGGACGGCCACACGGTGGCGCTGGCGGGGCGCGAATTCCTGTTCCTCGACACCCCCGGCCACGCGCGCCACCACGTCTGCATCCGCGACGCGAAGACCGGCCACTTTTTCGTCGGCGACTGTTTCGGCCTGGCCTACACCGAGCTCGAAACCGATGGCAAGCGCTACTCCTTCCCCACCTCCAGCCCGTCGCAGTTCGAGCCCGATCTGCTGCACCAGACCATAGATCGGGTGCTCAGCCACCACCCCGAGGCGATCTACCTGACCCACTACGCCCAGGTGCGCGAGGTGCCGCGCATCGCCGCCGACGTGCACCGCCTGATCGACGCCCACGTGGCGATGGCCAAAGCCATCCAGGCCAGCGGCGCACGAGGCGAGGAGCGCCACCAGCGGCTCAAGGCCGGGGTGCGCAAGCTGATCGCCGACGAGGCGGTGCGCCAGGGCTGGAAGCTGACCCCGGCCGCGCTCACCGAAGTATTCTCGGTGGACGATGAATTGAATGCCCAGGGCTTGGCGATCTGGCTGGATGCGCAGCCGGCTTAGCTGGCCGCCGGCTCGTCCGCGGTTCGCGCTTGCCGCCCACCCGTTCGTCCTGAGCCTGTCGAAGGACCTTCTGTTCAATACGGTAGGGCAGGCTCACCGCGAACGGGAAAGACTAGGGCGCCCGGTCCAGCAACATCGCGTCGCCATAGCTGAAGAAACGGTAGCGCTGGGCGATGGCACGCGCATAGGCGCGGCGCATCAGGTCGTGGCCGGCAAAGGCCGACACCAGCATCAGCAGGGT
>Ga0302323_100001837_pt1 | contig 17239 bp, 16 predicted proteins | sample Fen_T0_3_FD_201950 | JGI IMG/M metagenome (GOLD analysis project Ga0302323, IMG submission 201950) | Peat permafrost microbial communities from Stordalen Mire near Abisko, Sweden - Fen_T0_3 | ecosystem: Environmental > Terrestrial > Soil > Wetlands > Permafrost | place: Sweden: Abisko... | reverse complement strand
GATGTCGCGCTTGGTGCGTGTCTCTAGCAGCTTGAGCGAGAGCAGGATGGTCACGAAAGTGACGCCGGCGTCGCGCCCGAACAGGGTGCGGTGCTCATACAGCGTGGCGGCCAGGGCCAGGGCCATCAGCAGGAACAGCAGCCAGGTCTTGGGCAGAGGGGTGGGGCGCCGCACTTCGCGCCAGGTGATGTAAGCGCGCCAGCCGAACATCAGCAGGGCGAAGGAGGAGCACCAGAGCGGCAGGTGCGAGGTGTGCGGCCCCAGCACCGGCACCAGGGCGACCAGCAGGGTGAGGATGGCGGTGCGGTCGGCCGGCAGGTCCTGGGCCTTCCTGTCGGAGGCCAGGGACTCGCGCGTCATGCGCAGGAAGACCGGCATTTTCAGCGCGCCCAGCCGCGGCAGGAAGGCGGGCATGTTCATGCCGGCAGCCCGTACAGCGCGAGCGCGCGCAGGCAGGCGATGCGCTGCGCGTCGCCATAGGCCGGGCCCAGGGTCTGGTCCGTCAGAGTCAAGGTGTAGGTCAGCCCCAGGGCGTCGGCGTCCAGCACCCAGCGGGTCAGTTGCGCAAGGCGCTGCTCCATGTCCATGCCAGGGGGCATGGTGTTGTAGTCGAGCAGCACCTCGCTGGACGCGGCGCCCATGAAATGCTTGACCAGCAGAGGGCCGCCGGTCTCCATCGCCAGGGTGGCGTTTTTCCAGGCGATATGGCGCGGGCTGTCGGTGACCTGGTGCTCGCGCAGGCCGGCGAAGTCGTCGGTGCCGGCGATTGCCGGCGCGCCTTCGCCCTTGCCTTCCGGCGCATCCGGGAAGCGCATTCCGGGCGGGGCTGGCTGCGGGTACACCAGGCAGGGCAGGTCGGGCTGCCAGTAGCTCCAGGAGCGCAGCAGCCCGAGCGGGTAGCGGGTCTCGACGGTGATGCGCGGCAGGGTCAGCCAGCCGCGCTGGCGCGCCGGGGCGGTGAGCACGACCACCACGCTTTGCCGCGGCGGGATGTCGGTGACCGCATCGCAATCGACGGTCTTGAGCCAGATCGCGCCGCGCTCGTAGCTCTTGCGGTTCTCCAGCAGCAGCTCGAAACTGGCGTTGCCGCCGGCGAACACCGGCTCGACACGCAGCGGCCGCAGGAACAGGTGCAGCTGGTTGCGGAAGGTGTGCAGCATCGCCACCATGCCAGCGGCGCCCAGGAAGAAAGTCAGGACGAAACCGAGCGACAGGTCGTAGTTGATCGACGAGGCCAGGAAGCCGACCAGCGAGAAGGCGAAAAAGAAACCGTAGCGGGTCGGAAAAATGAACACCCGGCGCTGATGCAGGAAGATCTCCCCGGTCTCCGGCCCGCGCGGCTGGAAGATCCAGTTGTAGATCATCGAGAAGCGCATCAGCTTGCTGGCGGTGCCCGAGGTACTTGCGGTGCTCGTTGTGCTCGCTTCCATGGCTGTGCCCGATGGCCTCACGCGGCGCGGCCCGGCATGGCCGGGCTTGTTGCGGCCTGATCCGGTGCGGCCGGCGCAGCCGGAGTCGCCACGGTTCGCCCCGGCGCTGCCGGAGTCGCCACGGTTCGCCCCGGCGCTGCCGGGTCGGTGGTTTCATGGATGGCCGGACCGGCGCGCTCGCCTTCCAGCCCGGGCCGCAGTTGCAGGTCATCGTCGTAGTCGGCGCCGTTCTGCGAACGGAAGGGGATGGGCGACTCGTCAAACAGGTCATGCAGGCGTGCGGTGTAGGCGGCTGCCGCTTCGGCATATTGCTCGTCGCTGAAGCGGTTGGCGCCGAAAACGGCGAATGGCCGCAGTACCTGCATGCCGGTGTAGTACAGGGTGCCGTGGGTGAGCGGAAACAGCAGGTCTTCGAGATGGCCGTTGACGCCGCGCGCGGAAAAGTGGCCCGGCTGCCCGCCGGCGGTAAGGGCGACGAGGGCACGTTTGCCGGCGAGAGTGCCTTCGCCATAGCGCGCGCCGTAGCGTTTGCCCTCGCCCAGGCCGACGCCATAGGCAAAGCCGTTGGCGAACACCCGGTCTATCCAGCCCTTGAGGATCGCCGGGACCGAGAACCACCAGAGCGGGAACTGCAGGATCACCGCGTCGGCGCGCCGCAGCTTGTCCTGCTCGGCGCGCACCTCCTGCGCCTGGGTGCCGGCATCAAAAGCGGCGCGCGAGGCACGGCCGTAGTGCAGGCGCTCGGCGGGGTCGCGGCGCGGAAAGTCGGCACCGTCGGCGGCCGCCTTCCAGCCCATCGCGTACAGGTCGGAGACCTCGACGTGGTGGCCGGCCTCGCTCAGGGTGCGCACCGCCAGGTCCTTGAGCGCGCCGTTCAGCGAGCGCGGCTCGGGGTGGGCGTGGACGATGAAAATGTTCTTGCCTGCCATGCGGGCTCTTTCAGGGAATGGCGACCGACTTGATCCAGCCGGTGAGCTGGTCGTGCGCCGCGCTGCGCGAGACGTTCTGCGCCGGCTTCAGGCGGTGCCCGGCCACCGCCGGCAGCACTGCCTGCACGTCTTCCGGCAGCACCGCCTCGCGCCCGGACACGAACGCCCAGGCGCGTGCCGCCGCGATCAGGCCCAGCCCGGCACGCGGGCTCAAACCGCCGGTATATTGCGCGGCATGTCGCGACGACTCCACCAGCGCCTGAATGTAGTCGAGCAGCGCCGGAGCGACGTGCAGAGCGGCGGCGGCCTTCTGCAGCTCGCGGAACTGCGCCACGCTCATCACCGGCTGCAACTGCGCGGTCATCGCGCGGCGGTCGGCGCCGGCCAGCAGGGCGCGCTCGGCGGCGCGGTCCGGGTAGCCGATCTCGATGCGCATCAGGAAACGGTCGAGCTGCGATTCGGGCAGCGCGAAGGTGCCGATCTGGGTGGACGGGTTCTGGGTGGCGATCACGAAAAACGGCTGCGGCAGCGGGTGGGTCTCGGAATCCATCGTCACCTGCTGCTCCTCCATCGCCTCGAGCAGCGCGCTCTGGGTCTTGGGGGTGGCGCGGTTGACCTCGTCGGCGAGCAGGAACTGGGCGAAGATCGGCCCCGGGTGGAACTTGAACTTGCCGGTTTCGCGGTCGTAGATGGAGACGCCCAGCACGTCGGCCGGCAGCAGGTCGCTGGTGAACTGGATGCGCTGGAACTGCAGGCCCAGCGATTTGGCCAGGGCATGCGCCAGGGTGGTCTTGCCCACGCCCGGCACATCCTCGATCAGCAGGTGGCCGTGCGCCAGCATGCAGGCCACCGCCAGGCGGATCTGGCGGTCCTTGCCGAGGATGATCTGGTTGAGCTGGGCGATGAGCGAGGCAAGTTGCGGGTGGGTCGGGGCGGCCATTGTCTTTCAGTCTTGGTTCGTCGGGCGGAGCCTGGTGGCGGGTACAGGGATAGCTACGCAGCCGGCCGCGCCCAGGTTGCGCTGCGGCATAAAAAAGTCGATGATATCAATAAGATAGCGAATATTCGCGGCGCGCCGTCCGGCCGCATGGGCAGCGCAGGCCGGCAACTGGCTACTGGGCGCCCAGACCAAGCGACGAGAACCGGAAAACCAACCGCCATGACCACGGCCTATATCACCCACGCTGACTGCCTGCGCCACGACATGGGGCCCGGCCACCCGGAATGCCCGGACCGCCTGGCCGCGGTCAACGAGCGGATGCGCGCCAGCGGCCTGCTGGACGAACTGCGCTGCCTGGAGGCGCCGCTGGCCGACCCGGACGACCTCAAGCGGGTGCACCGCGCCGCCTACGTGGACCTGATTTTCGAGCATGCGCCCGAGCAAGGCTACATGCAGCTGGACCCGGACACCGCGATGAATCCGCACAGCCTGGACGCCGCGCGGCGCGCCGCCGGCGCCGGATTGCTGGCGGTCGACGAAGTGATGTCGGGCCGGATCGACAATGCCTTTTGCGCGGTGCGCCCCTGCGGCCACCACGCCACCCCGGCGCGCTCGATGGGCTTTTGCATATTCAACAACATCGCCGTGGCCGCCGCCTACGCGATCGAGGAAATGGGCCTGGAACGGGTGGCCATCGTCGACTTCGACGTGCACCATGGCAACGGCACGGAGGACGCGTTCAGCGCCCCGGAGTGGCAGGACAAGGTGCTGATGGCGGGATTCTTCCAGCACCCCTTCTATCCCTACAGCGGCGCCGACGGTCCGGCGCCCAATATGGTCAACGTGCCCCTGCGCGCCGGCAGCGACGGCCGGGCGGCGCGCCGCGCGGTCGAGGAGGCCTGGCTGCCGGCGCTGGAGGAATTCGGTCCGCAGATGATCCTGATCTCGGCCGGCTTCGACGCCCACCGCGAGGACCTGCTCGGCGGCCTGGCGCTGGTCGAAGCAGACTACGCCTGGATCACCGCCGAGCTGATGGCGGTGGCCGAGCGGCATGCGCAAAAGCGCATTGTCTCGATGCTCGAAGGCGGCTACAACCTGGACGCCTTGGGGCGCAGCGCGGTGGCTCACGTCAGGACCCTGGCGCAGTTGTAATGGCGGGCTGCCGGCCCCGCGGTTGGCCGCGGTTGGCCCGCTGTTGCCCTGAGCTCAGCGGGATGGCGGCCGATTGCGCTCGCGCAAAGTCGCCAGTTCGTCGGCCACGCTCTTGGCGACTGCCTCGCGGATGATGTTGGTGGCGGCCACCTTGAGCTCGGCGGTCATGTCGGCCAGGACCTGTTCAAGCAGGTCGGCCAGCGACTCCTTCAGGCGCGCCTCGATCAGCGGCTCGACCCGCGCCAGCACGCCGGACAGCACGGCCGTGTGCACGCGCAGCAGATCCGCGTCGCTGGGTACGCCGCCGGCCTGCCCCCGGGCCGCGTCGCCGGGCGCGCCGCCGGCCGGTCCCGGGGGGCTGGGAAACTCGGACAGCGAGGGCGGCCCCAGGGGCTGGGGGGCGCGGGTGACCGACACCGGGCCGGTGCGCGCCGCGCTGAGGGCGCGCGCGGCGCCGGGCGGGGCGGGCCCCGCGCGTCCTCCCAGCGCGGCGGCCTGGACCGATGGCGGGCCGCCGGCCGCGCGCGCCTGGTTCGCCGGACGGGAGTTCGGCCCGCTGGCCCCGGCCGCCGGCTCGACCACGTCGGTGAGCACCGGAATGCCGTCGTCAGGAGTTGCCGAGGTCGCCATGCGCCTTAGGCCTCTTTCTCTTTGGCCAGATCGTTGCTCTTGATCTCGTAGCCGCGGTCCTTGTAGAACTTGAAGCGCTGGCGGGCCCGGGAGCGGTCTTCCTCGTCGTCGCGGCTGACCACTTCCAGGACCCGGTCGAAGCGGCTGAAATTGGCGGGCCGCTCGTCGTCCAGGTTGAGCAGGATGTCGTGGTGCGGCAGCGCCTCGGGGTCGGAAGTGAGCAGCACCGGGGTCTCGCCGGCGCTGGCGTCGCTGGCCCGACAATGCGGCAAAAAGCCCGTCGGCGGGGTGGTCCAGAGGCGCTGGTCGAGGTCCTGCAGGGCGCGGGCGTCGCGCGAGAAAATCAGCAGGCGCGCCTTGGCGGCATAGGCTTTTTGCGCCAGGCGGGCGGCCACCGCCAGCTTGTCGGGCGCGTTGAAATAAAAGTCTATGCGGGTCATGAGGGCCGGGGGGTGCGGGTTGTCCAGATGCCCCTGCAGCGGGGGCTTCGGGTTGGTCGGGCTGGGCGTGCTGGCCGGTTTTGGGATGGGAGCCGGGGTTCCCGGTCCCGCGCGATACAGGCAACCACGCCCTGCGTCAGTTCACCCGCCCGAGCAAGAACTGGGTCAGCAGAGGCACCGGCCGGCCGGTCGAGCCCTTGGCGGCGCCGCTTTTCCAGGCCGTGCCGGCGATGTCCAGGTGGGCCCAGTCGTACTTGCGCGCATAGCGCGACAGGAAGCAGGCCGCGGTGACGCTGCCGGCCGGGCGCCCGCCTATATTGGCCATGTCGGCGAAATTGGACTTGAGCTGTTCCTGGTATTCGTCCCACAGCGGCATGTGCCAGGCCCGGTCGTAGGCGTCCTCGCCGGCGTGGAACAGTTCCTTGGCCAGGGTGTCGTTGTTGCTGAACAGGCCGGAGGCGACATTGCCCAGGGCGATCACGCAGGCGCCGGTCAGGGTGGCGATATCGACCACGCAGGCCGGCTCGTAGCGCTCGGCATAGGTGAGGGCGTCGCACAGGATCAGGCGCCCTTCGGCGTCGGTATTGAGAATCTCTATGGTCTGGCCCGACATGCTGGTGACGATGTCCCCCGGCTTGGTGGCCTGGCCGTCGGGCATGTTCTCGGTGGCCGGCACCAGGCCGACCACGTTCAGGGGCAGCTTGAGTTCGGCGATCGCCAGCAGGGTGCCGAACACCGAGGCGGCGCCGCACATGTCGAACTTCATCTCGTCCATTGCTTCGCCGGGCTTGAGCGAGATGCCGCCGGTATCGAAGGTGATGCCCTTGCCGATCAGGACGATCGGCTTGTCATCCGGCTTGCCGCCCTTGTGCTCGAAAATGATGAATTTCGGCGCCTGCCGCGAGCCGGCCGCTACCGACAGGAAGGAGCCCATTTTCAGAGCTTCGCAGTCGGCTTTCTCCAGCACCGTGCATTCCAGGCCGGTATCCCGGGCCAGGGCCAGGGCGCGCTCGGCCAGGTAGGTCGGGGTGCAGACATTGGCCGGCAGGTTGCCCAGGTCCTTGGCCAGGGCCATGCCCCGGGCGATCGCCTGGCCCTCGGCGGCGGCGCGCTCGGCGGTGTGCAACTCATTGCGGCGCTCGACGGTCAGGGTGAGCTTGCGCAGCGGCCGGCGCACCTCGTCCTTCTTGCTTTTCATCTGGTCGAAGCGGTACACCGCGTCCTGCGCGACCAGGGCGGCCTGGCGCACCCGCCAGGCGGAATCGCGCTTTTTCACCGGTACTTCGGTCAGGTAGACCGCGCCGTCGAAGGCGCCGGTCTCGTTCAGGGTGGTGACGGCAGCGCGGATCGCCTCGCGGTATTCCCGTTCGCGGAAGTCCTTTTCGCGGCCCAGGCCGACCAGCAATACGCGGTCGCCGAGCAGGCCGGGAACGTTGTGCAGCAGCAGCGTGCGCCCGGACTTGCCCTCCATGTCACCCCTGCGGATGATGTCGGACAAATAGCCCTTGCTGGCCTGGTCGACCAGCTCGCCCGGCGCGGAGAGCTTGCGCGGTTCGAACACGCCGATGACAATGCAGGCGCTGCGTTGCTTTTCGGGACTGCCACTCTTTATGCTAAATTCCATGGTCCAGAACTCCCGGCACAAACGAGGATTGAATTTGGATTATGACCCGATTCCGGCCCAAAATTCAAATTTTGCTAAATTTTCCCAAGAAATTGCAGATTGCAGCGGTTCCCGGGCACCGGAATCCCGGCTTTGGCAGTGCTTTTGCGACCCGCCGCGGCCCTTGCAGGGCGCCGGGAACGCCGCTTTGCGGCGCCCCGGCCGCGTAACCTGACTTTCTCCCCTTATTCATGATCTTCCGCCGGGCGCTGCAGCGCGAATTTGCCGAAATTGCCGGCGCCGTGTTCGTCACGCTGTTCACCATCATGCTGACCACCCAGTCGATCCGCCTGCTGGGACTGGCGGCGAGCGGCAAGCTGGCCTCCGAGGCGGTGCTGGCCCTGCTTGGCTTTTCCTCGCTCAACTACCTGCCGGTGCTGCTTTCGCTGACCGTCTTCGTGTCGGTGCTGCTGACCATTTCGCGCCAGTACAAGGACTCCGAGATGGTGGTGTGGTTCGCCAGCGGCCTGTCGCTGACCGCCTGGATCCGCCCGGTGCTCGGCTTTGCCCTGCCTTTCGTGGCGATGATCGCGCTGCTTAGCCTGCTGGTGTCGCCCTGGGCGGTGGAGCAAAGCGAGCGCTACCGCGAGCGCCTGGAGGGGCAGGACGACGTGGCGCGCATCTCCCCCGGCGCGTTCCAGGAATCGGCGCGCGGCGACCGGGTATTTTTTGTCGAAGGGCAGGTCGGTGAAACCGCCAATGTGCAGAACATTTTTGTCAACATGGTGCAGCAGGGCAAGGTGGGCGTGATGATGAGCCGGCGCGGCTACACCGAACTGGCGCCGAACGGCGACAAGTTCCTGGTGATGCTCAATGGCCGGCGCTACGAAGGCGAGCCGGGCATGCTGGACTACCGGATCATGGATTTCGAGAAGTACGCGGTGCGGGTCGAGTCCAAGTCCGACCGCGTCGAGGCGGCAGGCAGCCCGAAGCAGACCGCCACCTGGGACCTGCTGGCCATGCGCAGCAATCCGAACAAAGGTGAGTTCCTGTGGCGCATCGGCCTGCCGCTGTCGGCCCTGACCCTGGCCCTGTTGGCCATCCCGCTGGCATTCGTCAACCCGCGTGCCGGCCGCTCGGCCAACCTGCTGATGGCCCTGCTCACCTACATGGTCTATAGCAACGCGATCAGCATCACCCAGGCCTGGGTGGCGCAGGGGCGGGTCGGCTTCTACACCGCCTGGTGGGTGGTGCACGTGGCCATGTTCGCCCTCTTGCTGGTGCTGTTTTACCGGCGCCTGGCGGTCAACTCGCTGTTCCGGCTGATGCGGGGTTAGACGGTGAGAGTGATCCGCCGTTACCTGGCCCGCGAGATCTACGCGGCCACCACCCTGGTGCTGGTGGCCTTTCTGGGCCTGTTCGCCTTTTTCGACCTGATCCACGAACTCGGCGACATCGGCAAGGGAAGCTACCAGCTGCACCATGCGGCCCTGTTCGTGCTGCTCACCGTGCCCGGTCACGTCTACGAGCTGATGCCGATCGCCGCGCTGATCGGCACCGTCTATGCCCTGGCCCAGCTGGCCGCGCACTCGGAGATCACGGTGATGCGGGTCTCCGGCCTGTCCACCCCGCTGGCGCTGGCCGCCATCGCGCGCATTGGCCTTCTTTTTGTCGCCATTACCTTCATTTTCGGCGAGTTCATTGCCCCGCCCGGCGAGCGCGCCGCGCAGGCGCTGCGCCTGCGTGCCACCGCGTCAGCGATCGCCCAGGAATTCCGCTCCGGCCTGTGGGTGCGTGACGAAGGCCGTTTTGTCAACGTGCGCGAAGTGCGACCCGACACCAGCCTGGTCGGCATCAAGATCTACGATTTCGACGCCGACTACAAGCTGCGCTCGGTGAGCTACGCCGAAAAGGGCGAGTACCTGCCGCCCAGCAGATGGCGACTCACTGACGTGACCCGCACCGTGTTCACCGCGGTGGGCACCCGCATCGAGAAGGCGCCGGACCTGGAATGGAGCTCCGACCTGAATCCGGACATCCTGGGCGTGCTGCTGGTGCAGCCCGACAAGATGTCGATCGTCAATCTCTACCTCTACATTCGCCACCTGAGCGAGAACCACCAGAAGGTGGAGCGCTACGAGATCGCCCTGTGGAAAAAGATCATCTACCCGCTGGCGGTGCTGGTGATGATGGTGCTGGCCCTGCCGTTCGCCTACATGCAGGTGCGCGCCGGCGGCGTGTCGCTGAAGATTTTCGCCGGCATCATGCTGGGGCTGTTTTTCCACCTGCTCAACAGCCTGTTCGCCCACCTCGGGGCGATCAACACCTGGCCGACCCTGCTGTCGGCGCTCACGCCTTCGATCATGTTCCTGATGCTGGCCGGCGTCATGCTGTGGCGCGCCGAGCGAGCCTAGGGAATCACTGATCAAGTGGGCTGCGCCCCCTTAACAACCCCCGATCACAGAGAGAGGTTGATTTTGCGCCTCCCGGTTTTCGGGACTTATTCAGCGTTTCCTTAGGTACGTAACGCCGCTCCGTTCAAGGGGCGGCGCGCCGGCGGATGCGCTCGAGCATGTCGACCAGCACGGCGCGCTCCTGGGCGCTCAGGGCCTGTTCGAGGAATTTCTGCCGCGCCCTGGAGATTTCTTCGCAGTGCGCCAGCATGTCCCGGCCCTTGGCCGTCAGGCGGATGGTCTTGTTGCGGCCGCTGGCCGGATCGGGTCGCACCCGCAGCCAGCGGCTCGCCTGCATGACCTGGGTCATGCGGGTGACCGCTCCCTTGTCCTGGTCGTTGGCGCGCGCCAGTTCGGCCAGGGTCCAGTCGTCGCGCCGCCCCAGCAGGGCAAGCAGGGTCAGCTGCTCGGGCGTGATCGCCATGTCCCGCGCCGCGTAAGTTTGCATGAAATGGCGGCGCAGCACGATGCCGGTGACGCGGATCTGGTAGCCGAAGGAATCGTGGATCAGGTAGTCCATCGGGGCGTGCCTGGATCACGCCGTCATGCTGGCGCGGATTTTCGCCATCAGGTGGTCGTGGGCGATCACCGGGTCATATTTCGGCGGCCGGCCCGGCCCCTGGCAGCTCGGCAGGCATGCGATCCGCGCATCCGGGTTCGGCCCGGTGAAGAGCACGATGGACAGGCGCCGGGTCGAGCCGGTCAGGCTGCGCGGCGGGTTGATCACCCGGTGCACGTTCGACTTCCAGCGGTCGTTGGTCCAGCGCGCCAGCAGGTCGCCAGCGTTGATCACCAGTGCGCCGGGTACGGGAGGCACGTCCACCCAGGCGCCGTCCGGCGCTTGCACCTGCAGGCCGCCGGGCGCGTCGTCCTGGCGCAGCAGGGTGAAGCCGGTGTAGTCGGTGTGCGCGCCGTAGCGCAACTGCCCGGGCAGCGGGTCGGCGGCCTGGTCGGGGTAATGCACCAGGCGCAGCGAACTGGCCATGCGGTCGTAGTAGGACGCGAAGTAGTCCGCAGGCAAATCCAGCGCCGGGGCGGAGAGGCGCATCAGGGTCTGGCCCAGGGCATACACCTGGTCGAAATACGCGGTCACGCAGGCGCGGAAGCGCGCCGGCGCAGCCGGCCAGAGATTGGCGCGGTAGAGCGCGGCGTCGACCGGGTTGCGCGGCGCCTGGCGTTCCCATTCAAGCCCGGTGAAGGTGAGGGCCTCGCAGATGTCCGGCGGCGCCTGCCCGTCGGCCAGGGTGCGGGCCACCGACTCTATGCCCAGCGGTACGTAGCCTTGGCCGGTTTTTTCCGGGCGAAAGCTGCAGCGCATCTTTGCGTCCAGCGGCTGGTCGAAGAATTCCAGCGCCAGGGCGTGGATCTCCTCCAGCAGGTCCTCGGCGATGCCGTGGCCCATCAGGGTGGCGAAGCCGATGCTCTCGAAGGCACCGGCCCACTGGCGCGCCACTTCCGTCTGCGCGGCGGCACCGCCGCGCCGAAAGGCGGCGATGTCGATCACCGGAACCTGCATGCTCACTTGCCTGGCATCTGGCCGTTCACGCCTTCGACGAACCAGTTGATGCTGCCCAACTCATCGTCGCCCATGTTCTTGCCGGCGGCCACCTTGACCGTGCCGTCCTGCATTTTCACCGGCCCGGCGAACACATTGAACTTGCCGGACGCCAGCTCGCCCTTGAGCTGGTTCACCTGCGCGACGGTGGCCGCGGGCACTGCCGGGTTGACCCCGACCACGTCGACCAGGCCGGCCTCGAAGCCGCCGAACACCGGCGCCTGCAACGGCTTGCCGTCCAGCGCCGCCTGGATCATGCGCTCATAGTAAGGGCCCCAGACCGGCACGGTGGACGCGAGAATCGCCTTGGGCGCCAGCGCGCTGCGGTCCGAGTCGATGCCGATGGCGTACAGGCCCTTGTCCTCGGCGGCCTTGATGACGGCCGACGATGAGGTGTTCTGCATCAGCACGTCGGCGCCCTGGCCGATCAGCACTTCGGCGGCCTGCTTTTCCTTGGAGATGTCGAACCACGTGTTGACCCAGATCACCGTGGTGGTGGCCTTCGGATTGACGCTTTTCGCCCCCAGTTCGAAGGCGTTGATGTTGCGCACGATCTCCGGAATCGGGAAGGGCGCGACATAGCCGAGCTTGCCGCTCTTGCTCATCTTGCCGGCAATCACCCCGGCCAGGTACACCGCCTCGTACATGCGGGTGTTGTAGACCGAGAGGTTGGGCGCCGTCTTGTAGCCGGAGCAGTGATAGAAGGTGACCTTGGGCGTATTGGCCGCCGCCTTCAGGGTGCCGTCCATGAAGCCGAAAGAGGTGGTGAAAATGAGCTTGTTGCCGGCCGAAACGAACTCGCGCAGGACCCGGTCGGCGTCCGGGCCGGTCTCGATATTGTCGACGTTGGTGACCTTGATCTTGTCGCCGAACTTCTTTTCCACGTACTGGCGGCCCAGGTCATGGGCGTAGGTCCAGCCACCGCTGGAAATGGAGGTGTTGTGCAGGAACGCCACTTTCAGCGGCTCGGCCGCGATCGCGCCGGCGCAGCCCAAGGCCGCGAAGATTGCCGTCATTTGCCGCAGGATTGTCATGGTGCGCCTCGTCGTGGAAAAGCATGGGGAATGCCCTTCCATCAGCAAACGCTATGCCAATCCCCCGCCGGGCAGAGGCGGCGTGCGGCAGATCGTTGATGCATCAACCGGATCATTGGGGTATCAATGAATTAGCGCGCCGCGCGCCTCGCGCGGCGGCGGCGGCCGGTCGGGAGAGGAAAAAAGAAATTGGCCCGCGCGGGGCCAATTCAATGCATGGCGGCGCCGCGGCGGCACCAAAAGCGGGCAGCTATTTCTTCGCCTTCGGCACCCGGCCCATCAGGTAGAACTCATCGTTGGCGCGCATCCCGGTCATGTTGGCGATCCGGTTCGAGAGGCCGAAAAAAGCGGCGATCGCGCCTATGTCCCACACATCCTCGTCGGAAAAGCCGTGCGCGCGCAGGGCGGCGAAATCGGCATCGTCGATCTTGTAGGACTCCTCGGTGACTTTCACCGCGAAGTCGCACATCGCTTTCTGGCGCGCCGTGATGTCGGCTTTGCGGTGGTTGGTCGCCACCTGGTCGGCGATCAGGGGCTTCTTTTCATAGATGCGCAGGATCGCGCCGTGCGCCACCACGCAGTAGATGCAGTGGTTGCGGCCGGAGACGGCGACCACGATCATCTCGCGGTCGCCCTTAGTTAAGCCCCCGGTAAGACCAGAGTCCTCCTTGAGCATCAGCGCGTCGTGATAGGCGAAGAACGCGCGCCATTCGGCCGGGCGATGCGCCAGGGCCAGGAACACGTTGGGCACGAAGCCGGCCTTTTCCTGGGTCTCGAGGATGCGGGCGCGGATGTCGTCGGGCAGGTCCTTGAGTTCCGGCACGGGGTAGCGGCTGATCGGGTAGCTCATGATGGTTGGTCTCGTTGTGGTTGTGGAATGCGCGGCGGTTCGAGTTTACAGCGCCTGGCGCGCCGCCTCGGCCATCCGGGCGACGCGCGCGGTGTAGGCCTGCCGCGAGAAGCGCGCCAGGTGATCGGCGGCGGTGCGCGGGTCGGGGCGCGGGCCGGCGCGGGCGCGCGCCAGCACGCGGCGGAAATCGGCGCCCTGGTCCTGCCTGGGGTCGCGGTACAGGAATCCTGTGACGCCGTCGACCATGGTCTCGGTGAAGGGCGGCGCAGCTACCGCCAGCACCGGCGTGCCCAGTGACTGCGCTTCCAGGATGTTCAGGCCCAGGGCTTCCTTTTCCGGCAGGCCGGACATCAGGTAGTCGAGCTGCGGGTAGATGTGTTCCGGGTGTGCCTGCAGGCCCCAGAAGCGCACGCGGGACCCGAGGGGCCGCAGGGCCGCGCGCAGGTCCGCCACCGAGCGGTAGCCGCCCCAGCCGAATACTTCCAGGCAGACGTCCGGCTCGGCCGCCAGCACCGGCGCGATGTGGCGGAACAGGACGTCGAACTGCTTGATCGGGCCGATGCCGGAAACGATGCCCAGCGTCAGGCCCGCGCGTTTCACATAAGGAGCAGGCGGGGACAAGCCGCCTAGCAGCGGGCGCAATGCGCCTTCGAGCAAGCCGTAGGCCCGGTCGCGAAACTTGCGCCTGTCCCAGCTGTAGACCGGACCGGGCAGGACGCGCGCATCAGCGGCCCCGGCGTAGCGCTGGAAGTCGACCATGCCATAGCAAGGCTCGGGGTCGAGATTGATAAGGCCCGCGGCACGCGCGGTGGCAATCACGTAGTCGGAGACGCCGTATACCCGGTCGTAGGCGGCCAGCACGCCGGGCTGGCGGCCGGCCAGCGGCATGTGGCAAAAGCCGGTCAGCAGGTGATGGGCGCGCGCATGCTCGGCGAAGTGCTGCGACACCGGCGCGTGGGTGACGATCCACTCGCGCTGCGCCGGCAGGCGCGCGATCAGGGCATCGCTGTCGACGGCCGCTTCGATCTGCAGCCGTGGGTGGGCGAGGGTGGCCCAGTGGGTTTCGCCGGGGCGCACGTAGAGCCTGACCTCGCAGTCCAGGTCGAGCAGGGCGCGCACGAAAAACCGCGTGTAGACCTCGGCGCCGCCCATCCCGGGCTGCAGGTTGATCACGCTGGCGCGCATGGCGGTTCAGTCCAGCAGGCTGTCGCAGGCGGCAATCACGCGCGCCAGCTCCAGCGCATGCATGCAGGCCGGCGCGGCGCAGCGGTCCAGGCCGCGCTGGCAGCGCCGCGCCCAGGGCAGCTCGCGCTTGAATACCGTGATCTGGTCACGGCAGGGGAAGTCGGCGACGATGGCCGCGGCAAAGCGGTGCTTGCGCCAGAAGCGCCCGGCGCCGAACAACACGTCCGAACCTGGACCGTACAGGCAGACCGTGGGCGTGGCCGTGACCTTGCCCAGGTGGGCGATGCCGGTGTCGGGCACCACCAGCAGGCTGGCGCGGGCGAGCAGGTGCCAGAGTTGCGCCAGGTCCAGCTGGCCGGCGAGCGAAGCGTGGTAGCGCAGGGGATCGATGCCCTGGACGAGAGCGGCCTCGCCCGGCCCGGCCGACCAGACCGGTGTGATGCCGCGCGCCGCCAGGTGGTCGGCCAGCGCCAGCCAGCGCTCGCCCGGCCAGTGGCGCAACACCGAGCCCGCGCCTACATGCAGCACGGCGTAGGGAGCCGGTGGAAGTACGAATCGCGCACAAGGCGGCGCCGGCCAGGCGGCGGGCGCGTAGGCCTCGTTGCCCGGACCGGCCAGGGAGGCGAATATGTCGGCCAGATTGGTCGGGTCATTCGGCCAGGGCACCAGGGCGTCGGCGGCGCGGTTTTTCCATTGCGGCGTGTCGCCCGCCAGGGCCACCACCCAGCGCGCGCCGGCGGCGCGCGCCAGCAGGCAATGGCGGTTCTCGCCCGGCACCAGTGCCAGGTCGTAGGGCCCGCGCCGTGTCACCCCGCGCGTCAGGCCCGGATGGCGCGGGTCGTAGGGCAAGGCGTTGACGCCGTAGGGGCGTGCCGCGTATAGCGGCACCAGCGCGGGCGCGACGCACAGGTCGATGTCGGCGCGCGGATACAGGTGGCGCAGGCGCGCCAGCAGGGCGGTCAGCATCAGGGTGTCGCCCAGCAACAGGTGGTGGGCGACCAGGATGCGGCCCGGGTCCTTCGGCGCGGTGCGCCTGGCGCCGCCGCGCAGCAGGGCGCGCGGCAGCACGTGCAGGCGGGTCGCCAGGCGGCTCATGACGATTTGGTCAAGGCGGAACGGAACACTGCATCCATGCGGTCCAGCATCGCGTCTATGCCGTGATTGGCGCGCGCCCGCGCCAGGGCGGCGGCACCCAGGCGCGCGCGCAGGGCCGGGTCATCGAGCAGGCGCGCCAGCGCGGCGCTCAAGGCCGGCGCATTTTCCATCGGGACCACCAGCGCCGTGTCCTCATCGCGCGCCACTTCGGGTATCGCACCCGCGGCGGTGGTAACCACCGGCAGGCCGCAGGCAAAGGCCTGCAGGATGGCCTGCGGCACGCCTTCGTTGGCATAGGAGGGCAGGGCGAAAATATCCAGCGCCTGCAGCCAGGGCACCACGTCGGCCTGGTTGCCGGCCAGGGTGACCCGCCCGGCCAGATTGCCGGCGGCGGTGATCTGCTCCAGCGCGGCGCGCTGCGGGCCGTCGCCGACGATCACCAGGTGGGTATCGTCGCGCTGCAATTGCGCGAACGCGTCGATCAGGTAGCGATGCCCTTTCCAGCTGCGCAGGGTGGCGACAATGCCGATCAGCCTCTTGTCCGCCGGCAGGCCCAGGCGCGCGCGGATCGCTGCCTTGGCGGCGGCATCGGCCACCGGCGCGTAGCGCGCCAGGTCGATGCCGGTGGGCACCGAGACGATGTTGGCCGCCGGAAAGCCGTTGTCGCGGACCAGTTGTTCCTTGAGCGCCTCGCCGGTGGTGACGATGCTGCGGGTGGCGCGGGCGTACAGCCATCGCGTCGCGGCGTTGCGCGGCACCGGCGCGGAGATATGGCGGGTGCGCACCAGCGGTGGCGGGTTTGCCAGGGTGGCGCAGGCCAGCGCGGCCAGCCAGCTGTCGGTCGAGCTGTGGGTATTGATCAGGTCGACCGGGTGAGTGGACAGCCAGGCGCGCATTGCCAGCACGCCGGCGGGGCGCTTTTTCGCCATGTTCAGGGCGGTGACGGGGATGTTCCGCTTTACGGCCTCATCATAGATACGCGCCTCGCGCGGAGCGAGGAGGTGCAGGGTGTGGCCGCGTGCCATCATGCCGGCCATCTCATTGAGGATGCGGATCTCCTGGCCGCCCCAGCCACAGGAGTTTTCGGTGTGGACGATGTTCACTGGGTGTCTTGCATGCGGGCCGGGTGCGGGTACGCCACTCAGATGCCCGATCCGGCGACCACGGCTCCGGTGGTCTCGACCGCTTCGTTGGCCTGCGCCGCATCGTCGAGGCGATGCAGGCTGGCATAGATGCCGTCGCGCGCGATCAATTCCGCGTGGGTGCCGGTCTCGACGATACGGCCGTGGTCGACCACCATGATGCGGTCGGCGTTTTCTATGGTGGTCAGGCGGTGCGCGATGACGATGGTGGTGCGGTTTTTCATCAGCACGTCCAGCGCCGCCTGCACGGTGCGCTCGGTTTCCGAATCCAGCGCCGAAGTGGCCTCATCCAAGATCAGCACCGGCGCGTCCTTGAGCAATGCTCGTGCGATCGACAGGCGCTGGCGCTGCCCGCCGGACAGGCGCACGCCGTTCTCGCCGATCAGGGTGTCCAGGCCCTGCGGCTGCTCGTTGATGAATTTCATCGCGTCGGCGGCGGTGGCCGCGGCGATGATCTCCTCGCGCGAGGCGCGGCGCTTGAAGCCGTAGGCGATGTTGGCGGCGATGGTGTCGTTGAAAAGCACCACGTCCTGCGAGACCAGCGCCAGGTTGGCGCGCAGCGACTCCAGCTTGAGGTCTTCCAGGTCGATGCCGTCCATGTAGATGGCGCCGGACTGCGGGTGGAAAAAACGCGGGATCAGGTTGGCCACCGTGGTCTTGCCGCCGCCCGAAGTACCCACCAGGGCGACGGTCTCGCCCGGGGCGATGTCGAAACTCATCTGGTTGATCGCCGGGCGTTCCGCGTTCGGGTACTGGAACACCACCTTGTCGAAACGCACGGCGCCCTGGGCGCGCTCCAGG
>Ga0302323_100001836_pt1 | contig 17240 bp, 16 predicted proteins | sample Fen_T0_3_FD_201950 | JGI IMG/M metagenome (GOLD analysis project Ga0302323, IMG submission 201950) | Peat permafrost microbial communities from Stordalen Mire near Abisko, Sweden - Fen_T0_3 | ecosystem: Environmental > Terrestrial > Soil > Wetlands > Permafrost | place: Sweden: Abisko... | reverse complement strand
AGCCCTAGCGCATAGCGCGCGAAGGCGTCATTGGGATCGGCGGCCAGAATTTCCTGTAGTGCGGCAATACGATCGTGGTCAACCATGAATGCTCACTGTACAGGAGGCTGCGCATCATGATCAATCGACTTGAGGCGCCTGCCGCACCTCTCAGTCCGACATGCCGTTAGAATGAATGATGCGGCAGTACGTTTGTGTCGCGAACGCAGTTATCCAACGAGAGCGAGTGAGCATATGGAAAAGCAAGAGTCGGGAATGAACGCTAAGCCGGTCAGCGATTCGAAGTCCGAGATGATTGAACTGGTTCTACCCAACGACACCAATCCTCTCGGTGCGTTGTTGGGCGGACGCCTGATGCACTGGATCGACCTCTCTGGCGCCCTCGCCGCTCACCGCCATTCGCATTCCTACGTGGTGACCGCTTCCATGGACCACATCGACTTTCTTGTACCCGTGCATGTTGGCGACATGGTTCTGCTGCAATCGTCGGTAAACCGCGTCTTCAAGACTTCGATGGAAGTCGGAGTTCGCGTCTCGGTCGAGAACTACATTTCCAACACCCGCCAGAAAGTCGCGAAAGCGTATCTCACGTTCGTCGCCGTGGACCGCCACGGCCGTCGCCTTCCCGTGACTCCGGTTATTCCTGAGACAGACAACGAGAAGCGGCGCTACGAAGGTGCCTTGCGCCGCCGTGAAGCTGCGAAGACAGAGCGTGCCAGCAAGACTGATAAGGCCTGAATCGCCAGCCGCCCATCGTGTTACAGTTTCAAGAATCTTTGCAACATCGACTGACAGCAGGTACCCCAACTTGGAGAAGAAGCGGATGCGTTTGGTTCGTCTACTCGCCGTCATAGTCATGCTCGGTATGTTCGTCGCCGGTAGCGCCACTTTGAGCGCTCAACAGAAAGAGTCTCCCGACACCGCCAAAGCCGGTGACAAAGCAGCCAAACCGGCCAGTGACGCGGAGAAAGAAAGGGCCCCCAAAGATGAGCCTCCCGTCGTCACGCATCACGAGATTCAGGTCGGCGGCAAAACCCTGCGCTACACCGCGACCACTGGCTACATGCCGATTCGCAATGAAGAGAGCGGCGAAGTCGAAGCCAACATCTTCTTCGTGGCGTACACCCTTGACGGAGCGGCGCCCAAGCGTCCGCTGATGTTTTCGTTCAACGGCGGCCCTGGCTCGGCGTCCATTTGGCTGCACCTTGGCGCAATCGGCCCGCGCCGCGTCAAAATGCTGCCCGGCGGCGAGATGCCTCAGCCGCCTTTCGAACTCGTCGATAACGAAGACACCTGGCTCGATCACACCGACCTCGTATTCATCGACCCCGTTGGAACCGGCTACAGTCGCGCCGTCAAGAAAGACCTGGGCAAGAAATTCTGGGGCGTGCGGGGCGACATCTCCTCGATTGCCGAGTTCATTCGCCTGTACCTGAGCCACAATCAGCGCTGGACTTCGCCGCTCTTCCTCGTCGGCGAAAGCTACGGCACCACTCGCGCTGCCGGCCTCAGCGGATACCTCGTCGATCATGGCATCGCTCTGAATGGCGTGGTCCTGATTTCATCCGTGCTGAACTTCCAGACCCTGGAGTTCACTCGCGGCAACGACCTGCCTTACATTTTGTTTCTGCCCACCTACACGGCCACCGCGTGGTATCACAAGAAGCTGCCCGCTGACTTGCAGCAACGCGACCTCGCCAGTGTCTTGACCGAAGCGCAGCAGTTCGCCGCTGGAACCTACGCCACCTCGCTGGGCAAAGGCGACAGCCTCACCGCTCAGGAGCGCCAGACCCTCATCGATCAGGTGTCGCGCTTCACTGGAATCGATCGCAGCGTCGTCGACTTCAACGATGCACGTTTGGAGCAAGGAGTCTTCAGCCGTGAACTTCTGCACAACCAGAAGCTGACGGTTGGCCGTCTCGATAGCCGCTTCATCGGTGATGACATCTCGCGGGTGCGTGGCGAAGGCCGCTTCTTCGATCCCTCGATGTCAGCGATTCGGCCGCCCTTCACGGCCACGTTCAACAACTACGTGCGTACTGAACTGGGCTTCAAGAGCGACCTGGAGTATTACGTGCTCGGCGGCGGAGTCGGCGAATGGGACTGGGGTTCAGCCGGAGAAGGTTTCCCCGACACCAGCGAAGCGCTGCGCCTCGCCTTCGTCAAGAATCCTTACATGAAGCTCTTCGTCGCCAACGGCTACTACGATTTGGCGACGCCGTTTTTTGCCACTCAGTACACGCTCGACCACATGAATCTCACGCCGGCGCAGCACCAAAAGATTTCGCTCGGCTACTACGACGCCGGACACATGATGTACATCAAGAGCGACTCTCTCACGCGCTTGAAAAAGGAAGTAGGCGGCTTCCTCAACAGCGCGCTGCAGTAAGAACGTTCTGAAATCCATGGAAGTTGGTGCCCCATTCAAGGCCGCCTTTGGCCTTGAGTGGGATTTTTCTTGGCGATCGGCGGGTGAGTTGGGTGGCCCATATTTGCCTGGTTTTGGGAAATGTGGGGAACTGTCGTTGTAGTTGAACTCGGCTAGCGCAGGGCATGTCGCATCATTCGCTAATTGGGCGGATAGATAACGACTTGCCCGAGATGCCTTGCTTCGGTGTCTAATTATCAGGGACACGAAAATGCAGCGAACGACGCGCTTTCGCCTGTTGCTGTTCACCCAATCGATTATGATTGCTGCGTTTGCCTTCGGCGGATGTTCCCGATCAACGCCGCCGAAGTCGGAGCCGATGCAACCACCTGCCCAACCGAAGTCACATTCCGCGGCGGTGGTATCGACACCCATGGAAGCAGCTCTCGACGCGTTACGGCGCCGCTATCCCGACAGCGTCGTTGTCGGCTTCGAAGAGCTTTGGGATGCGCGTCCGGATACCGAACCCAAAGTCGATCTTGGTCCGCCAGATGCTACTTTCAACAGCGTGGTCGAACGCATCGGCAACCTCAATCCAACTTACAAATTAGATCTGGTCGAGCACCTCCTTGTTCATGTTCACCCGGCGCATGGTTCGGCCGACCCTGCTCACCTGCTCGATATCCGTCTCAAGCGCTTCGTTATGCCGGCCGACCATTGTCTCGAAGAAGCAATGCGGGACATCGCCTCGCATAACCCACTCGTCGTCGGAGGATATGCACCGGAGCTTTCGCAGTTCCTCAACAGGAAACAGCTTGACTGGGACCACCAACGTGGCAAGGGGCTTCCCCACGGAGTCATTGGGGGCGGACTCGGAGGGTGCGCGCCGGTTCCATCCCTAGACCACCAAGGCGTCTCCGCTGTCACGGTGTACCGCGACATTACCGTGCGAGAAGCGATGAACCGAATGGCCCTCCGTAGTCTGCTGTTGAGCCGCCGCGAAGTTCGGCCCAATGATGGATGGGAGATGACGTGGAAGCCGATTTCTTGGAGGTTTCGCTTCCGTCCCGAACCTGACGCTGACACCGGACTCGGCGGCGTGCCAGTATTCCAGACCTTTTGACATTATCTTTCGCGCACTGCGCTAAACATTTCGGTGGAAGCACCGGCCTTTAGGCCGGTGAAACAGCCGAGCTGAAAGAAGGGCTTATAGCCCTGGCCCGGAGGATTCCCGCAGCGTGTCCCTGCAACACTGCGCCGTTCACTTCCTGGCCTACAAACCCCTGTCAGCGCCTCGCCCACGCCAAGCCGTCTGGCTCGCCCCCAACATCGATGTGTCCCGTTACCGCCAGAGTCTTTAGGTCGAGCACAACGACGTAGTTGTCAGGTCCGCACGAGATGAACGCACGCGTGCCATCCGGATCCATCTGAATGCCTGCCGCTCCATTGCCAATGGGCACTCGCTTGAATTCCTTGCGCGACGTGACATCGTAGATCACCAGATCGCCGTTGCCGATCATGGAAATCAGCACCAGCTTCCCATCAGGAGTGAACTTCAGGCGATTCGCGCCAAACGTCTTCGCGTCCAGAGTGGCCGTCACCGTCCGCTTGGTCAGGTCAATTACCGAGAGAGTACCGTCCTGCGCATTCGCCGTCCACAGCTCGCGTCCATCGGGCGATACGTCAAAACCTTCGGCGCCTTTGCCGACCGCAATGACCGTCTGGTTCCAATCCGTTCGCGGTTGATTCCCTCCCAGCGGCGGGGGAGGTTGTGATCCCTCACTCGGCCGCATTCCCGGCGGAGGCCCCATCGGCGGGAGAGTGACCTTCTCCAGAATGCTGACCGTCGCGGAACTGACGTTGGTCGTGTAAATCTGCTTTTCATCCGGAGTGACGTAAAGCATGTGCGTCCGGTTTTGACCGGTGCCCATGATCCAGTCGATTTTCGCAGTTGCGGGGTCATACTTCGCGACTGCCTTCGACCCTTCCGCCGTGAACCAGACCCTTCCTCCGACAAACACGATTCCGTGTGGGCCGCTTAAGGCTCCGGTATCGATATCGGGCAGCGCTTTCTGGCCGACCAGGTCGATTACTGAAAGCGCATGGTAGCGGCCACCACCGTAGATCGTGACATAAGCCGTCTTTCCATCGGATGAAGCAATCACCTCGTGGGGATCCGGACCAACAGGAACGCGCGCGAGGACCTTTAGGGTTTTCGAGTCCACCATGGCGAGCGTGTGGTCACGTTTGGACAGCGCCAGAAGCGACTGAGTCGGCGTTTGAGCGACAACTCCGCTCACAGCAGTGAGAGCGATGGCCAATGCGGCACCGGTGAAAAGCATTTGGCGGGACTTCAATCGCATGGTCATACTCCGTTGATGTTCATTGTAGTCAGCGATTGACCGTCGTGGGCGGACCGCATTCCGTGCTTTGGGAAATTTGGGCTTGAAGCTCTCCGAATTCTCTGCGTCTCTGTGCCTCTGTGGTGACAATCCTCCGTTGCCTTAGTTCTATCCGTGTAATCCGTGCGAATCCGCGGCTGCTTTTCTTCTTCTTCCCGCCTTCTCATGCCCATTCGTCTCCATTACCGTCGAACCATCTTCTGACCTCCACCGAGAAGGCTGCCAGTGGGTTATTCGCTCTCTTTTCGCTTTCTCAATGGCGACCTATCTTTGAATTGCAGAGTACGCATGAGCACCGACAAGAGAGGGAACGCAATGAAGAAAGCAATTCTAGTGCTGTTGGTCATGATGAGTATTTCCGTCGTCCCGATGTTCGCAGGCGCCATTCCTCACCCAAACTCGGGCACAATTGCTCCGACCAATTCGTTTACCGCAGCCTTCACCGGTAATATCACCGGCTACTTCTACGGCTTCAGTGCGGGCCATACCGACTATGTCGGAATGCTGAATGTGACCACTTCCGTCTTCAGCGGGTGGTTCTTCAACAACCAGACCACCGCACCTGGAACCAGCGCCGACTTCGGGCTAGTGACCGCCGGAGATGTCCTTGTATTTAAGCTTTGGGACGTCACTTCGGGTCTGACCTTCGCCTCCAATCCGAGCATGAGCGCCGACGGCATCAATCATGCGTATGCCACAGATTTCGCGGGCGGCAACGGTATTCCGGCGGGCATCTTTGTCGGGATGGAAGACCTCCCACTCGGCCAGTCGGACCTGGACTACAACGACGATCAGTTCGTCTTTGTGAACGTCAACACCGGCACTCCTGAACCCGGCACACTGGTCATGGTAGGTTCCGGTCTGATCGGCCTGGCAGGTATCCTGCGCCGCAAGATCAACCTGTAGACGAGCTAAGAGCTTCATGAGTGGCCCACATTTCCCTGATTCGGGAAATGTGGGGATTCTTGCCCTTGTATTTGAATTGTCATCCCGAGCGCCGCCCGCCGCGGCGGGCGGCGTCGAGGGACCTGCTTTTTCGCCGTGGCCCACAGCTGCCAGCGGTGGCAATTGTGGGTTCACGAAGCCCACTGACAGATTGTTATCACATCCACCTGTGACGCACGTCCTAGCGGCTTTGAATCGCGGAACCTAAACTGCGACCAGAAGACGAGGGAGAGCTGTCTTCCATCGAGTCGGCAGCCGGGTATTATTTCGCCTTCAGTAGGTATTCGACCTGTGACAGGTCCTGTTCGTTGTCGTATTTTGGCCCGTATTCCCGCTCGAGCCCCCATGTATCCCGCAAAAATCCCACCCAACTCTTTTATTAACAGGAATTTGCAATTAACTCCTACGCCTGCAAGAATTTACGCTGAAATTCTTCCTAACTCTATGAAAACGATGAGTTTTGGGGGGGAGGGGGGAGGGGGTACCCTCGAGCCGCAATGATCCGCTTAATCGTACCGCTCGAACACGATCTGCTTGCGGTCCCAGCCCAGCTCTTCTTTCAGCACCTTGCGGTTGGCGTCGACCATTTGGTGCAAGCCGCAAATGTAGGCGTGCATGTCTTTGCTGTCGCGGACGATTCCGCGGACGTGGTCTTGAACGTACCCACGAAGCCCTGTCCAACCTTCCGCGCCACGGCTCAGCGTCGGAAGATAGTGGAAGTTGGGATGTGCCTGCGCAATCGCCAGGAATTCGTCCCGATAGTAGAGGCCAGTTTCATGGCGGGTACCGTACAGCAGCCAGAATTCCCGTTCCTGGTGCCGCGCGGGTTGCTCGAACAGCCATTGCACCATTCCGCGCATTGGCGCGATGCCCGTGCCCGTGGCAATCAGCACCGAGTCCTGATGCGGCTGGCGAAGCGTGAACATGCCATGAGGACCATGGAACTGCACAACCGAGCCTTCTTCCAAATCGCACAACCAGTTCGAGAGGAATCCTTCTTCCACGCGATTGAGGCAGAGGTCGAACGAGGGAACGGGACGCGGTGCATTGGCAATCGAGTAAGCGCGCGTGTGAATCTTTCCGTCGGTCTTCGGCTGTTGAATGGAAACGAACTGGCCGGGAACAAAAGAGAATTGCTCCGCGCCTTTAACTTCGAACTCGAGGTGCTTGGTCTGTTCCGAAAGAGCAATAGACCGAGTCAAGCGAGCGGAAAACAAATTACGTTGTCCCGGAACGCGCACCGTACTCGCTTGCGTCGGAGCCAGTGTTTCAGTCGTCGAAATGGCACTGTTTTCGCTCATACCCGATTAGATGCAGTAGAAATTGATTCGCGGCAGAGAGCCGCGAATAAGAAAGGGCGGCGAATTGCCGCCCTCGCACAGTGCTCTTTGACACTACTCAACCGTTACTGATTTGGCCAGGTTTCGAGGCTGATCGACGTCGCAACCGCGCCGGACTGCGATGTGATAGGCCAGCAATTGCAGCGGCACCACTTCGAGAATCGGTGCGAGCAGTTCAGGCGCAGCGGGAACGTAGATGACATGGTCCGCGGATTCCTTGATCTCCTCGTCGCCTTCAGTAGCAACAGCGATTACGGTTCCAGACCGAGCTTTGACTTCTTTCAGATTGGAAATCGTCTTCTCGTAGCGTAGCACCGAGCCTTGATCGTTGACGTCGCGGGTCGCAATGATTACGACCGGCAATTCCTCATCAATCAGCGCATTGGGACCGTGCTTCATCTCGCCCGCAGGATAGCCTTCGGCGTGGATGTAGGAGATCTCCTTCATCTTCAGCGCGCCTTCAAGCGCGATCGGATAATGAATCCCGCGGCCGAGATAAAGGAAATCCTGCGCACGGTGATAGCGCTTGGCCAACTCTTCCGTCTCGTCTTCGCCGCCAAGCAAGGCTTCCAGTTTTCCGGGAATCAGAGTGAGTTCAGTCAGCAGCTTCTTGGCTTCCTCAGAGCTGACCGTACCACGAACTTCCCCGAGGTACACGGCGAACAAGAACAACGCTGTCAGTTGTGCAGTAAACGCCTTGGTCGAAGCCACGCCGATTTCCGGTCCCGCGTGCGTGTAAATCGTCCCATTGGCTTCGCGCGCAATCATGGAGCCGACCACGTTGCAAACGCCGAGAGTCTTTGCTCCCTTGGAGCGCGACTCGCGCATCGCGGCGATGGTGTCGGCCGTTTCGCCCGACTGCGTGATGAGGATGTTGAGATCGTTCGGGCCAGTCAGCGGATCGCGGTAGCGATATTCGCTGGCATAGTCCACCTCGACCGGCAACTTGGCGAGGCGCTCGATCATGAACTTGGCAGCGAGTCCTGCGTGCCAACTGGTGCCGCAGGCGGCGATGGATACGTGCTGAAGTTTGCGAAAGTCGTTCTCGGAGATGTCCATCTCGTCGAGAAAGACCTTGCCGGTATCGAGCGAGACACGGCCCAGAGTTGTGTCGCGCACGGCGCGGGGCTGCTCAAAGATCTCCTTGAGCATGAAGTGCTTGAACCCGCCTTTCTCGGCCATGATCGGGTCCCAGGTAATGTGTTGTACCTGGCGCGTAACCGGATGTCCGTCGAAGTCGGTGAGCTGTACTCCGCTGGGAGTGATGACAGCCAAGTCGCCGTCACCGAGGAAGAACAGGTCGCGGGTGTGGTACAGAATTGCGGGGACATCGCTGGCGACAAAGTATTCGTTGTCGCCCAGCCCAATGACTGCCGGAGGGCCGTTGCGACCAGCCACGATCTTGTCGGGCTCGTCGGAGGAAATTACCGCGATGGCGAACACACCGGTCAGTTGCTTGACAGTAGTGCGGACGGCTTCTTCCAAAGGAAGCTTGCCCCCGGCATCGGTAATCGTCTGTTCGATGAGATGGGCGATAACTTCGGTGTCGGTCTCGGTTCGGAATTTATGGCCGCCGGCGATGAGCTTTTTCTTCAAGCTCATGTAGTTTTCGACGATTCCGTTGTGGACCACCACGATCTTGCCGGTGCAGTCACGATGCGGATGTGCGTTTTCTTCAGTGGGTCGGCCATGCGTAGCCCAACGGGTGTGTCCAATGCCGTAGGTTCCATCCAGTGGGTTGAGTTGGATGGCCTCTTCGAGGTTACGCAATTTGCCTTCGGCACGACGCACCTGGAGGCCCTCGCCGTTACCTGCTACAGCGATTCCTGCCGAGTCATATCCGCGATATTCCAGACGACGAAGGCCATCAATGATGACAGGGACGACTCGCTTCTTTCCAACGTAACCGACAATGCCGCACATCAGCTTTGCTCCATTGCGATGGGGATGATTGAACCTCTCGGTGAGGTGGACCCACGCACTCGATCTGGGAGATCGAAGCTACTTCCTAAATCTTATCTGATTTTGAGGGGGAAAGTGGATGCTTGCCCCGCGCGTCGCCGGCACAGAACAACTAGTCTGCGCACGAGCGCGACTCTAGCCTTCAAGGGTAAAGCGATATTCCTCGATAACCGGATTGGTAAGAACCTCGCGGGCGATGCGTTCGACTTCGGCCTGGGCATCTTCCCGCGCGAAGGCATCATCGAGGGTGATCTCAAAATACTTGCCCTGACGCAAATCGTTGACGCCGCGATAGCCCATCTTCTTCAAAGCGCTGTGGATGGTTTTGCCCTGAGGATCGAGGACAGTCTTCTTCAGCGAGACGTAAACGTAGGCTTTCATAGGAGACTTACATTATACCGAGACGAGCCGATACGACCGGCCTCGGTATCACTGGGAACTGGCTTTGAAGGCATCGTCGATTTCGACCTGGTAGCCATTTGCGAGACGATTGGTCTCGTTGGCCATTCCGACCACAGACATCAACTCGTGGAACATTTCGGGCGTCATACCCTGCTTACGGGCGGAAGCCGAGTGCGAAGCGATGCAATAGCCGCAGCCATTGGTGACGCTCACGGCAACGTAGAGCAGTTCTTTGACAAGGGGATCAAGCGCTCCGGGAGCCATGACCTGTTTGATGCTCTCCCACGTTCGTTTCAACAATGCCGGATCGTGGGCGATGGCCTTCCAGAAATTGTTGATCCAGTCGACCTTGCGAGTGGACATGATGTCGTCATAAACCGCACGCACTTCAGGATTGGCATCTGCGTATTCGACTAAGCCGTACGTAGCCATCGCGACTCCTCGTCTAGGAAATTGGGACTTTTTGCTTGTAGGAAGCTACCTGGACATTCCAGGAGAGCGATTTGGCGATCGCTTCGCGCAGTTGGCTCGACGCTGACGGCTCGCCGTGCACCAGGTATGTCTGTTTGGGTGGAGCCTGAAAGGTCCGCAACCATTCCAGCAACTCGGGAGTGTCAGCGTGGTCACTGAATTGCTCCAACGATGCCACCTGCGCGCGGACGGGCACGATCTGGCCGAACATTTTGATCTCGGCGGCATGGTTCTTGATGTCATATCCCCGCGTGCCGGGAGCCTGAAACCCGATAAAGAGGATCAGGTTGCGCGGGTCGGGCAATCGCTGGATCAAGTGGTGCAAGACCCGACCGCCCGTGGCCATGCCGCTGGAGGAAACGATGATGGCGGGATATTTCGATTCGTTGATCTTCTTGGAGTCATCCGTTGTCTGGTCAAAGTAGAAATTGGGCCAGTCCAACGGGGAGCCATATTTGTCTATCAGGGCTCTGGTTTCGGGACTGAACTCGTCTACATACTTCAGGAACACCTGCACAGCCTTAATTGCCATAGGACTGTCGGCATGTACCGGTACTCGCGGGATCTGGTCCGTCTCCATGAGCTGTTTCAACATGAACAGTAGCTTCTGGGTTCGCTCGACGGCGAATGCGGGAATGACTACGGTGCCACCGCGCTGAACGGTCGCGCGAATCAACGCAGCCATTTCGGGCCTGGGATCGGTGTGCGGATGCTCGCGATTTCCGTACGTGCTCTCCATCACTAGATAATCGCAGCGTTCGTTTGCAGTTGGACCAGAATGCAAAACACGGCCGGGAGATATCTCGTTGTCGCGAACACGACCGATGTCACCAGTGAAGAGAAGGCGGGAGCTAACGCCGCCTGCCGTCAGCGAAATTTCAGCCATCGACGAGCCGAGTATGTGAGCGGCACGGACGAAGCGGAATGACAACTCATCAGACAGGCGTTTCGTTTCGTCGAAGGTCACCGGCTTAAACAGAGTCAGGCATTGCTGCGCGTCTTCCATCGTGTACAGAGGCAATGCTGGAACGTGCTTTGATGTCTTGAAGCGGTTATGGAACGCCGCATCCTCTTCCTGAAGATGTCCGGAATCTGGAAGCAGAATGCCACATAGATCGATGGTTGGCGGCGTGGCATAAATGGGGCCGTGAAAACCCTGCTTGACCAGACGGGGAATCCATCCGGAGTGATCGAGGTGCGCGTGGGTCAAAATCACCGCGTCAATCTCGCGAGCTGGTACGGGCAGGTCCTGCCAGTTACGCTCGCGCCATTCCTTCTGGCCCTGGAAGAGACCACAGTCGACTAACACCTGGAATCCGCGTTGGCCGGATTCGTCCCCGGTGTTGATGAGGTGTTTAGAGCCGGTTACGACTCCCGCAGCACCCAAGAACTGGATATAGCTCATCTAGACCTCAAAGGCGCAATTAGCGCAGTGCACATCCCAAATGGTTGTAGCGGTTGCGCCCACCCTTTGGCAAGCGGCGGCTATTGCTGGTCTGTTTCAGAAGCTTTCGCGGTTACATTGAAAGTACCTTCACTTGAATTGGGTACAGGCACACTCCCATCGTTAACGATTGCGTGAGTCGGCATCGCTGGAAGCTGTAGTCGTTCCGATGCCTTCTGATGAGCCGGAACAAGTATGCGAAGCGACCGTTCGCCCGTTGCCGACTGGACCGTTATCGGCACTTCAGCGCCGGCACCACCGCGGTTTTCGAGAGTCACGGTTACCAGAGATAACTTGTTGGGATCGCCGAGCAGCGGACGGGCATAGACGTTCTCGATATGGAAGTTGGGCAGTCCACGATCGCGGTAAACCCAGTCGTCGAAGAACCACTCCAAATCTCGTTTGCGGCCTTCTTCGAGGAGACCTTGGAAATACGCTGTGCTCGTGTCATTGGCAGGACGATAGGCAGCCAACGCCTTCTGGAGCACAGCATCGCCCAGCATGTCGCGCAGCATCCAAAACACAAAACTGCCTTTGCCCCGCAAAAGAATCTGGTCAGAAGTATTCAGCAGGGAATTGGTAGTCGAACTCGGGTCAGCCGACTTGTCGGCTGTTGCGGGGCGATCGGCGGATTCCTCTGTCTTCACGAGAGGGGGCAGGTACTCGTTGAGGAATTTCAGGGCATCCTTGCGTCCGCTGCGTCTTTCGACGCTTACAGCCTGGAGGAAGCGTTGCACGCCGGCTTCGATCCAGGGGCGTGATGTTGCAAAGCGGGCGGCAACCTGCAACGGCATTAGGAGCAGACCGAGCGTGGCAGAATCGGACTGACGCATCGGCGTGAAGAGTAGTGGTCCGTCCTGAAATGGATTCGCATTGGGATTGGTAAGCTCGACAACCGTTGCGGAATCTCCGGGCAAGGGAAGCCAGTCGTCCAACACGGGCGTGTTAGCTTCGGCAGCGGCGGCATAGTCTTTCGCAACAGATGCTTTCGAGGGGACGTGGAAGATGGTCACCCCGGGACGCTCGAGCCGGACGAATTCGGCAATCGCGAACGCTGGAGAGATGCCACCGAGGCCGCTCAGCCGGATGCGGTTGCTAACCTGCGTGATGGCGCCGTCACTTCGAGGGTCCGAGGTTTCGCTGACATCGCCGCAAGGGGCTGCCATAGTGCTCCCGGCAACGCAAAGCTTGACGTCTTCAGCAAGTACCTGGATGTGCGCGTCAAACTGTGAGTTCTTGTGGCGCAGCTTCCAAGCGTCAATCGCGGTGAACAAGGTGTTGCCTTCGCTTAAGCTGACCGCCGGTAGCGATACCGGATACCACACGACGTTCCCCAGTCCACGTACTGCCGTGAACGACTCACTGATTTGATCCCAATCATTGCGAAGCGCAATTTCGTCGGGTGCGCCCATTCGCGTGAATCGGGTTGCGTCCGGAGTGATGGCGCCGCCGTATTGAACATCCAAGTCGATTTTGCTGCCGGGTGCTACAGCGGTCGGAAGAGTAACGATGGCCTCGGAGACGGCGCCGGTATGGTCAATATCACTGGTATAAGGGTTCCCGATCCATTCCACCGGTTTGCCGTTGGAGGCGATGCCGTTCCAGCTCAGTGATGAGGAGACCTGAAGGGTGACGTTTCGCTGCGGCCCGCTCGAGTCATTTCGGAGAGAGAGCTTTCCGGTGACTGCTATGACGTGCGAGGCACGATCGATCTGCACTTCGAGCTGGTAGGCGGTAATCGTGAAGGCGTCCCGGTCGATCGCTTGGGCTGGCAAGGCCAGTAGCGTCGCGAACAACGTCAGGAGGATGCTGCGGATCATTTGGAGTGAGCAGTCTTGCTGTCAGACTGCCCGGCGAGGCGCTGTCGTGCGACTTCGTACATGACAACTGCACCAGCCACGGAGACGTTCAGCGACGGTACGTGTCCCTGCATGGGGATGGAAACCAGAAAGTCGCAGCGCTTGCGTACATGGTCGTGCAGTCCCTTGCCCTCGGCGCCGAGGACGATTGCGCACGACATGTTGTAGTCGAGTTCGAAGTGGCTCTGGGTGCCGCGCTCGTCTAAGCCGACGATCCAGAGGTCGCGTTCCTTCAGTTCGTCGAGAGTGCGGGAGATATTGGTGACTCGCGCGATAGGGAGATGCTCGGAGGCCCCAGCGGACGCTTTGACAACGGTACCGGTTAGCCCCACGGCGCGGCGTTCTGGAATGATGACGCCATCGGCGCCGGCGCCATCAGCGGTGCGGATCAACGCACCAAGGTTGTGGGGGTCTTCGATTCCGTCGAGTACGAGGAGAAAGCTGTGCTCGCCTTTTTTCTTCTCCAGCAGCATGTCGACGTCGGCATAGGCTTTACCGCTGGTGACCGCTACAACGCCCTGATGCGTGTTGGTGTTGGCGATCCGGTCGAGATCCTCGCGGGGGAGGAAGCGAACCTGAACGCCGGCCGCGCGACAATCGTCGATGACCCGCTGTATGCGTTGGTCGTGACGTTCGCGGGAAATACCGACGTAATCGAAACTTCTGGCCCCCGACTTGAGGGCCTCGCTCACTGAATGAATGCCGTAGATAACGACCATCAGCTATTAGTTTACGCCAGCGCCCCACCACATCCGGCCTGCTACACTGGCACGGAACGGCGCTTCAGGCTCGGGCGCGGCACATGTTTGGGAGCGAAAATGGCGATTTCCGCAGTGATTGTAGATGATGAGCAATTGGCGCGAGAGGAACTTGCCTTCCTGCTGAAAGAGTGCGATGTGGAAGTCGTCGCGCAAGGCAAGAACGGTGTTGAGGCCGTGACGCTCATCAAAGAGCTATCGCCTGACATCGCATTTCTCGACGTGCAGATGCCAGGGCTAGATGGCTTCGGCGTACTGAAGAAGCTGCTGGACCGCAAAGTCGCCATGCCGCAAATCGTTTTTGCGACGGCGTTTGACCAATACGCGGTGAAGGCGTTTGAAGTGAACGCGGTGGATTATCTGCTCAAGCCGTTCGACAAGCAGCGTGTCGCGCAAGCAGTAGAGAAGGCGAAAAAGAAGCTCGGTTCCGCGACTACCTCAACAGACCAAATCGACACGTTGGTCCGGATGCTGGAGCAGCAACAGCAGCAACGGCCCCCGGCCGCCAAGGTGTTGTTGAAATCGGGTGGGCGATTGCTGCTGGTTGATCAGAAAGATATCTGTTATGCCTCGATCGAAGACGGGATTATTACGGTAGTGGCGACCAACATGGAAGGGCAGTCCAACTGCCGGACCTTGGAAGAGTTGTTAGACTCGCTGGATCCCAACGTATTCTGGCGGGCGCATCGTTCGTACCTGGTGAATATTCAGCGCATCAAGGAAGTCGTGCCCTGGTTCAAGAGCTCCTACCAGATTCGCATGGATGACAGGAAACAGGCGGAGATTCCGGTGAGTCGAGCGCAAACCAAGCGTCTGCGGGAGTTATTCAATCTTTAGGCTTCTTCGAGGTTAAGGACCGCTAGCCGTTCTTCTTCTCTTGCAGTTTGCGAACGATCTTCGTCACGGTTGCCCGCGGTGAAATTCGGAGCAACTCGATTCCGACACGGTTCTTCCATCCCGGTATAACGATTCGCTTGCCGCGCTTTAATCCCTCGTAGCCCAGGCGAGCGACATCTCGCACATCGACCATCAGGGGACTATTCATCATTGCAGTACCCTGCAGGTAGGCTCGCTGCTGGAAGTTGGTTTTGACGGGGCCCGGACAGAGACAGGTGACGGCGACTCCCGTGCCGTCCAGTTCCTCGGCCAAAGCCTCCGTGAAACTTAACAGGTAGGCTTTGCTCGCGTAATAGACGGCCATGAATGGTCCGGGCTGGAATGCGGCCGTGCTGGCGACATTGAGAATGCCTCCTTCGCGAGCGCGAATCTGAGGCAGAAAGAGCTTAGTCAACTGGGTGGCAGCGACCATGTTCACCTGCATCATTTCGGCTTCGTGAGCCCAATCGGTCGAGAGGAACGAGCCGGCCAGTCCGAAGCCTGCGTTGTTTACGAGGACGTCGATGAGAATGCCAGCTTCCTGGAGTTCCTGGTAGAGCTCGGCGGGCGACGCAGGGTGGGAGAGGTCCTTGGGCTCAATCCGCACTGTGATGCTGTAACGGTCCTGGAGGTCGTCGGCAATTTGACGTAGCGTGCTGCGGCTTCGGGCCAGCAGCACGAGGCGGTATCCATCGCGCGCAAAAAGGTGCGCCAGTTCGAGGCCAATGCCGCTCGACGCACCGGTGATCAACGCGGTCTTAGGAGCAAAGAAAGGCGAACTTGTGGTCACGTCTCAGTTATAACGAAAATCCGGGCAGCATGCTCGGCAAACACCTACTGTGCGTCGTTCTTCGATTCCAGAAAGGTGACTATTTGCCAGCGCTGCTGCTTGGGCAGTTGCGGCCAGCCCGGCATTCCTTTGTTGAGATCACCATTGGTGATGAACCAGAAAAGGTCGCCGGCGGGAGCGCTCTTGACCTTGGCGCTGGTTAAAGCTGGCGCGGGGCCCATCCCCTGCAAATCGTTGCCGTGGCATTGAGCGCAATTCTGGGCGTAAAGTTTTTTGCCGCCAGCCGAGGCCTGGGCGTTGCCCGCATAAGGGTTTTTCATTTCTTCGGCCGAAGCAGGTGCGTTGCGAAAAGTCTGTGCGACAGACGGATATGCCGCCAGTACCAGCGCTATCACGGCCAAGAATGAAGGGACGCACAGACAGTTGCAAAGTCGAAGTCTCAAAGGAATTCCTCCGAGAGATATTTTACCGAGAATGGCCGCGGAAAATGTTGGCAACCTTGCGACCAAATCCGGAGAACTCGTAGGAGACCCCGAAGCGGAGCATCGCGCGGTAGCTGGCGTCGGTCAGGCCAAATGTCGGCGAGATCTTGACCACGGTGTCATGTATCTGCCAGGACAGCACGGGGGCAATGTACTGCGCGGTGTTGTGGAGGGTGAACTTGTCGGCCGTGCCCAAGCCACCATAGAACTCGACGCCCGTTTGGAAATTCTCCCTGCAGAGCACGCACTCATCGGCCGAGGCGAGCAGAGCGAGCGGCCGACTGAAAGCGAAGGCGTAGCCAAATTCCCAGGGCTCGCCCGCCAGGTTCTTAACGGCAATAAAGTTCTCAGCTATGTTCCAACTGTTGACGTTGCTGGAGAGGATCAACCTGGTTTCGATCTCCCGTTCACTCGCGGCGCTGGCTTCGCGGTTGGGCTCAAGCCCGTCGTATTGGGAGTCAAAGCCAACCACCCCGAGGAGGCTCTTGTCCGCTCCGTTTGTGTCTTCGTATTCGACATATAAGACGGGGTTGATCTTGTGCTCTTGCATCAACAGCCGGAAGCGGTTCTCCCAGCGATAGCCGGTGAAAATCGTGCTCTGATTCGCGGTAGTTTGACCGGCCAAGTAGAACTCGGTGGTCCACCAGCCCTTTGCCCCGTATTCGAACTCTGTAACGCCTGAAAGGAACCCGTCGCCACCTTGGGGAGTGGCGGTCAAGCCCTTGGCTTCTATCTCCAGGTTTCCGGGCTCTTCCATGCTTTGGTCGTAAGTGACGAAGTAAGGCGGCTCGCCGGCGAAAGCTGCAACAGAGAGACAGACCAGAGAGAGCAAAGCCAATGCCCTGACAGCGCAAGCTTTCAGCATAAAAAGAAACCCCTGGTAATAAAATGTGGAACTCTAACTGAGCGGATGTTATGATTCTAGTTGCAACGCTGTTGCAACTGCTCTGTAAACATTAGAATCTATTTGGCCGGACCAATTCAAGAACTCCCGCCAAATATAGTTGCAACGTTATTGCAATACTTGCAACAGCATCATGAGGAGACCAGCGCGATGCCACTGCCGGAGACTGCAACACCCGGAGCGCTACAAAATGCGCTTCTAAGCCGTGGGATACGGCTAACGCGCCAGCGCCGGATC
>Ga0302323_100001834_pt1 | contig 17251 bp, 14 predicted proteins | sample Fen_T0_3_FD_201950 | JGI IMG/M metagenome (GOLD analysis project Ga0302323, IMG submission 201950) | Peat permafrost microbial communities from Stordalen Mire near Abisko, Sweden - Fen_T0_3 | ecosystem: Environmental > Terrestrial > Soil > Wetlands > Permafrost | place: Sweden: Abisko... | reverse complement strand
TGAACATGATGATCACGTCCTGGGGGCGCAGAAAGTAGAAGGCGATGGTCAGAACCGAGGTCAGGCCCATCATGATGATGTACAGCTGGCGCTTGCCGATCTTGGCGGCGATGGGCCCCACGATGCTGGTGCCGAACAAGGTGGCCAGCGAGCCGCAGACGAAGAAGGCACCCAGCATGCCATTGGCAGTGAACTTCATGCCCAGCACCGTCTGGTCGCCGACATAGTACTTGAAATAGAAGGCGAAGCAGCCGTTGCGGATGGAAACGTAGCTGAGGGTCGCGATGCCGATGACGAACAGGACCAGCCACGGCACGTTGGTCACCACGTCGCCAAGATCCCGGATGAATGAAGACTGGGTGGCGGTGGGGATCACGCGTTCCTTGGTCGTCGCGAAGCAGATGATCCACATCACCATGCCAAGCAGCGCGTACAGGCCCACGGTCATGGCGAAGCCCAGCTGCTGGTTCTTGCCACCGAAGGCGGAAACCAAATACATGGTGCACAGGCTGACGACCAGACCGGCCGAGTAGGCGCCGACGAAGCGGAACGACGACACCTTGGTGCGCTCCACGCTCGACGGCGAGATGACGCCCATAAGCGCGGAGTAGGGCAGGTTGATGGCGCTGTAGACCAGGCCGATGAGTCCGTAGGTGACGTACGCCCACACCAGCTTGCCGTGGGGGCTGAAGGGCGGCGTGATGAAGGCCAGGGTGCCGCAAACGCCAAAGGGCACGACCATCCACAGAATGTAGGGCCGGAACTTGCCCCAGCGGGTGGTGGTGCGGTCCGCGATCATGCCCACGATGGGGTCGAACACGGTATCCAGGATGCGCGTGACGAAGAACAGGGTGGCCATCGAGGCGGGGGCCAAGCCGAACACGTCGGTGTAGAAGATGTTGCCGAAGAAGACGAAGGTCATCCAGAACAGGTTGGAAGCCGCGTCCCCCATGGCGTAGCCGGCCTTCTCCTTAAACGATAGCTTCTCGCTGTCCGCGGTCGTAGTCGTGATCATCGGCGGGGACTCTACGGCCAGGGCGGGTGAGGGATCAACAGCGAACGCGCGTTGCGCGAGAAGGCGGACGCAGCGTTCTTCAGCCTGTCGGGACGCGCACGCTGGCCGCCACCGGCTTGCTGCCGTCCACGGTGATACTGCCATCCGCCGCGATGGTGACCTGGTAGTGCTGCAGCGGCGTGCGTGCGGGACCGTGGGTCACGGCACCGTCCCCATCGAAGCTCGATCCGTGGCAGGAGCAGTACAGGCCCGCGGCGATGGTCTGGGCGTTGTCGTCAAGCACGCAGCCGGCGTGGGTACAAATGGCCGACATGGCATAGACGCCACCGCTGTCGAGTCCGACCACGACGTTCGACGTGAGAACGTGCAGCGCGTTCATTTTCAGGTCGGCCACCTTCATGGCGCTGACGGGGCCGGTGGGTGGCGAGCCGGTGGTATTCGGCTGGCATCCGCCAAGTACCTTGGCGAAGAGTAGGGCACCCGCTGAGGTGCCCACCACGCGCAAAAGCTGGCGGCGGTCGAGGGCGGAAGCTGCACGATGGACTGGGTTGGATGCTTCGGACATGTGGACCTCCTGAGTCCTGTTTGGAGATCCAGTACCTGGACTGTCCATCGGGCAGGCGAACCTCGGCGTGCGAAGATTGCATGGACGAAGATCGCCCCATGCGTGCTCCAACCAACTGCGGGTCGGGATAGGTTGGGTCTCAGGTTGTCTTGCGCGCGCGGTACTTCTTCACGAAATCGCAGGGGCGGTAGGTGAGCTTGGACTGGCGCAGGCCGGGATCGCCTAGATCCTGTTCCCGGTTGATGAGAGCAATAGTCGGCGGCAGCGAACGGACGAAGTCCATGTTGATGAGCTGATACAGGCCCTTCATGTCCGGGAGGGCCTTCTCGTAGTGAACGACGAACATGGTGCCCGCCCTGGCCGTCTCGCCCAGGGTGTATCCCGCCGGCTTGCCTTCCACGTAGTACAGCCGCCCGTGCAGCCCGAATTCGCTGGCGTGTTCCAGGGCCTCGCGCGAGGGCGCATAGTCCGCCTGATCCTTGGCATGCTCGCGCCAGGCTTCGAGAATGGCGATGGCGTCGCCCAGCCGGTCGCTGGAAAATGGATAGGCCTCGTAGCTATGCATCTTCTCGAAGGCGTGGACCAGGTTGCGCTTTCTTTGCAGGGCGCGGCCGCGCAACGCTGCAAGGTCTTCCCGCCGATAGAGGTAGTCGAAGTTGTCGCGATCTTCGCTCACCTCGTAGCCAGCCAGGCGAAGTTGCTCGGCCTGCGCTTCGGTCACCAGCTTCATCGAAGAAAATTGCTCGAAGAGCTCGGGCAGGGCGCCTTCGCGTGGAAGGCCAAAGGGGCAGATGAAGAATGGAATTCCCTTGTCTGCCCCGACCAGGAGGTAGGTTCCGTCGGCCAGCCGGCCGATGCGGTAGGCGTGCGAGGCGCGGAAACAGTAGATGCCGGCGAAGCTCAGCTCGGAGAGTCCGTCGCGAAGGTCGCGGAAAAGTGCTTCGAGCTGCGGTCGGTCCGCGCGTTCAAGCTCGGTTAGGTTCGGGTAGCTTCCGATCATCGTGCGGCGGTTAGGGTGAAAACAACGGTGCGAGGTCTCGCAGCAAAATGAACGATGCGAGGGACAAAATGTAGCACGGGGCCGGGGGAGGCGCCCGGCCCCGTGCTACCAGCCAGAAGCGGACCTAGCCCCCGCTGCCAGCCACGAAGTTGAAGGGGTAGGACACGATGGCGATGCCGCCGCCGACGGGCTTGGGGAATTCCCAGCGCTTGACCGCATCGACCACGCACTTTTCGACGTGGACATTGCCCATGGTCGAGCTTTGCATGACCGAGCTGAGTACCTGGCCGAAGGGCGAGATGACGAACTGGACCGAGAGCCTGCCTTCGATCCCAGCCTTGCGCACCAGCTCCTGGTCGTAGCAGTACTTCACCTCGTTCATGTGCAGACGAACCACGCGCCGGATGATCTCCTTGTCCAAGGAGCCACGGGTGGTGACGATGCCGGTGGTCACGGTGGGAACCCTGTGGGCGGTGCGGGTGCCGAGCCCGCCGAGACCTGGGCCGTGGCCGTAACCGTCCCGGCCAAGGGTGTTGAAGCTTCCGACGCCGATGGTCGTGAGTTTCGCCCCGCCTCCACCGGCCCCGCTCCCCGTGACGCCCCATCCTCCAACGCCGTAGCCATTCGCGATTTCGTTTCCAACCAGGTTGCCCAAGATGTCTTCCTGGGCGCTTCCAACCGCAGAATCGTGGCCAAAGATGTCCGCGAACTTCGAGGCTTGGGTGGATCGGAGCACGCCAAGAATGCCCTGGTTGAGGACGGCGGCCGCGGCCTCGGCCTTGCCGAGGTGCATGTCCTTGCCATCGCCTTTGATGGAATACGCTCCCGTCGGCTTCTTTGAGTTTATGTCGCCCATCTTGCCCGAAGTTCCGATGTGGGCCCCGCCCACCTCGCCCGGACTCTTGTCTGGGCGGTTGGTGAGGATTTCGGGAACTTTGTCTGGTTCGGGCGCCTTCACGATGGCTGGGATCATGATTCTGCTCATACCCATGAAGTCGTTCGACACCGACATGCCCTCGGGCGGAACCGCGAAAATCATCAGCAGGAACAGTCCCAGCGCCAGGAACGATGCCAACGTGAACTTGTGCTCGGCCCAGCGCCAGGCGAACCACCGCCTAGGCATGGGTTCAGCGCGCGTGGTGTGGTCCAGGCGGAAACTCATGGCGCCGCAGTCGATGCGGGCCCGGGCGCCCTGCGGCAGGGTGAAGTTGCTTCCGCGCCCAGCAAGATAGTCGGCCAACCGGTACACCTTGCCACCAACGGCCACGTCGCCAGTCATCCGCGGGGTCACGTTGACCAGGAATCCTTCACGCCAGCGCGACACCAAGGGCAGCTCGGTGGCGCCCAAAAGATCGCACGAGGCCGGCGCATCCACGCGGGGCGATTGGCCAATCACATAGTTGCCTCGCGGGTCGATGCCTTGCGCGGCCCTTCTGCGCCTGCTGGGCATCTCCTCGGCGAGGAAGCGTGTGCCTATCACGACGCCGCGGTAGCTGGCCTGCACCTCGAGGGCTGGGGGACCGTCAAGGTAGGGACCAGGGGTTGTGGGATGGTCAGGACGTGCGTCAATTCTTGCCGTAGCCGTAGCCGTAGATGTGGTCATGGCATGCTCCTCGCGTAGGGCCCGGGGCATGCAGTCCTGGTCGATCCGACGGGACCAGAGGCTGCCCGTGTCCGGGCGATCCAGGGACGAGGGGACCGGCACCCGCCGGCCTCAATCACCTTCGCCCTTCTGCCTCTACGGACAACGCGAGAGCGGTTTGGGTTCCCAGTCGGCTTGGATTTGAGTTGTACAGGCCCGCGCTGTGCGGGCCGGCCCTTCGCAAGAGTCTAGAAACTGGCTTGTAGCTGTGCCGTGAACAAGTCGTTGTTCACCTTGTTCTTGCCTTGCTCGGACGGATGCTCGTAGATGAGCGACGCTTTCAGGTTGGGCGAGACATAGCCAAGCACGCCACCGCCGTAGGTGATGACCCGGTCCGTTCCCGCCGTCGTGAAGGTGCCAATCTTCGCCGGGGCCGTCGCCGTCGCCGCCTTGTCCGGACACTTGGCGCTGTCGTAAGAGCCCTGCAATAGCGGATCGTAGCCGTCAAGGCGGACCACGACCCCAAGGTAATTCCCGATATTCTGCGCCGCGACCAGGTTCCAACCCCAGCCGATCCTATCCTTGCAGCTCGAAGCGGCCACCCCGTTGTAGTCGAGGTTCTTGTCACGGCTGTACATGGTCTCCCCGCGCAGGGCCAGGTTGCCCACGCCCGGTACATCAATGTAGCCCTGAACGTCGGCACCGACGCGAACCCGAGAAAACTTCAGCCAAGTGGTCTTGTCCGTGGCGGAGGTGTCGAGATCGTCGTTGCCGTACCAGCCTGAAACCCCGCCCGCGACGAAACCACTGTCGATACCCAGACGCCCAACGATGTCCTTGAAGTTGTTCGAATCCAAGACGCCGAAAGCGGAATCCTGGGTGCCGTTGCCATTGACGATGGCAAACTGGAAGCGAAGGATGTCATACTTGCCCTGGATCTTGAGGCCGCGGTCGCGCTCGCCGGGGAAGTAATTCAGGATGAAGCGGGAGCGCTCGGGCATTTCACGTGCGACATCGGATTGCTGCAATTCATAGCCAAATGGATACTTGAATTGTCCAACAGAAATGCGTAGGTGCAGCGGGCTCCAGGTGTCGATGAAGGCTGCCTCGAGATCTTTGGCCGCAAGGCTAGCACCAGAGGCATCGATCTGGGCCACCAGCTCTGCATGGGTGTCATTGTAGACCGTGAGGAGCCGGGCGCGCTTCACGTAGAAGTAGTCTTTGGTGCCGGTCGAGCCCGTGCCTGTCGTTCCAGCGGCGGGGAAACTCCAGCCGTTGTTTGAATCCTGGTGCCACTCGTAGCGGCCTTGCACGTAGCCGCTCAGTTTGAGCTTAGAAAGCTTATCGATCTTGGCCTGGCTTGCGGCCGACGCGGCCTCAACCTTCTGGAGCTTGGCTTCCAAAGCCGCCACCTTCGTTGCGAGAGCCGGATCCGTGGCCACCTCCACCGGGGCAGGCGAGGGGGCATTCTCCGTGGATGGTGCGGACGCGTTGGGCGCCGGGGCCTCCACAGCCGGGGCTGTTTCGGTTTGGGCCATGGCCTGCTGCCCGCACAACGCTGTTGATAGAAACAGGACGCTCGCAACGCTAGTTTTCATTGTTCTCTCTCCCTCTGACAGTGCTCCGACCTATTACCGGCGGGTACGCTGGCCATCTTGGTACTGGCAGCAGTTTTGTGAACCGCGGATTGCTCGGATCTCCAATCCGCGATGGAACTGTGGAATACGGCAACGCTATTTCGGCTCACTTGCCCGGCTTCGACTTCTCGTCGTTTTCTCGCGACACCCGCTCGTATTCTTCCAGCAGGTTGACGAACACAAGCCGAAGCTGCTCGAATAGTTCTTCGAAATGACCGATCTCATCGGACTTTGAAATGGCAACTGGCGTCTGATAGTCCCCGCCCACCAGTCGAGTCGCCACGCGCGTGATCTCGGTGAGCCGGCGGAAGACCAGGCGGGATAGCAAGAGCAGCAGCACCACGCAGACCACGACGATCAACGCAACGGTCGTTGCGATGGTCAGCTTCTTGGTCTGCTGCAAATCCGTGTAGATGGACGTGATGTCCACCAGCACAAAGACAGCTCCGATCTTGGCGGACGAGGCGTCCTTGATGGGGAATGCACTGCGAGCAAAGATCTGACCGGCCTTGTTGCTTAGATCCAGCACTTGCCCTTCATCGGGAAGCGCGGTCACATCGCCGCCATAGGCGAAGATGGATTCGTCGGTCCAGGTGTTTCCGGCCAGGACCAAATCCTTCTGGTCATTCCAATTGTTGGGCTGCTTGAGGCGATCGCGTTGAATGCCCCAGTCCTTTTCCTTGAGGAATTGTTTGCGTAGGAGAAGCCCGTATTCGCGGCCGGTCTGCTTCTTGAGCGCGCCAAGGAAGCCACCGATTTCCGACCCTATCTCGATGTAGCCGAGCAGCTTGTCGCCCTTGAGCTGGCCGCTATCGTAGAACGGGTGGGTTACGCGTAGGGCGAAGCCAAGCTGTCCCAGCGCCAGACCCGTCACCCATGTCTTGAGGCGTGCGCACTCCTGCACATTGAAACGCACGGCCTTGGTTCCAATCAGACGCACGTCCTTGGTGTCGGTCATGGTCAGAAAGCGGTTCTCTTCCTGATCAATGTAATTGAAGATCGTAACGCCATATTCCTTCCTAAGTCGATCGAAAATGGGCAGCGTCGCATCGACCAGTTTAGGGCGATCCTTGGCCGCAAAGGTTTCGCGCAGCAAAGGGTCGGCCATGGCCATTTCCGCGGCCACGGACATCTTGGCCACGTTGGCATCGACCAGATTGGCGTAGGTGGCGCGTGCGTTGGCCAGGGATTCGTTGGTGACCATGTTGACGTTCTTGCGATAGCTAGCGTCCGACAGTGCAAGAAGGCCAATGGTCCCAACGGATAGGCAGAGGATAGTAGTGGCGCCAACTTTTGCTTTGATTGATAGGGTTGCCATGATTTTGCGTCTCCCTGCTAAAACTTCAATTGCAACACGGCCGCTGCCGCTTTCTTAAGCTTGTCCAGTTTGACTGGATCGTCGGGGGTGTTCGCCGAGACAAGGGAGAGAAGAAACCCGGTCTGCAGTGCGATCTTCCCGCGTGTCGCCACGCCATCCAATTTCCGTTCCTCGATGGTTTTGTCGATTTTGACCTTCAGGTCGTATAGAGCCGCCATGTGTTTCTCCCGTGTTGCGCCAAAGGGGAATCGACGATCATAGAAATTTCTTTAGTAGGTAAATGCACGTCTCTCAGGCTGGGCCAGATCCAAGCTGGTAGAAGATGGAGCGCAGGTAGCGCTTTGGCTCGAAGCGCGGACAGATTCCGGTGAGCGATTCGGTCGATCCAATGAGCAAGCATCCATCGGGAGCCAGGACGCGCGCGAGACTGTCGTAAAGGCGCCTTTTGTCGGCCTCAGAGAAGTAGATGGCCACATTGCGACAGAAGATGATGTCGAACTTGTTTGGAAACGCGAGTGGATCGAGCAGATTGATGCTCTTGAACGTGGACAAGGCCCGGATGGAATCACGCACTTTGAAGTCGCTGCCATCGGCCTGAAAGTACGCCGCTACTTTCTCAGGGGGAAACCCCCGATCGATTTCCAGCTTGGTGTACTTGCCCGCACTGGCTTGCGCGATGACCCTGTCCGAGATGTCGGTTCCCAGAATGCGCACGTCGTATTTGTTCGGATCTGGCAGGGTTTCCCGGCACACGATGGCCGTGCTGTAGACCTCTTGCCCGGTCGAGCAAGCCGCGCTCCAAATGCGCAAGGTGACAGGGCGGTCCTTACCGAGTTGCCGCCTTCGAGCATCCACCAAGTCGGGGAGAATCTTGTGTCGCAACATCTCGAAGGGGGAGGCGTCCCGGAAGAATGAGGTTTCATTGGTGGTCATGGCGCCGATGACCTTGCGCTTGAGTGCGCCAGTGCCATCCGCAGTAACCTTGCCGAGCAGCTCCTTGAAGGACTGGCTGCCGGTCTCGCGCGCCAGGGCCGCGAGCCGGGTTTCGATCAAGTAACCTTTGCTGGCGTCGAGCGTGATGCGCGTGATCGAATAGACGTAACTGGCCCACAGGCGAAACTCGGTCTCGTCCAGACGGTTCACGACCCCCGCCCCTTGACCGTGGCCAAGATCCGAGCTGCGATGGCGTCCAGGGGCAGGACGAGATCGACCACGCTTGCTTCGATGGCGGCCTTGGGCATGCCGAAGACAACCGAGCTCGCTTCATCCTGGGCGATGGTGAAGCATCCGTGCCGCTTGAGCAGCCGCAAGCCCAAGGTACCGTCGTTCCCCATGCCCGTCAGAATCACGGCCATGGCACGTCCTGGAAGACTGTTGGCCGCCGATCTGAAAAGATAATCGACCGCCGGTCTGCAGTTGTTCTCGGGCGGATCATCGGTGATCTGAACGCGGGCAATCGCGTCCGCACACGACGCAAGACGCATGTGCCGGCCCCCCGGCGCGATCAGCACCAGCCCCGGTTCCAGCCTGTCGCCCTCGGCGGCCTCGCGCACGCGCAGGCTGCACTTACTGGACAGACTCTCGGCCAGCGACTGCGTGAAGATGGGTGGCATGTGCTGTACCACTGCGATCGGCACGCCGAGCTCCTTGGGTAGAAGCGGTAGCAAGCGCGCCAGCGCCGCGGGACCGCCCGTGGAAACGCCAATGAGCACGATTTCCGGACGCGAGGCAATTGGACGCGCGATACCGGGCGGGCTTGCCGAAGCCGAGGTGGCAAGCGCGGACGAACCTGGCGCTGGCGATGCTGGCCCACCAGGGCGAAGAATGTCGCGAATCTGCCGCCGGTGCGCGAGGGCGCGCAGTCTCGGCGCCAGTTCGCGTACCATCATGGCCTTGCTTTCGGCGGCGTCCTTGCCCTGCGGTTTGGTGAGAAAGTCGAAGGCGCCCTTTTCCAACGCCTGCATGGTCAATCGCCCACCACGCAAGGTCACCGCACTGATGACCATGACCGAGGTGGTGCTGCCCGCCTTCTTGAGAGCATCGAGGACAGCCAGCCCGTCCATCTCGGGCATTTCCATGTCGAGGGTAAGGAGATCGGGCTTGAGATCGAGCACCTTCTGTAAGGCGATCTTGCCGTTTGGCGCCGAGCCAACGACTTGGACGTCCGGAATGCCCGTCAGGGCATCTGTGATGGCTCGGCGAAACACCGAGGAGTCATCCGCAACCAGGACTCGAAGTGCCATCTGCCCTTTCCGCTAGCGCTGCCAGTGCATGCCAACCCTGGCCATTCTCTGTTTGGTCACGCCTCACGATGGACCGGCGGCGCCCTTCTCGGTCTCGCCGTCGAGCGACAGAACCTTGTCCAGATCCAGCATGGCGACGATCCGGTCACCATTGCGGAATACCCCAAGCATGCGATGGCTCTGCGCCGAGCGGACATTTTCCGGCGCTGGGCCGATGGCTTCCCTGTCCACCGACAACACATCCTCCATGGTGTCCACCACCAGGCCGACGCGTTCGTTTTGCCACTCGACGATGATGATGCGCTTGTCACCCGTGAGATCTACCTGCCCGAGGCCGAGCCGCGCGGACAGATCAATGACCGTGGAAATGTGGCCCCGCAAGTTCATGACCCCCACCACGCAGGAGGCCGCGTGGTGGACCGGGGTCACCGTGGTCAGGCGCACGACCTCCTGAACCATGGCCGTGTCCATGCCGAACAGCGAGCCCGACACCAGGAAGGTCGTGACCAGCAATTGGCGATCTTCTGTTGTCTGCGCAGCCATCACCGTACACCTCAGATCTTGAACTGCGCCACGCGCTCTTTGAGCTGACCGGCCAGGCCAGTCAGTTCGGAGGCGCCAGCGCGGACCTGATCGGCGCCGCTGACCAGATTGGTAACCGTGCTGTTGACGGTGGCGATGTCCTTGGCAATGCCTTGGGAAACGCTGGCGGTCTGCGATACCCGCTCGTTGGCATCCTTCACGCCCGTACTGGCTTGGGCGACATTGGTGGCAACATCCTTGGTGACTGTTGACTGTTCCTCAATGGCCGCGGCAATGGAGGCCACGATCTCGCCAACCTCCTTGATGACGTGGGCGATCTTCTCGATGTCGCCCATGGCGCCCCCGGTGGACGCCTGAATGCCCGAGATCTTGCTCTTGATATCCTCGGTGGCCGCGGCCGTCTGCTGGGCAAGTTCCTTGATCTCGTTGGCCACCACAGCGAAGCCCTTGCCCGCAGCGCCCGCGCGCGCCGCCTCGATGGTGGCATTGAGCGCCAGCAGGTTGGTTTGAGCCGAGATGCTGGTGATGGTCTCCGTGACCTTGCCGATGTCCTGCGCTGCCCTGCCCAAATCCTTCATCATGGCCGAAATGGCTTGGGCCTGCTCGGTAGCCTCGCCACTGATCGAGCGCGCCTTTTCCGCGTTGGAGGCGATCTCGCCTATCGTTGCGCTCATCTCCTCCGTGGCGCTGGCCACGGAGGTCAGGTTGGTGGTGGTCTGCTCCATGGCTGCCGCCACCGACGTGGTGTTCGCGCTGGATTCCTCGGCCGCCGCCGCCACGGTGTTGGCCAGACCAGCCACTTCTTTGCTTCCGGTCGACAATCCATCCGCCAGGGTAGTCATCTCGCCGGATGCCATGGCCAGGGTATCTGCCCCGCCACCGACTTCGCCAATCATAATGCGTAGGTTCTTTGTGAGGGTCTCCGTGGCGCGCGCAAGTTCACCCGCCTCGTCCTTGCGGTCCACCAGGCCGGCTTCCAGCTCCACAGCCAGGTTTCCCTTGGCGACTTCGGTCAATGACTTGGCCGTCGAGTTCATGGGACCGGTGATGCTGCGGGTAATGGAGATGCCGAAGAACGCAGCCAAGGCGACCGCAAGCATACCGAGGCCAATCAGAATTCTGCGGGTTGTGACCAAGAAGGCCTCGGCTTTACCGTCCGAAGCCTTGACTTCCGCTTCGGTGACCTTCTTCAGTTCCTCGCAAATCTTGAAGATCTTGTCCATCCTGGGAAGGCTTGTGGAGAAAAATATTGCTAAGGCTTCGGCGTCCTGTCCAGCCAGGTTGAGCTTCTCGACCTTCTGATTCGTCTCTCGCCCATCGGCAATTGCATCCTCAATTGAGTTGAGAAGGGTCTTCTCTTCGGCCGAAGGGTCCAGGGCTTTGAATTCCTCAACACGCTTGCTGTAGCGTTCGCGCGCGACTTGTAGCCTTTCTTGACGGGTCTCCTTCACGGCTTTGTCCCGTGAAAGCTGCATGACGGCTAGCTCCCGCCCAATCTCGGCTATATTTCTTTCAATCCTTGAGGCCAGGGTGACACGCGATTCCCCGTGGAAGGTGCCGTCACACTCGTCATTGAGGGCGTTCTGCGCCCAGATCGACGCGACGGTGATGACCACCATCAAGAAGGTCACGGCCCCAAAGCCAATGGAAAGCCTCTTGCCAATTCTCATATTCGCCAATCCGTTCATCGTTTCCTCGCTTCCTTCTTCCAGATTTGCCTAGCTCGTACCTTCTTGAACTACATCTGCTGGCTGCCCGCCGGGGACGGCCACGCCCTTGGCCGCCAGCAGTGCCCGCAGCGCAATCAGCAGATTGTCCCGATCCAATTTGATCTGGTAATCGTCCACACCCGCGGCCTTGCCCTTGGCGATGTCTTCCTCGCTGGCAAGACTGGTCAGCGCCAGGATGGGCAAGTGCCTCAAACGGGCGTCCTGACGGATCCGAGTTGCCAGCCCAAGCCCCGTCAGGTTCGGCATCTCGACATCGGTCACGACTGCCTGAATGGTGTCACCATGCTCCTGCAGAAGTTTCCACGCCGCCTCGCCGTCTTCGGCTTCCAGCACCGCGTACCCGTCAGATTCCAGATAGCGCTTCACCTGCGCGCGGAAGAAATCCGAGTCCTCGGCCAGCAGAAGCTGACAATTGGAGTGCGAAGACGATGATGCTTCGGTCGTGCGCTGCAAGTTCCACTCGGGAAATGTGGTTTGCGCCAGCTCGAAGATGTCGGCGACCAACACCGTGGTGTCGCGTATGATGGTCGAACCGGCAACACCGGTCTGGCGGTGCGTGACCCCATCGAGAGTGGCTTTGGTTTCGATCACATCCACGGGCATGGCAGCCAGCAGGCCGACCTCGCGATGCCCGACCTGGGCCACGATGACCGCTAGCTCTTGCTCTTCGTCTATGCTGCCCACGCGCGCCACATCCGACAGTGTGACCAGGGGCAGGAAGATTCCGCGGTACTGCATGGTGCGCTTGCCGCCGATACTCTCGACCTGCTTGCGCGTCACCTTTTCCACGCGCACCACGCATTCAAGCGGGGTGGCGCACAGTTCCTCGCGTCCGTTGTGGAAAAGTAGGAACGAGCGATTCTCGATCACCTTGTCGGCGTCCATCTCTTCCACCGACTCACGCGCGGCGTTCACATTCGCCAGTTGCGCTTTGGCCGCCAGCCCCGCCGCATCGACGATCAGCGCGACGGTACCGTCGCCCATAATGGTGGCGCCGGCGTATTCCGGCAGGCCCTTCAAATGACGCCCGAGTGGCTTGACCACGATTTCTTCGCCGGTCAGGAAGTAGTCGACCACCAATCCGTATTTCATCGCGCCCGTGTTGACGACGACAATTTCAAGATCGCTGCTAGCTCGCTGCCTGCGATCAGTTCCGTGCCGCATTTCGATGGCGTCCGTCCGCGCTCCATCGTCCGTGGCGTGTGACGACCGCCGGTCCGCCAGTCGTTCGCGGCGATCGGCGCCACTCTCGCCCGTCTCTGCATCGACATGGGCGCGCCGGATATTCAGAATGTCGGCGAAACGCACGATGGGGATCAGTTCATCGCGCAGCACCAGCACCTCGGCGTCACCAATGACCTCGATGCGTTCCTTGACCTTGTCGGCGCGAATGCGCAGCAGTTCCACCACGCTGATTTGTGGAATGGCGAAGCGCTCGTTGTTCACGCTCACCACCAAGGAAGGAATGATGGCCAGGGTCAGCGGCAGTTTGATGCGAAAGAGCGTGCCCTGACCGATTTCCGAGACGATATCGACCTTGCCACCCAGGCGCGCCAGGTTGGTTCTCACCACGTCCATGCCGACACCACGGCCCGAAACGTCGGTGACCTTTTCGGCGGTGGAAAGCCCGGGCAAGAAGATGAGGTGCATCTTCTCCTGGTCAGACATGGTCTGCATGGCTTCGGGCGAAATCAGTCCGCGCAAGAGCGCCGCCGATGCGATCTTGTTCGGGTCGAGCCCCTTACCGTCGTCGGCGATTTCAACCACCACTTGCCCGGCTTCGTGGCGAGCCTCGATGCGCAAGGTTCCTGTAGGACGCTTGCCCGCGCGCAGACGCTCTTCCACGCTCTCGATGCCGTGATCCGCGGCATTGCGGACCATGTGGGTCAGTGGATCCGAAAGTCCCTCGATGAGGCTCTTGTCCAGCCCGACATCCTTGCCGCGAATATCGAGTTGGATGTCCTTCTTCAGATTTCTGGACATGTCACGCACGACCCGCGGGAACTTGGCGAATACGTTCCCGATGGATTGCATGCGGGTTTGCATGATGGCGTCCTGCAACTCGGACGTCACCAGGTTGATGCGCTGGAAGCTGGCCTGAACCCCGCGTAGCTTGTGCTGGTTCAAAACGGCACGAAGCTGGTTTCGGCTAAGCACCAGCTCGCCGGCCAGATTCATCAAGGATTCGAGCAATTCAACGCTGACCCGCAACGTCGTTTCGGCGGCGGCACCGCCTTCCTTGTCCCTTTCCTTGCTGGACGGAGCCGGTGGAGGCTGGGCCGCCGTTGGCCGCGATGCTGCCGGCCGCGTCTCGGGAAAACTGGGTGCCGGGGCCGACGGCGCAGGTTCCGGCACTTGGCGGGTGGATTCGGGCGATAGAGGGAGTTCGGATTCGGTCGGGGCGCTGACCAAACGGACTTGACCTGCGCTCAAGAAGAGGGGTGCTGCTGTGGGATCGATCTTCGACCGGCTGGAAAACGTGATCTTGGTCGGCAGCCTTCGTCCGCCCGGCGACTCCAGCGAGCCAGAACTGTCCCCATCCACATGGCAATCAAGGATGTTCCCCGCATTTTGCAGGCCCTGAATAAACTCACTGAGCGTCCGGTCTTGCTTCTCGACGTCGGTGAACAGATCGAGTTGCAACTCGTAGACGTAGTTGGTGGTGCTTGTTGGGCGCGACTTGGGGCTCCCGACGCTATCGTCCTGAACGATCACGGGCAATTCGGTGCCGGTGGTGGTGACCAGCATGCCAATATGGGCTGGATTGGTATTGGGTTGCGCGGACTGGGCCAGATCCACAAGGCCAACAAGAAAGGCGTGTGTGTCCGCGGTCTGGCTTTGCCCTGGGTCGTTGACCATTTCGCGCAGTTTGTCGAAGGCGCCGAGGAGCAAGTTGGTAATCTCCGCGTTCGGCGCCAATTTGCGCGAGCGAATCAGGTCCAGCACCGTTTCGGCCTTGTGGGCCAGTTCCTTGATCTTGTCGAGCCCAAAGAAGCCACTAGCGCCTTTGATCGAGTGCGCCGCACGAAAGACCTTGTTGACCCGATCTTCGTCGATATCGGCACCGCCATCTTCGATGGCCAAGAGATCGGATTCGATGGTCGCGAGGTGTTCGCGTGCCTCCGCGACAAACTCCTTTAGAATATCATCGTCCATTTGTCCCACGGCGATTACCCCATCTCTGCGTTCAGCCGCTGGTCTATGCGAAGCGTTTCAAGCAGTGAGAAGAGCGGACCTTGCAAACCTGCCAGCTTGAGCGTTCTGCCTTCCTGGGAGAAGTTGTTGCGAGCGGCAAGCAACAGGCTAAGTCCGGCAGTGTCCAGAAATGTTGTCTTGGAAAAGTCGAGGATCAGGTTCCGCACGCCATCGTCCTGAATCGCGCAAAGCAGCTCGCGCAACTCGGGCACGAAGGAAACGGTCAATTCAGTCCCCAAGGTCACCCTGACTGTCGTCCCTTCACGCTCGAGCGAAAAACGGCTCATGCTAGCTCCTCGGCAGCCGCCAACAGGGGTGAAAACCAGATGCAATCACGCCACTTCTCATCGGTGTACCCGGGGCATTCTTGAGCGGGCTAGTCGCGTTCAAGCCCAAGGCATGGCTTGCAGTGTGGCGAGCCTGGCGCCTACTTCAAGCCCTTGCCTGCAAAGAACAACTTGTAGGCCATATCCTGCTTGAGGATGTGGTTGGTCAGCCAATCGCGTAGAAAGTCCAGCACCGGAGCGCTGATGACGGCCTTGCCAGCCTTGAGGTCGGCTTGCAGCGCCAATGCTTTTTGGGTCAGCGCCGTATGTTCCTTGATGTGCGCAGCCGCCTGCGGATAACTGTGCGTGCGGAAGAGCGTCTCTTCGTTCGCGAAATGGGTCTTAGTGTAAACAATCAACTTATCGAGAACCGGGCCTAGGACCTCCTTGCTCTTGCCCGCCAGCATTTCATTGTGAAGCAGATTGATGAGATCGATGAGCCCCTTGTGCTCCTTGTCGATCTTCGCTACGCCTACGCTCATGCTGTCGGACCAGGAAATGAGTGACATGCAGTGTCTCCTAGGAAAGAATCCCGAAATGCCTTCTTCAACTCACGTGATTGCGAATTCATCGGCTGGGTGCACGGGAAATTGAGCGCATTCCATGCGCAGCCGGCCCGCCTATCCGGATCACATGCCGAAGAGTTCGAGGACTTTGGCGAATCGGGCGTTGACGGCCTGACGGATGCGGTTTTCTAGCTCGGCATCGACGCCAAGCTTGTGAAATGAATCGGTGTGATCCTCGGGGTAGGGCGGCGGCGCCTCGGTTTCGGGCAGCATAGACTTGGCCAGCACGTTGGCCACGCAAACCACGTGGCACACCAGTGGGCGCTCGTCAGTCGGCGTGTGGTGGTATTGAATGCCGAGCGCGATGGCGCTGGGCAGGCCCCAGTGGCGAGCAATGAGCGCCCCGAGTTCGGCGTGGTTGACCTCTAGAATTTCCATCTCGGCTTCGAGTGGGTGGCATCGCCCCTCGCTTTGCGCGCGCTGCAGGTACGACAGCAGATCAGGGTCGAGGAAGCGCGCAAGTACGAGCTTGCCGATATCGTGCAGAAGCGCGGCCGCGTAGGATTCCGGCGGGATCTGCACCTTGCACATCGAGCCCATGGATTCGGCGGTAAGCGCGGCGGCCACGGAATGGCGCCACAACATGTTCTCGGCCAGCCCGAATTCGGGCAGGGCTTGCTGCAATTGCTGGCGGATTTTGGCGCCGAATCCGAGGGTCAGCATGGTGCTGCGCCCAAGGCGAACCACCGCGTCCTTCACGGTGGTAATGGTTGAGTGCGCGGCGCTGGCCGCAGAGTTCGCGGCGCGCAGGGCGCGGCCGGTCAGGGCCTGGTCCAGGCTCACCACCTCGATGAGGCTTTCTAAGGTGGAATCTGGATCGGCGATCAGATTGGCGAGCTTGGTCCCGCTCATGGGGATGGGCTCAAGGTCATAGGCCTTGGCGATGAGTTGATGAAGGTCGAGCACGAAAGCCTCGTTTGTCTCTGATGTTGATGCAGGCGCTCTTCACAGCCTGCGCGGATTAGGTCATCGACAGTTTCGGCCCAAGGCTGAGGTGCACTGGTGGCGCCCTCCGACTGGGGACTTTTCACGCAGGACCAACGCTTTGCGGCCAGATGTGACCTGCCTTTGATGCGTGGAGCCGTCAGCCCTATTCCCGTTAGCGGATTGACCTGTTCCATGGTAGGCATCCGCGCCACCGATGGACACCTACATCTGATTCCATGGAGAAGCTGTGATGAAGGAAAACCCAGGGAAGATAGGAATCGATATTGGCGCGGTGTCTTTGAAGGCCGTGCGGCTCGGCAGCGACGGAGAAGTCGTCAAGACTTTCTACGCCAGGCACCGCGGCGAACCCGCCAAGGCGCTGGAGGCGGCCATGGCCGAGCTGTCGGTCAGCGCTGGCGACGCCATTGGATTCTGCGGATCCAACGCGGCGCGCTTCTGCGAGTCCTTCGAGCTGCCCAGGCTCGACCTGGCGTCTTGCCAGATTCCGGTGGTATTGGCCCAGTTCCCCGATGTGGCGAACATCATCGACATCGGCGGCGGCTCGGTCACCCTGGTGCAACTCGATGCCCAGGGGCACTTCCAG
>Ga0302323_100001833_pt1 | contig 17258 bp, 11 predicted proteins | sample Fen_T0_3_FD_201950 | JGI IMG/M metagenome (GOLD analysis project Ga0302323, IMG submission 201950) | Peat permafrost microbial communities from Stordalen Mire near Abisko, Sweden - Fen_T0_3 | ecosystem: Environmental > Terrestrial > Soil > Wetlands > Permafrost | place: Sweden: Abisko... | reverse complement strand
TGTTTGGTCAATTGGAGAGCTTCATTGGTACCCGTCACCCACAATCCTGTTGGTGACCGCTCGGATTTCTGGCGAGCTCGAGTTGAGCGCCTTGAACCCACGCTTGCCAGGCCAGAATGAGGTCGGCTTTCCGAAGTAAGACGACTCTGGAATCGGTGCATAGTTTTCAGGAATCGCCGGGTTCCAAAGTATCCTGCGTGATCTCAGTGAGCAGGCGGCTTGGAGATCAGGAAGGGCCCGAGAGCTAGGTGACGCAGTCCTGACCGTTTCATTACATCGATGGCATCGGCTGGTGAGGAGACGATCGGTTCGCCATGAATGTTAAAGGAGGTGTTCATGAGGGCACCTCGTCCCGTTTTCTCATGGAAACATTCGATGATGCGGTGGTAGGCCGGGTTGTGCGCCTTCGTCACGACCTGTGGCCGGATGGTCCCGTCCTCTGGGTGGCAGGCGGCTTTGACTTCCGGAGTGTTCCGGGAGTCAAAGGCGAGGATCATGTAGGGAGCCGTGAATCCCTTAGGATTGTGGATGTAGCGTTCTGCACATTCCGACATTACCGACGGCGCGAAGGGCATCCAGAAATCCCGACACTTGATGGCGTTGTTTACGATCCGGACAACATCGGGCTGGGTGGGATCTGCAAGGATGGAGCGGTTGCCAAGGGCCCGCGCTCCAAATTCCTCACGACCATGGGTGCGGGCCACCACCTCGCCCTGGCTGAGCAGATCGGCGATCGCTGACGGGAGGTCTGCGGGAGTGGACACCAGCCATCCAAACTCCTGGGCCTGTTGCGCAGCTTTCTGGTAGTCCTCCTGCATCGGTTCAGGGCCGAGGTAGAGGGATTCCAGGGGTTCGATGCTGTCCGCCATCCCCAGGTCCGACAGATAGGCCCAAGCAGCTCCTAGAGCATTGGTCTCGTCTCCGCAGGAGGGGAAGACATATAGATCGTCCACCTCGGGGAGTTCGCCGATGGTCTTGTTCAGCTTGACGTTCATGAAGACGCCACCAGAGAGACGAAGCTTCCTCCGACCGGTCTTCTTCAACCAACTTCGGACCCATTCGGTGAGGAATTCCTCTGTGAAGTTTTGGAGTCCGGCGCAGATGTAGTCGAACCGGGTGAATTCCAGGCGCTTGCGCCAGAACTCGTACGAGTAAGTCGGGTTCGGCACACCTGCCGCCCGACGCCAGGTACCGTCTGAGAGTTCGAAGGCGCTACTGAAGAGTTGCTTGGCCTTCTCCACCCGGTCGCCACTGGCATAAGGTGCCATGCCCATCAGTTTGTACTCATGCTCCATAGGCACCATGCCCATTAGGGCGGTGATGACCTCCCAGAGGTTGCCAATGGAATGCTCTTCGTTGATCGACGCAATGCGCTCCAGTCGTCCTCCCGGCCGGGGCAGGGATACGGTGGCACAGAGGGAGTCTCCGGCTCCATCCACGGTGATCACGAGGGCCTCCTCGTCGATCCCCCGGCCGAAGTGGGCCGTCGCGGCGTGGCAACGGTGATGCTCGATGGTGAAGATCTTCTGGCGGTCTACATCGTGGGCCAGAAGGCGCTCGATTTGGCGTTCCCGGCGCCAACGGTGGACCATGCGGCGGACCGGTGTCTTCTGGAGCAGGCGCTTCACCTGCCCGCTCAGCGTCGCCGCCTGCTTGTAGCCTCGGATCCGGTTTGCCGACTCATTGGTCCTGGAGTTGGTGTCGGCATAGGAACCATAGCCGCCGAAGACGTAGGCGTCCACGTCCTGCCAGCTGAGGCCTTGGCTCTTGAGGAGGCGGTCAATGGCTTGCTCCGGGAATCCACGCCGGTTCTTCTCCCGGGTGGGGCGCTCCTCCTGCAGGGCGCCGAGTAGTCGACCATCTCGCAGGAGAGCGGCCGAAGCTGTATGACTGGAGTTGATTCCGCAGATCAGCATTCCTGGGCTCCCCGGGCATAGGCGCAGGTCAGAGGTGGGAAGTGTCCCGCACTTGCCATGGTTGCCCCACACCCTCGATGTTGCATTGATAACCTGAAGGGAAGAATATTCAAGTGAATGACCATGAGACTACCAGCCGAATCGGTACTTTGTGATGTTTTTTTCTGATTCGGTTCATTGCGGGTTTGCTTCTTTTGGTGATTGGGCGAAGATCAACGAGGTGGTGTTCCCGAGCAATGGATCGGGTCGGATTTTAGAGGACATGGGGTAGATTCCGGCGCAATCGCCTCCGCGCCTCACGCATGGGATCCTTCGGTCCGTGAATCGAAGAAAGATCCAGGACCTAGAATCCATCTTCGGCTACCATTGTTGACAAATCAGGCAACAAGCCGGAAAAAACGGATGAAACCGGTTTGTTATCCCTGTCCAGAACCACTCATGTTCCACTCAAATCCTACCTTCCACTCGTCAACCTGCAACCAGGCTTCACTGGACCAGCACCCCCGTTTCCGACATGCGGCGAATTGACCCTCCTCAACCAGCGGCACGATCAACCAGGGGCGCCCCGCGGGCCCCGGTCGACTTGGTTGGAGCCACCTCTGAGCGCCTATGAACGTCGACATTTTCGCCGAGTGGATGCGCCGCCAAGGGTACCGGGTCCTCCGCACCGAGAGCAGCTACTGGTACAACGCCGCGCCAGGCGTCTTCCAGGCCTTTCCCTATCATTGGGTCATTACGCCGACCTCAACCGAGATCCGAAACCTACTGCTGAGGCACGGGATCCTTGCGGTCCGCTACTCGACGCCCTTTGAATTTCCCCGAGGCGTCGCCAGTTACCACATCACGCTCCGTGAGCCCTATTCCCTTGAGCAGCTAAAAGCCCAGGCCCGAAACGGCATCAAGACCGGCATGAGCCACTTCAAGATCGAGCGGATCCCCTTTGAGCGCCTGGCAACCGAGGGATGGGAACTCCAGCAGGACACCCTGGCCCGGCAGGGGCGGCTGAGGAGCATGACCCGGGAGAGTTGGGAACGGATCTGCCTCGCCGCCTGCGATCTGCCAGGGTTCGAGGTCTGGGCCGCCACATCGGGCAATGAACTCGCTGCGGCTGTCATCGTCGCCCGCCAGCAGTCGATCTTCTCCGTACCCTTTGCTCTGAGTCATAGGCGCTTTCTCAATGAGCATGTCAACAACGCACTGTTCTACTCCGTCAGCAAGGAACTGTTGCAGCGGGAAGGGATCGAGAGCCTCTTCTTCACCGTGCAATCCCTGGATGCCCCCGCCAATGTCGATGAATTCAAGTTCCGCATGGGACTCCAGCCCAGACTTGTCAGGCAGTGTGTGGATTTCAACCCATTGGTCAGGCCGTTCACCACCACCCTTACCCATGGCTGGGCGAAGAAACTGCTCCAGCGGGATCCATCAAACCCAGCCTTTGCCAAGGCGGAGGGAATGGTCAGGTTTTTTCTTGAGGGTCGCAAGCCGCTCGGGGAACAGGCCTGGCCGGAGCGGCTCCTCGCAGAGCGGGCCGAACTCACCCCCAAACCCAGGTGCTTCTCTAAGGACAAGACCTTCCAGGTAACCTCGGCGACGTCCTTCGATGTCAACGCGCTCGTAGATCTGCACGTGGCCTGCTTTTCGAGTCAGGAGCACATCCCCGTTCAACTGGGTAGGCCCTTCATCCTCGCCGTCTACCGGTGGTTCGTCTCCTCCCCGATCACGTCCGTGCTGGTGGCGCGGCAAGGGGAGAGGATCGTGGGTTTTACGACCCTGTGTGACCGGCCCTACAACCTCCCGATGCTCCAGGCTTGTCGGCGTGAACTTATCCGTGGCTACCTTCGGCATCCCTGGGCTGTCATCAACACCGAGATCTTCGTCCGCCTGATCCGGATCCTCATCCAGAGGCAGAGGAACCGGGAGCCAGAGAAAGAGGCACAGATCGCCTTCACGGGTGTGGATCCGGCCTTCCAGGGCCGGGGGATCGGCAAGGCCCTGAAGGAAGCTTCGATTCAGGTCTGCCGAGAGTGGGGCATGGTGGCGGTTGCCACCGGAGTTCGCCGCCAGAACCTGAGAGCCAGGCTGCTGAATGAGAAGGCGGGGTTCGTCGAGGTGCCGACCCTCAGTACGCTGCGGTTGGTCTACCTCAGGCTGGACCTTGCCCGGAGCGAGGCACCCTTGCTGAGCTCAACGGCGCCACCATTAAAGTCCCCAGTGCCCTTCTGACGCGTCGTGGACCTAACAGCGATGTCACTGAACGAGGCTCAATCAGAATGTTTGAATCCGCGCACAGCCACCCCCTTGAGGCAAGCATGACCTCCGATTTCACCAAGGAAGAACGGGCGGCCCGGTCGGTCCCATTTCACATCGTTATCGTCACCCCCTATTTTTGGCCGGTCCAGAGCTCTTCGACTCAACTGATGAAAGATCTGGCGGAGGGCCTCGCTGAGCGGGGCCATCGAGTGACGGTCCTGACCAATGGCCTGGGTTCGAAGGCTCGACCGGAAGATCATCCTCTGCTGAGGGGAAGCATCCTGCGGGCCTGGAATCCGTTTTTACGCCGGTTGGGAGTGCTACGAAAAAGCTGCGAGTACCTTTGGTTCATTGTCTTCTTCTTCTTCCGAGGCCTTACCCTCCCGAAGTTTGATCTCATTTTCGTGGCATCCACTCCGCCATTGGCAGGCCTCCCCGCGGCTTTGGTGGCCTGGCTGAAGGGGGCGAAAATGATCTACAACCTTCAGGACATCTTCCCTGATTCGGCGATTGTCGCAGGCATCCTGCCATCCGGGGGTATGGTCCACCGGTGGCTCCGAAAGGCCGAGGAATCCACCTACCGGGGTTCAGATCTGGTCGTCTCGATCAGCCCAAGCTTTGCAGAGCACGTTCAGCGGATTGTGCCCGGAACCCTGGTCGCGACCATCCCAAACTGGGTGGACACGGACCACATCCGGCCATCGGACGGGTCGACTGATCCATTCATCGCGGAGTTCCGGCAGGGGGGGGCCTTCGTCGTCCAATATGCCGGCAACCTTGGGTTCATGCAGAACCTCGAAACAGTGCTTGGGGCCGCCGAGTGCCTCAAGGGGTTTACCGACGTCCGGTTCGTCTTCATTGGGGATGGGAATGCGAAACAAGCGATGGAAACGCAGGCCCGCCAGTGTGGCCTGGCCAATTGCTCATTTCTTCCCCTCCAGCCCCTCGAAAAAGTGCCTTCAGTCTACAATGCGTGCGACATTGGCGTGATCCCTCTCAAGCCAGGTGCGGCTCATATCGCCGTCCCCAGCAAGACTTGGAACTACCTGGCCACGGGTCATCCCGTCATCGGTTGTGTGGAGGAGGACAGTCCTCTGGCCATGGTGATCCGGGAGAGTCGATCAGGATCGGTCGTGCCACCCAGCGACCCGGATCGCCTAGCTCAGGTCATCCTCGAATACCGGAATGCGCCGGACCGGGTTGGATTCGAAGGACGGCTGGGCCGCGACTACGTGGAGGCGAACTTGTCCCGGAAGATTGCCATCCAGCGTTACGAGCGGCTATTCCATCAGGTGCTCGGCAGATCGAAGGACGGCCAACCGTGACCCCATTAGCTCGGAATCCCCACCGCAGGGTTCATGGCAGGACAGCCATCCATCTCACTATGTGTGCGGGTGCCTGCTGACCTTTCGACCCACAACTCGGAGAAACAGACATGAGGCCGGAATTTCTCTCCTACAACCCACCCACCATCGGCGATGGCGAGCGCCTGGAAGTCCAGGCCACGCTGGAAACCCCCTGGGTCACCACCGGGCCGAAGACCAAGGCCTTTGAGGGCGAGCTCCAGGCCTACCTCCAGGCCCCGGCGGTGGTCGCCTTGAATTCATGTACCGCGGGCCTTCACGTGGCGCTGGTGGCCCTCGGGGTCGGGCCTGGGGATGAGGTCATCGTGCCCGCCATGACCTTCTGCGCCACCGCCAATGTGGTTGAGCATGTGGGCGCAAAGCCCGTCCTGGTGGACGTCTGCCCGGATACCCTCACCCTCTCGCCCGAGGCGGTCCGCGCCGCCATCACGCCCCGCACCAAAGTCCTGATGCCCGTCCACTATGCCGGCCACCCGGTGCAGCTGGATGAGCTGGATGAGCTCGCGGAAAGGCATGGCCTCGCCATCCTGGAGGACGCGGCCCACGCGATCTCCACCCGCTACAAGGGCCGGCTCATCGGCTCGCGGCCCAATCTCGCCGCCTTCAGCTTCTACGCCACGAAGAACCTCACCACGGTGGAGGGCGGCTGCCTTACCGGCGAGCAGGCCCTCATCGACAAGTCGCGCATCATCGGGCACCACGGCTTGAACCGGGATGCCTGGAAGCGCTTCGACCGCTCGGGCTCCTGGTACTACGAGGTGGTGCTGCCGGGGTTCAAGTACAACATGACCGACATGCAGGCTGCCATTGGCCTGGTCCAGCTGACGCGGATTGGGGCCTTCCAGAAGCGGCGGCGGGAGGTGGTGGCCCGCTACGAGGCCGGCCTCAAGGATCTGTCCGCCCTGGAGCTACCCGTGGAGCTTCCCTGGGCCGAGTCGAGCTGGCACCTCTACGTCCTCCGGCTACGGACGGAAGCACTGCGCATCGACCGGAACACCTTCATCGACGAGATGAAGGCACAGAACATCGGCACCTCAGTTCACTACCTGCCGGTGCACATGCACCCCTTCTACCGGGACAAGTACGGTTACCGCTCCGAAGATATTCCCGTCGCCGCGGACGCCTACAGCCGGATGCTCAGCCTCCCCCTGCACGCGGGCCTGACGGACGAGGATGTCGATGATGTGATCCAGACCGTGCGCGAGCTGGTCCTGGCCAACCCGGCCTAGTCGTGGGGAAGCGCGCGTTTGATCTGTTCTGGTCGTCCCTGGGGCTGGTGGTCCTGTCCCCGGTGCTGGCCCTGTTGGCTCTTGCCGTGAAGCTGGAGGATGGCGGCCCGGTCTTCTTTCGGCAGCTCCGCATCGGCCGGGGGGGCCGGCCCTTCCGCATCTGGAAGTTCCGGACCATGGTGGTGGATGCCGACCGCCAGGGCCGCGCCATCACGGTGGGCCGGGATCCCCGGATCACGCGGGTCGGACACTGGCTCCGGGACTCCAAGCTCGACGAGATCCCCCAGCTGCTCAACGTCTTCTCCGGGGAGATGAGCCTCGTGGGGCCGCGCCCGGAGGTGCCCCGGTACGTGGAGCTCTACACCGAGGCCCAGCGGGCCATCCTCGCGCTGCGACCCGGCATCACGGACCTGGCCTCGATCAAGTACCGGAATGAAAGCGACCTGCTCGGAGCGGCCGAAAACCCCGATGAGACCTATATGCAGATCCTGCTGCCTGACAAGATCCGGATCAATCTGGCCTACGCCTCCGAGGCCGGCCTCTGGTCGGACTTCCTGGTGATCCTGGCCACCCTCGGGCTCTTTTCGGCGGCGAGGATCCGGAGCAGGCAGCCCTGATTCAGCTCTTGCGCCACACGAAGCGGTTGACGTAGTCCACGTAGCTGAGGATCGCCCGGACCACGGTCTCGGAGACCTGTGGGGCATCGTAGTCCTTCACCAGCCTGGTCTTCCGACCCGCCCGTGCCGGAGCCGAGCGCAGAACCTGGATGGCCTGCTCCACGCGCGCGATCTCCATTCCAGTCATGATCACGACGCCCTCTTCCATGCCCTCGGGGCGTTCGTGCGCCTCCCGGATGTTCAAGGCCGGGAAGTCGAGGATGGAGGATTCCTCGGTGATGGTCCCACTGTCGGAGAGCACCACAAGCGCCTGCTCCTGCAACTTCACATAGTCGAAGTATCCGAAGGGCTTGATCAGCTCGACCCCTGGCTCCAGGGCAAAGCCACCGGCTTCAAGCCGCTTCCGGGTCCGCGGATGGGCGGAAACGATGACCCGCTTCCCGTGGACGGAGGCGAGGTGATTCAGGAGCGCGACAAACTTGGGCAGGTTGACATCCGAATCCACGTTCTCCTCCCGATGGCAGCTGACCAGGAAGTAGTCGCCAGGAACCAGGTTGAGCCGCTGGAGGACGCCCGATCCCTCGATGCCGCTTCGGTAGCTCTGCAGAACCTCGAACATGGGGCTGCCGGTCTTGATGATCCGGTCCGTGGGGATGCCCTCGCGCAGGAGGTTCTCGCGGGCGTGACTGCTGTAGGGCAGGTTGATGTCGGCCAGATGGTCCACGACCTTGCGGTTGGATTCCTCGGGAACCCGCTGGTCGAAGCAGCGGTTGCCCGCCTCCATGTGGAAGATCGGGATCTTGCGCCGTTTCGCGGGGATGACCGAGAGGCAGCTGTTGGTGTCGCCGAGCACCAGCAGGGCATCGGGGTTCCGGGCTTCGAGCACTTTGTCCACCCGGGCGATGATGTTCCCGATGGTCTCGGCCAGGGAGCCGCCCGCCACCTCCAGGAAGTGGTCCGGCTTGCGGACGGCCAGATCATCGAAGAAGACCTGGTTCAGCTCGAAGTCGTAGTTCTGGCCGGTGTGCACCAGGACATGGTCCGTGGTTTCCTCGAGCCGGGCCATGACCCGCGAGAGGCGGATGATCTCTGGACGGGTTCCAACCACCGTGAGTACGCGCAGCTTGTTCATCGGGCCATTTCCGGTTTGATGCCGCGCTCAGAAAGGAATTCCCTGACGCAGTCGAGGGTGAGGAGCAGCTCCTTGATCTCGGGGATGGAGAGGCGCTGCGTGTTGTGGGAGTGATACTCCTCGCTCTGCGACACTTCGATATTCCCGATAGAAAAGTATTTGGAGTAGTTCAGGTCGCGCGTGTCGGCGGGCACGCGGTAGTAGTCGCCCAGGTCATCAGCCCGGACCCGCTCCTCCCGCGAGAGCAGGCTTTCGTACCGTTTTTCGCCGTGGCGGGTGCCGATGACCTGGATCTCGTTGTCTGCCTGCAGGAGTTCCTTGATGGCCTGGGCCAGATCCCGGATGGTGGAGGCCGGGGCCTTCTTTACGAAGGTGTCGCCGTTCTGGCCGTGGGTGAAGGCGAACTCCACCAACTCAACGGCTGTGTCGAGGTGCATGAGGAAGCGGGTCATGTCCGGGTCGGTTACCGTCATGGGCTTCCCCGCCCGGATCTGATCCAGGAACAGCGGGATGACAGAACCCCGCGAGGCCATCACGTTCCCGTAGCGGGTCACGCAGACCACAGGTCCCTTGGGGCCGAAGTTGCGCGACTCGGCCAGGGCCACCTTCTCCATCATCGCCTTGGAGATCCCCATCGCGTTGATGGGGTAGACCGCCTTGTCGGTGCTGAGGCAGACAATGCGCTTCACACCTAGCTGGACGGCCGACTGCATGAGGTTGGATGTGCCCATGACATTGGTCCGGACGGCTTCCACGGGGTAGAACTCGCAGGAGGGGACCTGCTTGAGCGCCGCAGCATGGAAGACGTAGTCGACGCCGCGCAAGGCGGAGGACACGCTGCCGGGATCGCGGATGTCCCCGATGTAGTACTTCACCCGGTCATCTTTGTACTGGTGCCGCATGTCATCCTGCTTCTTCTCGTCGCGGCTGAAGATCCGGATCTCCCCAATATCGGAACCCAGGTACTTCTTCAGCACCACATTTCCGAACGATCCGGTTCCACCTGAAATCAAGAGCGTGGCGTTCTTCAGGTCAAGTCGACTAGACAAAGGATGCCTCCTGGTCGGGGTATTCATGACGATGTACTTCGCGATGATTTCGTACGCAAGCCTAGAAGTAAAATGCGTTTCCAGTTTCCGGCGACCACTGGCGCCCATGCGGGCAAGGCGTTGAAGGACCGAGGCCTGGTAACCCTGACGATGCTGGAATGCCGCCAACTCCCCTGCGTGGCACCGTAATCTCGCCCGGGACTGGTCCAACGCGTTGCCACAGTTCCGGTATTTGGGATGGAACGGCAGGTGCTCGATGGGCTACCCACCTGGACTTCCAGGCGTTCATAGGTCCAGGTACCTTCAATCAACTGGGCCTTAATGTCCTCGCTGTGCCTCTGGACCTGCGAACCCTGGGCGCGGCTACTCACCCAGAACACCGAATCCAGTACGCGTGCTCCAAGTGACAACCCCTTCCTCCGTAGGTTCGAATTCCTCCGGGACGACTCGTGAATCTCCTCATTCCTTGCATTGGATCGATTCGTTGAGGCCAGCTAGGTAAACGGTATCCTTGGTCATCCATGGAGATCCCGGCCCACCACCTTTGAATGCTAAATCCACCCCAGTCGAATCTAAAACCCGGAAGCATAATCACCCAGCTTAAAAGTTACCAATACCTCGCATTTCGTCAACACATTCCGTAGTATGGGTATGAAAAACACGCCCATTACATAGGGGGGCAGCCGAAATGTTCAAGTACCGCATGCTACGGCCGGAAACCGACTCACTCGGCCTCTCAGGTGGGTCCTGAGTCCATGGGCAGACTGGCGTCGATCTTTCTCCCACTTGCCCTTCTCCCATATGCCCAGGTCCTGTGCTCAACGCCGGAAGAGCGGTTTTTCGTGTCAACGGTGGGGCAGGATGCTTGGTCTGGTCGACTGCCGGCGCCGAATTGGGACCGAACCGACGGCCCGTTCGCCACTCTTTCTCGGGCCCGGGATGCCATCCGGGCCCTCAAGGCTGATGGTGCGATTGCGGGGCCCGTCTCAGTCCAACTGCGTGGGGGACGGTACTTCCTTGACCAGCCGATAACCTTCGGGCGCGAGGACTCCGGAACCGAGAGCAGTCCGATCTCCTATTGCGCCTACCCAGGTGAGACGCCGGAACTCATCGGTGGCCGACGGCTGACAGGATATCGGCGTCCCCATGCCAGTGGCCCTGTCATTTTCGACCTGCCCGACTCAGGGACTGTCCATTGGGTCTTCCGATCCCTGTTTGTCGATGGGCGCAGGGAAGTACGAGCCCGCTATCCCAATCTCGATCCCAACGATCCGATCCGGAAGGGCTTCCTGTACGCGAGGGCCGGCCCCGACCAAGTGTCCTTTGGCGCCGTGGTGGGCGGCATCCATAACGCAGGCGACTGGTTGGAATACCGGGTGAGCGTTCCCGTCGCAGGGGACTACGTGCTCTGGCTTCACTACGGGGCCTGGAATGCACCCTACGGCCACGCTTCTATGGATGGCCGGTCCACGGTCCAGGTGGATGGGCGCCCGCAGGGGCCCCTCGGGGACCTGCCCGACACAGGGGCCTGGAGCCCTACCCGCTGGGCGAAGGCGGCAGTGCTTCACATGGCCGCCGGAGAACACTTGTTGCGCTGGCAGAACCAGAAGGGAGGCGGTCTCGTCCTGGATGCGCTGGTCCTTTGCGATGACCCGGCTTGGCGCCCCGTGGGAACAGACCTCTCCTTGCCAGCAGGCGGACACCTGGTGAAGCTCTCCGCGAAAAACTTCACTCGCTCCCGGGGGCGTCAGCTGACCCAGAGCGGTGCCGGCGGCGGTTTCAAAGGGGTCATCTGGTGCCGCCCGGGCGAAATACGAGACAGCTGGCTCAAGGCTCCTGATGCGGAATTGCACATCTTTCAGTCCGGGGACTGCCGTGCCTATTCGGAGTTCCTCTCCATCCGCGGCTACGACCCGAAGGAAGGGAAGTTGCAACTGGGGGGGGCAGAGGCCCGCTCTGCGCTGAATCCTGGGGACCGCTATTTCGTGGAGAACGTGCGGGAGGAACTGGATGCCCCGGGGGAGTGGTTCCTGGATTCCCGCGCCAGAACCCTCGAGTACCTTCCGAGGCCCGGCTTCTCTGCACACAGCGAGGTCATCGTGCCCCGCACAAACCGGCTCATCCAGGTGGAGGGCCACCGCTCTACGCGAACGCCGGTGCGTTACCTGCGTTTTCGAGGGCTGACCTTCCGCAACACCGACTGGACCAAGGGCGGCGCCAGCACGGGTTATGGCCTGGGGGATGACGGGGCCATCTTCTTGCGGAATGCCGAATCCTGCACGGTGGAGGACTGCCGCTTCGTTAACATTGGCACCTACGCTGTCTGCCTGGTCCAGGGCCGCGGCAACACGATCCGGAGTTGTGATGTGGCCCATGCCGGCGGCGGGGGCGTTCTCATCTCGGAGAGCGGAGGAAACACAATCTGTGATAACCACCTGCATGATCTGGGTGAGGCCTACCAGCACGTTGGCGGAATCGTCCTCCTGGGGGCCGGCGCCTCCGATAACACCATCTCCCACAATGCGATCCACGATTCCTCCCGCTATGGCATCTCCCTGAAAAACCCGGGCCGGGCCAATCTCATCGAGTTAAATCGGATCCAGAACACCAACCTCCAGACCCAGGATTCCGGGGGCATCGAGGTCACCCAGCACGACCGGGCCTTCCGCAGCGGCAGCATCATCCGGAACAACGTGGTGGCGGACACCATCGGGTATTCCTCGACCTTCGGCAAGCCGACCTACCTGTCCTGGGGCATCTACCTGGATTCCTTCGCCAGTGGCTACGAGGTCAGCGGGAACCTGGTCTGCCGCTCCTGGAACGGCGGGATCATGCTCCAGGGCGGGCGGGAGAACCGGGTCGTGAACAATGTCTTTATCGACGGCCAGGTGTCCCAGGGGACCGTGGCAAACTACGACCAGAACTCCGCTGACCTCAAAGTCACTTCCAATATCTTCGCTTACGCCAATCCGCGGGCAGTTCTCTTCGATACTGGCGCCCTCGGGCCAGAGGTCCTACGGATTGACCGGAACCTCTACTTTCCGCCAAAGGGGGTTCTCCCCGCATTCGGCATGGGTGGGCCTATGGGCCTCACCGAGTGGCAGCGGCTCGGGCACGATGTCGCCTCGCAGGTGGCAGATCCCCTGTTCCGCCAGCCGGCCCTGGACGATTTCAGCCTCCTTCCAGGATCTCCGGCTTTCCCCCTGGGAATCCGGGCCCTCGCCATGGATCGGGTTGGTCCCCGGAACCGACTCTGCACCTGCAGGGTCCAGCCTGCGAGTCGGCTTTTCTGGGGTGGGGGGTACTTCCTAAAGCCCTGATTGAGGCTCTGGAGGATTGCGAAAAACACGCGGGATTGACGGCGTCGCAACGCCAGGATCCAATCAAGCAAGCGGGTCTGGATCCGGTCAGTCGTCCAGGTTTTCCGAGACGAATCTAGGATCCTGTCTGACGTCTCAACCCTTCAAGCAGCTCTCCCGGACTCAAACCACTTTGCCAAGGAGCAGGACATGGGGACAGTGCTGGTGACGGGTTCACAGGGCTTCATCGGTCGCAATCTGATCGCCTCCCTGTCTCTCCTTCCCGACCTGAACATCCTCACCTTTGATATCGAGGACGAGCCGAAATCCCTCCTCAACCTACTGGTCAAGGCTGACTTCGTGTTCCATCTCGCTGGCATCAACCGACCCCATGACCCCACAGAATTCACCCGGGGCAATGTTGGGCTCACGCAACAGCTGGTGGACCAACTGCGCGCCCAGGGGCGATCGGTGCCGGTCCTGATCAGTTCCTCCATCCAGGCCGCCCTCGACAATCCTTACGGAGCGAGCAAGCGACAGGCTGAAGAGCTAGTGCGCGCCTATGGTCGCGAAACCGGAGCGCCGGTTTTCGTATTCCGCCTCCCTAACGTCTTCGGAAAATGGTCTCGTCCTAACTACAACTCCGTGGTGGCCACCTTCTGCCACAACACGGCCAACGGCCTGCCTCTGGAAGTCCACGACCCCTCCCGGGAGCTCGCTCTGGTGCATGTTGACGATGTGGTCGCCGAGTTCATTGCCGCATTCCGGGGGACGCCGGCCCTGGGCTTGGATGGCGAGCCGGTGGTGCGTCCAGTCTTCACAATTGGCCTAGGTGATCTGGCGGATCGGATCCGCCGGTTCCCCCAGACCCGTCTGACTCGCGAGGTTCCAGAGGTGGGGGACGAACTCTCACGCCGGCTCTATTCCATGTATCTGAGCTATCTGCCCCAGGATGCCTTTGGCTATGCCCTGGATACTCGGCGGGATCCCCGGGGCTGGCTGGCGGAGGTGTTGCGTAGCCCTGCCATGGGCCAGATCTTTGTGTCAGTAACCCGGCCGGGCATCGCACGAGGCAACCACTGGCACCACACCAAGACTGAGAAATTTCTCGTGGTGAGTGGGGAGGCCGTCATTCGGTTCCGGCAGATCCATGGCATCGAAGTGATCGAATACCCGGTATCCAGCGCACAACCCCAGGTAGTGGACATTCCGCCGGGCTACACTCACAGCATTACCAACACCGGCGCCACCGATCTCATCACGCTTTTCTGGGCCAGTGAACCCTTTGACTCGGGGAGACCGGATACCTATGCCCTCCAGGTCTGACCACTCCAGACCCCACGGAGCCGAGGGGATGATGTCCAGGGCGACCCATGGGCATTAAGCTCTTCCTTGATCGGCTGAGGGCGAGGCTCGGACAGAATCGGCAGATCCTCGGTTCTGTGGCGGCGCTTTTCGGCGGGAACATGACGTCCTCTCTCCTCGGCGCCATCGGAGGGCTCCTGGTGGCCCGGTTTCTCGGGCCCGAGGTGACCGGCCGGTTTCGGATATTTACGATCCCCCTCATGTACATCACGTTCCTCCACCTGGGCACCTTCGACGGGCTCTGGAGGCAGATTCCCTTCTACATGGGGAAGGGTGAGCCGGAGAAAGCCGAGGCTCTCGCCGCAGCCGCCGGGGCCTGGAATGCGCTGGTCTCGGGCCTGGTCTCAGTCGCCTTCCTCGTCTGCGCCCTGCTGGCCTTCACGCGGGGGGACTACTACGGGACAGCCGGCTGGCTGACCCAGATGCTCTGCTGCTGGGGCGTCTTCTAGGGCGGGTTCCTCAGCGCCACCTACCGCACCATCCACCAGTTCGTGGCCCTGGCAAGGATCCAGCTCATCCAGGCGGTCCTCAACTTCGGGTTAGTGTTCATCGTGCCGGCCCTCGGTTTCTTCGGGCTGTGCATTCGGGCCGCTCTGCCGGCCGTTGCCGGGGTGGGTCTCTACCACCGGAACCGGCCCCTCAGGATCCGCTACCGCTTCGAGTGGAAGGCACTGGGCGAAGTGGTCCGAGTGGGCCTGCCATTCAGTTTCTGGGGAAGCCTGTATACCTCCATTTGGACGGCCACCGAAAGCGCCTTAATGCTGTCCATGGGCGGACTAAAGGGGCTGGGCCTCTTCGCCGTGGCGGCGGTGATCCGGGACGGCATGAACGTCCTCCCCCAGTCGGTCTATCAGGTGATGACTCCGCGGGTGGTGGAAGCCTACGCCCGGGAGGGAAGCGTCCGTAGCGCCAATGCCCGGTCCCTGCTCACCACTGTCGGACTGACTGGAACGATGGCGCTTCTCGTCATCGCTTGCTCCTACCTCCTGGGCATCCTGGTCCCGCTGGCGATCCCCAAGTACGTGGATGGGGTGCCTCTCATGAAGGTCTGTCTGTGGTTCTCCGTCCTTCAGGCCGCCGCGCTCCCCTTTAACACCCTCTTCGCCACCGGGCGGTCCTGGCTCTATGGACGGGGTGTGATCGTAGGCCTAGTCGTCTTTCCACTCAGCGCCTACCTCCTCCGGCCCACCCTTGGTGGCATCCTAGCTGTGGCCCTGGGTTCCCTTCTGGGCCGGGCCGCCCGGACCGTGGTGGCTTACGGTGAAATTGCCCTGCTGACCCGTCGTGAGATGCCATGAACGATCTGGACACCCCGCTTGATCCACCGGAGGTGCTGGGACGCGCCGAGTCCTCCATCCTGCTCCCGCTGGTGCTTGGGATGGTCATCAACCTTATCTCGTTGGCCATCGGAAATCCCTACCAGATGGCCGTGGTCGGCCTGGTGGTGGCGATCATAGCCATCTTCGTCTTTCACAGGAGGCCATTTGGCTGGCTTCTCTTCACCGCCGTCCTGGCCGCTAACCCCGCCAACACCACGACTCCGATTGCGCTGAACCTTTACTGCGCGGGGCTGTTCTTCGTGCTGATGGGGGTCGGTGGCTGGAAGGCGCTGCCGACCCTGGTCAAGTTCGCCCTTTCCTTTGTCCTGCTGTCCATGCTCATCAGCATCCTGGCCTCCCTTCCGGCGGACCTGGCCGTTCCATCCATCCACACCACCGATGTGTCGCGCCCACGCCCCTGGATGGTCACCTGGGCCTTGGGGGCTTCTCTGGAGACCGTCACCTCGCAGGTGGTCTCTGTTACCAACTACCTCCTGGGTCCCTTCCTGTTCATCCCCCTCATCTTCTCTCGGATTCAGAAAGACCAGGATCCAGAGGTGCTTCTGAAGGGCCTGGTCTTCGGACTCATCCTTCCCACGCTCCTGCTGTTCCTGCTGGCCCGGTCCTTCGGATTGCCCACCCTCGATGCCAATTCTGTCAGCCAGAACATGTTGAATGTCTCCACCTTCCGCCTAGGCAGTCTGGACATCCAGATGATCCGTACGCAGGTCGGGATCATCCTAGCCGCCCTCATCTGCGCCTCCTTCGCAGTCGCCATCTCTCCCGTCCGGCCGGTCACTCGATTTAGCGCAGTCGGTGGCTTGGTCATCGCAATTTATCTTTTGCTCGTCACAGGCAGTGTGGGCAGCACTCTCGCCAGCCTGGCGGGGATCGTCCTGATCCTGATCCTGGGAGGGCGTCACTTCTCCATCAAGCGCTACGTGCTGATGCTGGTCGCCGGGATTTCCCTTGCCCTCGCCGCCTGGACCTTCCTGCCCCAGAGCGTCCAGCGCTACGCCCTGAGCCGCTACGAGGTCCGCATCAGCCAGAAGGGATCTGCCACAGATGACCGGTCCTGGCGTTGGAGGAAGTCCTTCAACTACCTGATGGAAAATCCCAGCGGGGTTGGCTGGTCCCTCTACGTGGAGCCTCTGCGGATCTACCCGCACAACGACTACCTGTCCTACGCCATCGCCTTCGGCGTGCTTTGCGGCCTCGTCTACCTCCTCTATGTCTGCGGGATGCTCTTTTCCTTTGCCACGTTCAACCCCGTCCCCTTCGATCCCTCTCACTTCGCCCTGAGCTTGGTGGGGGCAGGGGTCACCACTGTCGTGCTCTTCAATTCCCTCTCAGACCACCTGACCTCGAACCGGTGGTATTTCAACGTGGTCTGGTCCCTCATCTGGTACGCCTTTTTTGCCAGCCGGAACGCACTGCGTCCGCCAAGGTCAAAGAGGCCCTGATTCTGCACCGCCGACTTCTCCTGAGAGGAGTGAAATACCAATGACACCCCTTGCCATTGTTGTTGTGGGCTATGACCGCCCAGACTCCTTGTCCAGACTGCTGGACTCATTGAACCAGGTGGCCTTCGAAGGGCACCGCGTGCCCCTCATCATCAGCCTCGACCGATCCGGCAATGCAGCAGTCGAAAAGGTCGCTGAGACCTTCACCTGGAAGCATGGCGATAAAACTGTCCGGACCTTTCCCCAGAGACTCGG
>Ga0302323_100001832_pt1 | contig 17258 bp, 13 predicted proteins | sample Fen_T0_3_FD_201950 | JGI IMG/M metagenome (GOLD analysis project Ga0302323, IMG submission 201950) | Peat permafrost microbial communities from Stordalen Mire near Abisko, Sweden - Fen_T0_3 | ecosystem: Environmental > Terrestrial > Soil > Wetlands > Permafrost | place: Sweden: Abisko... | reverse complement strand
GGCTCGATTCCGCCTCGGATTCAAGGGCTTGCAGAAGGCGCCCTGCCTGCCCGCTGGCCAGGGACGCCGCGGTTTCGGCCTGCGCGCGCGTGGCGCCCTTGCGCAAAGCGATTTCGATCAGCGTGGCGGGCTGCAAGGCCACAAAGCGGACACGCTGAGTCCGCGATCGAATCGTGGGCAACAGCCGGTCGGGCGCCGAGGTCACCAGCACCAGGTGGTTGCCGGGGCAAGGTTCTTCCAAGGTCTTGAGCAGGCAGTTGGCTGAACTGGGGTTGAGCGCGTCGGCCCGATCCAAAATGAGCACACGCGCCGGGGCTTCATGCGGCCGGATGGAGGCGATGGTGACGATCTCGCGCGCCTGCTCGATGACGTACTGCTTGTCCGCCGGCGAAAGCGACAGCACGTCGGGATGCTGGCCGGTGTCGATGCGCCGGCAGGCGTCGCAGGTGCCGCAACCAAGACCAGGCGCCTCGGTACAGCACAAGGCCTTGGCCAGGGCGAGGGCCGCGCTGCGCTTGCCCACGCTCTCGGGCCCGTCGAAAAGACAGGCGTGGGCTAGGCGTCCCGACGCCAGCGCCCGCTGGAGCATGGCGACCGCGTGATCCTGTCCGGCTATTTCGCGCAGGAGCATGAAACGAGCACGCTAGCAAAATCCGCCTGCGTGCGCGGAAAAATAAACCACAGAGAACACAGAGGACACAGAGACCGGAGAGGACGGAATGGTTCGGATTTGGGATCCGGAAACTTCTTGTCTTCCTGTCTCTGTGTCCTCTGCGTCCTCTGTGGTGAACTTCGAGCCAACTTTGCTAGCGAAGGGTCGATTCCCAGATAGACTCGCACCCATGAGTATCCTCGCCCGCTTGTCCACGCTGGTGAAGTCGAACGTCAACGATCTCATCGACAAGATGCAAGATCCGGCCAAGGAGATCGATCAGCTCGTGCTCGACATGGAGGACTCGGTCCGCCAGGCGCGCGTCGAGGTGGCGGGTTGCATGGCCGAGGAGAAGCGCCTGCGCCATCAGTCCGAGAACCTGACCGACGAGGCCAAGACCTGGGAAGAGCACGCGGCGCGCGCGGTAGGGGTCGGCGACGATGCCCTGGCCAGGGAGGCGCTCCGGCGCAAGGCCCAGAAAGACGCGGATCGCATCGAGATCGACAAGGCCGCGGCCGAGCAGAAGGCGCAGGTCGAGAACCTGGTCGCCGGCCTGCGCGCGCTGGAGTTGCGCGTGAAGGACGTGAAGTTGCGCCAGGGATCCCTGCGCGAGAAGGCCCGCGCGGCGAAGGGCCAAAGCCCGGTTTCCACGGGCACCTCGGCCTTTGCCGATTTCGAGCGCATGTCGGGCAAGATCGACGCGCTGGAGGCCGAAGCCAGTCTCACTGACGAGCTGGCGGGAAACACCCCCGCCGAGCGCGCTAGCGAGAAGAAACTGAACAAGCTCAGCGAGGATCAGTCACTCGACGACGCCCTCGCGGCCCTCAAGAAGAAACTCTCTTTGTAATGGGAACCCTGGGCGGGTTCGCTTCGCCCTCGGCACCTACCACCCGCCCTGCACACCCCTCGCTGCGCTCGGCCTCGCCAAACCCTCGGCAGGCTCCGCACGCGGTCAGCTCTTTCGTTGCGCGGCTGCCAGGCGGCGCGACAGCACGAGCACTAGGCCAGCAAGCAACGCGAGCAGCGTGCAAATGGCGGCCAGGCCGAAGGCGAAGGTGGTTCTGCTATCCGCGGTCATGCGCAGGGGGCCGAACGTCACCAGGTTCGCGCCTGACGCCGCAGGGATCTCGGGCGCCGGAGTGACCACCACCGCGACGGCCGACAGGTCCAACCCCGGCACGCTGCCCGCCACCAGCTTGCGCACATCTTGTTCGCCGATAGGCGCGGGCCGCCCAGCACGGGTCTTGAGTAAGACCGCCGCCTGCGCCGCCACCCGCGGCTTGCCATTGATGGCCAGCGAGTCGGCCAGCGGGTCGGGCTCGGGCAACGCCAGATGGACGCGCGCGCTCACCACGCCCTCCACGTTTTCCAAGGTCCGCGCGATTTCGCCGGCCAGCGCCTCGAGGTAGCGGGCACGCTCTTCGGTGGGCGTGGGTACCAGGCTCGGTTGTTTGTAGAGCTCGCCGAATCCCGCGCGCGGCCCGCGCGGAAGGCCGAGCGAGCGCATGAATTCCATGGCCCGCAAACCGTCCGTCTTGGCCACGACCACGGCAAACGCACCATCGTCGTCGCGGCTCTTGCTGGCCGGAATTCCCGCGCGTTCGAGCGTTGTCAGAATCTCGTTGGCCGCGGTTTCGTCCAGCCCATGCTGGATTGGCATCGAGCAACCGAGCGCAACAACCACCACGATCCACAAGCGACGCATGGGGGAAAACTCTATCACTTTCGGCCCGCTCGGAAACTAGGGTCAAGCTCAGGTCAAAATGACCACCCGATGCCCAGGTTGAGAAGCGGGATGTAGTCCACGCTGGAAGAGCTTGATCCACCCGAGCTGTCGCTCACGCTGGTTCCCATGGTCACCACCTCCACGCCGCCCTGAATCTCGAAGGTGAATCCCGAATAGCTCGTGGTCTTCCAGCCGACGAAGGGCCCCAGGGCCAATCCGCTGGCCACGCCCGTGATGTCCTGCAGGGAGCCGTTGACGTGGACGTAGAGGATCTCGGCCCCAACTTGCATGCCCCGCCGAAACGATCCAGTGACGTAGTAGCGTAGTTGGCCACCCAATTCGTACACGGTAAACGGCACCTTGGTACCGTCGGATTGGGTCACCGAAACCCTGCCACCGCCTGCGATCAAGGCCAGGCCAGCCTGCGTTCCCAGGCGAAACTCACCTGTCAGTTCCAGAATGGGCAGCAGGAGGTGGATGGGGGAAATAGTGAGCGCGACGGACGTCATCGGCGGCGGCGGCTCGGGCGGCTCGTAGGCAGGTGGCGGGTAGCCATACGGCGGATAGCCTGGCGGTGGGTAACCGTACGGCGGCGGGTAGCCATACGGCGGATAGCCGGCGGGCGGCGCATACGGATTGGCTGGCACTGGCGCGGCGGCCGTGCTGGCGGCAGGCGCTGTCTCCTGCGCTTGCGCTGCCGCTCTGCCAGGCAGGAAGCCGGCGCTGACCAAGGCGCCGACTAGCGCCCACCGTCGCATCACGACTCCCCTTCTGCCAAGGCTTCGCGCAAGTGGTTCACCGCGCGGGCGTGCAAACGGCTGGCCCACGATTTGGATAGCCCAAGCTTCTTGCCCGCCTCTTCGAGTTTCATGTCCGCGAAGTAGTATAGCTCCATAAGCTGCCGTTCTTTGTCGGGCAAAGTTGCCAGCGCCGCGCGCACCCGCTCGCGCCCCTCGGCCTCGAGCGCGGCCTGGTCAGGCGCCATGAATCGGTCGTCCGGGGCATCGCGCGCGGCCTCGATGGACGTGATGTGCACGGTGGCCACCCCGCTCAAGACCTCGGCGATGTCCGCCAGCACGCCCGACTTGTCTGCCGACTTGCCTTCCGACTTACCTTCCGACTTGACTTGGACGGTCCCAGCGGGATTCGCCGACTTCTCGGTGGCCTCGCGCTCAGACGCCGCGGCCATGTACGCGTTGGCGCGCTCTTCGGCCCGGAAGCGGGCGTAGTCGACGCGCGAGTACCAGCCCATGGTGCGCATGCCGTCGAAGATGGCGCCGCGGATGCGGTAGTACGCGAAGGTGCTGAACGCCGTGCCCTGCTTGGGGTCGAATTTACTGGCCGCCTCGATGAGCCCCTGCGTGCCGTAACCGACCAGATCGCCGGGCTCCATGGTCTTGCCCAGCCTGCGCTTGAGCTTGTCAGCGATGGCGTGCACCAAGTGCAGGTGCTGCTCGACAAGCGGATCCCGCGGCGCGGTCATGAGAACCGAGACTAGAGCAAGGCAACGCCGGTCCCGTCAAGCCGCTCGTGAACCTGTGCCGCGTGCATCACACGCGCGCCTTGAAGGCGGAGGCCGATTCCTTCACTATGCCCTCCCATGGCGGATCTCATCTGCGCCCTCATTCTCTGGGCCTTCGCGGTCGTGGTGGCCGCGGGCTGCGGCGTGCTGGCGCTGCTGCCCAAGCGCGCGGGCAACAAGCGCCTCGACGGGCACGGCGGCATTTTGCTCAGCCGTGGGATCATGGAGGTCGCCTACAAGCTATTCGAGCCGCTGGTCAACCTGCTGCACAGGGCGCGCGTCACCCCCAACATGGTGACCGCGTTTTCCTTGGCCCCTGCCCTGGGATCGGCCGCGCTGGTCGCCACCGGGCACTTTGGCATCGGCGCCTTCCTGGCCACGGGCTCGGGTTTCTGCGACATGGTCGACGGCATGCTGGCCCGCCGCTATGGCAGCATGTCGGACGTGGGCGAGCTGTTCGACGCCGCGGTGGATCGCTACGTCGAGTACGTCCTGCTGGCCGGCCTGGCCGTCTACTTTCGCGGCAGCCCGCTGGCCCTGGTACTGTGCCTGGGCGCCGTGCTGGGCTCCTTCATGGTCAGCTACACCACCGCCAAGGCGGAAGCGCTTGGCGTGGTCCCGCCCAAGGGCGCCATGCGCCGAGCCGAGCGGGCCGTGTACGTGACCTGCGGCTGCGCGCTCGCACCGATGTGGGAGCTGGTGATGCCCGGGGCGCACACGGTGGCCTCGCTTTCCATCGGGCGCGAGCTGCCCATCGAGCTCGCCTTGCTGGTGGTGGCCGTGGTCGCCAATGTCTCCGCGATTCGCCGCACCTTCCGCATCGCCGAGCTGATCCGCGAGAAGAAACTCGCGGCGTAGCCGGAAGCCGGTTTAGTTGCGAAAAGCGAAGTAGACCAAAAACAAACGCCCGTCGGCGCCGCTGCCATTGCCGATCAGATTGGTGAACTTAAATTCGGCGCCCAGGTCGACCCTGTGTGAAAGCAGGTAGTTGATGCCGACACCAAAGGGCGAGGACCAGGTGTTGCCGAAATCGTGGGCGTCGCCGAAGAATCCGCTTTCGACAAAGAGCGCCGTGGGCGGTGAAAGCTGGTAGGCGAATTCGGCCGGGAGGTTGAGGGAATCGCCGTTCTTGTCGCGGTGGTTGAGGCCGATGCCCACGTAGGGCCAGGCCGCGATGGAGAACGGGGCGTGGACGTACTTGAACGCCATGCCCGCGTCGAGACGGAGCAGCGCCGGACTTGAAAACGACGCCACTTCGACGGCGCCGAGCAGGGCTAGCTCCATGCCCTGCTCGCGCATGACCGAGTAGAGCAGGCCCAGGCCGACGTCGTTGTAGACAGGGTCGCAGCCCTTGGCCCGGCCGCTGACGCACAGACCGTGGCCGGGATGGAAGATGCGCAGCTCAAGGTCGCTGGTGAGGCCGAGACGAAGCTCGAAGGGGATGAACACTGGACTTCCGACCGAGCCCTTGGACATGTTGACGATCACCGGAACCTTCAACTGGACCATTCCGGTCGGCAGTTGCAAGGGTCGCACGGCGTATTCGTCGGGATAGCCACCCTGAGCGTAGGCGAGGTCGGCGAAGCCGAGTGTTGCAAGGACAAGCGCTGAGACGAACTTCCACATGGCCGCGATCCTACGCAAAAAGAAAAACCCGGCCACCCCAAAGGGCGCCGGGTTTTTCGAGCTAGCTAGCGCTGTCGCTAGTTCGTGCGGTACGAGGCGAAGAGCCCCAGGATGCGCACATCGGCTGCGCCGATGCCAGCGTCCTTGTAGAACGAACCCCTGACCACCATGGGGAGCATGAGCTCGGCGCCGACATTGAGGGCTGGAGTTGCCGCGAAGGCAGCGCCGATGCCGACGGGAACCGTATAGAGCTTTCCGAAGTCCTTGGTCGGACCGCCGATGCCCGTGTCGAGGAAGATGGCGAGCTCGGGTGTGGCCTGGAAGGCAACCTCCGCCGGCACGTTGATCTCTTCCTTGTTACCCTCGCTACGCTTGGTCGCGCCGATACCGATCTGGGGCGAGACCTTGATCGAGAGAGGGGCCGAGACGTACTTGAAGCCTACGCCCAAGTCGATGGCCAGATACATTGGGTCGAGATGGCGGAACTGGAGAGCACCGATTCCGGACAGCTCGATGTTGCCGCTCTTCATCAAGGAGTACTGAGCACCGAGGTTGACGTTGTCATAGATTTTGGAGTCGCCGTTCAGCTTGGTACAGCCGCGATCTTTGCCGCCGAGGCAAAGGCCCGACATCGCCGCGACCGCGCCGTTCGGCGTGGAGTGGTTCAAGAAAACGGTAAGCTGGTCGTTTACGCCGTAGCTAAGGTCGAGTGGAACCCAAACCGGCTTGAGTACGGCTTCCTTGGACAGATTGAGTACCACTGGCACAGTGGCTTGGAACACGCCGGCTGGCAGGGTGAGCGAACCCAAGGCATATCCAGCCGAAGTGGCAGCCGCGACTGGAGCAGGGGCTGGGGCTGCTTCTGCTGCCGGAGCCGGAGCGCCAGCGGGGGCAGCCGCGGGATCGCCGGCGGGGGCCGGAGCTTCATCTTGGGCGCGGGCGGATCCAGCCAACGCGAACAAGGCCAAACCAAGGATCATACTTACTTTACGCATCTCTCCTCCTTCGTGAAATTCAGTATCGGAACCTTCTAGGTGGCCGGATTGTAGCCGATGCGTTACCTCTGCGTAAAAAATTTGATGATTTCGTCCCCGGGCCGGTCGTGGTGTCTCGACCCGCGGCATGCTATCCCTCGCAAGCGATCAACCGCTGGAACTCCTCATGAAATACGCCGTGATTCTCATTGACGGGATGGCCGACTATCCCCTCCCCGAACTTGGGGGCAAGACCCCCATCGAGGCCGCCAACACACCCGTCCTCGACGGGCTGGCGCAAAAAGCGCAGTTCGGCACCTTCGTGACCCTGCCCTCGGCGTTCCCCACGTCGTCGGATGTGGCCAACATGTCGGTCCTCGGCTGGGATCTGGCCTCGTCGTACACCGGCCGCGGCGCCATCGAGAGCTACGGGCTGGGCGTTCCGCTCGACGACCAAACCGTCGCCTTCCGCATGAACATCATCACCACCAAAGGCGATGTGCTGGAAGACTACTCGGCTGGCCACATCAGCGAGCCCGAGGCGGCGGAGATCGTCGATTTCCTGGCGGCCAAGCTGGGCACCGCCGAGGTAGAGATCCGCAAAGGCGTTTCCTACCGCCATATCCTTTATCTGCACGGTAAGCGCTTCTCGCCCGCCGTGGACTACGACAAGCCCGATTCCTCGCATGGCATGGAATGGGCCAAGATTCTGCCGCGCTCCCGTACGCCCGAAGCCGAAGCCACGGCGGCGCTGCTGCGCGACCTGATGCTGAAGTCGCGCGCGCTGCTGGCCGACCACCCGGTCAACCGCAAGCGCATCGCCAAGGGCGAAAACCCGGCCAACATGATCTGGCCCTGGTCGGGCGGCTGCAAACCTGACATGCCGTCGTTCGAGAAGATGTATGGCAAGAAGGGCAGCATCATCTCGGCCGTCGACGTGATCCTGGGTTTGGGCCTGCTCGGCAAGATGGAATCGCTGCGGCCCGAGGGCGCCACCGGGTGGATCGACACCAACTACGAGAACAAGGCGCGCGCCGCGGTCGACATGCTTCGCCGCAACGACTTCGTCTACCTGCACGTGGAAGCGGTGGACGAGTGCGGCCACCTGGGCGACCTGCCAAACAAGATGAAGGCCATCGAGGATGTGGACGGGCGCCTGACCAAGACCTTCCTTGAGGAATACAAGAAGGTTCACAACGACGAGCTGCGCGTGATGGTGCTGCCCGACCACCCGGTGCCGGTGAAGTTGCGCAAGCACACCCGCGATCCCGTACCCTTCATGGTGTCCGGTGCGGGCGTGAGCAACGACCCTGCACTGACCCGCTACACCGAAAAGTCCTGCGCAGCCGGCCGCCACCAGAACCTGACCGGCCGCCAGCTCATGGATCTTCTTTTCGCGCCAACCGTCGGGTAGGCGCCGCCGATTTCCTTCTTCCGGACTCCGCGACCTCTGTAGACTCTGCGCTCTCCCTGGAAATCCATGACCATGCGTAGGGCCTCGCTCGGCACACTCTTCCTCACGGTCTTTCTCGACCTGGTGGGGTTCGGGCTCATCATCCCCTTCCTGCCCTCCATGGCCCGCGACCTGGGGGCCAGCGACTTCATGGCCGCCGCGCTGGTGGCGAGCTACTCGCTCATGCAGTTCGTCGCGGTGCCCATCTGGGGCAGGATTTCCGATCGCGTGGGACGCCGGCCAGTGCTGGTGTGGAGCATCGCCGCCTCGGCGATGGGCATGGTCTTTCTTGGGCTTTCGCAAAGCCTGCTCACCGTGTTTCTGGCGCGGTTGTGGAGCGGCGTCGCGACGGCGAACATCGCCGTGGCCCAGGCCTATATCGCGGATGTGACCACGCCCCGCGAACGGGCCAAGGGCATGGGTATCATCGGCATGGGCTTCGGTCTGGGCTTCATGATCGGCCCCTTCATCGGCGGCGAGCTGGGCCACTTCCACGTCATTGGCCACCAGGGCACCTTGCCCGCCTTTGTCTCAGCCGCCCTCTCGGTGGTCAATCTCGTCTTCGCGCTTCGCTATCTGCCAGAATCGCTGCCGCCTGAAAATCGCACCGCGCCCGCGCGCAAGCTATCCATCATCGACTTCGCGGCCTTGCGTACCGTCGGGCGCCTGCCAGGCGTGACGCCCATTCTCATCATCGCCTTCAGCTCGATCTTCTGGTTCTCGGGCGTGCAGTCCATGTTCAGACTGTTCACGCTGGACGCATTCAAGATGAACGTGGTGGGGACCGGCCGCGTACTCGGCCTAGTGGGTCTGGTTTCCGTGATTGTTCAAGGCGGGCTCATCGGCAAGCTCAACCGGCGCTTCGGCGAGATCCGCCTGCTGGCCACGGCGCTGTTCCTGATGGCCGCCGGCTTCGTCCTAGCCGGTCTCAGCGTCAGCCTCGGTCTTTCCGTGTTCATCGTGGCCTCGGCGGTCACCGCGGCCGGCACCGCCCTGCACATGCCCAGCGTTTCCAGCTACATCTCGCGCCGGGTGGGCCCTGACCAACAAGGCGCGACCTTGGGACTGATGCAAAGCTCCGGCGCCCTGGCGCGCGCCAGCGGTCCCCTGCTGTGGGGCGTACTCTACGACTCCCTCGGGCTACGCATGCCGTTCTACATCGGGGCCGTCGCCGTGGCCCTGATGCTGCTGATGATCCCGCGCCTGCCGCGCCTTTGAGCGGCTTACGGTTGTTTGGCCTCGGCCAGGGCGGTCGCGACGGCCTTCTGCAGGCCGTTCGCCAGAAGATGCGCGCCGCTCGAAGAGAGATGCAATTCATCGGTGTAGAGCATTTGTCCGCTCGACTGAACCATGCACCCCTGTGGGCCGCACAGCTCGTCGTAGGGGTGTACGGTCTGAACCCCTGATGGAAAGCGCGCGACGACTTCGCTCAGCGCCTGGTTCACCAGATCTTCGGTCGCCTCGCGTACCTTTGCGGGAGCTTCGGCGCACCGACTTTCGTCCAGGCCTCTGAAACGTGCCCGGGCCGTGCAGACGATGAGCTCGGGCGGCGGCAACGGGACTTGGCCAACAAGAATCACCTGACGACCACTGGCCACCAATTCCGTGACCAGCGTGCGCAGGCTGCTGACCAAGCGCTGGCGCGAAGCTGCGGGCGAGGGCTGCGTGCCGTCGGTGGTAAGCAAGATGTTCCCCGCGACAAAGACCTCCCAGCGGGCGGCGAGCACCACCACGCGGACGTCTTTGTCGGCCAGCACAGTCCGCAGCGCCGCCTCGTTGAAGGCCGGACATTCCGCCCGCATCTCGTCGAATGGCAAGAATCGCACGCCGAGAATCGGCGAGCAGCCGGCCTTGGTGATTTGCCGGGTGGTCACGCCGATGTGCTGGCCGATTTCAACGAACGCGGGTGCCAGGTGAGCGGCGTGCGAGTCGCCCCACAGAACAACGTCGTACCGGGACGCAGTTGCTTTGTCCCCGAGCAGGCAGCCCTGAGCGCCAGGAAGAGACGCCCCATGTGCCAGGCAAGGCGACTTCTGCAGCGCCTCTGCCTCCCTCTCGAAATCGCCGACGTTGGGGCCGCGCGCTGGCAAACCATTGCTCAGGTACAAGACCGCACCGGCGGCGACAAAGACGGCGCTCGTGGCAAGGCCACCCATCACCCAGAATTTGACCTTGGCTCTGGCGACATGGGCGTTGCGAAATGGGCTCTCGACGAATCGCCACGACAACCAGGACACGATGAAAACAAGAACCACGAGACCGCCGCGCTCGCTGGCATCCAGCCTCCGGTTGGCGAGCAGGTGTCCGAAGACAAAGATCGGCCAGTGCCACAGGTAGAGCGAGTAAGACATCATGCCGACCCAAACCAAGGGCCGCAGCGACAAGAACTTGCCGCCGATGGACGGGCCGCCTTCGCCCGCGGCGATGACCAGCGTCGCGCCCACACAGGGCAGGAGCGCCGCAAGTCCGGGAAACGGTGTCGCCCTGCTGTAGGTGATGACGGCGACTATCAGCAAACCGATGCCGGCCAGCGAGGCCACCGATGCCAGCGCGCGTGGAAGGCGAACCACGATCCTGGCGACGGGCGAGAAACTGAGCAGGGCTCCCAGCGCCAGTTCCCACGCCCGGGAGGGCAGCAAGTAGAAGGCCACGTTGGGACTGCTGCCTACCCAGTGTGCGCTGAGCAGCAGCGTGCCGACGAGAACAACCAGCGCGGTTGGGATCTTCCACCGCGCCGCCGCCGGCAGACTGAGGGCCGCGAGAATGAGCGGCCAGCAGACATAGAACTGCTCTTCGAGAGACAGCGTCCAGGTGTGCAGCAAGAGCGTGATCTCGGAGTTGGGTGCGAAGTAGCCGGACCACCGATAGAAAAGAATGTTGGAGGAGAAAGCAGACGCGGCCACCAGGGTTTCGCCCAGCGCCTTCAGTTCCAAGGGCGGCATGAAGAGGTAGCCCATCGCGGTCACCGCCGCGAGCATGACGAACAGCGCGGGGAAGATTCTGCGGATGCGCCGCTGGTAGAAGACCAGCACCGAGAACTTGTGGGCCCCAAGCTCGCGCTCGATGATTTGGGTGATGAGGTAACCCGAAATGACGAAGAAGACATCGACGCCGACGAAACCGCCCGGGCAGAAAGCACCGGCATGGAACAGGATGACGGGCAGGATGGCGAGCGCCCGCAAACCGTCCACGTCGGGCCGATAGAAGCTCTTGGGCGACGGCCCACCCGGGGTTCCTTGGGTGTCCGTCAGATTCTGCGCTGGCATGGCTGTTTGGTTGTCGCTCGGATGGCTTGGCGCTTTCCAAAGGACTTCTTTCCGGCCGCGCCCGAGCTGTCAACAGGAATGAGGCCACGGAACGCGTGACCGGCCCGAGCCAACCTAGTGGACAAAGGCGATGTCGTCGAAGAGCGCGGTCAGCGAGGCGTCACCATAGACCGTGACGGCGTTGAGCTCGGATTGGGACGCGCACGTGGTGGCCAAATCCAGGGTCACGGTGGCGTAGGCCTCGCTGAGGTCCACGCTGGTCATGGTGCAGGTTTGCCCGTCGTTGCTGGCAGCCACCTGCAACTTTCCCGACCCCTTCTCGGCGCGCACGTTCAGGGTCAACGACTTCCACAGTGTGGTGGCGAAGGTGTGCGGATAGTAGATGTGAAAGCCGCTGGCGCCGGCCAGGCCCTGCACGCGAAGGCACGAACCGCTCCTGCAGTTCGCGGTGGTTTCACTGGCCTTGGCGTTGCCCCAGGGATTCATCTGCCACTTGACGTTGGTGATGCCGCCGTAGGCATCGATGTACACCGGCGGCGGCTCGAAGGTGCAGACCGCGCCACCCGCGGCGGCCTGGTCCGTGAACTGCGCGCCTAGGTCGAACACCGAACCGATGGCGGAGGCGTAGGTCAGCGTGTTCGGCGTTTCCAAGATCTCGCCCTGCGCGCTGGTGATGCGAAAAACACCGCCCGCACCACCGCTGGTGAAGCCGTCGCCGTTGTCGGGAATGTCCCAGGCGCCGCCGCTGCGCCGAGCCGGATACCACGTGCCCCCACCCACGGTTCGGAATTCCACGTTGCGCACGGGAATGCGGTGATTGACCACCTGGAAGCGGACATAGCCCCACTGGTTGCGATCCAAGAGCTGCAAGTACATGGTGCCGGTCACCGGGCAGGGAACCCGGCGCGCGCTGCCTTCGTTGACCCCATTGACGTCGAGGGCCTGGGCCGATTCGGACGAGAGATCGAAGTGGAAGTGATCGCCGGCGCAGATGGGGTTGCCCTCGATGGGACAAAGGTCGTGCACCATGATGGTGTGCGTGCCGCCCAAGGTGGCCACCTCCCAGCACTCGCCGCACGACTCGCCCGCCACGCCACCGTAGGAGCCGCCGTTCCAGGGTTCGGCGACGGCGGTGGTCAAGCCCGCGCGCACGAAGTCGGGCAGGATCGCGAGCGTGCGGTCGAACTCGCACCAGCCGCTCTTGCTGGCATCGTAATAGGTCATGCGCAGACTGCCGCAGGAATCCGCCGGTGCCGTGGCGACCGGTCCCGAGTAGCCGCCCTTGCTGGACAACCCGCAGGCCGCGGCCGACGCAACCAAGAACAGTCCGAGCCCCCATGCGCGCTTGTCCATGCGACCAGGATACCCACTCGGCGCAGGCAGTGCACATGAGCGGCAAGTTCCAGCTCTGGTATTAATTGAGCGGACGTCTCAGGTTTCTGAGAGTCTTGGGTTCCCGACGCCCATTGGGCCAGAGCTTTTCTGGCCACAAGCCGACGTCGCGGGTGGAACGAACCTTGCTGTTGGTATGCGAAAGGGTGAAACCATGAACAAGCTGGCGATCATGTGCGGCCTTGGGGCCGCCATTCTTTTCTCTGGGGCAGGATGCGACAAAAGCGGGCTGACGGGCGGCGCCACGGGCGGTGCCGACGGCGGGCCTTCTCAAGGTGGAGCCAGTAGTGGTGGAGCGCGGACAGGAGGAGCGCCGGGGACAGGTGGCAGCGTCGGTACGGGCGGCAAGACCGGAAGCGGCGGTTCCGGGGGTTCGTCGGGAACCGGCGGCACCACCAGCCAGATGTGTGGAGGCTTCGCGGGTCTGAGCTGTCCGACGGGCCAGTTCTGCGACATGCCGGCTTGTGGCAAGACCCCCGATGGGGCGGGAACATGCGTTGCCACGGGTAGCGGCATCTGTCCGGCCATCTATTCACCGGTGTGCGGATGCGACGGCAAGACCTACCCCAGCGACTGCGATCGCCGCGGCGCTGGCGTCTCCAAGACGGCGGACGGCGCGTGCGCGACAGCGACGGCCGCCTGCCCGGCGGATATTTCACAAATCAGTACCTGGCCGTGCACCGAGGGCCTGACGTGCGAGTATGGAACCGATCCGCGTCCCAGCTGCCGCGCCAGCGCCACCTGCACCGGCGGAGTCTGGTCGGTGTTGCAAGCGAAGTGCGTGCAACTTCCACCGGTCACCTGCCCGGCCACGCGCGACGCCGCCGCTGGCCAGGCATGCCCGACGGAAGGAGCCTATTGCACCTACGGCGACCTGACCTGTGCGTGCACGAATTGCACGAACGGACCCGTCACTTCGTGCGCTGGCGATCCGACCTGGCATTGTGCCGCGCCCAACGCCGACACGGCCTGTCCGGCTGGCATTCCCTTGCTCGGTTCCGCCTGCCCCACCGACGGCAAGACCTGCACCTATGCGTGCGGCACCGGCAACGCGCGTACTTGCAAACAGGGCGCTTGGTACACCGCCAATGGTGGGCCGTGTCCCGTCTCCTCTCGTCGGGCGAAGAAAGAGATCGTCTACCTGGAACCGCGTGATCGACAGCGCCTAGCGGAAGATCTGGCGCACTTCAAGCTGGCCACCTACGAGTATCGCGATCCCGCCCTGGCCGGCAAACGCCACCTTGGCTTCATCATCGAGGACGTGCCCGGAAGTCCCGCGGTCGATCGCGACGGCAACATGGTGGACCTGTACGGCTATGCCAGCATGCTGGTGGCCGCGGTGCAGGCGCAGGGCGAGGAGATCGCCAAGCTCAAGGCCGAGCTTGCGCGCCTTGGGCGCCAAGCCCGCGCCAAGTAGCTGACCGCCAGTCGCCGCAGATTCGACGCTCCGACTGGAGCTTGGTAGGGTGTCGCTTCGTGCAGAAACCATGCCTGATCTCCACTTTCCTTTTGTCCTTGGTCTGCGCTGGCCTGGCCCAGGCCGAAACCATCCAGGTTCCCGAGGGCGGCAGGCCCGTGCCGGTGGGAAAGGAGCGCGTGCTGTGCGGTTCACCACCCGAAGGATGGTCGACCGACTCGGCCCGCAAGACGGTGCAACCGCCAGCCAGCGCAAGTACCAGCGGCCGCATTACGATGATCTCCGTCGCCGACGATGCGGGCGCCTGTGCCCGCGCCGCGAGCCCGGTCACCATGATCGTGACCGAGCCTTGGCCAGAGATCGATCCAGCAAGCGTCACCTTATTCCCGGATGAAGGGCGCATCGAATACAAGGGCCAGCACCTCGACCAAAGTCAGATCCTCTGGCAAGCGGAGAAACGCAAAGGGCAGGAAGCCTGCCTCGCGCCCTCGCTCGCTGGCAAGACGCAGTCTTGTGCCGTGCCCGTCGATCGCGACCTGCCTATGGACACCGTCTTTCGCTGGTTGCCCGCCGGTGCCAAGGCGGGGACCGACGTCACGACCTACGATGGTCGTGGTCAGCGCGTGGACACCACGTCTTGGGTCCTGCGCCCGGCGAGCATCGTGCTGGGACAGGTTTTTACCGCCGCGGACATGCTCGATGTCTCGCAGGGGACAGGGACGGTGGCTGTCCTTCACCCGGGAAGCGTCGCCAGCGTGGATTGCGGTCTCGCCCGTTGCGAGCTGGGAGATGCCGGCATCATGGTGCGCGGCGTGCCCTCGCTGGCGACCCATCTCACCATCACCGCCCGGCTCGCGCCTCGTTTCACCGTGTCCCACGGGGGGAAAAGCGAGAACACCGCCAGCGCCAACTTCACGCTCCTGCGTTGCCCGCTGTCCGTGGTTTCGGGCCCCCCGGTGCGCGAATCCGATGAATCCCAAATTCTCGTGAAGATGGATCCGCGCTGTCGCGGAACGGCCCGGCTGCGCTGGTTGGCAGGCATGGATCCCGCCGAAGTGGTACGCGAAGTCCACGGCGTCGATGCGGACTACGTCCTTCTCCGCACCGGCCAACTGGCGGCCGGGAATCTCACCCTCACGGTGTCGCGCGCCGATTCGCTCGCGGCCGTGATCGGCAGCGTGATCACGCCCACCGTGCCGCCTCCCCGGCCCCAATCCACGCTGGAGATCCCTGGCGGAGGTCCCATCAATTTCATCCCGACCAATCGCGAGGCCCTGTGGTCCGTGGCCGGTGTGCCCCACGCGCGCCTCGTCCCTCTCGATCTGCCCGGCGTCTACACCCTGCGAACCGACAAGGGCGCCACCTTCCTACGCGGAGACAAGAACGGTGGCGGGTTCGTGAGCCTGCGCTACGGCTTCCGCCGGCTGGACTTGCCCAAGGAATTCGCCGACGTGAACCTGGCCATCCTCACCGAGTCCGTGCAAAGACCTTTGCGCGAAGCCAGCGTTCCGGTTCCATTCACCGCCACCGCCGAACGCAAGGAGCCGCTGGCTGAATTCATTTGCGCCGATGCCACGGGGATTCCCCACGCCATCCCGCCCGGCCGGCCCTTTCGTATCCCGTACTCGGCGCGGAACACCTGCCACGTGGTCATTCAGCAGCAGCGCCTGAGCCCCGACGATGGACAACAAGAAATTGTCCTGGAAGTCGAGGTGGCCAAAGCGAGCGGGGCCAAGAAGAGCGACGCCAGCATCAACGAACGCATGGTCCTGCATCCGGGCGGCGAAGCGCGCAGCTTCTATCTCAAGGGAGCCGCCGAGCAATTCGACCAGATCACGGTGCGCATCTCGCACGTGGCCGACGAGGCCCGCTATGTGCTCAGCACCACGTCCAAGCAAGGGCCACCGTCGGTGCAGTGGTCCGCCACGCTGGAAGGCGGCTATGCCCGCCTCTTCGTCAGCCTGACCATCCCGGCCGGCTTGTACCGCATGAACGAACCCGTGGCCTCCATGACCTTGAATTTCGGCGTGCTCGGCCGCCTGACGTGGCTTGACCGGCAAGGCAAGGAAGGTCTGCTCGGCCTCGAAGTCGGCGTTCTCGGCGCCAGCCTCATCCCCCAGCAGGACAACGGCAACGCCGCCTTCCCGCGCACCCTCGACACCTTGATGGGTCTTGGCCTGCGCGTGGACATCGGCCAAGGTGCGGCCGTGGGCGTGCACCTGTGGGGCGCCTACGAATTCCGCAACGAATACGCGTACACGCCCCAGGGCGCGGACACACCCCGCAACGCCACGCACTGGTCCCTGATTTTCGGCCCCAGCCTCTCCATCGGCAACGTGGGCACCAATCTCTGAGGAGCGCCCGTGCGCTTGCGCCGGGTCAGAAACTGGCCGATGATCCGCGGCCATGAGAAATCGCGCCCTGCTCGCCCTCGGCCTCGCTTCGCTGTTTCCCTCATTTCTTGCCGCCTCTTGCGCCACGAAGCCACCGGTCGAGGCTGACGGCCTGGCCCTCAAGCGTGTGGTCATCTACCGCAACGGTGTGGCCTATTTTGAACGCGAAGGCCGGGTGAGCGGCGACAAGGTCAGCTTCCGCGTACGCGGCGACGAGGTCGGCGATTTTCTGGCCAGCTTCGCGGTCATGGAGAAGGGCGGCAGCTCGGTGCGGGCCGCGTCCTTCCCGCTGCACCGGGAGGAAGATGTGGAGCCACAGCCTGATGACGGCGACGCCAAGAAGACCGCTGTTGCCAAAGATCCCAAGAAGCGTCTTGAAACCGTCGTCATGGAGCTCGACGGCAGCGAGCACGATTTGGCGGTGGGCTACATCGCCGAGGCTCCGGTATGGCGGCCGTCGTACCGCCTGGTGCTGGAGAAGGAGAAGGTGCACCTGCAAGTGTGGGGCATCGTGCAGAACCTGTCGGGCGAGGACTGGCGCAACACGCGCCTGACCGTCATCGCCGACGCACCCCTGGCCTTGCAGACCCAGCTGGAGACACCCGTGATCCCCGGCCGGCCCATCCTGGTGGAGGGCAACGAGGTGATGGCCGTGGTGCCTCAATCCGAAACCAGCCTGGCCGAAGCGCCACCACCGCCGCCTGCGCCCGTCATGGCCGCGCCCATGCAAATGATGGATATGGAGGAGGCTGCTTCGTCGGGACCAGGAGCAGGAGGCGGAAAAGCGATGGCCAAGGCCACGGCGGACAAGAAATCCGGATCCTTGCGCGGCATGGG
>Ga0302323_100001829_pt1 | contig 17274 bp, 12 predicted proteins | sample Fen_T0_3_FD_201950 | JGI IMG/M metagenome (GOLD analysis project Ga0302323, IMG submission 201950) | Peat permafrost microbial communities from Stordalen Mire near Abisko, Sweden - Fen_T0_3 | ecosystem: Environmental > Terrestrial > Soil > Wetlands > Permafrost | place: Sweden: Abisko... | reverse complement strand
TGATGCTGGTGGAACCCGAACTTCGTGCGGGTTGGCTCAAAGGTATAAACAAGCAACGGTCAAAAACGCGCACGGAGTGCGCGTTCCACCAGCGTGGCCACAGTTTTATTTGAAATGCTCTAAAACGCGGTTTATAGAAGCGCCATGAGCAGATAAAAATACGTACAACGATGTCCGGACGAAAATGGGGTCTTTCGCCGAGCTCATTCCGGCAACGGGCCCAAGAGACCTGACGTCTCCTGCAGCCGGCGTGAAATTGATTAACCAATGCCTTGATAGGCAGCGCGTTTTTCAGCAGGTACCGCTATGGTACACCAAGGAGTTTTAGCTAACGGTGAAGTCAGTCCCAAATCTTTTTCTCCATCGAAAAGTAAATATTCATTTGCATGAAACAATTGTTCAAGTGGCTCTGCGATTTCGGTCCAAACTTCCAGATGGAAGACGGGGCGGGCCTTAAGGAGCGAGGGAGACCCTGAAAGTGCAATATATTCGATTCCCTCAATATCCATTTTTACAACGTCCGGCTGGAAGGTTTCTCCTAGAAGCCAGTCCAGCGTTATACAAGGTACTTTAAAGGAAAAACGAATGCCGCCAGTTTGGGTACACCCTGTAGATGACAATAGGTGGCTTGACGCGCGTGAGCGGTTGGGCACCGCAAAAACAGCAAGTTCATTTTTGTTCGATACAGCTGCGGTCACGACATCAGGGACTGCATCTATTAACGGCAGATGTAACGAAGAGCGTATCAATAACTGAGAAATATAAGGGTCCGCTTCAACTGAGAGTAAGTGTCCGCTTGCTCCGACGGAAGCAGAAGCAAGAAAGGTGAATACGCCTATATTGGCGCCAATGTCCCAGATCTTTTGCCCTGCTCGAATATGACGTGTTACAAAATCGCACAGGGGCTTATCGCTGTTCAATGACTTAGGAAGCCAATAGCGAAGAGAGGCCTCTGGTGTAACATAGATTCTTCTGGCGCCGGTGACAGTTTGAAGTGTGCGTCTAAAACTTTTGCCTCGACTGATACGTTCGGCGAGTCCTCGGAGAAAGGTGGGAGGCGGTTGGTCCATTTTAAAACTTGCGTGAGATTAGCAGTGGATCCTTGCGGAGCAAACCAGAACTCGGCGACCAATTAGTGATACGCAACAGCCAGTTCATCGTGGGACATAGGTTTCACTTTAGGGCTAGCTCTGGAAAAACGACCCCGATGGAAGAGATCATACGGTTTGTGAGTTTGGTCACTGCGCAATCTTGTCGCCTGATGCCGGTTATTTAGGGATATCGAATGGGTTTATATAACACAGAGGATGGGAGCCCAAGTTATTTGGGGCGCCCACGGAAAGTATTTGTAACTAATGTTGATTCATTGTATTTGATTTAAGAACTCATATTTATCGTTAAATTCGACCTTGACGGGTGTATGCGCATGGGCAAGTTGCCGAGATAAGCGTGAAGTTTTTGGCTTTCCAGCTGGTTGGAGACGGGCGCGATTCTTAACCCCCGCTAAATATGAAATCATTACGAATATTGATTGTCGCTGGGTTGGCCCTTTTAGGGCTGACACTGGCTGGTTCGCTCAAAGCTGCCTCAGTTCCTCTCGCAGCAACCCCCCTGTCGGAAAGCGAAATGAAGGACGTTCGCGCTGGTACGGTAGTTGTGATCGAAATCACCAGCCACTACGGTTATTGTACGACGGTCGGCGCTTATATAACTGTGCAAACGCCGTACGGTCCACAACAGGTGGCCGTCGGGGTGGGCGTTAATGCGTATTTGTTCTTAAACAACACTGGGGCCTGTGTTGCTTCCTATGTTGATAACTCGGGCTACTTCTCGATATATTATGCGCCACAAAAATACAACTATCAGGGTGGCCCACTGGATGGACAAACCTTCACGTCACTCCAGAACGTGCCTTATTTCCACGTCGTGAATGGATGGCCGGTGTCCGGTTTGTAATCGAATAGACTCTGCATCTTTACAAGTGGAGCAGCTATTTCAGCTGCTCCACTTTTCCATTTCTTCAAGGAGCTTAGGGCTGGCTTTGACTAGTCCATCGTTTCTGATTTTCGAAATTTAATACAGCTGGGAGTCCTTGATCGGACTACGTTCAAAAAATTATGCGTCTATCTCTACGTTGTGCTCTCGGGATGCTGTGCCTTTTAGAGGCGGTTCCGTTGTGGGCGGATCACCTGGAACTGACTAACGGAGACAGGCTCTCCGGACATTTGCTCGGGATGAGAACAGGCAGCGTGGCCTGGTCTATTGGCGCCGGCTCAGGCCAGCTTTTTATTCCAGAACAGACCGTTCATACGTTCGAAGGAGACAGTTTATATGCTTTGAGCACGATTGACGGAAATCGCCTGGTCGGTCGCATACAGGTCAAGGCCGGGCATCTTTCGGTAATCAGCAATTCGCTGGGAGAAATCGTTCTGAGGTGGGATCAGATTGCCGGTGTGGAAGCCGTCGACGATCCCGCGCGTGTCGCGCAGGCGCCCGCCGCGGTTGGTCCACAGCCCGTCACGAAGGAAACTGCAGCCGAAACGCGCGGCCGTGGCGATAATGCACCGGTCGTTGGCACCGAGCAGCAATCCGACGCGCAGCCTGATGCGATTGAGTATGCCATGCGACGCTCGGGGTATTTGCTGCGCAAAGGAGCGTCGGATATGACGATTGGTTTGTCCTATGCACATAGCAAGAGCAACCTGCCCTTCGTCGGCGTTCCGGATAGCCGCAATATAAATTTACCGGTGGACTTGCGGCTGGGCGTCACCGACCGGGTTGAAACCAGTGTACATTTACCTCTAGGCTGGAGTTCGGTACGATATGACTCAGGGACAGCCGGATATCATGACAGCAATGTCGGTTGGGCCGATGTGGCCGCAGGAGCGCGTGTGATGATTTCTCCGGAAAAGCGCAACTGGCCCGAAATAATTGCTTTTGTGCAACAAATCTTTCCAACCGGAACCGCCCCTAAGGCGGACAACCCGTACAAACCCGTGCTCGGTACTGGGCACTATCGCACGCTGGCCGGCGTGAGTTTTCTCAAAGCCACGGATCCTCTGGTGCTGGTCTGCAGTCTTTCGTATAATCACCCTTGGAACAGCTGGCGGAAGGGAGATTATGACTTGGGAGATATTTTTGGTTTCACGATGGGTACGGTCTTTGCCGTCAATCATGAGGCTGCGTTGGGCGCAGAAGTCGATTGGAGCTATGAAAGAGGTTCCCGGTTGCACGGAACAGAAGCGAAGTCTCCGGATGCCGAAGGAGCAATGGCCCGCATGTGGCTCACGTACCGACTTGCCACGAAATACCTGATCGAGCCCTATACCCGCTTTGGGCTCACGAACAATCAAAGCGACGGAATTGAAATCGGCGTGAATCTCATCAAGCGGTTTTAAAAGCGATGATCTCCACCTTGCACGAGTTGCGACGGTACAGCTTCTTGGTACTGGCGATTGGATTGGCGACGATCGTCGCCAACGCTAAAGAAACCAGCGCGGCGGAACACCGCGTCGAGTCCTGGTGGGATTTGCGCAACCACGGCATCTCGTTTCAGCAATACGATTACTCCTGTGGTACGGCTTCATTGGTGAACCTGATCAGGCTCGCGCGGGGCGTCAGTTCTTCCGAAAAGCAACTGCTAGATTGGTACTATTTCAGCCAGCCCGAGGACAAGCAGCGGTTGATCAAAACTAAGGGCCTATCGCTTTATGATCTGTCGATGATCCTGAAATCAGTCGGCTACAAAGGAGTTGGCGTGAGGTTTGATCGGAGTAAAGTGACAGCACTGAACCGGCCCATGATCGTTTATTTGGAGCTGGCGGATGTTAAGCATTTTGCTGTGTTGGAAAGGTTGACTGCGGAACGAGCGCATTTGCTGGATCCAAGTCGCGGGCGCATTTCAATGCCGCTATATAAGTTTTTTTCCGAGTGGAACGGGATCGCTTTGCTGGTGGATGAATTTCCTGAACAACCCGTAGCGGGGGAGGAGGAGCGCTTTTCGCTGGAGAGCCGCCCGTTGGTGAGTGAAGCCGCTCGCCGCATGTTGCCGTAGCGCAGAAGGCAAAATTGCGTCAGCGTCAATCCCAGCAGCAAGAAGTGCTTTATTGAATACTGTCAGAATCAGCGTTCATTGGCGGTTTAATTGATTGAGCTTTTAGAATCATATAAACAACAAAGCCCATCGGATTCCGACGGGCTTTGAGTATTGAAAGTATATCGAAGGAACTTTCCTTATCTACGACGGCTGGCCAGGCGCGTCAGGGCGGCGATCGCCAATGCCGCGAGGTACCACTCGTCAGCTGCGCCACCACCGCCGCTCGACCCACCGGAAGAACTACTGCTCGACGAGGAACTGGAGCTGCTCGATGACGAGGAGCTGGACGAACTACTCGAAGACGAACTTGAGGAACTGCTCGACGAACTGCTGCTCGAAGACGACGAACTGCTCGAGGAAGAACTGGAGCTGCTGCTCGTGTCGGCCTTGAGCACCAACATGCCGACTTGTCGCGCCGTTCCAGAGGAAGCGCTGCCTCCCGAGATGACCATACGTCCGTCGCTCAAAAACGTAATACCGTAGGCAACGCGATCGATCAGGTCGGGCAATGCAAACGCAGTATCGAGCGTCCCGTCGGCATTGAGGCGTATGGTTCCGTCGACCGGCGTGCCGTTGTAGGAGCTAAAATAGCCGCCGACGATGATACGTCCATCGTCTTGCAGGGTTATCGCTATGATAGAGGGAGTTGAACCCTGTAGAGCAAAGCCGGTTGCCGAAGGGTTGAAGGTGGTATCAAGGGAACCGTTGGGCATTAGCCGATAAAGACCGCCGTTAGTCCCTGTGGCGTCGCCGCCGATGACGATCTTCCCATCGGGCTGGACAGCGATAGCATCGATGTCGCTCATAGGAAAGACACCTGGGCTAAACGAGGTATCGAGCGAGCCATCGGTATTTAACCGGGCAATAAAGAGGCGGTTGACGGCATTATAGGTGCCAAAGTTGCCGCCTACCAAAATACGTCCGTCCGCTTGAAGAGCCGAACAAAACACCAAACTATCGAAGCCGACGCCGCCCGAATTGAAAGTGGTGTCGAGCGTGCCGTCGGTTTTTAGGCGGACGAACCTACCTTGGTTCACGCCGTTGAACTTGTCGAAGTAACCGCCCACAAGAATATGACCGTCAGCCTGGACCGTTAAGCATGATACAGAACTAGGAAATCCCGTGCCGGGCGTAAAGGTCGTATCGACGGTTCCGTCGGCGTTGAAACGCGCGATGTTGTTCAATGTTGCTCCGTTCAGGGTGGTGAAGCTTCCGCCTGCGATGATTTTGTTATCGGCTTGTACGGCCAAGGCCTGCACGTAGGCATAGAGAGAAGTCGAGTTGTTGGCAAATGTTGTATCTAGCGTACCATTCGGGTTGAGCTGAGCGAAACCATTTCGCGCTGTTTCGTTCACGAACGAGAAATTTCCTGCGATAACTGTCTTGCCGCCGCTTACGGGAAGCGTGTAGGCGCCGCCCGCCAGTCCGAGAAAGCCGATGGTCGAGACCTCAGCGGTACCCACGGAAGAAAGCCGGATGTGACCGTAAGCCGGTGTGCCATTGTAGCTGTTAAAGGATCCTGCCGCCAAGATCTTGCCGTCGCTCTGCACAACCACAGAATATACGGAATTGGTTACTCCTGCCGCGGTGTTGTTTATTCCTGTCCCTGGATCAAACGTCGTATCTAACGTGCCGTTTGCATTCAAACGAGCGATGTGGTTGCGGCTCGTCCCGCTATACGAGGCGAACCCACCGCCAAGGATAATATTGCCGTCACTCTGCACGGCCACCGATTGCACGGAGTTGTCAGGGCCAGTGCCGATGGTGAACGTGGTGTCGAGCGTGCCGTCGGTGTTCAAACGAGCGACTCGGTTTTTTAACGTGCCGTTGAAGTTGCTGAAACTACCTCCGACCACAATTTTCCCGTCACTTTGTACGGCTATGGAATTGGCACTTTGATTGAAACCCGTGCCTGGAGGGTTGAAACTAGAATCCAACGAGCCATCTTCGTTCAGCCGGGTAATGCACTTAGTGAAATTACCCGCGACGAGAATCTTCCGGTCGCTCTGCACGGTCAGCGATTCGATAAAGTTGTTGAAAGTCGCAACGACGTTAAATGAAGAGTCCAATGAGCCATCCGCATTCAGACGAATGAGCATAGGGACACGACTGGTTCCGGAGGTGTTAGCTGCGGCGACGAGAATCTTCCCATCGGTTTGCAGTGCAATCGCGTAAACAGTGTTTGCTGCGATCAGATTCGATCCAGGTACAAACGTCGTATCCAAAGATCCGTCGCTGTTCAAGCGTGCGACCAACGCACGGCCGACTCCGTTGTAACTCGAAAAAGTACCGCCCACGACGATCTTTCCATTGCTTTGCACGGCCACAACATTCACCGCGCTTTCAAAACCCAAACCGGTATTGAACGTCGCGTCGAGCGTCAGGTCTGCTTTGATTTTGGCGATACCGCTATGTCTTTGCCCGCCAATCGCGCTGAAGTAACCAGCTATATAGTAGCCGCCGTCGGGTGCCGCCGCGATGGCATTAGCAAAGCCCTGACTTTCGAGCGCGGTCACGAAAGTCGGATCCATGCGATAAATATTCGCGTAGGGCGCGCCGGTGGCGCGCACGACTGAAGTCGCAAGATTGGCCCCCAGAATGGAGACACCGATGGTTGAAACAATGCTCACGATACGAGCCAAACCGACAAACGATATTTTTTTCATGTAAATTTCAGTTCTTTTCATTACTCGCGCCCTTGAACCAAACAGGCAGGGGTATCTAGGTAATCAGGTCAAGCAATCTGCGTATGACCGTAACGCTGCATATTAGTTCAGTTAACTCATTCTACTTTGTTAAACCATAAGTAATGAAAGAACCGCGAGTATGACACACCGTCCCTTGATCGTGCCGGGGACGAATATTTCGCCGAGTTAATTGCTCGAACCGACAGCTAGCGGCATGCCGTGCAGGCGATTTGAATCCGGCCAATACTTACAGGATGGGTAAGCGGCCTGCGCGATGCACGTCGAATGTTATGTCGTCGTAAACCGAAACGGCTTACGACCCTCAAGCTTACGGCTTTCCGCCGAAGGCGACGTAGTCGTCGAGGTCGAGACGTTCCACCAACGTGTGAATGTCTTCGCGGCTGGGAGCATTCTTCGTGATCCACTCGCCGGTCATGCCATGCCGTCGCGCATTGCCGGGCGCGAGATTTTCGAGCCACTGCGACCACGCAGCAATTTCCCAATCGGTGCGCTTCGTCGTCGAATTTTCTTTTATCCACGCGAGCATCTCGCTGTCACTTTTGCCGGTTTTCACGGCTTCCGCAAATGCGTCCGCGTCGATCCCAGCAAACTCGAGCAGCCATTTATCCATCGGATTCGGGAAAAGGTATTCGCCGACTTTTCCGGCGAGCTTGGCGCGGACCTTATCAAGCGATCGGGGCAGCATGGCGTAACCGCCGAGACGGACACGCGGGCTGCGCGGTGGATGTTGCGTGAGATCGGGAGCGAAGAGCGAAACCATAATAAGATGTGACATCGCCAGGGTGGACGGCCCTCACGATTGGTCAACTGTATCAGTGTCGTTCGGGAAGTCCGGCTCAGAGCCACGCTCGAAGCCGTATGCATTCAGGTTGGTAGCACGCCATTGATGACATTGGCGCGTTCCACGCCATTGAGCGCGGGGTATTTAATTAAGGGGTACTCAGAAATCGTCGCGCGTGCTTCGGCATCTCAAAGACGGTTGTGGTTCGAAATTTTGGCGGGAGCGGCTGTTCGAGTACCACGGGATAGGGGAATTTCCACATTTCGTTTCCGGTAGTTTACTAGATCTGCTTCTTTCCGCGATTTGGACTGCAAAAGACGATGCGCGTCTGGCACTAACACGGGAAGTGACGGTCGGTCTGGCGGCGCGAGCCATGTGAGGAACAACCCCTTTTCGCCATGAAAATTAGAAATATCTACTTTGTGTTTATCGGCGTGCTTTCGAATGTGAGCGTGCTTTTTTCGCAAGCTCCAGTGGTGAGCGCGAGTTCGGAAGACACCGATCAGACGGCGCAAAAAGCCCCGATTGTGCTCGAACCGTTTACGATCGATGCGACGCGTGACGTGGGTTACGTGGCGGCTGATTCCTTGGCGGGCGGACGGGCAAACCTTCCTTTGCGCGTCGTCGCAGCGCCGATCTCCTCATTAACCCGTGCCTTTATCGACGACGTGCAGGTCACGAACGTTCGTGACGCGTTGCGCTGGGTTGAAGGAGCCATTCCGCAGAATTGGCGAGCAGGGCGAACCGGGAGCGGCGGACAATTCAACGCGTGGTCATTCAGCGTGCGCGGACAGGGTGACTTGGATCAAGGAGGCAATCCGCCGAGCCGGAATTACTTTCCTAATTACGTGGCTCAAGATTTGTATAACGTAGATCGCGTGGAAGCGGCGCGTGGTCCGAATTCGATTCTCTTCGGCGTAGGTGACATCGGCGGAAGCATTGCAACGTACACGAAGGTTCCGCGCTTTGATGGAAATTCGGCGGACATGGTCCTCCAATTCAACAACAACGGAGGCGTACGGGCCACTGCTGATGTCAACCAAGTCGCCAGCGACAAAATTGCCGTGCGCACCAACGTCCTCGCCGAACGCGAGCGCGGTTGGCGCGAAGGCGACCGGAGCCGCGCTTACGCGGTTGATGTCTCTACTCAGTTCAAGCTATCCGATAACTCCAAGCTCCGCATCGAAGTTGAAGGCTACGACCGGAAGAACAATCTCTATATCTTCACCGTTCAGGATAATTTCTCGCTCTGGAATCAAACGACGAATGCACCGACGTGGGGTGCGACGGTTACCGGCGCAGAGGTGAATCCGCTAACCACTCCGGGCGCTCCGGGGGTGAAAAAAATGGCGGGGTTTGATCCCACGCTTTTGCTGTGGATCCCCGGTCTGCCGCAGCTTGGTGCGGCGAATTGGGGGAATGGATACCGTTCGATGGGCACGAATGATGTCGCCTGGGGCGCGTACCTCCGGCCTCACGCCTACAGCTTTGGACCGACCGACACGATTGTCCCGGCGCTGCCGAGTCGCGACTTCACCGTTGCGCCGAGCGATGGATATTTGCGTGCGCAATACGTGTCGCTCACCGCTCTCTTAGATCAGCGGATCAACGATAATATGGAGGCCCAGCTAGCGGCGTACGGCTACACCGATGCGCAAAAATCGCAGAACTTCGAAAACGTTGGCGGCAACAGCGCGCAATCGCCAATCGACGTGAATCTCCAGCTCCCGAATGGCCAACCGAACCCAAATTACGGAAAACGGTATTCGGATCTATTTCTAAGCAAGCAGAACCAATTTCACCCAGCAATTGAGTTTCGCGGTCAGCTCAACTACCACTTTGACACGACAATCTTCAGTGTTCCGATGAAGGAGTGGATAAGCGTAAGCGCGGGCTACCGAAGAACCGAACTTAAGCCAAGAACCTATCTTGCATTCGATCAGCCGATCGATGCCGATAATTGGATTCAACACATGATCTGGGGGCGGCTCTATTGGGATAACCCCCGAGCTGCAATGAATCTTCCTGCGAGCGTAGGCACGTACCAGGCTCTGCCATTCAACTGGTTCGACTTCAACCTGCGCGAAACCATCAAGTACGCGGGAATTGTTTCTCAAACAAGACTGTGGGACGACCGGGTGAACTTTACGCTCGGAGGACGTCGCGATCAATATTCGAATGAAAAACACGGTATTCGACCTCTCGATACGACGTCGACAAGTTTGACGGAAACAGGAACGACCTATCAAGCAGGCGTGATAGCCTACGCGTTGAGCTGGCTCGGCTTTAGTTACAACTACTCGGAAAATTTCGCTCCGCTGGCAGGTGGAGTGGCGCCGACGCTTTATGGTGATCCGCTAAAAGCGTCCAAAGGCCGCGGTCAGACGTTTGGAGTGCGCGTATCGACTCTGGATCGAAAATACTATGCTGCACTAAACTATTACGAAGACCATTCGTCTGGACGGCTCAAAAGCGGACCAGGTTTTCAGGGGCTTTGGAACCGGTATATCGACGCAGGCGGCACGAATCTCGACATCGGCCCGGCCGGAGTGATCACGGGTAGCGGAATTTCGGCCAACGCATCGATGAATTTTTCCGACACGACAGATTTGAGGAGCCGAGGCTACGAATTCGAATTTGTCGGGAATCCGACTCCTGATCTGCGGCTGCAATTGAACCTTTCGATTCCGAAATCTGAGTTTTCAAATTCGATCCCGAGCAGCCGACGTTATTACGCTGAGCACATCGCGATTTGGCAAGCGACGGCGAGCGCGCCGAGTTCAGATCCTGCGGTGCAAGCGCAACGAAACCAACTCCAAACCGAAATAGACAATTTAAAAAAAGAAGTGGATGCGCTTTCTGTTCCCGTTACTACAGGTCACCTGGTTAAGTATACCTTGAGTTTCTTTGGCACGTACACTTTCCCGCAGGAGTATCTCAAAGGATTTTCTGTCGGTGCAGGTGTGAGCGCACTAGGGAAACAGTACGGAAATCCGCAGGACACGGTGAACGGCCAGCGGATTCTGTCTCCTGGTTATGCAGTCTACAACGCGATGCTTGCGTATAGTACTTCGTTCAAAATCGCGGAGCGCAAAGTGAACACGAAAATTCAGCTCAACGTGGATAACGTCTTGGGCAAAGAGACGCTCATCTACCGGAGCTACCAAGCCTACGGAAGCGGAATGGTTCAGTCGATGGACTACGATTTTCTCGATCCAAGGCGTTTCACGCTCACCGTCAGTTTTTTGCTTTAGTCATTTGACGCGCGTCACGAGCTGAAAGGCGGCCTCCGCCAGACGACGACCGTTAATTTGAAGCTCGACGCGATGGATGCCGGCGTGGTGCTTGCGTGTCGTGAAATCGCTAATGGTTTGGCGCTTCTTGAGCATGAGCGGTTGATGCGGATCGAGTGTCGTCTCGGTCCACTTGAAAACCTTCACTGACGTTGAGCCACTCGCTTTGGGGTAATGGATGACGTAATCGACCACGAGTGCGATCGGTTTCTTGTGTGAAGATAATAGTTCGGCTGAAATTTCTACAGGCTCATTGAGTTTGATTTTACTGGGTTCAACCGAAAAACGGCGGACCTTAAGATGCGCAGTGGCTGCGACGTCGACGCCGCGATGGGCGAGGGCACGTGGATGACCTTTTTTGATCAGCGTGCGAAGCGCGTGGCGGATGATCCAGGCTGTGCTGGGGTCTTTGCTGGCCCAGGATTTCACGCGGTCGAGCACCCAATCTGGATGGTCTTTGGCGATATCGTTAAGGTGGTTAGCGACGGACTTGCGGACATAGAGCGCGGGGTCGGCTTTGAGCTTTTCCAGAATCGGCGCGGTGAGATCCGGGTTCTCGACAATGGCCTTGAGGCGCATTCCCCACGGCAAACGCGGACGGCTGCCTTCGCTGGCGAGCCGCCGTACGTGTTCGCTCTCATCGCTGGCCCACGTTCGCATGATCGGGAGCGCTTTCGTCGGATCGAGTTGAATAAACGGCCGCACGGCAAACTCAGCTGAACCGAGGGAGGTGAGGCTCTTCAATGTCCCCATTGAAAACTCAAAATCATCGAGCCCGTAACGCGCCACGAAATCGCAGAAGCTCAAGCTTACAAAACCGCGTTTCATCTTGGGCGCGATTTGACAGAGAGCGGCGACTTTCTCGCGGTAGGTTCCGGACAGCGCCGCTTCGGCAGCGATAGCAGTTTGTCGCAGCCGCTCCATTAATTCGCGCTGGTCCAAGCCTTCGAGCGTGAGCGACAAGAATTTTTTCCGATCAAACTTCAGCCCGACCGATGCCAATTCATTGGCGATGTGTCGATAGAGCTCTTCGTTGTACCAATTCTTGAAAGGCTCGTTGGTTTTCTTTTCAGCTGGCATGAGGCGAGTACCAACCTATTTGCGGCCCTGGAGTTTTTTGCGTAGAAAAAGCACGAGCACGCCCATAACCAACGCGCACCCGCCAAGCGCCTTGAAGGCCATGCCAACGTTGCGGCTCACGGCTACGAAGACGATGCCGACGAGCAGGAAGGTTGCGACCTCGTTGTAGATGCGTAACTGGCGAGAAGTGTAAGGCCTTTCGCCCTTGGCGAGGCGCTTCCGGATACGGCCGCAATCGTAGTGATAGCCGAAGAGCAAGGCGAGCATCGCTAGCTTCACATGCAACCAAGGCTCATGGATCAGATCGTGATAACCAAACATCAACCAAGTACCGAAGATCGCGGTGATGAACATCGACGGTACCGTAATGGCATACCATAACCGCCGTGACATCAGCGCGAACTGGGCGGTGAGAATGCTGCGCTTGGGCTCCTGTTCGTCGAGAGCCTCGGTATGGTAAATGAAGAGCCGAACCAAATAAAAAAGCCCCGCAAACCAGCAAACAACGCCGATGATATGAAGAGCTCGGAGGACGAAAAAGATCATGGTAGATTTTTAAACCGCTAATGAACGCTAATGGACGCTAACTGGAAAAGGCAAACTTACCGCACTACACAAAGGGTACTTCAGACGCAGGTCTCACCAGACTTGGTCGGATTCCTTTAGCGAAAATTAACGTACATTAGCGGTCCGATCGTTACGAAACGAGACCTTGGGCGAAGCTGGTCGTTTGATTGCTGATGCTGAAGGCGGTGGCCTCGGTTTCGCGCGATTCCAGGCGGACGTCGACGGTCGTGGCGTCCGATGGGATTTCACGTTGAAACTGGATTTCCAACTGAAGTGGTTGAGGCGCGAGACCCTGGCGCAAGAGCGCGGACTGCAGCAGGTCGAAGTACGCGATGTGATTGATGTGGCCGTTCGCGTCTTGATCGGAGTAGCGGAGATCCAGTGAGAGCGCAGGGACGCTTGTGGCTGGCGGTGTGAGGTGGAGCCGATCGAGTTCCGCGCAAAACGGCGGTGAACCGCTGCCGGTCGGAAAAGTATGCGCGATTTCTTCGGGCACACGTGTCAATGATCGCGTGCGCAGATCGACCCATAGCCAGAGTGAAGAAGCAGAAAGCAGAAGCTCATCGCCGCAGTGCAGGCGGAATTCGCGGTAGCCTCTGAAACCATGAACACCGGTTGACCACGTGGTGACGCGCACCGCTTCGTCGCGGCGGGGATAGCGGCTGAGTTTAACTGCGAAGCGATTGAGCACCCAGGATGTGCCGCGTTCGGCGATGCCGCGCATACCGACGCCGTAGAGATCGGCATGTTGCACGGCGGCCTCTTGGAGCAGCTTGAATAGTTGCGGGAGCAACATAACCTGATGCCGGTCCACGTCCGCAAACGGAACGATTGTGGTGAGAATGTGTTCTTTGCTCATAAGAGCAGTGGCTGGTGTTATGGGCGCGGACACTGTGCGGTCAACGACTGCCGTGCAACAGATCTCTGGTTTGGCGTTTAGGAATGGTTTGCTAAAAGCCGTTCGATGGCGCGAGCGAGGGCAGTTTCGGGCGGTCCGGGTGGAGCAACAAACGTCGCATGGTCGCGGGCAGTGGGCCAGCCGTGCGGCATCGCGACGGAGGTGCCAGCCCAGTCGAACATCGGGATGTCGTTTTCACCGTCGCCAAAAGCCACGGCGTCGCGCGCATCGATGCCGAGATGCTTGGCCAGCACGGCGAGTGCGGAGCCTTTGCTCACGTCGGGCGGCATGATTTCAAAGAAGTACTGGTGAGTGCGAACTTTCGTTGCTGCGAGAGCGGCCACCTCGAGGTGGGTGGCGAGCGCGTCGAATTGCGCGGGGTTGTTGCCGACCCAGATGATTTTGAAAATCGGACCAACCAGCAGCTCTTCGGGAGCGCAACACGTCGGCATGCTTCCGGCCAAGCGGGCGTAGATACGTACACCTTCGTTGTCAGCGGAAGCGCGAACATCGTTGGCGGTGTAAACGATGGCCGAGAAACCAAAGCGCAGGCCGAGCATCGTGGCTTGGTGGGCCAGGGTTGGTTTGAGAAAAACGGTATGGAGGCACTGGCGACGTTCGAGATCGGAGACTTCACCGCCTTGGGATGAAACGAGCCAGCGGACACCGGGCACCGCTTTTGCAATCTCCTGCATGTTCGCGTGGTGACGGCCCGAGGCCAACACGATCTCAGTGCCGCTCTGACGCAGGCGTTCGACTGCCGCGAGGTTGACCGCGCTGAGCGAGGCTTTGGGGCCCAAAAGCGTGCCGTCGAGATCGAAGGCGGCGAGCCGGTACTGGCGCGAAGAATCTGGATTCATCGCGAAAGGAATTCCGGCGCGCCCGCAGTGAAGACGTTTTCTTTGCTCACGGAGAGGAAATCGAAATTTCTAACCACTGATGAACACTGATCGACACTGATTTCGGAGGAAAACGAAGGCTGGGGCCTTTGTTTTCTCAGTGTCAATTGGGTGAGAATAAGTGGTTGAAAAGGTTCGGTCTCAAACGCCGAGGACCTCGGCGAGTTTCGCGGTGTCTTTGCCGCCGCCCATAGCGAAGTCGGGTTTGCCGCCGCCTTTGCCGCCAAGTTGGGCGGTGAGGGCGGAAACGATCTTGCCGGCTTGGTGACCGGCTTTGATTGCAGCGGGCGAACAGAAGGCGACGACGGTGGCTTTGTCCCCGTTCGCGGCACCGAGTTGGACCACACCTTCGCCGAGCTTGGCGAGGATCTGGCTGCCGAGCGCGCGAAGAGCGTCGGGCGAGTCGGTGGTGACGATCGCGCTGATGAACTTGAGACCGTCTTTGGTGGTGGCTTTCGCAATGAGTTCGTCGGCGACACCAGCCGCCGCTTTTTGCTCGAAGGATTTCAATTTCTTTTCGAGTTCGGCTTTCTGAGCGAGCAGGGTGTCGACTTTTTTAGCGATGTCGGTTGGTCCGGCTGAGAGAGCGTGTGCGACGGAGGCGAGCGCAGCTTCGCGCATGGCGATGAAATCGAGCGCGGCCTGGCCGGCGACGACTTCGACGCGGCGCGTGCCGGCGGCGATCGCGGCTTCGGAAACGATTTTGATCAGACCGATTTCGCCCGTAGTGGAAACGTGGGTACCGCCACAGAGTTCGCGGCTGTAGCCGCCGATGTCGACCACGCGGACGATCTTGCCGTATTTTTCGCCGAAGAAGGCGAGGGTGCCTTCGGGCTTTTTATCGAAGTCGGTTTCGTAGGCGTCGACCTTGGCGTTGTCGAGGATGCGCTCGTTGACGAGCTGTTCGACCTCGCGGAGCTGCGCGAGCGTGACGGCTTCGAAATGCGAGAAGTCGAAGCGCATGCGCTCGGCAGTCTTGTGCGTGCCGGCCTGGCGGACGTGCGTGCCGAGAGTTTTGCGGAGCGCCCAGTGGACGAGATGTTCGGCCGAGTGGTGACGGGAAACGGCGCGGCGGTGAGCGGCGTTGATCGCGAGCTCGACGATGGCGCCCTTGGTCGCGTGAGCGGCGAGATCGGCGTCGAGCGGTTGGGCGAGCTTGTGCAGGTAGCGACCGTGTTTGTCTTTGATCGTGTCGACGATCTCGGCGGGCCGGCCGGCGATGGTGACGGTGCCCGTGTCGCCAACCTGACCACCCATTTCGGCGTAGAAAGGAGTGCGATCGAAAATGAGGAAGATGTCTTTGTCAGCGTGGGCGACTTCGAGCAGGTTAGCCATGTATGGTTCGGGATGCAGCACGTAGCCGACAAAGAGCGTGGGCTGGTGATCGGTCTTTTCGTCGCCCTCGGTCGCGGCGACGACGATGGTCTTTTTGGTCGAGGCTTGGCCAAGTTTCTTCTGTTTATCCATCAGGCGCTCGAACTCGGCGGTATCGACCGTGAGTCCGCGCTCGGTCGCAAGCAGCTGTGTCATGTCGAGCGGAAAGCCGTAGGTGTCGTAGAGTTCAAAAGCGACAGCTCCGGAAATGGTCCGGGGAGCGCACGCGTCTCGCGTGCTGGACTCGGCGTCTCGCCGAGTCCCTTCCGGGCCGGGGACAACATAGGGATAAGGTTTTTCTGCCGTGGCGAGATTTTCGCGGGCTGGATTGCCGATGATGTAAGTGAACTTTTCCTGAAGGTCACCTTCGGAGCGGATAACTCGGTCGAACGTCTCTTTGTCCCATACTGGACCGGACTGGCTTCCGAACCTGTTGATTTCGTGGGCAGAGAAGGACTTGATCGAATGGAGAATGTCAGTCAGGGAATGGAACTCGGTAGCACCCGCGGAGTTTTTACCGCTTGGAGCTGGTTCGATCAGCGCATGGACGTGATCGGGCATCACGCAGACGGCGTACAGGTGGAAACGACCTTGGGTTTCGCTGTGGAGGAAAGCATTCAGAACGATTCCGCGGGCCTCGGGCGAGAGAGCGCGGCGTTCATGGGTGGAAAACGTAATGTGATATTTTGCCCACGGACGTTCGAAGTGTGGGAGGTTGCGCTTCGAGTAACGCATGTCGGAAGCGGACGGCGGGACGCCATCCGCAGCACGCGAGACGCGTGCGCTCCCCGGACCGGCGGAATTTTCTGGACGGTCGGACGTAAGCGTTGATCGTTCGAAAATCTGTAGTCCACGCTCCAGCGTCCGTCCAAAACTCTCTTCCTCGCTGCGGATCACGCGTTGCAAGATGTCGCGGCGTTCGACGAGTTCGGGGAAGACTTGGCCGAGGCTTTCGACGACCGGGGCGACGAGTTGTTCGAAGAAGCCAATCGGCAGGCCGAGTTTCTTGCCGTACAAAATGCCGCGGCGGAGAATGCGGCGGATGACGTAGTTGCGGCCATCGTTGCCGGGGAGAATACCGTCGGCGATGGCGCAGCTGACGCAGCGAGCGTGATCGCCGAGGACGCGGAAGGCGATGTCGGTGTTCTCTTGTTCGGTTAGTCCTTCGCGTTTGGTCGGGACGGTGCGCTGATAGTCTTTGCCGGAAAGTTTGGCGATGACATCGAACAGCGCGGTGAAGACGTCGGAGTTGTAATTCGACGGTTCGGGGCTGAAATCGGTGAAGCCTTTCGTCGTGGCGTAGATGCCGGCGACGCGTTCGAAGCCCATGCCGGTATCGACGTGTTTGGCGGCGAGTGGGGCGAAAGTGCCGTCGGCGTTGGCGTTGAATTGAATGAAGACGTGATTCCAGATTTCAATGCAGCGAGAGCTGGACGAGTTGACGCCTTTGCGGCCTTCGGACTCGTCGTCGGAGGGAAGTAGGTTGAAATGGATTTCGGAGCACGGGCCGCAGGGGCCGGTGTCGCCCATTTGCCAGAAGTTGTCCTTGCGATTGCCGTGGACGATGTGGACCGCGGG